>OLNE01002121.1_pt1 | contig 12962 bp, 9 predicted proteins | sample 1672431 | NCBI WGS metagenome assembly OLNE01 (sample SAMEA3136685, study PRJEB25190) | human gut metagenome | reverse complement strand
GGTACATTTTGGGAACATTGACCAGTGGCTTGAAGTGCGGGAATAAAAGTTTTTTCGGTGATACAGAAAAATCCTCCCATAATTAGATAATGAGAAAATACAAAAAGAACCGATACAAGGTCTTTGCAAGACTGATATCGGTTCTTTTTGGCTAAGTCTGCCAACTGTAAAATTTTGTTTATATATTAACGCATCCTGTTCATGTACAGGAAACGGATTCTAGCGTATACTGAAATTATTGATTACAAGGTCTACATGAACTGCAAATACAGATTCCGGGTTATATCCGGAAGCCATATTTTGCACTTACCGGTAAAATCTGTAATAGTTGGCATAAAAATTCATTACATATTCGATATAAGCTTTAAATCTTTTCATTGTCTGTTCCTCCTTTCTTTATCTTATGGCTGTATTATAAAGCAGGTTAACCGGGAATTCATGCCAAATAGAAAGAAAAAACAGACAAATCTTGCCAAAAAAGGAGCGGATAAATAAATGGTATAACAAAGTTGGATATGGTTCAGGAGACATGGCTGGAAATGTGGTATATTCATTTCTGTCATCCTTTATCATGATCTATCTGACCAATATAGTTGGTCTGAATGCAGGTATCGTCGGAACACTTATTGCAGTATCCAAACTGTTTGACGGTGTAACGGATATCTTTTTTGGAGCTATGATCGATAAAACAAAGAGCCGTCTTGGAAAAGCAAGACCCTGGATGCTTTACGCATACATTGGCTGTGCGGTAACTCTGATAGCAAACTTTGCTATTCCGACTAACATGGGAAAATTTGCACAGTATGCATGGTTCTTTATTGCATACACCCTTTTAAATGCCGTATTCTTTACTGCAAACAATATTGCTTATGCGGCACTTGTAGCATTAGTAACCAAGAACAGTAAGGAACGAGTTGAGATGGGATCCTGGAGATTCATCTTTGCCTTTTCAACTGTCCTTATTATTCAGTCAGTGACAGTTAAGTTTGTACAGATCCTTGGAGGCGGGGCATACGCCTGGAAAGTAGTTGCAATCGTGTTTGCGATTGTAGGTGTCATTGTAAATACCATCTCTGTTTTCTCTGTAAAAGAGCTTCCGGAAGAGGAACTGAATGGTGATGGGGTTGTTGATGACGAGATAGAGAAATATGGTCTTGTAGAGGCAGCAAAACTTCTGTTTTCTAACAAATATTACATTATGATTTCCGTAACATATATTGTACAGCAGACATACTCTGCCATGCTGAACATGGGTATCTACTATATGACATATGTCCTTCTTAATGAAGATCTTTATGCTGTATTTTCCTGGGCGATCAATATTCCACTGATCATTGCACTGATCATAACACCTACCCTGGTAGCAAAATGGAAAGGACTTTACAAACTGAATATTGTAGGTTATGCAATTGCAACTGTCGGAAGAGCACTTGTTGTTGTTGCAGCTTATATGCACAGTGTACCTCTTATGATTCTCTTTACTGCTGTATCCTCATTCGGACAGGGACCATGGCAGGGAGATATGGGAGCAGTTGTGGCAAACTGTTCTGAATATACTTACCTTACAAAAGGCAAAAGAATTGATGGAACCATGTATTCCTGTACATCTTTCGGAACCAAGCTTGGTGGTGGAATTGGTACTGCACTGACAGGATGGCTTTTAGCTGCAAGTGGATTCAATGGTGAAGTTGTTACCCAGTCTGCATCCTGCCTGAATATATTACATTTCATGTATCTGTGGTTCCCTGTAATCCTTGCTTTAATTATCACGTTCATCATGACAAAAATGAATGTAGAAAAAGCAAATGAAGAACTGAAAAGCAGAAGATTAAAAGGTTAAAATGGAATTACCGTTTTTCTGAAGAGAGGAAACGATAAAAATAAAAAGGGGAATTCGATATGAACTATAATGGTTTGAAAGAAGATAAAAGATTAGTTAAAGCGGTACCATCAGCAAGACAGATCGCATATGAAAACATGGAATTTTTCTGTTTCATTCATTTCACTGTAAATACTTTTACCGGAAGCGAATGGGGGGATGGAACAGAACCGGAATCCATTTTTAATCCGACAGAGCTGGACGCACGCCAGTGGGCAAAAACAGCAGCAGAGGGTGGGATGAAGGGCTTGATCCTCACATGCAAACATCATGACGGATTTTGCCTGTGGCCATCCAAATACACCGAGCATAGTATCAAAAACTCCCCGTACAAAAACGGAAAAGGGGATATTGTCAGAGAAACAGCCGAAGCGTGCCGGGAGTTTGGACTTAAATTTGGTGTTTATCTTTCACCCTGGGACAGAAACAACAGCAGCTATGGAAAGGGAAAAGAGTATGACGATTACTATCTGAACCAGCTGACAGAGCTGCTGACAGAATATGGTGATATCTTTGTGATCTGGCTGGACGGTGCATGTGGTGAGGGACCAAATGGAAAGGTCCAGAAATACGACTGGCAGAGATATTATAAAGTGATGCGTGAACTGCAGCCAAATGCGGTGATTTCTATTTCAGGCCCGGACATCAGATGGTGTGGAAACGAGGCAGGGGAAGTAAGACCGAGTGAATGGAGCGTTGTTGCAAAGGATATGACTGATCCGGCGATCACAGCAGCGTTAAGCCAGCAGGAAGATAATGAAGAATTCCGGAACCGGCCGTTGGACGAGACCCAGACAGACCTTGGAAGCAGGGAACGCCTTGCAAATGAAAAAGAGCTTGCATGGTACCCTGCAGAGACGGATGTTTCTATCCGTCCAGGCTGGTTCTATCATGAGGAAGAAGATGAACAGGTCCGCTCCTTTGAGAACCTGAAAGACATTTACTTAAAATCCGTAGGGGGAAATACCACATTATTATTAAATCTTCCTCCGATGAAAAATGGCCGTATCCATGAAACAGATGCTGCAAATCTGAAACAGTTGGGCGAGTTTATTGAGAATACCTTTAAACATAATCTTTTACAGGATGCGGAAATATCTATACTCTCTGCTTCAAATGCTGAGAAAAGTAATGGAGAAGCATTAAGAATGGATGATTATGATTCTTATTTTGTAAATGAAGAGGGGGATAAAGAACTCTCTATCAATATAAAATGGGAGAAACCGAGAAAAGTGTCATATCTGGTCATTAAGGAAGCTATTCCGCTTAGTCAAAGAGTAGAGTCTTTTTCTGTAAGCTATGAGAATGATGGAATTATGCAGGAATGTTATAAAGGAACAACCATTGGTTATAAAAAAATAATAGATTTACAGGAAATTGAAACAGCAAATCTTATTATTAATATTGATGATGCAAGAGTTGCTCCGGCAATATCATTTGTTGGCGTATATTAAGGAAGAACGAAAGGACCAGATACAGTTTTGTTTCTGGTCCTTTAATATTCAAGCCAAGAACCGCAATATTTTAATGTTTTATGGGGGAAGGAAATGTATAAAGTATTATTTGCAGAAGATGAATTATTAGTGCGCTTAGGATTACAGAACTCTATTCCCTGGAGTAAATATCAGATGGAATTATCTGCACTGGCTGAAAACGGAATAGAAGCTTTCCGGTTATTTGAGTCAATTCGTCCTGATGTCTTGATAACGGATCTTCGTATGGAAGGAATGGATGGTGTAGAACTTGTCAAAAGAGTAAGACAGATTGATAAAGATTGTGCCATTGTTGTAGTATCATGTATGAATGATTTCGAAACGTTAAGGAAACTAATTCCTTATAATATTAATGCTTATGTTTTAAAGGCAAGTATCAGTATTGATGAGGTGTGCGATGCATTGCAGAATGTACAGGAATATCTGATCAGAATAGGAAGAAAAACGGATAAAGCGGAAAGTAGCAATGATACGTTAGAGACGCATATTTCAAAGTTCTTATTAGGTAAAATAGCAAACTGTACATGGGAAAAGACTGATTTCATGGAGTATATGCTGTTGTTCAGCCTAAAAGATGAAGATCAGACAAAAATCAATGCATTGGCAATGGAGTTTATATATGAACTTGTAAGACGTCAGTTGCCAAATAAACTGCTGATTCCGTTAAAAGAAAAAGAATTTATTATATTCTATGAACATGAAGAACGAAATATAGATGAGCGAATAAAAAGGATTAACAGTTCCATTGAGGATTTTCTGGGGGTTCGTTTTGTGATCACATATTGTAATAGGAAGGAATCAGAAAGTCTGAAGGACTGGTTTGATCGTGCATATGTACAGCAATTTAATATAGACTATGATGATAACAGCGGAAAAGCATTGATTCAGAAATCAATATCTTATATGGAGGAACATTATCAGGAAAATCTTAGCCTGAAGGATATTTCAAGAATAATAGGCCTATCAGGAAGTTATTTTTCGTATTTGTTCAAACAGCAGACAGGTAAGAATTATATAGAATATCTAAATGAAATCCGGTTGGAAGAGGCAATGAAGGATTTAAAGAACAGTGATGAGAAGATTGTTGTAATCGCTCAAAAACATGGGTTTCAGAATTTAGAATATTTCTCAAGGTACTTTAAAAAGAAGACAGGAGAATCACCGGCTAGATGGAGAAAAACAAATCAGTGAAACGAATGGACTGGAGACAGAAGGTACTTATCTCAATATTAGGAAGTTTTATTGTGATATTAAGTATTTTATTCTATATTACATATCATTACTTTGTTGCAAAAATAGAAACAGGGAATGAAAAGGTAGTACTAATGACATTTGAACAGGCTGAAAAAAATCTGAAAAATGTTTTGAAAAATGCAGAGTTATGCTTGGATAAATATGTGACAAATGATCTGATATGGGATTTTGAGAATAATTATCCGGAAACGGACATTGAAAGTAATGAATTAAAGGTGAAAATAACGGATAGCTTTATTAATGAAATGTCTGTAAACAGGGAAGTTTCTGCACTTGGATTTTTGCGCGGAGATGGATGGGGGATTGTATCGTCTGTATTACGTAAAAACAGGACTGGTAACACTCAAATATCTGGAAATTTGCTGAAGGTACTCAAACAAAGCAAAGATGCATATCCCTATACAACATGGATCCCCAGCTGGGAACTGAACCTAAATAATGAAAGCCCGTTGCGATTGATGAGCCAAAATGCTTCGCTCATAGGTATAAAAGCACTGGGGGAGAGCAGTGAACTGGAAAAGGATGGATATCTTATTGTTGCTGTCAGTGAAAGTGATCTTCAAAGTACATATAGGTCAGTAGCCTTTGATGATAGTACAGCAGTTTTAGTAGACGGAAATAATCAGATAATATCAAATGTCGGGGAAAAGTTACTTGGAGAACAGCTCAAAACAGGTAGCGATACGCAAAATATTGAATATGACCTTGATATTTATAATTGGAAATTATGCGACATGATACCAAAACAGGAATATATGAAGGACGCAAAAGATATCAGAAATTTCGGGGTGCTTATTTGTTTGGCTGCAATACTATCCACTGCATTTGTGTCAATTGTATGGAGTAGAAAATATACCAGACCAATTGAACTGTTGATGAAAAACATGCACCATGTCAGATACCAGGAGTTTGAGATAGATAAGCCTCAAAAGCTTGGCTGGAAGGAGCTTGATCGGCTAAATGAAGAATTGTATTATACAGCGCAAAGCATTAAGGATTATATTGAAAGATTGAAACTGGTGGAAAGGGAAAAAACAAAAGAAGAACTTCTTGCACTTCAATATCAGATGAATCCACATTTTTTATTAAATTCGCTTAATTCCATTCGTTGGATGGCCATGATGACAAATAACAAGATTGTTGCAGACACACTGGTCACACTAGGAAAGATTATTACTCCCATGCTTCGAAATCCCAGTCTCACCTGGAAAATTGAAAATGAGATAGAATTTCTTGATAATTATGTAGCAATGATGCAGCTCAGATTTGGCCATGACATGGAATACAGTATGAACTGCTCAAAAGAGTGGTATGATCTGGTATTTCCGCGACTTATTTTGCAGCCGCTTATTGAGAATTGCTTTGCGCATGGAAGCAGTTCAGAAGAGATACGTACTATAAATGTAATCATAGAATGTAATGAACGCATAGAGGTGAAGGTGATTAATAGCGGAGTATTTTTTGATGAGATTCAGTTAAAAGAAATATATATGAAAATGAAAACTTTTTCTAAGGCATCTGACCATATTGGAATGGCCAATGTTTATAAACGGCTTAATTTGTTATATGGTGACCAGGGCAGTATGAGAGTTGAATCGAACAGGAAACTTGGATTTATTGTTGAGGTTAGTTTTCCTAAAAGCACAAAAATGTAGAAAAAATCTAATGTTCAAAAAGAAAATATATTCAACATTACAACAATATGAAAATAATTGACTTATTTTATGATGCACAATGACGAATAATAAAATGGGTCAAAAACAGTGAAGAAAATGTGAAAAAACGAAAAATCCGTTAAGCATCAAGTAAGAATGAACATTTAATCAAAGCTTTTACCATGTTAAAATAATAGCATCTTAGGCAGATGAGATTTTAAAAACATTTAACTGGCCAGTTAAAAGCAACTATCAAAGTCAAAAAGGAAGACAGCAGGGTACACGGTATGACGGAGATAAATCGTGAACTGTCTAATATAAAATGACAGCTAGGAGGGTAAAAGGTTATGAAATTAAAGAAAATGACAGCAGTTTTAGGTGCAACTGCTCTGGTTGTATCTTGCCTTGGAGGATGTGGTTCAAGCAAGGAGAGTGCATCAACTAGCAAAACTACTGCCAAAAGTTCTGATGATGTAGATATGTCAGAAAAAGTAGATATTTCAATTGGCGGATTGTCACTGTTTGATTCTGCAACGACAACCTGGCCGACTGAAGTGATTAAGGCGGTTGAGGAAAAATTTAATTGCACTATTACGGTAAAACCGTATGATCAGGAAAGCCTGAATCTGGATCTGTCTGGTGGAAATACCACAGATATTGTACAGATTGCAGATGCAAATATTGAAGGTGTCTTAAAAGGAAAGCATGCAGTAAATCTGTTGGATTATAAAAATATTGCGCCAAATATCTTTTCAGACGACATGAATTATAGAAACACAATTATGCAGAACTTTAAGAGTGATGGCGATGATACGCAATACTTCGTTACTCCGCATGTAGTTACAGACAATGCCGAGAAAAATTATGGTTCTGTAATTCCGACAGGCTATGTAGTTCGTTGGGATTTATATAAGCAGATAGGATGCCCAGAAATTAACAACGATGATGATTATATCGAGGCATTAAAAGCGATGAAAGAGATCTATCCAAAAACAGAGGATGGCTTAGAAACCTATGCAATGAGTGCCTATAATGATTCGGATCTTCATACTTATTTCTTCAAAGGATGCCTGGGAGAAGGATATGTAAACCTTGAGGATGGTCTGTATGTCCAAGATGCAAAAACTAATGATTTAGTAGTGGATGTTTATGATAAAGACGAAGATGTAAAAACTCCATTCTGGTCAGGTGTGGAATTCTATAATAAACTTTACAGAGAAGGCCTGCTGGATCCGGATAATTTCATTACCCAGGGTGAAGATCTCACAGAAAAATATACAAAAGGTCAGTATCTTGGTGGAACTGTAAACTGGTTCTATGGAACTTATAATACAAATAACAAGGGAACAGACAAGGAATACATTGCGTTACCATCTAAACTGGGATGGGTCAATGAGCCAAACAAAGCCGGATGGACAGGAAAATATCTGTTTGTGTCCTCTCATTCACCAAATATTGAAAGAGCAGTTATGGTACTTGATTATCTGCAGAGCAGTGAGTTTGCCAGAAGTGCAGAATCTGGTATTGAGGGACGTTGGGAAAAAGGCGATGATGGAAAACCTCATTTAACAGAGGATACAATGAGCATGAAGACTGACAGCAGCCGTACAGATGAATGGAAAGCAAGCGGCATCAGCGATAGTGGTACAGATAATCTTGTTGGATGGGATTACAATGATGTATTACCAGATGGTGGTCTTGTAAATCTTTGGAATGATGAAGACGTCATGAAAGCGAACCTTACCACAGCTGAGCAGGATCTCTGTAAACAGTTTGATATTGATTTACCAAGCGATCTTCTGAAGAAGCGTATCGAGGATGGCACAAGCATGGATCTTAGTGATGCTAATCCAACGATTCGTATGTGCCTTGAGATAACACCGAAAAATATTACTCGTATAGACAGCAACTGTATTGAACTTACTGAAAATGCTCTGCCGGGTCTTGTACAGGCAGAATCCGATGAAGCTTTCCAGTCTGCAAAGGAAGCCTTATTACAGCAGCTTGCAGACGCTGGCGTAGAAGAGTCTATTGAATGGTGGCAGAATGCATGGGAGACTTCAAAGAGTTCAATTGACAAGCTGGAAAGCAAATAAAGAAGGGAGCATGCTTATGAACCGGAAAAGGGCATTGGTGGAAAAAGCACCGAAAGATTATAAATTGCTTTGGATGGCAATGCCATTTATCGTCATAGTCTTTTTGTTTAGCTATGTTCCGATTTTTGGATGGATTTATTCATTTTTTGATTATGTACCTGGAGTAAGTATTTTTGATTGCGATTTTGTTGGCCTGGATTATTTTAAACTGATTTTTAATGATGACAATGTATTACGATCATTGAAAAATACATTTATTTTCGCACTTATTAACATTTGTTTGACACCGTTGCCAATGTTTATGGCTATTTTGCTTAATGAATTAAGAAATGGCCCAATCAAGAAATTTACGCAGACCTTTACAACCCTCCCCAATTTCATCAGCTGGGTCATTATATTTTCCCTCGCTACAGCATTGTTCGCCTCTGATGGAATTGTAACAGGTTTGGCAACAGCATTGGGAATTGGAGATGCTTCCAATTCCCTGCTGGGCTCAAATGAAGCAGTATATTGGTTTCAGTCCTTCCTGTTGCAATGGAAAACATTGGGATGGAACTCCATTATCTATATGGCAGCTATTTCGGGAATTGACCAGGAACAGTATGAAGCAGCAAGGGTAGATGGAGCTGGATATCTTCAATGTGCTCTTCATGTAACATTACCTGCAATGATGGAGACCTTTGTGGTGTTATTCATTTTGAATGTAGGTAACTTCCTTAACACAGGATATGAACAGTATCTTCTGTTTAAGAACTCACTAACAGCACCAAATATCGAGGTTCTCGATCTTTACACTTACAGGATTGGTCTTCAGAATATGGACTATTCTTATGGTGTGGCCATCAGCGTTGTGAAGTCTCTTGTAAGTATCTCGTTGGTTGTGGTAGCAAATCTGGTTGCCAAAAAGATCAGAGGCAAAGCAGTTATCTAAAGGAGAGACAATTATGGGCAAAATGAAAATTAAAACTTCACCATCAAGAAAAGCATTTCTTGTGTTTGATTCTTTGCTGATGATACTGCTTGCACTGGTTTGTATTTATCCGTTTTGGTACGTGTTATGCTATTCATTCAGTGACACAACAGCAGCATCTGTAAATCCTCCTGTGATACTTCCGTCTGGATTTACACTCAGTAACTATAAAGAAATTCTCACACTGAAGGGTTTCTTTCCGGCATTAGGAATGTCTGTGCTGAGAACAGTAGTAGGAACGGGGTTATCCGTATTCTGCTGTTCATTCCTTGCTTATCTTTTCACAAAAGATAAAATGCCGGCAAGAAAGATATTATATCGTTTTGTTGTATTTACCATGTATATTAGTGGTGGTATGATCGCAACATATATTGTAATAAAATCCTATGGATTGTTAAACAATTTCTGGGTATATATTTTACCTACAATGATTTCAGCCTACAATATGATATTGATCAAAACATACATAGAACAGCTTCCTCCAGCACTGGAAGAATCTGCTGCTCTGGATGGGGCCGGATATATAACCTGCTTTTTCAAAATTATACTTCCACTTTGCAAACCAATCATTGCAACAGTTGTAGTCTTTGTTGCTGTAGGCCAGTGGAACTCATGGTTTGATAATCATATTTATACTCGTGCCAATGAATCACTGACAACATTACAGTACTTATTGTATAACTATCTCAATGAGGCACAAAGACTGGCAGAACAGTTAAAGACTGCATCCAGTGGAGCTGATATGACGCAGGCAATGGCGGCTATTTCTCCAAAAGGAATTCGTATGACAATAACTGTCCTGGCTTCCTTACCAATTTTTGCATTATATCCATTTATGCAGAAATATTTCTCAAAAGGTATTATGGTCGGAGCGGTTAAAGGCTGATCATTAAAATCCCTGGCACTCGGATTGTAACGGATGTCAGGGATTTTTATTTTACGAAAGATAAAAAAATACATGGATATTACCAAGTCAGTATTTTTATAGATACTGTAGGAAACGGAACTCCGCAGAACCGGACTCTGCAACAAGGGATAACGGGAGATTACAGAATAATGTTAAATAATTATGATTTTATGAATGATGACGAAATGAACTATATACAGGCCTGCCTGGAATTTGCTGCACAGTTAGGGCAGATTGCTGATGACACTCTGGAAGCAGTAGAACGCAGACGCATATTGGAAAATGAAAAAAGAAAAGAACTTCTTGAAAAAGGAATTACTGTTTATGGTCTGAGTAATTTCTCAGTGCCTGCATATATACAGTATGAGCTGACAAGATTCCGACTGGATTTTGTCGCAGAGAAAGCTTTGATCAAAAGAAGTTATAATTATTCAATGATTACTTCCAAAGACATGGTTTCATTTTGGAATGAGCATCGGGAACTGTTTACCCGTTACCAGGGTGACAGTTTTTCCTATGATGAAGTTGCCATGGTAATAAGGAAACGGATACGGGAGAAGGAATATGAGCAGGAAATTCAAAACATATTACGTAAGCAGCATTAATGGAGATGACTGTAAGAATGGTGAAACACCGGAAACAGCATTTGGATCCCTGGACAGGATTAATAATCTGGAATTAAACCCAGGTGATCGTGTTTTACTGGAAAGAGGATCTGTTTTTGAAAACCAGTACCTGCATATAAAGGGCAAAGGAACCAGATCTGACAGAATTGAAATCGGTACTTATGGAGAAGGAACCATGCCGTGCATTCATTCAAATGGCAGCGGAATATGGTATCAGGATTATGGCACACCTCTGGATTCGCCATCTCATGTATATAAAGGAGAAGTATCATCTGCCTTACTTCTTTATGATGTGGAATATATTTTGGTTCATGATCTGATCATAACAAACTCATCTCCATACACAAACATAGAAGAATATGCGGCACCACACAAAATGGACAGAACCGGCATTGCTGTAGTGGCGAAAAACGGTGGAACACTTCATGACATCACCATACGAGATGTATGGGTTCATGATGTTACAGGAAACGTTTATAACAAGCATATGAACAATGGCGGTATTTATATGACTGCCTTAACACCGGACAATGAAGAAAAAACAGGAGTCGCAAGATATGACGGGATCACTGTAGAGAATTGTACTGTGTGGAGAGTCAGCCGGTGGGGAATTGCTGTGGGATATACTTATCAGCATCAGAAGTTTTCCGGGGTAGAGCTTGATGAAGAAACTTTCAGGAAATACGGACATGAGAATATAATCATACGCAATTGCTATGTCAGCCAGGCAGGAGGAGATGCCATTACTCCTATGTATTCCCTTGAGCCATTGACAGAACATAATATTGCAGATAGCTGTGCAAAAGAGATGAATGATTCTGTGTATCGATATCCGGAAGACAGAATGGGAAAGGTAGCGGCTGCCATATGGCCATGGAAATGTAAAAATGCCCGGTTCTGTTACAATGAAGTTACAGATACCAGACTGAACCAGGATGGTATGGCATATGATGCAGATTCCGGAGATGGTACCTTATATGAGTATAATTCCAGCCGGTCAAATGAGGGCGGTTGCATTATGTTCTGTATGGAGGAAGCTGTTCATAATATCTTCCGTAAAAATATCAGTTATGATGATCTGGGAGGGATTATCAGTCCGGCATGTAATCCGGATGCCCTTGTGACTGAAAATGAATTCTATATGAGACGTGAAGTTCCACTGATAAGGGAAAGTATGCAGGATGGGACAGTTACTTTAAAAAATAATAAAATTACAATAATCAAGGAGGACGGAAAGTAAGATGACTCAGAGAAAAGGCAGAGTAACAATACCAACAGATCTGGATGTGGTTCCACAGACACTGGAAATGTTAGATAAATGGGGAGCTGATGCAATAAGAGACTGCGATGGAACAGAGTTTCCGGAAAAACTCAAAAATACAGGAGCAAAAATTTATGCTACGTATTATACAACCCGAAAAGATAATAAGTGGGCAAAAGAAAATTCAGATGAAATACAGCAGATGTATATTATGACGTCATTCCATACAGCTGTTTCAGATACACTTGAGATACATCTCATGGATCATCTCTATCCGGACATGCTTGCTGTGAACACAAGAGATGACATTCAGAGATGGTGGGAAGTAATTGATCGTACTACCAGTGAAACAGTTGATACAAAATATTGGTCTTATGATGAAAAGAGCGGAAATGTTGTTATACATCCTTCAATTGCATTCCATGAATATACCGTAAGTTTTCTGGCTTATATCATGTGGGATCCTGTACATATGTATAATGCAGTTGTCAATGAATGGAAAGATGTTGAACCACAGATTACTTTTGATGTACGGCAGCCCAAGACAAAAGCACATTCTATGTTGCGGCTCAGAAAATTCCTTGAAAACCATGATTATGTAGATGTCGTAAGATTTACTACATTTTTTCACCAGTTTACCCTGATCTTTGACGAACTGGCAAGAGAAAAATATGTTGACTGGTTTGGTTATTCAGCCTCCGTCAGTCCTTATATCCTGGAACAGTTTGAAAAGGAAGTTGGATATAAATTCCGCCCGGAATTTATCATCGATCAGGGATATATGAATAATACATATCGTATTCCGTCTAAGGAATTTAAAG
>OLNE01002120.1_pt1 | contig 12965 bp, 12 predicted proteins | sample 1672431 | NCBI WGS metagenome assembly OLNE01 (sample SAMEA3136685, study PRJEB25190) | human gut metagenome | reverse complement strand
GTTTATACAGAAAGAGAAGCAAAGGATCTTGCTGTTTCACAGCTTCAGGATTATGAGAGAGAACTGATGGAAAAAGAAAAACAGATCCTGGAAAATCATGTCCGCATTTCTGTATCAAAAACCGCCTGTACTGCCCGCGGAACCCTTCTGGTCGCAGAAAAAACAGGGAAGGAAGCATCAACTTCAAACTTTTTGTTTAAAAACTGATAAAGAGGTGTTACAATATAAAAATCTGATAGAATTATAAACGGAAAGGACATACAGGATGGCAGGCAGTATAATTGAATTACACACAGAGGTTCCTGCTGACCAGGAGGCAAATGTATTCGGTCAGTTTGATGAACATCTGAAGCTGATAGAGAGAACTTTGAATGTCACTGTGATATCACGGGATGGCATTTTGAAAATAATGGGAAATGAGCAGAGCGCGGTTTCTGCGAAAAAACTTATCGAAGAACTGGTAGTTCTGGCGAAACGGGGCAATATCATCACGAAGCAGAATGTAAATTATGCTCTTTCCCTTGCCATGGAACAACGAAATGAAGTACTGACAGAGATTGATAAAGACTTTATCTGTAATACCATACAGGGAAGACCCATCAAGCCCAAGACACTGGGTCAGAAAGAGTATGTAGAGCAGATCCGTAAAAAAATGATCGTATTTGGAATAGGACCTGCGGGAACAGGTAAGACTTATCTTGCCATGGCAATGGCAGTCACTGCATTTCGAAATGAGGAGGTCAGTCGTATCATTCTGACCAGACCGGCGATCGAGGCAGGGGAGAAGCTGGGATTTCTCCCGGGAGATCTTCAGAGCAAGGTAGATCCGTACCTGCGTCCGTTGTATGATGCACTTTATCAGATCATGGGTGCAGACAGCTTTGCAAAAAACATGGAAAGAGGACTGATCGAAGTAGCGCCTCTTGCCTATATGCGAGGACGTACCCTGGATAATGCATTCATCATTCTGGATGAAGCGCAGAATACCACACCGGCACAGATGAAGATGTTCCTGACCCGTATCGGATTTGGCTCCAAAGTCGTTGTTACCGGTGACGCTTCGCAGAAAGACCTTCCGAAAGACGCCGTATCCGGCCTTGATATTGCAGCGAAGGTTCTTAAGAAAATTGATGATATTGGCTTCTGCCAGCTTACCAGCAAGGACGTTGTCCGTCACCCGCTGGTGCAGCAGATTGTCCAGGCATATGATGATTATGAAAAGAAACAGAAACCGTCCAGAAGTACCAGTGGTACCAGAACGGTCCGGAGGAAAAAGAATGACCATACAGATTGATTATGAAGCAGAACGTAAACTGGACATTGATTATGAGAAGCTGACCGCTATGATAGCAGAGCATATTCTGGAAACAGAAAACTGTCCTTATGATGTCTGTGTGAATCTTGTGATCACAGATAACGAAGAAATCAAGAGAGTAAATGCTGAATTCCGTTCGATCGGAGCACCGACTGACGTACTTTCTTTCCCGATGATCCCGTTTAAGACACCGGCAGATTATTCTGTGATCGAAGATGATGACAGCTATTTTGATCTGGATACAGATGAACTGATCCTGGGAGATGTGATGATCTCCGTGGACAAGGTTTATGCACAGGCAGAGGAATATGGACACAGTATAGAGAGAGAATTCAGTTTCCTTTTTGCACACAGCATGCTCCATCTGCTTGGATATGATCATATGGAGCCGGATGAGGCAGCAGTGATGGAAGCCAAACAGGCAAAGGCACTGGAAGATCTGGGCATTACCAGATAAGAAATGTCGAAAGAGGGAATATCGTCGAAAAAGAACTATAATATACAACTGGAGAATAAATATCGTGAATTATCGTGAGTTACTGAAAGACAAAAAACGTATTGTGATCAAGGTGGGTTCTTCCTCTCTGATCCACAAAGAAACAAATAAACTGGATCTTCGAAAACTTGAAGTACTCGTAAGAGAACTGAGTGATCTGCATAATCAGGGAAAGGATGTGGTTCTGGTTACCTCAGGTGCGGTAGCAGTTGGTGCAGCTGCATTTGGTATGAACGGCAAACCGACAGAGCTTAAGAAAAAACAGGCCTGTTCGGCAGTCGGACAGGCCCGTCTGATGATGATCTATCAGAAACTTTTTTCTGAGTATAATCAGATGGCCGCACAGATTCTGATGACTAAAAGCACAATGGTCAATAACCTGAACCGTATGCATGCGAGAAATACGTTTGAAGAGCTGATGACACTGGGGGCTATTCCGATCGTTAATGAGAATGACTCCATTTCAAGCTATGAGCTGGAGATGCTGGAGTCCTTTGGAGATAATGATACACTGTCTGCCGTTATTGCAGGACTGATCGGAGCAGATCTTCTGATTCTGCTTTCGGATATCGATGGTCTTTTTACGGATGACCCGAATACAAACCCGAATGCGGAATTTATTGATGTTGTGGAACATCTGGATGAAAATCTGCTGCGTATGGGCAAGGGACCTAAGAGTAAGGTAGGAACCGGTGGAATGGCAACGAAACTGACAGCAGCCGAGATTGCAACAGCTGCCGGTGCTGATATGGTCATTGCAAATGGAAGAGATTTCCATGTGATCCACAAGATCATGGAAGGCAGAAAATATGGCACATTATTTGTTGAAAACAAAAAAGAAGAATTCTTTCTGATTGACTATATAGAGCGACTTCTTTAATACGATTCAGGACTTTTCAGGAGAAAATAATTATGATGGATAATAAGAAAATAGACCGTATTAATACACTGGCACATAAGGCAAAGAGTGTAGGTCTGACAGAAGAAGAAAAAGCGGAACAGGCAGAGCTTCGAAAGGAGTATATTGCCGCAGTACGTAAGAATCTCAGAGCACAGCTGAATAACATTGATATCAAAGAAAACGATGGTTCTGTTATAAACCTGGGAGAAAAATATGGAAGAAAAAAAGGCAATTAGAAAACAGATCTTTGCAGCAAGAAAAGCACACACAGATCAGCAGATCGATGACTGGAGCAAAAAGATTGCAGAAACGGTCACATCTCTTTCAGAGTACAGAGACAGTCAGAGAGTTCTGGCCTATGCCGATTATAATCATGAGGTGATGACCAGATATATCATAGAGGCTGCCTGGAAGGACGGCAAAGAAGTAGCAGTTCCCAAAGTGGTCGGAAAGGATATGATATTCTACAGACTGACCGATTTTGCACAGCTGGAGGCAGGGTATTTCGGCATTCCGGAGCCTGCACGCGGAGAGATCGTTCAGTGGGAAGAGGCGCTTATGATCATGCCGGGAGTGGCTTTTGACAGGGCAAATCACAGAGTAGGATATGGCGGTGGCTTTTATGACCGTTTTCTGGAAAAACATCCGCAGATCAGAAGAGTTGCGGTGGCATTTGAATTCCAGATAATGCCTGAGGTGCCGACAGAACCTACAGATATTTCACCGGAGATCATCGTTACAGAAGAAGAGATTTATCGTTTGAAATAAATTATTTTATAATGGGCGGGACCGTCCCGAGGAGGTTATGTTATGAATGAAATGCTGTTACAGCTTGGACAGAATGCGAAGGAAGCAGAAAATACTCTGCGTACCATAACCACAAACAAAAAGAATCAGGTACTTGCTGCAGTTGCACAGCATCTGGTGGAATGCACAGAAGAGCTTATCAGGGCAAATGCAGCAGATGTTGAGAATGGCAAAAAGAACAATATGCCGGAAGGACTTGTTGACAGACTTCTTCTTACACCGGAAAGAATCCAGGGGATGGCAGAGGGACTTCAGCAGCTTGTGGCACTGGAAGACCCGATCGGGGAAGTGACCGGAATGAAAAAACGTCCGAACGGTCTCCTGATCGGACAGAAAAGAGTTCCGCTCGGTGTCATCGGAATCATTTATGAGGCACGTCCGAATGTAACGGCAGATGCGTTTGGTCTTTGCTTTAAGACTGGTAATGTTGTGATCCTGAAGGGCGGCAGTGATGCGATTCATTCTAATGAAGCAATCGTAAAATGTATTCGTGAAACACTGAAGGCAAATGGTGTGACAGAGGATGCGATCCAGCTGATCCAGGATACATCCAGAGAGACAGCAGCCGAATTCATGAAAATGAACGAGTATGTGGATGTTCTTATCCCGCGAGGCGGCAAGGGACTGATCAAAGCGGTTGTCAACCAGAGTACGATTCCAGTCATTGAGACAGGAACGGGAAACTGCCATATTTATGTAGACGAGAGTGCAGATCTGGACATGGCAGTGGATATTATCATGAATGCAAAGACACAGAGAGTAGGCGTGTGCAATGCATGTGAATCCCTCCTTGTAAATGCCTGTGTCAAAGAAGCACTTCTTCCGGTTCTTGCAAAACGTCTCCAGGAAAAGCATGTACAGATGCGCGCAGATAAGGAAGCACTGCAGCTGATGCCGGGAGCTGTGGCTGCATCAGAAGAAGACTGGGGAACGGAATATCTGGATTACATACTGTCCATTAAAGTGGTGTATTCTGTAGACGAGGCTATTGCACATATCAATCGGTATAATACGGGACATTCTGAGGCAATCATCACCAATAATTATGCCAATGCGCAGAAATTCCTGGATGAAGTAGATGCGGCAGCAGTATATGTCAATGCATCTACCAGATTTACGGATGGATTTGAATTCGGATATGGTGCAGAAATCGGCATCAGTACCCAGAAGCTTCACGCCAGAGGACCGATGGGACTGCTTGCACTGACAACGACCAAATATATCATCTATGGAAATGGACAGATTCGTCAGTAGAGATGACCAAGTTGCTGTGAACGGAGTGAACAGTAACACAATGACAGGATCGATAGCCTTTATACAGGACAGGTGATTTGACAATTAAAGAAGGCGTGTGTATAATTATCTATAATTTAGATATGCAAACTTTTTTGTGTGACAGGAAATTACTCGGTGATCTTTCTGTTACATAAAAGATAAGATTGATATACGCACTACGGGAGGACTGAAATTGAGACGAAAACAGTTATATGCGTTTATTTTGGCAGGCGCACTTGCAATGAGCAGTGCACCGGTAGCTGTATTTGCAGCTGAGGGCGAAACAGCAGCTGAATCTGAAACATCAGAGGAGGCTCCGGCTGAAGGAGATTCTGCAGCAGATGACAGTTCTGCACAGGAAACTCCTGCGGAAGAAACTCCTGCACCTGAAACACCGGAAGAACCGGCAGCAGAAACACCGGTACCGGAGACTCCAGTGACAGAAGCGCCAGCAGAGCAGCCACAGGAGCAGGAAGAAACCCCGGCACCGGAGGTTACAGAAACTCCGGATGTTGGAGAAACTTCAGCGGGTATCCTGGTTACGATAAATGGTGTTACCACACCTTATAATACAATTCAGGAAGCGATTGACAATGTTCCTGCACCAACGACGGATGCAGAAGGCAATGTACAGATTCCTGTTGTTGAGATTACGAAGGATCAGAGTATTTCCGCACCAATCACGGTCAAAGACGGCAAACGAGTAAGCATCACTGCCACAGCATCAGTAAAGTTTACAAGAGCAGAAGGCTTTACAGATGAGATGTTTACAGTAAGTGGTGCTGACAGTGAACTTGCATTAGAAGTGGAAGGTGACGGAGCAAGCCTTACACTTGACGGTACATCAGCGGGTACTGTTAAGACACTCATTTCTGTGAGTGATTCCGCTTCACTGGAAGTATATGACGGAGTAACACTTACCAACAACATTACAACAGATAATGGTGGAGCCATCAGCAATAACGGCGGTAAGCTTATGCTGGCCGGCGGTACAGTAACTGCCAACACAGGAGCCAAAGGTGCTGTTTATAGTACTACAACAGTGTGTGTACAGGGTGGAATCCAGGTAACAGAGAATAAGAACAGTGATGGCGCAGCTGCCAACCTGTTCGTGGAGCTTGCAGATACATCTGAGCCAGCGGTTAAGGTGACAGGTGCATTTGAGGAAACAGCAGCGATCGGGTATACAGATGCAGCAGCTGAAGCAGGCAAGACCGTTATCGCAATCGGCAAAAACGAAGCGGATCAGCCGTATGTAAGCACAGAAGAATTCGCAAAGGCAGTAGCCGGATTTAAGTATGATGTAGCCGGATATGAGTTCAAGGTTTCCAAGAGCGGGGACACGGCGACACTTGAGAAAACAGAAGCGACACCAGCACCTCCGGTAGAGGATCCATTTAAGGTTACACAGGTTGGTCAGGTAACAGCTTCTGACTGGAAAAGTTACAGCGAAGTGACTGTGCGTTTTAAAGTATCTCAAAATTGCGACTTTTATGTTAGTAATGTAGCGGGTGAAACTTTTGATGCAAACAAGAAGAATAAATATACAGCAGAAAAGGGAAAAACATATAAAATTACTATAAGAAAAATCGCTGCTACTACGAAGACGATTATTATTTATGCAAAGAGTACTTCGACTGGTGAGACAACAACATGCTCAATCCCACTTAAGAACCGTCCGTCTTCTTTCGAACTGAAACAGAGTGGCGAAGATACATGGGAGAATCATAACAAGCTGAAAGAGATTAAGATTAAGGTAAATCATGATTGTAATTGGTATTATAAACCTGTTGCATCCGGAACCACACCATCCGATATAAAATATGATAAAAACCATAAGAATATAAAAACCGCTAAAAAGAATGCGGAGATTTCTCTGAAAAATATCAAAGTAAAAAACGGAAAATATGCACTTGCAGTGGTTGCAAAATCGAAAGATGATGGAGCGGAACGGGCAATAGTGATTGAATTTAAAAACCGTCCGAAAAGTGAGACTGCAAGAGAGGCCAGAACATATACGATCAATGATAATAAGGTAATCGGTCTGGAAGGAGAAATGAAATTCTTCCCGGGCAAGGCATATACTTTCACAGTAGAAGAAGCCGGTATGAATGATAAAGAATATATTGTCGGAGATGAGAGATATCAGTTTGCATACTGGAGTACCAGCTCTGATGGAAGTAGTCCACAGAGTAAGATGCAGATTATGGCTTCAAAAGGTATGTCAACGGCGAAAAGCATTCCACTGTATGTTTTCTTCCAGAAGTACAGATTCAATGCTGATGGAGGATGGGATGCAGTCGGAAAACCGGAACCTCTGCAGATGAGTTTTCAGTCAGCAGGTTACACAGAAGAGGAACTGCAGAAATACCTCAAGGAAGCGAAGGAAAATGGAACTGTCATTCCGGGATATGAAAACGAGACAGGCGGAGGAGATTCAGGAGAAGATGCTGAACTGACTGCAACAGCTGCAGCTTCAGAGAAGGATGCAGGTTCCAAATCAAAATCTGCCGTATCTACAGCGGATGAATCCCCGATCGGAACAATGTCTGCACTGGCAGCACTTTCCCTTCTGGCAGGCGGATATGTTGTGGTTCGCAAGCGCAAAAAAGAAGAACAGTAATCCATTACGGATTTTGTGAAAGACAGGTCATTTTGGCCTGTCTTTTTACATATAATAGTACAGAAACCTATAGATTGACAGCTTATATACATACAAGAGGGCAGAACTATGATCAATACGGACAGGACATTTTGTACTTATGAGAACATTTATTATGAAATGTGGGAAACAGCAGGACGTTATACAGAAATCGCACAGTTTCAAGTGATCGGAAAAAGTCATGATGACAGGATGATTCCGATGGTGCAGCTTGGACATGGTGTGGAGACAGTTTTCTGTATTGCAGGATTAAGCGGCAGAGACAGATGTATGCCGGTATATCTTCTGGAGATGCTGAAGGAGTATACAAGAGCATGGGAATGCAGATGGAAACTGGACGAGCTTTATGATCTGCGGGATTTGCTGGAAAGATGGAAATTCTGTTTCATACCGCTTCTGAATCCGGATGGATATGAGATCTACGAGAAGGATTTTTTTGCGATTAGAAATCCTGTGTATCGTCAGATGCTGCGGATGCAGGAGGTTCCCTGCCAGGAGTTTAACGGCAATGGTCGCGGAATTATTCTGAAAAACAATTTTCCTACACAATATTACAAAAGAAGACAGATACACAGTCAGCCGGCAAGTGAAAACGAAACAAAGGCACTGGTAAAAGTTTTTCAGGAAAATCCGGGGCGAGGACTACTCTCCTTTGGCTATTCGGAAAGACGTATTTTGTATTTCAGACAGCCGCAGTCGTTTGCCGCCAATCAGAAGAGTTATCGGCTTGCAAGGCATTTACAGAAACAGGCGGCAATGAAGTCTGATAAGATGAAATTCCAGCTGGATGATATGGAGCCGACAGGGAAGAGGGGATATGGTTCGCCGGAACAGTTTTATGCAGAAATATGCAGGCAGCCATCCTTTCGAATTGAAATTCCGGAAAGAAACAGAGAAGGAGAAGCAGTTCCGGATGAAAAAGAATACAGAGAAATACGTACATTGCCGCTGGAATATCTTTTTTCTCTCTGACAGACTTGCGCAGGAAACGAAATTCCTGTATATTAAATAATAGTGCTTTGAAAGCATAAATCGCGTTAACACAGCAATTTGTCATCACCGAAAATGAAGGAGTTATACGAAATGATAAACGAATCCGCTAAAGGACAGAATACAAGTGCAGAGGAAACTCTGCGTCAGCGTTCATTTATAGAACTTGCACAGGCACTGACCGCACAGAAGTCCAACACTCTTGGACGTCCGTTGACATACTGTCTGACGACATTCGGATGTCAGATGAACGAAAAGCAGTCAGAAGCTGTTGCAGGAATCATGGACGAGATCGGCTATCACAGACAGGATAACGAAGAAGCAGATGTGGTTATCTATAATACCTGTACTGTCCGTGAAAATGCTAATCTTAAGGTATACGGAAGACTGGGGCATCTCCACAGTCTGAAAGATCATAACCCGGATATGAAAATCATCCTTTTTGGATGTATGATGCAGGAACAGCATGTAGTAGATAAAATCAAAAAGTCATATCCATTTGTAAATCTGGTGTTTGGAACACATAATATCTTTAAATATGCGGAGCTTTTTTATGAGATGCTCCAGTCTGAGCGGCAGATCGTAGATATCTGGGAAGGAACCGATCAGATCGTGGAAGATCTTCCGACAGAAAGAAATTATACATTTAAATCAGGCGTCAATATTATGTTTGGATGCAACAATTTCTGCAGTTACTGCATTGTCCCATATGTGCGTGGACGTGAGCGAAGCCGTGAGCCGGAGGCAATCGTAAAAGAAGTAAAACGTCTGGTTGCAGACGGAGTATCTGAGGTTATGCTTCTGGGACAGAATGTAAACTCTTATGGAAAGACACTGGAACATCCGGTAACATTTGCTCAGCTGCTGGAAATGCTGGAAGATGTGGAAGGTCTGAAGCGTATTCGCTTTATGACTTCACACCCGAAAGATCTTTCGGATGAACTGATCGAAACAATGGCAAAGAGCAAAAAGATCTGTCATCATCTGCATCTGCCATTGCAGTCAGGAAGCAGCCGCATCCTTAAAGCTATGAATAGACGCTATGATAAAGAAAAATATCTGAATCTGGTCGATAAGATCCGTACAGCGATTCCGGATATTTCTCTGACAACAGATATCATTGTCGGGTTCCCGGGAGAGACAGAAGAGGATTTTGAAGAAACTCTGGATGTTGTATCTAAATGTGGCTATGACACGGCATTTACATTTTTATATTCCAGAAGAAGCGGAACACCTGCTGCCGAAATGGAACAGATACCGCAGGATGTTGCAAAGGAACGTTTTAACCGCCTGCTTGCGCTGGTACAGCAGGAGGGACGTATTCGTTCTTCCAGATTTGAAGGTTCTGTGCAGGAAGTTCTGGTAGAAGAAGAGAGCAGGGAAAAAGGAATATTTACAGGAAGAACAGAATATAATCTTCTTGTACATTTCCCGGGAACAGCAGATCTTCTTGGAAAATATGTAAAGGTAAGCCTGGATGAATGTCATGGATTCTATTATATGGGGTCTCTGGTGGAAGAATAATCGACATGGCGGATTGTGGATATGGTAACGTAGAAACCGTAAAAATGGATAAATTTGACAGGTTGTAATGTTTTGTGGTACTGTTACGAAGAAGCGGCACAACAAACAGTAGTTGTAATTGTTTACAGGAGGAAAATATTATGAGAAAAAAGAGTGTAAAAACAACAGCTAAATCAACAGAAGCAATCACAGAGACAGCAGCAAAAGTAAAAGAAACTGTAAAAGCAGCAGCAAAAAAGGTAGAGGAGTCTGCACCGGCTGAAAAAACAGCAGAAGTTGTGAAAGAAGTAGTTAACAAAGCTCCGGAAGCAGTTCAGAAGGCAGAGAAAACTGTAAAAACTGCAACCAAGACTGCAACAAAAGCAGTACGTAAAGCTGCTGGTGCAAGAGTAAAAGAAGTATCTCTTGAAATTTTCGAAACGAATGTATCTCTGAAAGATGTAGAGAAAGCAGTTAAGAAAGATGTTGCAGAAAAAGGACTGACAGGTGATATCTGTATTTATATCAATGCAGAAAGAAGAGCTGCATATTATACAGTAAATCAGGAAGGTTCTGACGAATATAAAGTAGATCTTGGTAACTTATAATCCATGAAATTATACCTTGCACCGCTGGAAGGAATCACCAGTTATATTTATCGAAAAGCACTGTATCAGTGTTTTGATGGATTTGATAAATATTTTATTCCATTTATCAGAGCAAAACAGAACCTGAATTTCAGCGGGAGAGAAAAGAAAGACATTTCTCCGGAAAATAATTCCGGGATGTATGCAGTCCCTCAGATATTGACCCGAAATGCAGATGATTTTCTACGTACAGCGAATCAACTAAAAGAGTATGGATATCAGGAAGTGAATCTGAATCTTGGGTGTCCATCCAAAACAGTAGTGACAAAGGGCTGCGGAGCAGGATTTTTGGCCAGACCGGAGGAACTGGAACAGTTTCTGGACAGGATTTTCAGCAAAACAGATATGAAGATCTCGGTGAAGACTCGTTTGGGGATGGAGAATGCAGAGGAATTTCCAAGGCTGATGGAAATTTACAATCGTTTTCCCATGGAAGAACTGATCATTCATCCGAGAGTACAGAAGGATTTTTACAAAAATACTCCGAATCTGGAGGCATTTGGTGAAGCACTTGCCATCAGTAAGAACTCTGTATGTTATAATGGAGATATTTTTTCGGCAGATGATTTTAAAAGAATCCATGCTCAATTTCCGAATGTAGAATGCTTTATGATGGGAAGAGGTATTCTCGCAGATCCTTCACTTGCCCGTGAAATCAGGGGTGGAAAGGCGGCAGATCAGTCGGATATCCGTAGATTTCATGATCTTCTGTATCATACATACCGTGAGGAAGTGTCCGGGGATAGAAATGTTCTTTTCAAAATGAAAGAAATCTGGTTTTATCTGGCACCAATGTTTGCGGACAGTAAGAAATATGCCAAAAAGATTAAAAAAAGCGAGAGATGTGTGGTATATGAGAGTGCAGTAAATGAACTGTTTGCAAATTGCAGATTTACAGGAACACAGAGTAAGTAAATGGAATCACTTTGATTATAAAAAACAGAAATTCTATAAAAAAGAAAGGCTTTGAGTATTTTGTTCATGTACTCATTGCCTTTCTTTTTACTTTTTAATAATTGCTGTCTCCGGTGGCAATATCAAAAGGGGCACTGTCTGTGGTGTCAGAAGTATCGCTGCCGCTGGTATCGGTAGAAGAATCCCCACTATCCTGCGAGGAATCATCATAACTGTTATCAGTTGAGGTGTCTTCAGATCCGTCATCAGATGGATAATCGATCTGATCTGAAGAATCATAACCGCCCTGATCGGAAGAGCCCTCATCTGCAACGTCACCATCGCCGGTGTCACCGGAATAATCAGTTCCAGGATCATAAGTAGCCTGATCGGAGGAATCCGAGCTGTCGGAAGAATCGGAGCTGTCGGAAGAATCGGAACTATCGTCATAGTTGCTGTCTTCTGTATAGATGTTAAATCCGGCATCTTCATCCTGGCTGGAACGAAGAGCCTCTGCTTCTGCAGCTGTCTCTGGCGCCTCTTTAACGGTAGCCTTTGCCCTGGCAGCAACAGCAGCATCTTTTGGGACAACTGCATAGACTGCAAACATGGCACAGGAAAAGACAAGTGCCATGAGTGCGATATGAATTTCGTCTCTGTATTTCATAGAAATTACCTCTTTTATGTGTTGTGATCATTTTTTATAAGTATAGCATGAGTTTCGACTTTTTTGTAAAGAAAATTCTACCAGAGGAGGAATTTTCTCAAAATCTCGGAATACGTCGTCTTGCATCAAAACTTTAAACATGCTATTATAATTAATTGACTATGACTGATAATAGAGTGAACAGTAGAGGAGAATTATAAAACGATGGCAATGTCACCGATGATGCATTAGTGAAATTTCGGTATTGTTGAAAAACCGCATAAATACAGGCTTTATAAGAATTTTGAACTTATGAGCATTTAACGATAAGTGGTACTCAGTGGTAAGAAATATGCCTGAGTAGAAACAAGACTGTGGTCAAAATTATCGTCGGAAAACAACCTAAACATTTTTTTTTAAATTTGCATGGCACTGGGAAACGAATTTGCAATTATCTATTTTTTAAGTAACAGGAAGTTAAATTTAATACAACCATTAAAAAAATCTTTTATGCTTCAGACGGAAATAATGTCTGCTTCATAAAAGATTTTTTGTAATAATATTGTAATATTTATCTTCCGCGAAAGGAGAGCGCAGGATGATTATATATGCAAGCATGAGAACCGATATACCTGCATTTTATTCCGAATGGTTTACAAATAGAATCCGTGAAGGGTATGTTCGAGTGAGAAACCCCTATGATCCTTTACAGGTCACAGAATATAGCCTTGATCCTGAAGTCGTTGATTTGATTGTATTCTGTTCAAAAAATCCAGTCCCTATGTTGAAGTATATGGATTCGCTGAAATCTTACAGGACATACTGGTAT
>OLNE01002116.1_pt1 | contig 12989 bp, 13 predicted proteins | sample 1672431 | NCBI WGS metagenome assembly OLNE01 (sample SAMEA3136685, study PRJEB25190) | human gut metagenome | reverse complement strand
CTTCCTTATGACAACAGGAGAGCTTGCCGATGCTGTGCAGGTATGCCGTATCAGCATGGAGCGGTTTCAGGAAAAACCGGTGATCGTAAACTTAGGCGGAACAGAAGAAGCGGATGAACTTCTCGTACAGTTACCGGGAGTATCCTCTGCAAAAGTGGTACATCTCGAGTTCCCTGAGCTTCCGGAGCTTGAAATTCAGGGAATATATGGCGAGGCTGCACTGGAGAAGCAGGAGTGGAAAAGCCTGATCAAAGAACAGGTGAAGAAAATTCTGAAATACAAACCAGAGGCAGTTTTTGTGGGAGAAAATCTGTTTGCCACATATCCGATCGTGCATTCACTTCGAAAAAAACACATACCGGTACTGACTCTGGTGCAAAAAGACGGGAAGAAGCTGATCGTGCGGATTCCGTCAGGATCATGAGGAAATATTAACGTATTCTCTTCTTTATCAGCGGTCCGATGATCATGGCGATGATCATTTTTACCAGATCAGCCGGTATGAAAGGGATTACGCAGACTGCAAGGGCAGCTTTGAAAGTGTAATTTGCGACAAGACAGAACCATATGGTTCCGAAAAGGTAACATACGATGGTTCCGATGATCATGCCGATAAGCTGGATCCATGGTTTACGGCAGTTGTCGATTACCAGTCCGGCAATGACTGCCATTACGATAAATCCGATGATATATCCGCCTGTAGGACCTGCCAGCTTGGACGGACCGCCTGTGAATCCGGAGAATACCGGGAGACCGACGAGACCGAGCAGAAGGTAGATCAGATAGCTGATGGTTCCTTTTTTCCATCCGAGAAGATACAGGGACAAATAGATTGCCAGATTAGTGAATGAGATCGGAACCGGTCCGATGGGGATGGACAATGGGGCAAGAATGCAGGTGACCGCTGCCATCAGTGCGGTCATGGTTATTTCGTAGGTTTTGCTGCGGGGTGCAGTAATGCTTTGTGTCTGGTTCATGTTAAAAATTCTCCTTCTAAAGTTTGGCGGTTATGCGGATTCAATTTCATAAGTAAATCCGGCATCTGTGATAGTTTTCAGAGTATCTTCGATTCCCTGACCGCCTTCTGTCAGATAACCTGAGGCAAAGATAGAGTCAACTACACTGAGCAGTTTCTTTTCTTCCCCTTTGAAATATACTTCTCTTCCGGCAGCACAGCGGATGTCTGCTTTCGGCACGAGAAGTCTTGCAAGACAGAGGACTTTCATGCAGTATTCGGTTGTCAGCATGGAGATATCGGCGTTGCCGAGGGGAGTTCCTTTAATTGGAAGGAGGAAGTTGATGGGCAGTGCTTCCGGTTGAATCTCGCGCAGTTCGAGAAGCATATCAACTACATCTTCTTTACTTTCCCCCATACCAATAATTCCGCCACTGCAGATCTCGAATCCAAGTCCCTGAAGCATATGGATGTTCTGGACACGCTGTTCAAATGTGTGTGTACTGCAGATGTTGTGGTAATAGGATCGGCTGCTGTTCAGATTATGGTTTATTCGGTCCAGACCGGCTTCTTTCAGCATTCTGGCCTGCTTTTCTGTCAGGAAACCGATAGAGCAGCAGAGATGTGTTCCGTGTTCTTTCATCTTACGGATCCGGCGGGCAAGTTCTTCGATTTCTTTATCTGTAAATTTCATGCCGCTCAGACCGATACAGTGTCTTGCCAGATGCTTGTCATCTACCAGATCGTTATCCCCGTAAAGTTTTTCATCCGAAACACGACGATATTTTTCAATGGCCGCATGCGACTCGCAGGACTGTGCACAATATGCACAGTTCTGCGAACAGTTTCCGCTGCGAACATTAGTCAGAAGTTGTACGCTTACTTTCTTGCCTTTATACTTTGTACGCAGCGCATAGGCACATGCGATCAGATCGTCCATGTCTTCCTTTGGAAGATTTAAAATTTTAATTGCTTCCTCTCTCGTAAGTCTCTTTGTCTCATCCCAGTGTTTCAGCCATTCTTTCATAGAAGCATCTCTCCTTTTATCTTAAGCTTTTTCTTCCTTTTTATTAAATACCTCACGATCCAGCGCTTTGTTCTGGTGTGCAACGATTGTTGTACATACAGCATCACCTGTAATATTAACGGCTGTTCGTGTCATATCAAGAATACGGTCAATACCCATGATCAGTCCGATTGCCTCAACCGGAAGTCCTACAGAATTAAATACCATTGTAAGTGTAACAAGACCTACACTTGGTACTCCGGCCGTTCCGATAGATGCAAGTGTCGCTGTCCCGATAACCGTAACATAATCGGTAAGAGAAAGATGGATTCCAAATGCCTGTGCCGCAAACACAACAGCTACACCCTGCATAATCGCTGTTCCATCCATATTGATCGTCGCACCAAGCGGGATCGTAAAGGACGAAATTTTCTTGGATACACCCATTTTTTTAGACAGCGTATCGATGGAAAGCGGAATGGTAGCATTGGATGTTGCTGTTGAAAATGCAAACGCCATAACCGGGAAGAATTTTTTAATAAATTTGAACGGATTCAGTCCTGTAAATCCTTTTAAAAGTCCCAGATATACAACAAAACACTGCAGGGCAAGTGCAAGCAGGACACCGATCATGTATTTTGCAAGCGGAATGAATGCGCTGAAACCGATATTGGCAAAAGTACGTGCGATCAGGCAGAATACTCCGATCGGAGCAAGTCCCATGACCATCATTGTCATTTCCATCATGATGTCATTGAACTGGCTGAAGAAATTGCTGACTGTCTCTGTACGCTCTCCTAGTTTTGCCAGAATGACACCGACGATCAGTGCAAATACAATAATCTGAAGCATTGTTCCGTTTGCCAGCGCATTCAGCGGATTGTCCGGAATGATATTCAGGATGGTATCCGTAAGAGAGGTCGCCTCCATAGTCTCCACAGAGGAAGCGGAGGACTGAATAGAGCTCATATCGAGTCCCACACCCGGATTGATCAGATTACCTACCGTCAGAGCAACCGAAACAGCCAGAGCTGTAGTTGCCAGATAAAATACCAGTGTTCTCACACCTACGGTTCCAAGCTTCTTGGTATCACCGATGGACATACTTCCGCAGACAAGGGAACAGAATACCAACGGTACAACCAGCATTTTCATCAGACGGATAAATCCCTGTCCGATCACATAAAGGATTCCCTCCACGATCACATCTTTCTTGAAGCTGCTGTCAGGAACCAGGTAACAGAGAATGATTCCCAGTATCGCACCTGCGATCAGCGCCACAAAGATCTTCGTGGTAAGGCCCATTTTCTTTTTCTGCTGTGTTTTCTCTTTTATATTTTTCTCTTTCATTCTAGTCCTCCGCTCTTTCATCCATATATTCTTTCAGCGATGCTTTCCAGTCCGGCATGTCATACACTTCAATAATACGGAGGATAAAATTATCAAGGACAGCATATGGCGGTCTGACAGAAGAAAGATCTGACTGCTCTGTCGGCACGGATCTCAGTTCGATCTCCTTTCCTGCAAGGCGAAGGATCTCGGTTGCAAACTCATAACGGTTGCATACACCGCTGCAGGTTACGTGATAAGTTCCATATTCGTTGGTATCGATAAGATACAGGATCATTCTTGCCAGATCCTTGGCGCTGGTCGGTGATCCGAACTGATCCGAAGCAACGGAAAGCGCCTGGCCTTTTTCTGCTGTCTCCAGCACACGGTTTACAAAATTGTTTCCGCCTTTTCCGTATACCCAGTTGCTTCGGATAATGAAATGTTTGTGTGTAAACTCTTTTACATAGTTCTCTCCGGCTCTCTTGGAACGGCCGTAAACAGTCAGCGGATTGGTATCGTCAAACTCTGTATACGGTTTTTTGCTCTTTCCGTCGAAAACATCATCTGTGGAAAGCTGGACGATCTTTGCCCCGCATTTTCTTGCCACGATGCTTAAGTTTCTTGCTCCCAGTGCGTTGACACGGTATGCATGTTCCGGATTCTTCTCACACTCATCGGTATCTGTGATACCGGTGCAGTTGATGATCACATCCGGACGGTTAATGGAACCGAAGTTGATCACTTCATCTGTGTCTGTGATATCCAGCTCATCAAGATCTGTGTTCAGAGTCTCGATCTGCATTGGATCCAGAACATCATTCAGTGCCCGTCCGATCTGTCCGTTGGCACCTGCGATCCATACTTTTAACATCTTTCTACCTCCCTGGTGTAATATGTGTGATATATAAAATAAAGAGACATTGATTTAGATCAAAACCAATGCCCCTTTAACCTATATACTGTAATATATTTTATCAATATCACAAAAAACTGTCAAGAAAAAAGCCCCTGTTTCCATAAGGTTCCTGCTGCTGATGTTACTGCCCACCAGCAGTATTTCCTCAAGATGTTTTTGTGAACAGAATTTACAGAAATCCTGAGGATCGAAAGTTCCATAACTCCCGATTTTGTATTGTAAATTCTGTCCCATGAATTATAATCTAAACAGGAGATCATCTAAAAACACATACAAAGGAGAAACTTATGAAAAAGCTAAAAAAATTAACATCTCTGCTATTTCTGTTCTGCTGTCTTTGCTTCTGTCTGATCCTGTTTCCACAGACAGCCCGGGCAGGCTCTCTTACGCCAACCGCACAGGACAATCTCAATGTCAGGTTACGCCGTACCTCTGATCTTATTCCTGTTTCCGGCGGATACATGAGGGTCTTCCACCAGAAAAATTCTGTCGGCGTTGAATATTACGATAATGATCTGAAGATCAGAAGCAAGCGCAAGATCAACATGGAGCTTCCACTGTGGGGTGGCTTTTATGCCGGATCTGACGGATATTATCTGGTAGAAGGCCAGACAAACAACAAAGAAAACGATTCCGCTGAGGTCATCCGCGTTATCCGCTACGATACAAGCTGGAACCGGAACGGTGCAGCAGCAATTACCAGTAACCCGGAGCTTTTTGGCGGTGAGGTCCGCACGCCCTTTGACTATGGCTGTGTGGAAATGACAGAAAGCAACGGCAAACTCTATGTTGTTACCGGTCACGAAGGATATGTGGATCCCTCTGTCGGTCAGGGACATCAGGGCTTCCTTATGGTCGAGATCGACCAGGCAACCATGAAAGGAAAGATCGTTTCCTGCGATCTGTGGCATTCCTTTGCACAGTATATCAAATCACAAGGTTCTTATCTCTACGTACTGGAGCAGAGTGAGGGTTCACGATGTACAATTCTTTCCAGATACGACAGCACTACACTTGCCTGCACCACCATAGAGCTTTTGCCATACGGAGGCTCACATACTTCTGTGTGGGCACTGGCCTGCTACGCAAGCGTTGATGGCATGGCTGTTTCCTCTGACAGTGTATTATGCGTTGGCACTTCCATCGATCAGTCCAAATATGATAAGGTATCTGAAAACACGCCTCATAACCTTTATCTGTCCGTCACACCAATGTCTGACTTTTCCGAAAAAGCAACCACTACCAGGAAGCTTACCAACTTTACAGGCGGAGGAAAAAGCTTTGCGGGCGTAAAGATCACCAAAATAAATGACAACCGTTTTATGATTTCCTGGGAAGAATACGTCTCCGACGATAACAAGAAAAACTCTTCCGCTAACGATCCGCTCTCTTCCAGCACCCTTCATTATCTTTTTGTGGACGGAAAGGGAAAGAGTCTCAGCAAAGAGTTTACAACAGCTGCTCCGATTTCTGACTGTCAGCCTGTGGTAAAGGATTCCAAGGTCGTTTATTATGCTTCAAACTCCAACACCTTGAACTTTTATTCCATTAATTCCGACAACGGAAAAGCTGACAAAAAAACTTACCATATCGCAGGTGACAACGCAACCTGGAATTTCAAAAACGGTATCCTTACGATCTCCGGCTACGGACCACTTTCTATTTCCACAGAGGAAAACCACCGATACCCGGTCTCTTCAACAAAAGGCTGGTTTATCTTCTCCAACGATTCCTCCTGGAAAGCTATCAAAAACCAGATCAGAAAGGTAATAATAAAGCCTGGGATCACAAGTATTTCCGAAAGGGCCTTTGTTTATCTTCCTGAGCTGAAAGAAGTGGACATCCAGAAAGGGGTCACAAAGATCGGAAAAGAAGCTTTCGCCTACTGTGACAAGCTATCCAGGATCAACATACCTGATACTGTTAAAAGCATTGGAACGGATGCTGTGTGGGGCGGCTACGGGTATGTCAACTCTCATGCATATTTTTGCAAGATCCATGCTCCGTACGGCTCTTACGCAGTTACATATGCCAAGAAAAACAATATCAGCTATGCATGCAATATTTCCGATGCAGCTGTAACAGGGATCAAAAAAACATATACCTATACAGGCTCTGACATAAAGCCCGTTCCAACCGTAACTCTTGGAAAAGCAAAGCTTTCTGGCATCAATGATTATCATGTGACATACCAGAACAATAAAAAAGCAGGAACTGCTACCCTGAAGATCATCGGTGATTACCATTTCTACGGAACCATCACCTTAAATTTCCAGATCACTCCTGCAGCCACACCAAAGCCACAGACTGCAAAAACATTCCGGGATGCTTATAATGTCTACACAGTCAATACCACCGGGACTTCCGTAGCACTGAAGGGACCACGTTCACGCAATACTGTCACTGCAAAGATTCCGGCCACTGTCAAAGCTAACGGAAAAACCTACAAAGTCACAGCCATTGCAGCCAATGCCTTCAAAAACTGTAAAAACCTGAAACAGGTAACGATTTCAGGAAATATCACAAGCATAGGTGCCGGAGCCTTCCAGGGATGCACAAGTCTTCGTACTGTAAAAATCGGTTCCCGAGTTTCTGCGATCGGCACAAAAGCTTTCTGTGACTGTAAGGCCCTTACCTCTGTCACCATACAGACAGGACGTCTTACTTCCAAAAGCTCAGGTAAATATATCTTCACAAGAGCAGGTCAGAATAATTACAAAAAACTGACTGTAAAGGTTCCGGCAAGCAGACTTTCCTCTTACAAAAAGCTGTTTCAGAGCCAGGGTCTGTCCACACAGGCCAGGGTTATCAAATAGTCAGGATCGTACCTTGCATTTCCACGCCCCTTATGCTATACTCAGTTTCGCTGCAAAAGCCCGCAAAAACCAAGGTCGTACAGGGCTTACAAGGCGGTCACCGCCTATAAATGTGCCGAGTGTTCGTGACCTTCCACTCGTAAAACAAAACTAAAGGAGAATAAAAAACATGAAAAACAAAGGTACTCATTTTCTGGTACAGGGAGCTGCCATTGCAGCTGTATATGTTGTCCTGACACTGGTATTCGCGCCACTTAGCTTCGGTGAAGTTCAGATCCGGTTTTCCGAGGCGCTGACCGTGCTTCCGTTCTTCACACCGGCTGCCATCCCGGGACTGTTCGTGGGATGTATCATCGCCAATCTTCTTGGCGGTGCGATTCCGGTTGACATCATTTTCGGAAGCATTGCCACACTTATCGGTGCATTCTTTACCTACAAGCTTCGCAATACAGGCAAATGGACAGCCCCAATCCCGCCGATCGTTTCCAACATTGTGATCGTTCCTCTTGTGCTTCGTTACGGATATGGCATTAACCTTCCTATCCCGTTTATGATGCTCACAGTAGGAGCCGGCGAATTTATCTCAGCCGGTGTGATCGGTATGATCCTTCTTGGAGCACTTTCCAAATACAAAAATGTACTTTTTCATAAAAAAGCAGCAGTCTGACTAAATCTGCTGCCCACAAAAAGGAGCCATGAGAAAACAGCAGCATTTCTCATGGCTCTCTTTTATTTTTTCTCTGCGGATTCCTGCAGACTGCGCAGGATCCTCTTTTCCATTCTGGATACCTGTACCTGGGATACGCCAAGCTCATGGGCGATCTCCATCTGGGTCATGTTCTGAAAATACCGCATATAGATCAGCCTCCGCTCCTTTGCCTCCAGAGTTCCCAGTATCTCTTCCAGAAAAATCCTGTCCAGTACTTTTTCCTGCCGGTTTTCTTTTTCCGGAAGCTTGTCCATCAGAGAAATCTCCGTTCCCTCACCCTGATAGATCGTTTTGTGAAGAGATTCCACCTCTGCACCGGATTCCATGGTCATTACCAGTTCTTCTATGGAAATTCCCATTTCCTCTGCCATTTCTCCCGTCGTAGGTTCCCGCTCCAGCCGGCGTGTCAGTGCTTCTCTCACCTGATAGATCCTGTAATGTTTTTCCTTCAGAGAACGGCTTACCTTCAGTATCCCGTCGTCCCTGAGATAACGTTTGATCTCTCCGATGATCATGGGAACGGCATAGGTGGAAAATTTCACATCATAGGACATGTCAAACTTATCCACAGCTTTCAGAAGTCCGATGCTGCCGATCTGGAACAGATCCTCCATCTCCACCCCTCGTCCCAGAAAACGCTTTGCCACACTGTATATCAGTCCTGTATTTTCCTCAAACAAAAGATCTCTTGCCGCTTTATCCCCCTGGTGTGCACGCCCGATGAGGACAAGAGTACGATCCATAGTTACCTCCTGATGATCTTTTTCATGTGCACTGTAGTTCCACGGCCAACCTCCGATTCCACCTGAAGCTCATCCATAAACGCCTCCATGAATGTAAACCCCATACCGGAGCGGTCTTTATCAGCCTTTGTGGTAAACAGAGGCTCCATGGCTTTTTTGATATCCGGGATCCCGGCTCCGTGATCTGTCACATCTACCTGAAGCTCCTGCCCCCGGAGACGACATTCTACCCGGATCTTATGTATCTCCCCTTCATACCCGTGTATGATGCAGTTGGTCACTGCCTCCGATACTGCGGTCTTCAGATCCGAAATTTCCTCCAGCGTAGGATTCAGCTGTGTGCAGAATGAAGCCACAGCAACTCTTGCCAGTGCTTCATTTACCGGTCTGCTGTCAAAAATGATCGTCATTTCATTTGTGTTTTCCATCATAAACACCCTCCTGTTCACCTGCCGATTTTTTAATTCCACAGATTTCAATATATTTTCCCACTCCGGATAGCCGTAAAAGCTTTGCAATATGACTGTTCACATTGACAACCTGCACACATTTCCCCCTCATGCCAAGTGCCCGGTACCTACCCATCAGCAGACCGATCCCGGAACTGTCCATAAAAACGGTCTCTGAGAAATCAAAAATCATATTTTTTATATAGTTATGTCCAATAATCCGGTCTGAATCTCTCCGGATCTCATCAGAAGCCGGATGATCCAGTTCCGCCGGAAGATGTACAGTCAGCACGGTTCCGGATTTTTCAAAACCTGATGTCATTCTATCATTCCCCCATTTTTGATTTTTTATTCCATTTCTCATGACCAAAGGGTAAAAAAAGAGGAATGCGCCAACGCACATTCCCCTTATCCGAGGTTTCTCCTCTGTATGAATTATGATATTTTTTATTCTGTATAACCTCCATCGTAAGAGGAATCCTCATATCCTCCGTCACTGTAGCTGCTGTCTTCTCCGGAATCTCCGTCAGAGCTCTGTGTATCTTCTCCATCCGAAGCTGCGGCATCCGCTCCAGCTTCAGCTGTTCCATCTGTACTGCTGTCAGCACTGGACGTTCCGTCAGAAGCTCCGCTCCCGATCCCGCTTACACCGGTCTTTCCGCTGATAGTACTGTAAATCCCCTTTGCAGAATCTGACAGTGTATCCACATATACCTTCTGTAGTTCCAGCGCCGCTGTATCCAGATCCTCCTGCTGCATGGCAGTATATGCATTAAACAAAGCCTCATAGCTCTGACTGCGTTTCTGCTCTTCCTCTGCCTGCTTGGCAACTGCATCTGCCGTATCACTGGACTGGGCAGCTTCTCCCTGAGCTTTGGTAAGCTCCACGCTCTGGCTGGAAAGAGAATCACTGTACTGTATGATCTGCTGATTGGCCTGCCTGTAAATATCCTGTTTCACAGCCGGCAGTACAAGGAGCCAGAATGCTGCCGCCCCTGCCGCAAATCCAAGTACCGTGGTAAAGAAAAGTGATATCTTTGATCTTTCTTTATAAGACGACGGCCTTACAACGATTTCTCCTGAAATATTATCATTCTCATTTTTTTCATTTCCAAACAAGCCCTTACGCCGTTTTTCCATCTTTGTGGTAACACCCGTCTGCTCGTCAACTTCACGCAGGAAACGAAGTGTGGTGGTATTGGTCTTGTCGATCCTGGCTGCTTTTTTCAGGGTTCTTCTCGCCTTATTCCACTCCTGATTCTTCATCTGGATCAGAGCAAGAAGATGATACCCCTTGATCAGCTTGGGATTCTGGGACAGGATCTTTTTCAGGCGGATGGCCGCCATATCCTCATGGCCTTCCCTACACATGGCGAGGGCATTGTTATATTTCTTGATGCTTTCGTTGATTGTTTCCAGTTTGTTCTGGTTTGCCTGAAGCCTGGCAATATATTCTGAAGCCAGATTTCGGTTCTTCTGGATATTCTTGCTGATGACCCACTCACTCAGTGCGGCAACCACCTCACCGGTCTCAAAATATACAAGACCAAGAAGATTTCTTGCACGGATATTCCGTTTGTCATAAGCAAGACTTTGCTTCAGACAGCTGATCGCCCCGGACAGATCCCGGATGCTGGCTTTTTCCAGCCCCTGATTATAATAAAGCTTGGAAAGATAATCCACCTTCTTCTGGATCAGTACATTGGCTCCACAGTGCGGACAATAATCCAGATCTGTATCCGTCAGGAACGCTCCACAGTTTATGCAGTTCATCCACTTCTCCTTATCTTACACGTCTGTTGCTCTTGACCTCACGCAGCATCTCCTGGAGTACATCCATGATATCTGTGATCTCCCGGTCATAAATGACACCTTCTACATCTGCCACATCCAGACATGGTTCAAATTTCTTCAGTTCCTCTTCGTAATCGATCATAATTTTTTCCTCCTGATCACAGCCTTGATCTCACCGACCAGATAAAGGGATCCTACACAGAACAGCATTCCATCCTCACCTTTTTCCTTTACTGCCCGTTCAAAAGCTGCTGGAACATCCTCTATTGCTTCCACTTCCGGTACTCCGTCTTCACGGAAGATCTCCGCAAGCTCTTCTACCGGAACTTTGCGGTATCCGCCTACCTGTGTGACGATCACATGTCGAAAACGGATCCTGCTACAGATCGTGCGGATCATATCCGTATAGTCCTTGTCATCCACTGCGGAAAACAGCAGAGTCAGAGGAAATTCCTTCTGGAAATGTTCTGCTGTCTCTACAAACTTCTCAACACCGTCTTCGTTATGTGCGCCATCTACGATCACACCCGGAAGAACCGTTTCCATCCTTCCCTGCCAGCGTGTTTTTGCCATACCAGCCTTCAGAGCCTCCAGAGATACCGGAATCTGATCTTCCAGTACCTGAATGGTTTTCACCGCAAGAGCTGCATTCATAACCTGATAACGGGCGATAAACGGTATATCAAATACGGTATCACCATATGTCTCGTCCTTAAGAGAAAATCGGATTCCGTCCTTTGTGATCTTATGGATCTCTGTGTCTTCCCGTTTCAGCTCATAATATGGACATCCCAGCTTCTCTGCATGCTCACGCATCACTACGGCCGCATCCGGATCATTTCCATCGTAGATCACCGGAACACCCGGCACCATGATCCCTGCCTTCTCTCCTGCGATCTCGGAAACTGTATTTCCAAGATACTGCATATGATCGAGGCTGATGGATGTGATCACACAGGCTGCCGGATCCTCCACAGCAGTGGTTGCATCCAGACGTCCGCCAAGACCGGTCTCCAGTGTTACATAATCCACGCCGGCTTCTGCAAAGATCACCATTCCCATCAGAAGGAGTGTCTCAAAATAGGTGGGATGATAGCTTCCCTCAGCAACCAGCTCATCGGAAAGCTTTTTAACTTTTTCAAAAGCACGAAGGAAAGTATCGTCATCGATCACTTCCTCGTTGATCTGAAAACGCTCGTTGATCTCCACCAGATGAGGAGATGTAAAAAGTCCGCAGGAATATCCTGCTTCCCGAAGGACCGATGTGATAAAAGCACAGGTACTTCCCTTTCCGTTGGTTCCTGCCACATGGATCACACGGAATTTCCTCTGCGGATCTCCAAGTCTTCTTAAGCATTCTCTGGTATGGTCCAGGCTGTTCTTAGTAGTAAATCTCGGTATATCTTCAATATACGCAACTGCTTCTTCGTAATTCATAAAAAAAACCATCACTTATCTATAATGTATTCGTAAAGAACTTTTGGGGAGAAAAGCTTCTCCCCTCCTGTTCGTTACGATACCATTATATAATAGTGGTGGAAGATGTCCAGTCCTAATCGTAATATTTTATCCGACATTTTTTGTATCGGAGTATCTTTTCTATGCCATTTACTGGTTGTCTGTACTGTTTTCTTCACCGGAATCTTCTGTGGATTCCGTTTCTGACGCTGTATCCGTTTCCTCCATTGACCCTGTATCAGAACTGCTCTTTTCACTGTCAAGCTTCCACTTGCTGTCAGCGAGCAGCGCATAGACCGCCCGGTCATGGCTCTTTGTCATGGCCTTTCTTGTGGAACTGTTGCTTCGCTGCACTACCGAGAGCCGGTCAAAATCATCCAGTTCCTTTCCGGTAATGATCAGCTTGGTAGGATTCACGTAAACCGTATCATACCATTCTCCGTTGATCTTCACCTGGCTGGACGGCGTAAAGTTTGTCCCCTGGATATAATAGGTGTGATCCGTCTCAGACACAACCTGAATGGAATCCAGCGTGGTATCATAGATTCCCATACGCATCTTTGTCCGCTCAAAAGGATTCGCTCCGTCATATGTATACTGCTTTCCGTAGAGAAGATCGTACTGCAGGGTCTCCAGATCCACCTGATAATTTTTGGTGTTTCTTCTTGCCTGATGATACTTGAAAACATTTCCCTCATGGATACCTACACGATCCATAACCTCTGCTGCCATCTGGTATGCCGCAAGATTTTCTTTCTTTTTCTTAAGTCCGAAATTATCCCACATTACATACTCAGTCTGGAAAAGATAT
>OLNE01002109.1_pt1 | contig 13028 bp, 10 predicted proteins | sample 1672431 | NCBI WGS metagenome assembly OLNE01 (sample SAMEA3136685, study PRJEB25190) | human gut metagenome | reverse complement strand
CCATGACCGTCACCCCGCCGCCCGTCCACGTGCCGCGCCCCTACGAGCGCCCACACGCGAACCTCGCCTGCCGCGTCGACGTCCCCTGCGAGGACGGCGCCGTCGTGGCGGCCTTTGTCTACGCGCCGCACGGCGTGCGCGACCAGCCGGGCACGCCCTTTGGCATTGACCCGCACGTGCCGCCTGTGCTGATGCTGCACGGCAACGGCGAGGAGCACGGGATCTTCGGGCCGACCATCGACGCAGTCACCGCCACGGGGCGCTCCGTGGTGGCCATCGACTCCCGGGCCCAGGGCGAGTCCACCCGCGGCCACGCACGCCTCTCCTACGAGCTCATGGCCGCCGACACGCGAGAGGTCATGATGCGCCTCGGCGTCTGGCAGTGCCACGTGTTGGGATTCTCCGACGGTGCCATCCTGGGGCTTCTCCTTGCGCGCGACTGGACCCCGCACGTGCTCACGCTCACGAGCGTCGGCGCAAACCTCACGCCGCAGGGGCTCTCGGAGGAGGACCAGCGCTGGATGGAGGAGGCCGCCGTAGCAAACGCCGCATGGGCGGCCCACGGCCACGAGGGCGCCTTCGACGCGGACGGAAACGCCGTGCCCTCCCCCGCCCAGGCCGGACGCATCGCCGAGCTCCTGCAGCTCATGGTTGACCAGCCGCAGATCGAGGCGGCTTCGCTGGCGAGAATATCGTGCCCGGTCACTGTCATGGCCGGCGAGCTCGACTGCATCCTTCCCGAGGAGACCGAGCGCATCGCCGCCGCCATCCCAGGCGCCAGGACCTACGTGGTGCCTGGCTGCGTGCCCACCCTGCCCAAGGAGGCGTCCGACGAGGTGAGCCGCCAGCTCCTGGCGACCATCAGGATGGGAGACGTCCGACACGCGGCCCGGCACGCGGAGCCGCCCGAGGGCGTCGTCGTCTGCCCCGTGGGCAGCGAGCGCGCTGACGCCCTCGACCGCATGTACGTTCACGTGACCGACCAGCCCGGAACAAGCGGCTGGTCAGAGGGCATATGGCCGCCCGCAGGGCTTGTGCGCGAGCTCCTAGCCGCAGGAAAGGGCCTGGCCGCCTTTGACGCCTCAGACGTCGAGAAGGGCGTTCCGCGCCCAGACGCCCTGCCCCTGGGGGCGGTCTTCGTGGACCACGACGCCGACATGGGCGACGGCTGGCTGCCCGGACATGGCCGCGGCACGGGCGGCGCGGACTGGGAGCCCCTGCCCGAGCGCGAGGCTGCCTGCTACCACCTGTTTGCCGTGGACCCCGCGGCACGCGGCCGGCACGTGTCGAGCGCGCTTCTTGCGGCGGCCGCCGGCCGGGCGCGCGAGCTGGGCGCCCGCGTCGTCCGCATCAACACGAGTCCGGCCAACGTGGAGGCAAACGATCTCTACGCCCGCGAGGGCTTCACCCAGCACCGCCCCATCTGGATGCCCTACCCCGGCCTTAGCCTCCCCGGCTGGACCAACCTCTGGGAGAAGGCCCTGTAAACGGGGACGTTGTTATTTACCAGGTAAAAGGGACACTCTTGGGAGCCATCATCCCTAGTGGAGATTGATGCCCAAGGGTGTCCCTTTTACCTGGTAAATAACAACGTCCCCACTGTCAGGGGAAGGTGACGGTGACGGAGGTGCCTTCGCCGAGCTTGCTCGCAAGCGAGACGTCGGCGTCGTGGAAGGCGGCGGCGTGCTTGACGATGGCCAGGCCGAGGCCGGTGCCGCCCATGTCGCGGCTGCGGCCCTTGTCCACGCGGTAGAAGCGCTCGAAGACCTTCTTCTGCGCCTCCCCCGGGATGCCGATGCCCGTGTCGGACACGCGGATGGAGGGCCTGCCGTCGTGCGGCAGCACCCACACGTAGACGTGGCCGCCCTCGCGGTTGTACCTGATGGCGTTCTCCACCAGGTTGCTCACCAGCTCGTCGAGCAGCCGCGCGTTTCCCTGGATGACGTAGCTCACGCCCTCCACGTGAAGCGTCACGCCCATGCGGGCCGCCTTGGGGGCGAGCCTTCGCTCAACGTCGTGCGCCACGGCCAGGAGGTCGACCTGCTCGTCGGGGCCGAAGAGGGAGGCGCGGTCCCCGGCACGCTCGGTCTCGTCAAGCTTGGAGAGCATGAGTATGTCGCTCACCAGGCTGGAGAGGCGCCGCGCGTCGTCGTAGATGCGGCCGGCAAAGCCCCGCACGTCCTCCGGGCGGCAGATGCCGTCGCGGATGAGCTCCGAGGCGCCCGAGATGCTGGCGATGGGCGTCTTGAGCTCGTGGGTGACGTTGGCCGTGAACTCTCGGCGCATGTCGTCGGCGTCCTGGATGGCGCTCATGCGCTCAAGGAGCTCGCCGCGCTGCTCGTTCAGACGGCTCACCAGGGGCTCCAGCTCCTCGTAGGGGGCGCTGGCGTCCGCCCGGGTGGCGTCGATCTCAAGGATGGGCCGCACGAAGCGACCCACCAGCAGGCGAGAGACGCCCCAGCTCGCGGCCACCACGCACACCGCCACCACGACGAGAAGCACCAGGTCGCGCGTGAGGAAGGAAGCCGCGCCGGCCCGGTCCACCGAGATGCGCAGCACGTCGCCCGAGCCGAGCCTGCGGGCCTCGTAGAGGCTCACGTAGCCCACGGTCTCGCTCGAGCGCTCCGAGGAGCCCGTCCCCGTGGCGAGGGCGCTTGACACCTCGGGACGGTCCGCGTGGTTGGGAAGGCCTGCCGCGTCTGCCCCGGAGTCAAAGAGCACGCGGCCGTCGGGCGCCACGAGGGTGGCGCGCAGGCTCCCCATGAAGAGGCCCGCCAGAACCTCCTCGTCGTTGTCGGTGGAGTCGAGAAGCGAGGCCAGGGTCTGGCACTCCCCTGCCAGCTGCTCGTGCTCGTCGTCCAGGAAGGCCCGCTCGTACACATAGGCGGACGCCGCCGTCACCACGAGGGCGACGACGGTGCAGACGGCCACGAAGGCGACGAACATGTTGTGCGAGAGCGAGACGCCCCTCTTGCGCGCGGCCACGGGACCGGACTACCCGCGCACGCGGTAGCCGACGCCGCGGACCGTCTCGATGAGGTCCGAGCGCTCGCCCAGCTTGGCGCGGATCTGCTGGACGTGGACGTCGACGGTGCGCGAGCCCCCGTCGAAATCCCAGCCCCAGACCCGCTGAAGCAACGTCTCTCGCGAGAAGACCACGCCGGGAGACCTCATGAGGAACTCTAGCAGGTCAAACTCCCTCATGGTGAGCGAGAGCTCGCGACCCTCGACGGTGGCCTCGCGGCGGTCGGGCCAGAGCATGAGCTCGCCCGCCGCGAGCGACTGGCTCTCGGCGTGCGGCTGCTCGCGGCCCGCGCGGCGCAGCAGCGCCCTCGTGCGGCTCACCATCTCCATCATGCCGAAGGGCTTGGAGAGGTAGTCGTCGGCGCCGCCGTCCAGTGCGCGGACCTTGTCGAGCTCGGTGTCCTTTGCGGTGAGCATCATGACGGGCACGTTGGAGAGGCCCGGCATGCGCCTGATGCGGGCCAAGATCTCGAGCCCGTCGGCGTCCGGCAGCATGATGTCCAGAAGGACCGCGTCGGGCGTCCGCTCGGCGCAGGCGCGCCTGAACTCGGCGTCGTTGGCGCAGCCGCGCGCCTCGATGCCGCCCTGGCCCAGGGCGTAGACCGTGAGCTCACGGATGTTCTTGTCGTCCTCAACGTAGTAGACCACGCCAGATGCTCCCATCACGCTTTCCTACTGATCGAGCCCCGCGGCCTGGCTGGGCTTCTCCTCAACCCTGTGCTCGCCGGTGACGCGGAATATGGCCCAGGCGGCCACGCGCTTGGCGAGGTCTCCGATGCGCTCGAAGTACTTGGCGACCATGAGCAGCTCGGGGAGGTACTCGGCAGAGGACTTGCCGTCGCGGATGAGGGCGACGAGCTTCTCCTCCGACTCGGCATACAAGGAGTTTACCCTGTGGTCGGCCTCGATGACCTGCTGGGCCAGCTCGACGTCGCGCTCCACGAAGGCGTCGACTGCGCGCTCGACCATGGACGCGGCCTGCTCGCTCATCTCCACGAACTCGGGGGTGAACTTGACAGCGGCCTTGTCGGGGATCTCCTCGACGAGAAACGCCACGTCGCGGGTCATGCCGTCGATGTGGGAGAGGTCGGAGACGATGCGGAAGGCGCCGGAGACAAAGCGCAGGTCGTCGCCGATGAGGGGCTGTTGGAGGAGCATCGCGTCAAGGCAGCTGTCCTCGATGGACTCGCGCAGGCGGTCCTCCGCCTTGCGGCCCTCCACGACGCCCTCCTGGGCTCCGCGGTCGCCCGTGGCGGCAAGGCCGGCGGCGCGGACGTCGGCCGCGCACTTCTCCTTGAGGCGGACGATGTACTCCTGAATGCTGTGGAGCTGGCTCGTGAACTTGGTACGCGTCTTGAGAGTCATCAGCTGAACCTTCCTGAGAGGTATTCTTGGGTCTTGGTCTGGCGGGGGTTGGCGAAGAGGTCCCTGGTGGGGCCGGACTCCACCAGCTCGCCGAGGTAGAAGAAGCAGGTCTTGTTGGCCACGCGGGTCGCCTGCTGCATGTTGTGGGTCACGACCACGACGGTGTGGTCGCGGGAGAGGCGCACCATGAGCTCCTCCACCTGGGCGGTGGAGATGGGGTCCAGGGCGCTCGTGGGCTCGTCCATGAGAAGGACCTCGGGATTGGTGGCAAGCGCGCGGGCGATGCACAGGCGCTGCTGCTGGCCACCGGAAAGGCCCAGGCCGGACTGGTCGAGCTTGTCCTTGGCCTCCTCCCAGAGGGCGGCGCGGGTGAGGCAGCGCTCCAAGATCTCGTCGGCCTCGTCGCGGGAGAGCTTGCCCATGCGAGACGGGCCGTAGAGCACGTTGTCCCTGATGCTCATCGGGAAGGGGTTGGGGTGTTGGAAGACCATGCCCACGTGTATGCGCAGCGCGCAGGCGTCCATGTCAAAGACGTCGGTGCCGTCGAGCTCCACACGGCCCTCGTGGCGGACGCTGGGCACGAAGTCGCACATGCGGTTGAACGTGCGCAGCAGCGTGGACTTACCGCAGCCGGACGGGCCGATGAAGGCCGTGCAGCGGTTCTTGGGGATGGAGAGGTCGATGCCCTTGAGAGCCTGGAAGTCCCCGTACCAGAGGTTGAGGCCACGGACGTCCATGCGGCTCTCGGCCGCCTCCAGGGCGCACCTGGCATACTCGGCCTCGGCGGGCGTTTGTGAGGTTTGAGTCTGCATCATCCGAACCTTCCGGTGAGATAGTCGACGAGTCGCTGGTCCCGGGGATCGAGAAACACCTGGCGCGTGGTGCCGGTCTCCACCATATCGCCCATGTAGAAGAAGGCGGTGCGGTCCGAGACGCGCTTTGCCTGCTCCATGTTGTGGGTGACGATGACGCAGCAGATGCCGGAGTCCGCGATCTGGCGGATGGTCTCCTCCACCGCGAAGGTGGAGATGGGATCCAGGGCCGAGCAGGGCTCGTCGAACAGGACCACGTCTGGCTTCATGGCAAGCGTGCGAGCGATGCACAGGCGCTGCTGCTGGCCTCCGGACAGGGCGTGGGCGCTGCGGTCGAGCTTGTCCTTGACCTCGTCCCAGAGCGCGGCCTGCCTGAGCGACTCCTCCACGAGGGCGTCGGCCTCGTCCCTGCCAGCCACGCGGCCGTGGCGGCGCGGCGCAAACAGGATGTTCTCGCGGATGGACTTGCGGAAGGGCGTGGGCTGCTGGAAGACCATGCCGATGGACTTGCGCAGCTCGAAGAGGTTCTCGCGCGGGTTGTTGATGTCGTGTCCGTGGTAGAGGATGGAGCCGCCGACGTCGCAGCGCGCGATCTCTCGGTTCATGAGGTTGATGCAGCGCAGGAAGGTGGACTTGCCGCAGCCGGAGGGGCCGATGAGGGCCGTGCAGGTGCCGGCGTCAAAGCCCAGGCTCGTGGGGTGCAGCGCCTCGTGGGCATGGTCGTAGCGGACGGTCACGTCCACGGTGGAGAGCAGGTGGGCGTCGGCCGCGGCCTGGGTGGTGTTGTCTTGGGTCATCTCAGCCTCACTCGCTCGTCATCTTCTTGGCCAGCGCCTTGCCCAGAAGACGTGCGACCACGTTGAACAGGAGCACGCAGATGATGAGGACGCAGGCGGTGCCCCAGACGATCTCGTCGTTGCCGGGGGACGGCTCCATCTTGAGCTTCCAGATGTGGACGGCGAGGGTCTCGGCCGGGCGGAACACGTTCCAGGGGTTGCGCGGGCTCGCGAGGTTCATGCTCGCGAAGTTGATGTTAACCGCGGCGGAGCCGGACGTGAAGATCAGGGCGGCAGCCTCACCGAAGACGCGGCCGGCAGAGATCACGATGCCAGTCACAATGGCGGGCATGGCGGCGGGGAGAAGCACGTGGATAGTGGTCTCCCAGCGCGTGAGGCCCATGGCCAGGCCGGCGTCGCGCTGGCTGCGCGGCACGTCCTCCAGCGCCTGCTGGATGACGCGCACCAGGATGGGGATGTTGAACATCGTGAGGGCCATGGCGCCGGCCAGGATGGAGATGCCCCAGCCCATCGTGACCACGAAGAACAGACTGCCGAACATGCCCACGACGATGGAGGGCAGGCTGGAGAGGGTCTCGATGGCGGTGGAGGCGGCCTTGGTCACCCAGTTGTCGGGCGCGTACTCCGCCAGGAAGATGGCGGCGCCCAGGCTGATGGGAACGCTGATGAGCAGCGTGATCGCCAGCATGTAGAAGCTGTCGAAGAGCTCCGAGGAGATGCCGGGGTTGACGTCGGCCGCAGGCGGCGTGGTGAGGAAGCCCGGCGAGAGGGCCTTGCCGATACCCTGGAACACGATGAACGCCACGATGGCGGCGAGAAGCGCCAGCACGAAGGCCACGATGGCGGTGAGGATGCCCGTGGCCACGCGGTCCTGGCGGCGAATCCTGGCAGCGTGTGCGTCGAGGTCGACCTCGTCGATGCGGTTAGCCACGATCATTTGCCCCCTTCGAGCCGATGAGGTGGATGACGAGGATGAAGAGCAGGCTCATGCCCATGAGCAAGAGGCCCAGGGCCCACAGGGCGTGGTACTGGACCGACCCGGTGGTGGCGTTGGCAAAGCCCGAGGTGAGCGCCGTGGTGAGCGTGGCCGCGGGAGACAGCAGGCCCACCGGCATGATCTTCTCGACGCCGCCGATGACCATCTGGACAGCCAGGGTCTCGCCGAAGGCGCGGGTCATGCCCAAGATGACGGCGGTCATAAGTGAGGGAAGCGCACTCTTGAGGACGACGTGCCAGACCGTCTGCCAGCGGGTGCAGCCCAGGGCGTAGGAGCCCTCGCGGTACTGGTTGGGGACGGCGGCCAGGGCGTCGATGGAGAGCGTCGTCACCGTCGGCAGGATCATGACGGCAAGCACGATGGCGCCGGAGAGAATGCCAGCGCCGGTGCCGGCCGCCTCGCCGAAGATCTGACGCATGGCGGCGTTGACCACCGTCAGGCCGATGAGGCCGTAGACGACGGAGGGGATGCCGACGAGCAGCTCGACCAGGGGCTGGAACACCTTGCGGCCAAAGCCGGGGCGGACCTCCACGACGAAGATGGCGCTGCCCAGGGCGATGGGGAGCGTGAGCAGGGTGGAGAGAAGCATCACGCCGAAGGACGTGACGATGAGCGGGAGCGCCCCGAACTTGCCGTCAGAGGGCACCCAGCTCGTGCCCGTGACGAACTGGCCGAAGTCTAAGCCGTCGACGAGAAACGCCGAGAGGCCCTGCTGGGCGACCATCACGATGAGGGTCACCACGATCAGGGCCACAAGGGCGACGCAGGCACCCGTGAGGGTGAGGCCCACGTTCTCCAGCCTTCGCTTCGGCAGCATGCGTTTTGACATGTGCGACCTTTCGGAAAACGGGAATTGCGAGGCGCCGCCCATGAGGAGGAGGCGGCACCCCGCGGGAAGGGACGGACTACTTGGAGGACACGTTGCCCTTGGCGTCCTTGGCGACCTTCATGTCGGAGACGGGGATGAAGCCCTCCTCCTCGACCAGGCTGCCCTGGACCTCGTCGGACATCATGAAGTCGAGGAAGGCCTTGGTGGCCTCGTCGGCGTCCTTGGCGGAGTACATGTGCTCGTAGGCCCAGATGTTGAACTCGCCGGAGCAGACGTTCTCGGCGCAGGGCTCGACGCCGTCGACCTTCAGGGCGCGGAACTTTGTGTCGTCGTAGTAGGAGAAGGCCAGGTAGGAGATGGCGCCCTCGGTCTGCTGAATCTTCTCGACGACGGTGCCGGAGGAGTCCTCCTCGGCGACGGGGGCAAAGGACTCGGGAGCCTTGTCGCCGGCCAGGACGGCGGCCTCGAAGGTGGCGCGGGTGCCGGAGCCGGCCTTGCGCTCGATGACCTGAATCTTGCCGGCGGTGCCGCCGACCTCGGACCAGTCGGTGATGGCACCGGTGAAGATGCCCTTGAGCTGCTCGGTGGTGAGGTCGTCGACGTCGACGCTAGAGTTGACGACGGGACCCATGCCGACGACGCAGACGGTGTGGTCCTCGAGCTTGGCGGCGTCGGCGGCGTCGATCTTCTCCTCGGCGAAGACGTCGGAGCGGCCGATCTGGGCCTTGCCGTCCTTGACGTCGGACAGGCCCTGGCCGGAGCCGCCGCCGGAGATGGTGATGGTGACGTTGGCGTTGGCGTCCATGAAGGCGTTCGCTGCGTCTTCGACGAGCGGCTGGAAGCTCGTGGCGCCCGAGCAGGTGATGGAGCCGGACAGGTCGGCGGCAGCGCTCGAGGCGGCGTCCGCGGTGCTGGCGGAGCCGGAGCCGCCGCAGCCAACGAGGCCGAGGCCGGCGAAGGCGGCGAGGCCACCGGACAGGCCGAGGAACTGACGACGAGACATACCCTTGCTCATGGTTCTCCCTTGGTTGAGTGTTGCGAGCGGCGACGCCGCGGATGCCGAGTCTGGGGGCGCGACGGCACGCTCGCTTTCCATGGCCTGACTCTACGGGCCGTCCGCCGCGATTTTGGCCTCACCTGCCAGCCCTTACCCGGCCGTGACGCTCCCTTACCGGCCCGTGACGCGGGCTTACGGCGCGCTTACATTTGGAGCGCACGGGCAGTGGCCGCGCCGCCTTGCGGCCGGGCCCATCTGTTAGTCATTAGGTGCCATATGGTTAGGTTCCGATTAATTAGGTTCCATATGGTTAGGTACCTTGACTATTGCTCCCCCATGGGTCTAGGATGCTCGCGTAGCACATAAGAGAGGAGTCATATGACCGAGAGAGCCAACGGGGAGGCGAGCATGGAGGAGCCCACGTCACCGTCCGAGGACTCGGGGTTTGCCCCGTGCGGGCGCATCGAGTCACACCCGCGCGCGTCCACCGACGACCCGTTCCGCCCGCGGTGGATGGACATCGCTGATCCACGCGAGCGCCAGTGCGCCCACATCGTGGACATGCTCGGCTTCTGCGGCCACTACATGCACGTGAACGGCGGGGGCCGCTCCGGGCGCGCGCCCATCATCTGCGCGCTGCTCAAGCACGGCGACGCCATGCCCCAGCGCGAGCTCATGAACATGTTCGACCTCAAGGCCGGGTCGCTGTCCGAGGTGCTCACCAAGATCGAGCGCGACGGCTTCATCGAGCGCACGCTCGACCCGCAGGACCGTCGCCAGCGCATCGTGCGCCTCACCGAGGCGGGCCACGAGCAGGCCGTCCTCGAGCAGCGCGGCCGAGAGCGGTTCCGCGCCGAGGCCCTCACCTGCCTTGACGCAGACGAGCGCGCCCAGCTCGAGGACATGCTCCGCCGCATCAAGCAACACTGGAAGCAGATCGAGCCAGACATGAAGGGAGACTGCGCATGCAGCAGGAACTAGACAGCAACGCGCGCACGGACAAGGACGAGAAGGTGAGCTACGCCGTCATCATGCGCCGCCTCATGGGCTCCATCCGTGACTACCGCGGCGTCACCATCGCCACACCGCTGCTCGTGCTGGGCGAGGTCGTCTGCGAGATGGCCATCCCCTTCCTCACGGCAAACCTCATCGACCAGATCAAGGTAAGCGCCACGGTGCAGGAGCTGCTCCAGCCCGCGGCCGTCCTCGTGCTGCTCGCGCTGCTCTCGCTGGCCTTCGGCACGGGCGCCGGCATCACGTGCAGCCATGCGAGCTGCGGCTTTGCCAAGAACCTGCGCCGCGACATGTTCTACAACATCCAGCGCTTCAGCTTCGCCAACATCGACGAGTTCTCCTCGAGCTCGCTCGTGACGCGCCTCACCACCGACATCAACAACGTCCAGCAGGCGTTCATGATGATCGTGCGCATCGCCGTGCGAACCCCGCTGTGCCTCGTGTTCGCCTTCACCATGGCGGCCGTCATGGGAGGCGCGCTCGCGCTGGTCTACGCCGCGATCATCCCGGTGCTCGGCTTCGTACTCTTCTACATCATCCACCTCGTGCGACCCATCTTCACGCGCGTGTTCCACAAGTACGACGCGCTCAACGAGTCCATCGAGGAGAACGTCACGGGCATGCGCGTGGTCAAGAGCTACGTGCGCGAGGACTACGAGAAGGGCAAGTTCGCCCATGCCGCGCAGGACATCTGCGTGGACTTCACGCGCGCCGAGAAGCTCCTGGCGTTCAACAACCCCGCCATGATGTTCGCCGTCGACCTCACCTGGGTCGTCATCATCTACTTTGGCTCGCAGGTCATCATCACGAGCCACGGCACGCTGTTCGACGTGGGCCAGCTCTCCGCCATCTTCACGTACGGCTTCCAGATCCTCATGAGCCTCATGCAGCTGTCCATGATCTTCGTCATGGTCACGATGGCAGACGAGTCTGCCCGCCGCATCAGCGAGGTGCTCGAAGCCGAGCCCACGATCGGCACGCCCGAGCAGGCCGTCACCGAGGTCGCCGACGGCTCCATCGACTTCGACCACGTGAGCTTCAAGTACTCCGCGCGCGCTGAGCGCCAGGCACTCGCCGACGTTGACCTGCACGTCAGGAGCGGCGAGACCATCGGTATCATCGGCGGCACGGGCTCCTCCAAGTCCACGCTCGTGAACCTCGTGGCGCGCCTGTACGACGCCACCGAGGGCCGCGTGCGCGTGGGCGGCGTGGACGTGCGCGACTACGACCTCGAGGCCCTGCGCACCAACGTCGCCATGGTCCTTCAGAAGAACGTGCTGTTCAGCGGCACCATCGCCGAGAACCTGCGCTGGGGCGACGAGAACGCCACCGACGACGAGGTCCGCGAGGCAGCGCACCTTGCCTGCGCCGACGAGTTCGTCGACGGCTTCCCCGAGGGCTACGACACCTACATCGAGCAGGGCGGCTCCAACGTCTCCGGCGGCCAGAAGCAGCGCCTGTGCATCGCCCGAGCCCTGCTGCGCCACCCGAAGGTCCTCATCCTCGACGACTCCACGAGCGCCGTGGACACCAAGACCGACGCCAAGATCCGCGCCGGCCTGGCGACGTATCTTCCCCAGACCACGAAGATCATCATCGCCCAGCGCATCTCCTCGGTGCAGGACGCGGACCGCATCGTGGTGATGGAGGGCGGCCGCATCTCCGACGTGGGCACCCACGACGAGCTCATGCGCCGCTGCGCCATCTACCGCGAGACCTACACCTCGCAGAACAAGATGGGCACCGACGAGAGCGACGTCGAGGCCGAGGAGGCCGCACAAGACGATGCGGCAACCGCAGTGAACGCGGGCGCCGAGAAGGGAGGCGAGGCCGATGAGTAGCCAGCAGAAGAGGCCGCAGGCCAAGGCCGGCACCGCCGTCCGCCTCATCAAGACGCTGTTCTCGTTCTACCCCGTGCTTCTGCCCGCCGTCGTCGTGTGCCTGCTCGTGGCCGCCATGTCAAGCTCGTTTGGCTCGGTGTTCCTCCAGGGCGCGCTGCAGATCGTGACCGAGTTCGGCGAGTCCGGCAACTGGGCCGCCGCCCAGCCCGAGGTGTTCCGCCTCGTGGCGACGCTCGCGGCCGTCTACCTCGTGGGCGTGTGCGCCTCGCTGTTCTGGAACCGCGCCATGGCCATCATCACGCAGGGCTCGCTCGAGAAGCTGCGCGAGAAGCTCTTCAACCACATGCAGGACCTGCCCATCTCCTACTTCGACACGCACCAGCGCGGCGACGTGATGAGCCACTACACCAACGACATCGACGCCATCCGCCAGATGATCTCCCAGTCGCTGCCCAACCTGTTCCAGACCTGCGTCGTGCTCGTCACGGTGTTCGTCATCATGCTGTACTTCTCCGTGTGGATGTGCCTGGTCATCGTGGCCGGCGTGGCGTTCATGGTCTTCATGACCAAGGTGCTCGGCGGCAACTCCGCGCGCTTCTTCGTGGCGCAGCAGAGGGAGCTCGGTGTGGTCGAGGGCCAGGTCGAGGAGATCATGAACGGCCAGAAGGTCGTGAAGGCCTTCTGCCACGAGCAGGCCGCCGAGCGCGACTTCGACGCGTTCAACGAGCACCTCTTCGAGGTCTCCCAGAAGGCCAACATGTACGGCAACATCCTCATGCCCGTGCTCATGAACATCGGCAACCTCATCTACGTCGTCGTGGCGCTCGTGGGCGGACTCCTGCTCGCCCTCGGCACGCCAAACGTGTCGCTGTCCGGCATGGCGCTGTCCATCGCCGTGGTGGTGCCGTTCCTCAACATGACCAAGCAGTTCTGCGGCCAGATTGGCCAGATATCCATGCAGATTAACGCCGTGGTCATGGGCCTTGCCGGCGCAGACCGCATCTTTGCGCTCATCGACGAGGCCCCCGAGGCCGACGAGGGCTACGTCACGCTCGTGAACCTTGGCGTGGAAAACGGCGAGCTCGTTGAGACCGAGAAGCGCACGGGCCTGTGGGGCTGGAAGCACCCGCACCACGACGGCACCACGACCTACACCCCGCTGCGCGGCGACGTGCGCATGGAGCACGTGGACTTTGGCTACACGCCCAACCATCAGGTGCTCTATGACGTCTCCGTCTACGCCAAGCCCGGCCAGAAGGTGGCCTTCGTGGGCGCCACGGGTGCCGGCAAGACCACGATCACCAACCTCATCAACCGCTTCTATGACATCGCCGACGGCAAGATCCGCTACG
>OLNE01002106.1_pt1 | contig 13036 bp, 13 predicted proteins | sample 1672431 | NCBI WGS metagenome assembly OLNE01 (sample SAMEA3136685, study PRJEB25190) | human gut metagenome | reverse complement strand
GTGGGCGACGCGGCGATCGTGGCCGAGTCTGCCTATCACAAGTTCAGCCGCATGGGCACGCTGTGCACCAGCTCCAACGACCCCGACATTCAGCTTATACAGGCCAGCCAGCTTCAAAAGGGCGACGCGTGCGTGCTGATAAGCCACTCGGGCCGTTCGCGCACCACGGTCAACACCGCGCGCCGCGCCCGCGAAATGGGCGCGACCGTCATAAGCATAACCAACTATCCGTATTCACAACTCGCGCGGCTGTCCGACTGCGTGCTGACCACCGCGTCGTTCATGGAGCATTCGGGCGAGGTGATTACCAAGCGCATATCAGAACTCGTGTTGGTCGAAGGCCTGTTCATCAGCGTGATGCTGCGCGGCGGCGGCGCTTACCAGACAGCGCTGGCGCGCTCCAACGAGGCGCTTGTGGAGAATAAGCTGTGAGTGCTCCGCACCGCATAACCGCATTGCAGGCGCGCAGGTTCATGCTGCTTAAGCAGGGCCTAATCGGTAGACGGCGCTTCGTCGGCGAGGACGGCGCGCTAAAGTACGTGCGTCAGGCGGGCAGCATACAGTTCGACCCGATAGACGTATGCGGCCGCAGTCCAGAAATCGCGCTCAATTCGCGCGTGGAGGGCTTTGCAAAGCCGATGCTGGACTCGCTTTTGTACAAGCGGCGCGAGCTTATCGACTACTTCGACAAAAACCTGTGCATAATGCCCGCGGATGACTTTCCGTACTTTGAGCGAGTGCGCGCCGCCCATCGCGCATGGGAGCGCAGCAGCGAAGAGATAAGCATGGTGCGACAGCGCGTGCGCGCCGAAATAGCCAACCGCGGCCCGCTGTGCGCGGGCGACCTTGACATGAACGAGAAGGTCAACTGGTACTGGAGCGATACAAGGCTTGCGCGCGCGGCGCTGGAGCACATGTACTTTGCGGGCGAACTGGCCGTACACCACAAGCGCGGCGGCGTGAAGTACTATGACCTGATCGAAAACTGCCTGCCGCACGCGATACTTGAGCGCGGCGAACCGTACCCGGACGATGCGGACCATAACGAATGGCGCGCCGCGCGCCGGATAGGCCTGATGTGGGCGCGCGCGTCGGACGCGTGGCTGTGCATGGATGACTTTAAGGCCGCCGAGCGCACGCGCGTGTTTGAACGCCTGTGCGCAGCTGGCAAAATTCAGCCGCTTGAGGTAGAGGGCATAACCTATCCGCTGTACATGCTTACGGAGGATGAAAAGCTGCTGGAGGAAGCGTTGGCGATTGGCGAGCCGGAGCCGCGCGCCGAGCTGATTGCGCCGCTGGACTGCTTGATGTGGGACAGGCGGCTGATCGAGGCGCTGTTTGGATTTGCCTACAAATGGGAAATATATACGCCCGTGGCGCAGCGCAAGTATGGCTATTACGTTCTGCCTATACTTTACGGAGATACTTTTACTGGCCGCGCCGAAATCGTGCGCGACAGGAAGCGCGCGAAGCTGTGCGTGAATAACATCTGGCATGAGGAAGGGCATTTACCGTCCGACGACGAGCGCGCGGCGCTTAACGAGTGCGTGGAGCGGTTTGCGCGCTTCAATGACTGCACCGAGATTGAATGGCGGGAGGATGCGGTTAAGGCATGAAGTCCATTAACATACGCCAATCATACGCCAAACGCCGCCGCGCGGGACATAATCCCGTGCAGCGGCGTTTTACTTTGCACGTATGCCGTGCGTGCGCTCGGCATCGCGGTACTTTAGCGGCGTCTTGCCGGTCACGGCCTTGAAACAGCGTATGTAGTGGCTGGTCGATGAAAAACCGGTTTGCGCCGCGATTTCGGTTATGCTCATGTCGGTCGAGTTTATCAGCCGCATCGAGCGCTTTATGCGCGTCATAAGCAGCGCATCGGTGAAACTGCGCCCCGCGTGCTGTGAAAAGAAGCGCGAGAACGCCGTGTACGACATGTTGCAATGCTTCGCCACGTCCGCGAGCGTCACATTGCCCGCATAGTTGGCCTCGATGAACTCATACGCGCGCTGAAGCTGCGCAAACGATTCCGCGTCGGGCAACTCGGGAGCGTAAGACTTGTGCCAGTCGCGCAGTATCGCCACGAAAAGCCGCATTATCTCGGCGCGCACGCTCAGGGCATAGCCGAACTCCTTATTGTTGTACTCATCGAATATGCGCTCCATTATCGCGCCCATGCCGCTGCTTTCGACTTCGTCCTTGCGAAAGACTTTGCGGTGCGACGAGCGCAGGCGCATGTACGCCGATACCGTGCCCAGCTCGTACATGGGCTGCTCGGAGCTGTACATAAGCTCGGGCACGAACTTGAGTACCATGTATGTATTGTCGCCCTCGGCCAGCGCGTATGTGCAATGCACGTCCATCGGGTCGATGACCGCCATGTCGCCCACATCCAGAAATACCGGCGCGTCGCCGGTCTCCAGCCGGAAATGCCCCTCGCGGCATAAGAGTATCTCAAAGTATTCATGCACATGCGGCGCGGCGAATATGCTGCGGCCGCAGCGGCGCTGTATGCTGCATTCAAACAGATACCCCAGCGTGCCCAGCGGCTTGCGCGATTCGTGATAGAATTGCATTTATCTGCCTCCGCAAAATTATGCTATTTTTGGATAAGCCGATTATATCATGCCGCGCGCGATTGTGCTACTATATAGGCATAATCCGGATGTTAAGGATACGCATACGAAAAAAACTATCATCGGAGGACATACAATGAGCAAGCGACTCAAGGTAGGCATAATCGGCTGCGGCGGCATAGCCAACGGCAAGCACCTGCCCTCTCTAAAGGCAATCAACCGCGTTGACTTGGTGGCGTTCTGCGACCTTATCGAGGAAAAGGCCATAAAGGCCGCAAAGGAATACGGCACCCCCGACGCAAAAGTATATACCGACTATCAGGAACTGCTCAAGGACGAGAGCATAGACGTAGTGCATGTACTCACCCCCAATCGTATGCACGCGCAGATCTCCATAGACGCGCTGCACGCGGGCAAGCACGTAATGTGCGAAAAGCCAATGGCCAAGACCGCCGAGGACGCGCGCCGCATGGTTGCGGCCGCCAAGGAGAGCGGCAAGAAGCTGACTATCGGCTATCAGCATCGCCATAAGCCCGAGACCCAGTACCTAAAGCAGGTTATCGACAGCGGCGAGCTGGGCGATATATACTACGCCAAGGCATTGGCCATCCGTCGCCGCGGCACCCCCAACTGGGGCGTGTTCCTCAACGAGTACGAGCAGGGCGGCGGCCCCCTCATCGACATCGGCACCCATTCGCTCGACCTTACCCTGTACCTGATGAACAACTACAAGCCCCGCATGGTCGTGGGTACTTCCTATAAGAAGTGCGAAAACGCCGAGTGCGGCAACCCCTGGGGCGGCTGGGATCCCAAGCAGCACACCATGGAGGACGCGGCGTTTGGCTTCATTGTGATGCAGGACGGCGCGACCATCACTCTGGACGCCACCTGGGCGCTCAACACCATTGAGCCTATCCCCGAGGGCAGCGTACAGCTGATGGGCAGCAAGGCCGGCGCACAGATAAAGAACGGCGTTTCGGTCAACAAGGGCGAGTACGGCCGTCTGGTCGAAAAGCGCCCCGACATGTCGGCGGGCGGTGTGGCGTTTTATGACGGCGTGAAGGAAACCCCCGGCATCACCGAGCAGCGCCGCTGGTATGACGCGATCGAAAACGATACTGATCCCGTGGTCCTGCCCGAGCAGGCATGCGTGGTGTCCGAGATACTGGAGGCCATTTATACCTCCGCGCGCACCGGCAAGCCCGTATACTTCGACTAATCAATACGCCCGCTCAGGCGAGCGATGAAGCAAGAGCCCGCCTGAAAACGGCGGGCTTATTTGTGCATATTCTGCGAGGCTTGACGAAATTTTGAAAAACATTGCGCATTGCGTGCCCGGCACTGCTTGAAAATATGCGCATGGTGTTGTATACTTTAATCGGATAATTACAGCCGCGCACTGCGGTTGCGGATACGGAGGAATAAAATTATGGCACTGACGCTAGGCATTATCGGCTATGGTTACATGGGGCATTGGCACCTGCGCAACGCTCCCCGCGTAGAAGGAGTGTCCGTGGTCGCCGCATACGATATTGATCCCGAAAAGGTACAGCTGGCCCGCGACGAGGGTCTGGAGGCGTTCTCGTCTCTTAACGAGTTCCTTGCCAGCGACAAGATAAACACTGTGCTGGTATCTACACCCAACGATACCCACTGCGCGCTGGCCTGCGCCGCGATGAAGGCCGGCAAGAACGTTATCGTGGAAAAGCCCGTCGCCATGGACGGCGCTCAGGCCGAGCTTATGGCGCGCACCGCCCAGCAGTGCGGCGTCATATTCACTGTGCATCAGAACCGCCGCTGGGATAAGGACTACAAGATCGCCAGCCAGATAGTAAACGACGGCATGGTGGGCAAGGTGTATTCGGTGCAGTCCCGTCTGCACGGCAGCCGCGGCGCTATGTTCGGCTGGCGCGCCGAGCCGGAGCACGGCGGCGGAATGATCTTCGACTGGGGCGTACACTTCACCGACCAGATCATGAACCTGTTCGGCTTCGACAGCATAAAGAGCGTGTTCTGCAAGATGGTCAACGTAAAGACCGAGGATGTTGAGGACTACTTCTTCCTCGTATACGACCTGAAGAACGGTATGCATGTTCAGATGGAAATCGGCACATGGGTGCTCAACCCGCTGCCCCGCTGGATGATACTGGGCGATTTGGGCACCGCCTACATCAACGACTTCTCCCGCAACGGCAAGATCATCAAGATCGAAAAGTCCGCCGAGCACAGTGAAGCCGTCGTGACCGGCGAAGGCACGCCTACCCGCACGTTCGCGCCGCGTCCCGCCGATGAGGTCATGACGTTCGAACTGCCCGATACTCCCACCGACCTGCGCGAGTACTATGCAAACCTGCGCGACGCTATCGAGGGCAAGTGCGAGCCCATCGTAAAGCCCTGCCAGGTCTGCGCGGTAATGCACGTGCTGGACTGCGCGTTCGAGTCCGCGCGCACCGGCAAGCAGGTAATGATCTGATAAATTCAAACGCAATAATGAGCGGCCGCAATCGCGCGGCTGCTCGTTTTACGTTTTGGATAAAATGCACGCCTGCTGTAAAACCATTGTAAACGCCGCTCATACGTGATATAATATAATCAGAAGATTAATAAACTGGGCTGAATACACACTGTGCTTAGTCTGGAAAACGCCTGTCCGCGCAATATGCGCGAAAAGCGGGCGCTTTATGGAAAGTCGTCTGTCGCGACGGAGCTGTAATCGGCTTAAACTGGCAAATTGTAGAATTTGTACCTGCCAGAGAGAGCCGTCCTGTACTTGACCTGACTTTCCATAAAAAGTAAAATGTATTGCGAGGGCAAATAGGTTGTCAAATATAGATAGGCTTTATGCGCGCCTGACTGATGCGGGCGTGGACTTGGATCGACTGCTGCGGGATGAGCCCATGTCAAGGCATACTACGTTCCGCGTGGGCGGCCCGGCGGATCTTATGCTGTGCGCAAACAGCGGCGCGGAGATCGCGTGCGCGCTTAAACTGGCCGGGGAGGAGGGCGTGCCCGCGTATGTGGTGGGCAACGGCTCCAACCTGCTGGTGCGCGACGGCGGCGTGGAGGGACTGGTCATTCAGATCGGCTCCAATATGAGCGGTATTCGCATCGATGGCACGCATGTTTACGCTCAGGCGGGATGCCTTATGAGCCGCGTCAGCGCGGAATGCCTGCGTGCGGGACTGTCCGGCTTTGAGGCGCTGGGCGGCATACCCGGCACGCTGGGCGGCGCGGCGGCGATGAACGCGGGCGCTTACGGCAGCGAATTAAAAGATGTATTGGTACGTGCGACAGTGCTGGACGGCGGCGCGGAACGCACGCTGGAACTAAGCGACATGCAGATGGGCTACCGCACCAGCCGCGTACTGCGCGAGGGCATGACCGTAACGGCGGTCGAAATGGAGCTGTCATACGGCGACGCGGACGAGATACGCGCGCGCATGGACGACTTCACCGCGCGTCGCCGCGCCAAACAGCCGCTCAGCTTCCCCAGTGCGGGTTCCACGTTTAAGCGGCCTGAGGGCTACTTCGCGGGCCCGCTTATCGAGGAATGCGGCTTGAAGGGCGTGCGCGTGGGCGGTGCGCAGGTGTCGCCGATGCACGCGGGATTCGTGGTCAACGCGGGCGGCGCGACGGCCAAGGACGTGCTCGACCTGATATACGTCGTGCGCAACAAGGTGCACATGGCGCGCGGCGTGTGGCTGGAGCCGGAAGTGCGCATACTCGGCCGCGAAAAGCGGGGCGAGTGAAATGCAGCTTGTAATACTTACGGGCATGTCCGGCGCGGGCAAGACCTGCGCGCTCAGGGCCATGGAGGATATGGGTTACTTCTGCACCGACAACCTGCCGCCGCAATTGCTGGATGAGTTTGCCCGCCTGCGCTTTGACAGGCAGGGTGAGCGCGCCGCGGTCGCAATCGACGCGCGCGGAGGTTCGCTGTTCAATGTAAACCTGATAAGGCAGTTCATGCAGGCGTCCCATCCGGGCGGCGCACAGCCCATGCTGCTGTTCATCGACGCATCCGACGAATGCCTTGCCAAGAGGTATGAGGAGTCGGGCAGCGCCCACCCGATGGCGCGCAACTGCTCGCTTAGCGAAGCCATTGCGCGCGAACGCACGGCGGTTGAGCCGCTCAGACAGTGCGCGTCCCAGGTGATCGATACGACCGCGCTCACGGCGGATGAACTGCGCGCAAGGCTGGAGGACATGCTGAAGGTGGATGACGCTTCGGACGGCGAAATGCAAGTCGATGTGATGAGCTTCGGCTTCAAGCATGGCCTGCCTGAAAACGCGGATATGGTGCTGGACGTGCGCATACTGCCTAACCCGTATTACGTGCCCGACATGCGTGCGCGCACCGGGCGCGACGAGGATGTGCGCCGGTACGTGCTGGACGGCGGCGATGCGCATGAATTCATGGATAAGGCGCGCGGCATGCTTGAATTTCTGCTGCCGCGGTATGCAAAGACCGGGCGCGCGCGCTTCACGCTGGCGGTGGGCTGTACCGGCGGCCAGCATCGCTCGGTTGCCGTGGCCGACGCGCTGGGCGAATTCATACGCGCGCGGGGTTATCGGGTTCAGGTGGAGCACAGGGACATGGCCGCCTCGCGCGAGGCGGAAAAGCGGATAATCTCGCGCACAAGCGGAGGATAAATATCGATGAGCTTTTCATCGGACGTAAGACTGGAACTGTCGCATACGCATGTGGATAAGGATTGCTGCAAGCGTGCCGAAATCGCGGGTATGCTTTTGTCAAGCGGCAATCTGCTGCTGACCGGCGGGGGCGGCGTGGCGCTCACACTATCCAGCGAGCTGGCGGCGACCGCGCGGCACATATACCTGCTGATAAAGGACTCGTTTAACGCGCGCTGCGAAATCGTTGTGTCGCGCCGCGAGTATCCCAAGGTGCGCAATGTGTACACCCTGACATTGCGCGGCGCGGACGCGGAGAAAGTGCTGGTCGAATGCGGCGCGGTGCACAAGTCGTATCTGTTCGCACTCAGAAACGGCCTGCCCGAGCGATTGCTGGGGCGGGAGTGCTGCAAGCGCGCGTTTGTGCGCGGCGCGTTTTTGGGCTGCGGCTCGGTTGCCGATCCAACCAGCAAGTACCACATGGAGTTTGCTACGGGCCGCGAGACTTTCGCGGGCGCGTTCATGCAATTCTTACGCAGATATGAACTGAACGCGCGTCAGGTGCAAAGAAAGAACGTGTATGTTGTCTACCTGAAGGAAAGCGAACAGATCATATCGCTGCTGGGCATGATGGGCGCGCACGAGGCGCTTTTGCGCATGGAAAGCGCGCGCGTGGTCAAGGCCGTGCGCAACCGCGTAAACCGCGAGACGAACTGCGACAGCGCCAACATGGATAAGGCGATAAACGCAGCCATGCGGCAGGTGGAAACGATAGAATGGCTGGAGGAAAACATGGGACTTAACCGGCTTACGCCGGCGCTTGAGCAAGTGGCTCGCGCACGGCTGGAGAACCGCAACGCGACGCTGGAGGAACTGGGCGGCATGATTGACCCGCCGCTGGGCAAGTCGGCGATAAATCACAGACTGCGCAGAATAGAGGAGCTGGCCGCGAAGCTTAAAGAGCGGCAGGAGGGGTAGACCTGATGCAAACGAGGACGTTCGTCATTGACAAGGAAGGGCTGCGTTCGTACGAGGCGGCGCTGCTGGTACAGACGGCGTGCAAGTATCCGTGCCGCATAGAGCTGGAGCACGGCCAGAAGAAGGTTAACGCAAAATCGATGATGGGCGCGCTGTCACTGGGCATGATGTCCGGCGAGCAGCTGCTGTGCACGGCGGACGGCGAGCGCGAAAACGAGGCGCTCGACGATATTGAAAGGCTGATTCAGGCCGGATTCAAGCCGGACTGTGAGCATAAATAAGCAATCTATATTACGGAGGTATACTATGAATCGCATAGGTGTAATGGCGGAATCCTTTAATATGGGCGTATCCAAGGGTCTGGAGATGGCGGCGCAGGTGGGCGGTGCCCTCCTCACTGGTGACGTCGCCTGTACAGGTGTATGTAGGCGGCCGCGGTGCGTGCGAAAACACCTGGACTCCCGAATACCGTCGCGATATACTCAAAAAGGCGCGCGACTGCGGTCTGGTAATCAGCGCGATGTGCGGCGACTTGGGCGGCCACGCGTTTGAGGGCAAGGCAGAAAACGACGAATGGCGCATCGACGAAGTAAAGCGCATGTTCGACCTGTGCACCGAGATGGACTGCACCGTCCTGACCAACCACATTGGCCGCGTGCCCGCCGATCCCGCGCATCCGCGCTACCCGGTGATGGTCGAGGCCATGCAGCGCATCGACAAGCTGGGCAAGGAAACCGGCTGCCGTCTGGCCATCGAGACCGGCCCCGAGACTCCCGAAACCCTCAAGCGCTTCCTTGGCGACATCGGCGGCACCAACATCGGCATCAATTTCGACCCCGCTAACCTCAAGATGGTTATGGACGTTGACGCGGCCGAGGGCGTACGTACGCTGGCCGGTCACATACTGCATACCCATGCCAAGGACGGCAAGATCTACAAGTTCATGGGCGGCGAGGAAGTCTATGGCATATTCTGCGAAGGCGGTATAGAGGATCTGCAGAAGCTGGGCGACTACTTTGAAGAAGTACCGCTGGGCGAGGGCGATGTAAACTGGGACGGCTACATCAAGGCGCTGAACGAGACCGGCTACAAAGGTTTCTTCACCATCGAGCGCGAGTGCGGCGCCGATCCCACGGCTGACATCAAGCTGGCGGTTGCATTCCTCAAGAAGCTGCTGGGTCAGGCGTAATTCTGCGCGCATCGCGCGAATGGAGGCTGTACTTCTTTATGGAAAAGCAGATATATTTGCGCAAGTCGATACGGCGTTACAGAGGTAATGACATCGGGGAGGCGGCGCTGAGTGTGCTCGCCTCCTGGCGCGGCTGGGCGGACGTTTATGCACAGGGCGCGGATGCGGACTGTGATATACAACTGCTGGGCAGCGACGCAAAGCTGGGCGGCATGTACTTCATAAAAGCACCGCGCTATATCGCGTACTGGGGCCGCCCCACGCGCGAGGGGCGCATAAACGCCGGGTTCATACTGGAGCAAATTTCGCTGAGGCTGACCGAACTGGGCGTGGGCACATGCTATCTGGGCGCGACGCATATAAGCGGCGCAAACCCGGACGAGCGCGGACTGGAGCCTATAATCATAATGAGCTGCGGCAATCCGGCCGAACCACTAACGCGCACGAGCACGTCCGAGTTTAAGCGCAAGCGGCTGGACAAGATATGCGACGCTGAACTGAACGAAAAAATGCGCGTCATACTCGAAAGTGCGCGCCTTGCGCCGTCGGCGATGAACCGTCAGCCGTGGCAGTTCGCAATCGAGGGCGGGCGCATAATATGCTGCGTCGAACACAGCGGGCTGGATGCGTTCCTGCGGCTGAGCGAGATCGACATGGGCATAGCTATGTCGCATATATTGCTAACTGCCCGTGCGCAGTGCGGCGCGGCTCATATCGAGCATTCGCAGCAGGACGCGCTTAAAGCGCCGCGCGGAACCGGCTATGTGGCGACGATCGTTACCGAAAACTTATAAACAGGCAAGCACACCGGTTGAATGGGTTTTGGCTGATATGCAAGACTGGGCTTATGCGAAAACGTCGGACTTCGGAAGAACTCTGACGTTTTCGTTGGTTTATAAGTCAGATCGGTACATGCCTGCCGCCCGTAAATGACTAAAAAAGGAAAATGTACTTATGACAAGACTGATTATAGTGCGCCACGGCCAGACCGAATGGAATACTTTGCATAAGATGCAGGGCCAGCAGGATTCGCCGCTGACTGCGACTGGCCGCGAACTGGCGCGCAGGCTGGGTGTGCGGCTCCAAAATACGCATATCGACGGCGTGTTTACAAGTCCGCTGGGGCGCGCCGCAGCCACTGCGCGCCTGATAACCGAGGGGCGAAATGTGCCCATAATAGAGGATGAGCGCCTTAAGGAGCTGGATTTGGGCCGCTGGGAAGGCGAGGACATGCGCACGATAGAGCAGCGCTATCCCATCAATTTCGACTGGTTCTGGCAGGATCCCAACCGATACATGGAAATACGCGGCGGCGAGACATACGACGCGCTGCTTAAACGCACGCACGCCTTTCTAAACGACATGGCCGCGCGCGAGGGCACGTATCTGGTCGTTACGCACGCGATCGCGCTGCGCACAATACGCCAAAACGTGCTGGGACTTGCAAGCCGGGACTCGCAAATGTCCATGCCGTCGTGCTGCATGTGCCAGATCGACATCGACGCGGGCAGGTACGCCATACGCGTGTTTGGCGACAGGTATCATCACGACGCCAGCATATTCAGCTGGTGGCACGGTTCGCCAGAGCAGCTTACCACACTGCGCGCCGGCTCGACCATCACGCGCGTACGCCCGCTGGCCGAGGCGTTTTCGCATAAGCCCGAGCATGTGGTGCTTAACACCGACTCTACGCTCGAACACGACGGCACGCGGCTGGGCTATCTGTACCGCATAGCCGAGGAAGTGCGCCCGGACGATGTGACTGAACATTCGCATACGGCGATGCCGCTGACGTATGAGTTTGTGACTAAACGCGACCTTAAACTGGAACTGGCTGCGCAAATCGATGCGTCCGCGCCGCTGGACATACCTGCGGACGACCCGAATCTGACGCTGAAAGTATAGGCGGTGTTGAGGCATGAACTGCATCAAGTGCGATGAGCGCGCCGAACGCTTCATGCGCATGGCGCTGGAGCAGGCGCGGGCGGCGCTTGCGGCGGGCGAGTTCCCGGTGGGCGCGGTCATGGTGCGCGGCGCTGAAGTGATTGCGTGCGCATACAACCTGCGTGAAGCCACGTCCGACCCGACGGCGCACGCCGAAGTGCTGGCACTGCGCGCGGCGGCGGCGCAGGCGGGCGATTGGCGCTTGAGCGACTGCGAGCTGTTCGTGACGCTCGAACCCTGCCCGATGTGCGCGGGTGCGATACTTAATGCGCGCGTGGGGCGCGTGTGGTTCGGGGCGTATGACGCGGAGCGTGGCTGCTGCGGCAGCGTGTACCGTCTGACCGAAGACCCGGCGTTCAACGCGTTCGTGCCCGCGACGGGCGGCGTGCTGGAGGCCGAATGCGCGGGCGTGATAGGCGAATTCCTGCGCGCGCATCGCTGATATGCGCAGAACAAATCGAGAATGTGAGGTATAATTCGATGGGCGAGGTGCTTTTCAGGCGGGTTGATTCGCCACTGGGCATGATAACGCTGGCGGGCGACGGCGAAGCGCTGACGGGACTGTGGTTCGCGGGGCAGAAGTACGATTGCGCCACGTTGCCGGACGGCGCGCACGAATGTGCCGAGAACGATGCTTTCGACGCGGCGATGCGTTGGCTGGACGAATACTTCGCGGGCGGTCGGCCGGACTTTATGCCTAAGCTTAATCCGCAAGGCAGTGAATTCAGAAGGCAGGTGTGGGCCGAGCTTGTCAAAGTACCTTACGGTGAGGCGACGACGTATGGCCGCATAGCGTACGATCTCGGGCTGAACAGCGCGGCGGCGCGCGCAGTCGGCGGCGCGGTGGGGCACAATCCGATCTCGATTATCATACCGTGCCATCGCGTGCTGGGAGCGGGCGGTTCGCTCACGGGCTATGCGGGCGGGCTGGAGCGCAAGCGTTTTTTGCTGGAACTGGAGGGGATAAGGTATGGGAAGATCTAACTTGTCGTGAAGCATGTTTGGAAAAGAAAAAATGACTTGCCGATGTGCAGGCAGTTGTCAGCTTTTCTGTACCGCTTTAGCTGGACTTTCAAAATATTCTTACGGGAAATGCGCTCTGATTGAAACAATGGCTCGCTGATGGCGTTAGGCGTGTTTTTTATATCGGTAGGTGGCTAAGGGACTGTTTATTTCTGCAAGGCGGGAAATTGTCGCTGTTACGCATTGCACAGTATAGGCACATACGGGCGGCAATGCACGCAAAACAGGGCTATGAATAGGCGGACGGCGATTTAAGGCATAAAGACATCTCAAAATCTGCAAAAAAATCGCCTGAACCTATTGACAAGAGCGCCGCGAGATGTTATAATAACTCTCGTCGGTTCGATTAGAGCCGAAACGAAAATTTTAATAATGCCGAATGGTGTAACGGTAACACTAACGACTCTGACTCGTTCATTCTAGGTTCGAATCCTAGTTCGGCAGCTTTGCCTCCATGGTCAAGTGGCCTAAGACGTCGCCCTCTCACGGCGAAAACTGGGGTTCGAATCCCCATGGAGGTAGTTAATTCCGAAGTGTGCGTGCTTCGGAATTTTTTGTTTTACGACATATATTATCTAAAATTGGAGAAGCATTTGCTGGAATAGAAAAGCTGCCTGATTGTGTTTCGGTGTGATATATGCTATAAACTATTCCTATGGGTTATCAAATAAAAAAGGGTTCGAAACTATTTATA
>OLNE01002105.1_pt1 | contig 13038 bp, 9 predicted proteins | sample 1672431 | NCBI WGS metagenome assembly OLNE01 (sample SAMEA3136685, study PRJEB25190) | human gut metagenome | reverse complement strand
CGTCGAGTCAACAGGATAAGTCGCCTTTATGTGGGATACAACAGCGTCGGGCTGTTCCATGCGCCGTGCTATAAGAGGCTCGATTGTCACTCTCGTACAGGGCAAAACGCCGCGATGTAGCTTCATCTTGCATGAATGCTGTGTGCACGGGGATAAACAAATAGGGACGGTACGTCCGCTTGAGTGAAGGGAGCCTGGCATGGAAGTGAAGTTCTATCGGTGCAACCACTGCGGCAACTTGGTGATGATGGTGCATGACGCCGGCGTGAACCCGGTGTGCTGCGGCGAGAAGATGGAGTTGCTCGTACCTGGCTCGGTGGATGCTTCAGTTGAGAAGCATGTACCTGTGGTGCGGCCGCTGGCAGACGGTTTGCGTGTTGAGATTGGATCGGTTGCCCATCCGATGACCGAGGAGCACTACATCGAGTGGATTGCACTTGCGGTTGCAGGCAGGGTGGACATTCGGCATCTGAAGCCCGGTGACGAGCCCGCTGTGTTGTTCCCGCCCGCGCAAGGTGGCGTGGTGTACGCGTATTGCAACCTGCATGGGCTGTGGGAGGCGGAGTTCTGACGCAAGCGAGTTGCAGGGCTGTGAAATAACATACATTTCAGATTTTTGAAAAATGCAGCAACTGGTGTTTTAATGAAATAACATACATCTGAACACTTGAAATGTATGTTAAATGGCTACGTCCAAGATTTTAGGGGCCCATCGCATGCCATCGGAGGATGGATGTGCGATGGGCCTCGCTTTGTTTTATGCCAGCGGACCCTTCTTGAGCCTTCGGTAGTCTTTGATGCAGACGTCCACGCGTAGCATGAAATCGCCGAGCTGAATGTTGAGTGCGTCGGCATAGTCGGAGATTTCAGGCAGGCGCAAGCTGCGCTCGCCTGATTCGAGTTTGCTTACGTAGGACTGGGGCTTGCCGAGTTTCTTGGCAATGGCGTCCTGGGTCATGTTTGCTTCGCCACGCATGGCTTTGAGTTCAACGCCGACGGCGCGATTGAGATTCGTATCCATACGGCGTGACTCTATTGCCCGCAAGGATATATCCCAAAACGGGATGTGAAGTCTTATCGCACGGGGATGAGCCCCCTGAGACGTGTTTTGGCGATGATGGTTCTGGATGGGCGCCTGTGGCGTGCTCCGTGGTTGATGGTTCCGGATGGAATCCCGCGGCGCGTTCCAGTGGTTGATGGCTCCAGCGCACAAAAGAGGCCGTGCTTGCGTTGCGCAGGCACGGCCTCGGTGATGCGAAATGAGTGCGTCAGTTCGCCGAACGCTTATTTACTCTCCAGCGATGAACTTGACGGCCTGACGTGCCTCGGTCATCGTGCGGCCGCAGGCAAGGCCCGGGAAGAGCTCGGGGTACACGCCGGAGAAGAAGCTGCCCGAGCAGTCACCGGCGGCGTAGAGGCCCTCGATGACCTTGTTCTGGGTGTCCTTTACCTGCATGTGCTCATTGATCTTGAGGCCGTCGCCAGTGCACAGGAGGGTGCCGCCGCAGGTAACGCCATAGAACGGCGGGGTCTTGAGCGTGGAGAGACGGTAGTCCTCCTTGCCGAAGTCCTCGTCAACGCCGCTCTCGGCGAGCTCGTTGTAGCGCTCGACCGTGGCGAGGAACGTGTCCACGGGGATGTTCAGGCCCTCGGCGAGCTCCTCAAGCGTGTCGGCCTTGACGAGGGTGCCCTCCTCGGCCATCTTGTCGAACTCGCCGCCTTCCTGCATGAACATGTCACGCATGATGATGGTGAGGCTGGCGCAGCCGAGCTTGTCAAACTTGACGACGTCATCGCAGAAGTTGGCGTCCCACACGGTGTTCCACGTGCCGCAGGTCTGCTGGCTAGAGCAATACACGTTCCAGTCATAGGGACCGGACTCGTTCATGAAGCGCTCGCCCTCGGCGTTCACGCGCAGGAAGGGCTGCGAGGCGGGGTTAAACTGACCCTGGTGAGGGAACTTCCAACCGCCGGTTTCCTCATCGCGCACGAAACCACAAGGAGTGCCGGGCTCGGTGAGGCCGCGGTCCCAAATCATGCCGGCGGGCTCGACATCCTTTTCGGCGCCGATCCACATGGCGGCCTTGATGCCCATGCCGGTGTTGAAAGTCCAACCGTCCTGGGCGGTGGTGCAGCGTACGAGCAGGGGGTTGAGCGCCTCGAGCATCTCATAGTTGCCTGCATAGCCGCCGGTGGTGAGCAGGACGTTCTTGGCGTTGATCTGCACGTAGCCGTTCTTGGTAGAGAAGATGGCACCTGTCACAGGGCCGTCGCCGTCGCGGACGAGCTTAGCGAGGTCGTACTCGTAGTTGATGGCGTGGCCGGTCTTGCTGATGTAGTCTTCGAGCAGCTCGTTGCGGGTCTTCTTTTGGTACTCCTCGGGCTGGTCCTCACGGGCATTGAAGTTGTGCTGCGTGGGGGCGCAGAAGTAATGGCAGCCGCCGGCACCCTGCTCATTGCCCGTGTTGGTCTCGAAGTAGACGTCGAATCCGTAGCCGTCCATGATGTTGACGAGCCAGTCGCTCATCTCGGCGGAGTTGTCGATCCAGTTCTTGATGACCTTCTGGTTCACCTTGCCGTTGGCATAACGGGTGATCTCGTTGAGCATGAACATGGGATCGGCTTCCTTGCCGGCCTCCTTGCACTGCGCGGAGTTGCACACGCCGTACCAGTTGCGCGTGGTGCCCAGAAGGCCGGTCTTCTCGCAGATCTCGAAGTTCATGCCGGCGTCGCTGGCGGTTGCGGCGGCAACCATACCGGCGTTGCCTGCGCCGATGATGAGCAGGTCGGTCTCGCGCGTCTCGACGATGTCGGCGTCGGCGATCTCGGGTGCGGTGCCGAGCCAGTCGATGTCGGCCATGTGCTCGACGCCCCACGTGGGCGGCTCATGGGTCTGGGAGTAGCTCTGTGCGTCAGTGGACGAGGCGTTCTCGTCGGCCATCGCGGTGCCGGCAATGCCCATGGCAGCGGTTGCTGCGGCGGCGCTTGCGACAAAGTTCCTGCGGGTGAGTTCCATCGTTGCAATTCCCTTCTTGCATCTATACGAGCGTACAACATCCGGCCGGGGCTCTCCTTTGCCTCGCCGGCTGTTTTCAAACCATAGGCATCGCGAGGTCACCCGTAGTCACCCATCAAGGGGTACATTTGTATTTGCCGTGGTAGAATGCCCAAAAATAGTCGGCAGGGGGGGAAGGCGAGTATGAAAAACGCGCTGCGTTCAGTAGGGTTGCCAAGCTTGGCACTTGCGCTGGAGACTTATCAAGTCTGGCTCCTCAACAATGACATTTTCCCGGTGACGAGTGAAACCTTTCCTTTGGCTCGCGAATTCCAGACTCTTGTGGGCATTGTGGTGGGGCTCGCCGTGCTGTTTTGTGCCTTGCGCCGTCCCGACTTTATCAAGGCGCGTGCGGTGCCGCCCATTGTATTTGCTTGCGCTGTGGCGGGATCCGGGCTGCTTCTTTGCGTGTCGGGAAGTCCTGCGGCGGTGACTGCGGGCCTCATGTTGCTGTCTTTGGCTGGCGCAGCCAATCACTATCTCGTAGGCATCGCATTTGCCCATGCCGACTCTCCCAAGCACACCTCTATCGGCGTGGCTTGCGCTGCGCTCGTGGCGACGCTTGTCACGACGGTTTCGCCCGCTCCGTCGTTTCGTGTGTCAGTCGTTGCCGATGCTGGTATCACCTTGTCGACTCTTTTGCTTCTGTGGCGCGAGGTGACTCCCGTGTGGCGCGAGTCTATTGAGGGCAAAGCGGTCGAGCAGCTTGCGCTGGCGAATCCTCGGTCGTTCCTTTCGCCGGGTCATCAGGTGTATATTCTCATGCTCATTTTCTCCGCAGCGTTTGGATTCGCCTTGTCGTTGCGCATTTCTCAATTCACACCTGTTTCCAGCTATCTCAGCCTTGGCGTGCTGCTGGTCGCTGTCGCATGGTTTGTACTGGCTCCCGACGGAAAAAAGGGTCACGACGACGCACTCTTTGCTGTGGCGGCGCTCCTTGTGGTTGCCGGGTTCTTGCTTGCCCCGCTCGATGTGGCCCCCAGTGCAGCAAACGGGTTGCTCGATGCCGGAAACTCATGCTTCAAGGTCTTGTCGTGGACGGTTATGGCCGCCTTGTGCGCGCGCAATATGGTCGGAAGCCTGGCGGTGCTTGCCTGTGGGGCGATTGCCGGTGGTGCAGGGACGTTTCTCGGTGCTGATTTGGGGCACCTTTGCAACGCTTTGCTTGCCACGCAACCTGATGGGGCATCACTTGTCACGAGCGTTGTGGTCCTTGCCCTCTTTGCCTATGTGATTCTCGGCCTGCGCGGCTTTACCTTTGCCGACACGATTCAAGGTGTGGAGCCCGTTGAGGAACTCCCTGTTCCGGTTGACATGCCGCCCGATCGCGATGCGCTCATCGAGAGCGCCTGCGATGCCCTTGCGGGCGAGTGCGGTCTTACCGAGCGTGAGCGAGAGGTGTTCGGGATGCTTGCGCGCGGGCACAACGGTTATCACATTCGAGACGAGCTCACGCTGTCGTACAACACCGTGAAAACTCACGTCAAGCGCATCTATCGCAAGCTCGATGTGCACTCGCAACAAGAGCTTATTGACCTTGTCGAGAGCCGCAGCAACGTGTAGGGGGTCGCCCCTGCGTTCTTGTGCTTGACATTTTGCAAGGGCTTTGATGGGTTCGCAAAAGGGCAAGAACAGGCTCGCGCAGGTACGTTTTTCGCCCCCTGCAAAGCGAATCTTGCCGTTCGCAAGCAACCCTGCATTTGTAGGGGGACCTCCTTTGGGTCATGCCGCTTGACACCATCTACCAGGTACTTTGAAGTCCATTCTAAATGCACCTATCGGCAAAGGACCCTGAAGTCCACTATGGGTGGCACACCGCACGACAACGCAGCCCAACGGGGAAGCGAAGATGTGCGGGGGCAACCTAGTGGTCTATGGAAGACCGCGCAAAGGGGCGCGAGCTTCCAGGCAGGCAAGCTGCCTGCCAAGAAAAAGGAGGAAAGGTATGTCCAAGGCATGCACGCGTAGGGATCTGCTCAAGGGCGCCGCTGCTGGCGCCGCCGCGACGAGCTTCGCCGCCATCGCTCCTCTGGCTCTGGCCGAGGGCGAGGACGCTCAGTTCGACCGCGAGGTAGACCTCCTCGTCGTGGGTTATGGTCTTGCTGGCGAGGCTGCTGCCCTCGAGGCCAACGACATCGATCCCGATGCCAACGTTCTTATCATTGAGAAGCTCGACGAGGGCCAGGCTGGCGGTAACTCCATCGCTTCCGGCCAGACCGTCATCGTTCCTTCGGCCGATGATATCGACACCTTCAAGACCTACGTCGCTTCTTGCTTCAAGCCCAACCCCATCCCTGAGGATTACCTCGACTGGATGTGCAAGGAGTTCGCTGATCAGCCCGAGTGGATTCAGGGCACCGTTTCGCCCGTGGGCTATGAGCTCGGCTACGTCTCCGGTGGCCCCATCACCTGGGGCAAGCTCGTCACCGAGTTCCCGGACCTCGACGGCTCCAACTTCGTGGGCTGCTCCGGCCACGTCCGTGACGCTTCCGCTGGCGCTCCTTTCGAGTACGGCGGCGTGTGGCGCGGTTTCTCTCGTGCCGTTGAGTCCCGCGAGAACATTACGGTCGAGTGGGAGTGCCCGCTGACCCAGCTCATCGTCGACGCTGAGGGCAAGATTGTCGGCGGCGTTGTGAACAACAAGGGCACCGAGGAGCGCATCGGCGCTTCCAAGGGCGTTGTGCTTGCCTGCGGCGGCTATGAGAACAACCTCCAGATGCAGCGCGACTTCCACGGTATGGACATGGTCTACACCGGCGGCACCCCTGGCAACACCGGCGACGCCATCCAGATGCTCATGGGCCTCGGCGCTGAGATTTGGCACATGCGCAACCAGACCCAGTCCGGTGGCCTGTGGCTCGGCATCAAGGTGCCGGATTATGAGAGCACCTTCATGCGCGCCTTCACCATGCCTGCTGGCTCCTGGATTGAGGTTGACGCCGAGGACAAGCGTTTCTACAACGAGTCCGCTGCTTACCACCGTCAGCACATGAAGTACAAGCAGTACGGCCACTACGTGGACGTGCCCCACGACCGCGCCCTGCCCGTCAGCCTGATCTTCGACGATAAGACCTGCCAGGCCGGCGCCATCGTCACCAAGTGGCTCTCTTGGCCCATCACCACGCTCGGCTACACCTGGTCTGACGACAACTCCGTCGAGATCGAGAAGGGCTGGATTACCAAGGCCGACTCCATCGCTGAGCTCGCCGAGCTCATCGGCCGCGACGCCGACGCCCTCCAGGCCACCATCGACGCCTACAACGCTGGTGTCGAGGCTGGTTCCGACGAGTTTGGCCGCGACCCCGAGACCATGGCCCCCATCGACACGCCTCCGTTCTACGCCGTGGGCATCACCCCCACGCTCGTTGCCACGACCGGTGGCGCCAAGCGCGACACCCAGTCCCGTGTTCTGAAGTGGGACGGCACGCCCATCGAGGGTCTGTACGAGGCTGGCGAGCTCGGCTCCTACGTCGCCAACCTGTACCAGAACGGCATGTTCCTCGCTGAGTGCATCGCTTCCGGCCGTGCTGCTGCCGACACCGCCTTTGGTGGCCGTTCCACCGTCGCCGAGGAACTCCCCACGCAGGACCTTGCTGCCCTCATCGACATCACGAAGAAGGCTGATGGCACCTACGAGCAGGTCATCAACGGTAACGAGGGTCAGTTCACCATCCAGGTCACCGTTGCGGGCGGCGCCATCACCGACTTCCAGGTTGTCCAGGGTCGCGACAACATGTTCATGGACGACGATCAGCTCCAGGAGTACGTTGACGCTGTCATCGACGGCCAGACCGTCAAGGTTGACTCTGTCGCCGGCGCTACGCTGACCGTCAACAAGCTGAACCAGGGCATGCAGGACCTCTTCGCTGACACCGTGAAGTAAGAAAGTTTGTAGCGGAACCTGATGCGCGCCTTGCGCATCAGGACCCGCGCTTGAGTGGGAAGCGGAACTGTATAGATTCGCATAGGTACGACGCCTAAATCAACTGGCCGGGTGTTTCACTCGAAATGCCCGGCCTTTTTCTAGGGAGCCATCATGGCTGAGCATATTTCTCGTCGTTCGTTCGTTACCGGTGCCGCCGTGGCCGCCACTGCAGCTGCTGCCGCTAGCATCACCACCACGCCTGCTCGCGCCGAGCAGGCCGCTGAAGAGCCCAAGCCCGATTCCGGTGTCATGCGTATTTGCATCTCCTGCAACGACCTGGACAAGAGCATCAACTTCTTCACCGGCATGTTCGAGTACACGCTGGTGGGCACCGGTATCCTCCTGCCTGAGGAAGTCAAGGCCCTGTACGGCCTCGAGGGCGGCGCGCGTTATGCAATGGTCAAGAACGAGTACCAGTCCACGGTGATTCAGTTCATCGAGTTTGACGCCCGCACGGGTGCTTGCATCCGTACCGCCGATCGCAACGGCTACGACCCCGGTTACTTCGACGTTGCCATGCGTTGCGACAACAACAAGGCTGTCCACAAGCACCTCACCAAGCTGGGCTATTCCTACTACTGCGAGCCCTACGAGTACTCCACCGACTGGAGTGACTCCACGGTCTCCGAGGCAGTGCTCTGCGGCGTGGACGGTATCCCCACGACCATGATTGAGTCTGTTTCCGAGCCTCGCCCCGAGTTTGACGGCCTGTTCAAGAACATGACCGACATCGCCCTCGTTGTCAGCGACATGGACGTTGCCGACAAGTTCTGGACCGAGGTTATTGGCATGCCGAAGGTCTATGACGAGGAGCTGACCGACGGTCTGGTCGACCCGATTCTGGGCCTGCCTGAAGGCACGCATTCCCGCATGGTGTACTACTCCGGCTCCAACACCCCCGTTGTTGAGGCCCTGAGCTTCTCCGTCGAGGGTAACCCGATGTCCGAGGTTGCCAAGCCTGAGAACGCCGGCATCTTCGCCATGTCCTACATCGTCGATGACGTTGAGGCAGTTGCCAAGAAGGCTGCCGACGCCGGCTTCAACGTGCACGGCGACCCGGTCGAGACCGTCATCGCTGTCTTCGGTCATGTACGTTCTGTGATGATCGACGGCCCCGACGGCATGCTCGCCGAGGTTTTCCAGAAGCTCTAAGCTCTATTTTCGCTTCATTTGAGTTTTTGAGTGGACTCGCGTGTGAGTCTACCCTCCCAAGAACCTCCCCCGCTGATGGGCAATGCCCCGGCGGGGGAGGTTTTTTTGATGGGGGCATTCCCTGCAAAGAGTAGGGGTTTGGGGGTGCGTTGTTTGCGTGCTTTAAGTGTTGGGGAAGGCATCGCCAAATCGGGCTAAATTGCTTCGGATGGCGGCTACAACGCAGGATTGACTGGGGTATACTTACAAATTGTCGGCAGGGCCGCGCTGCGGCCACTGGGGACTGTCGGCATGCGAGGAAGGGTGCCAGAGCAAGGTCGTTTCCGACCGGGCTGCGGCGCCCTTGATATTTCATGCCAGGTTTTCCGGTGCATGTCTTTGTTGCCGTCGTCGTTGGGGGTCGTATGGTTGCCAAGACCGTAGCACGTGTCGAACGTCGTGTTGATGTTTACTGCCTTGCCTTGCTTTTGGGCTACGGCTTCTTCCGCGTGCTGCTGAATGCCACATATTCGTCTGCCATGTCTACCATGCGTGACATGACAAGTGTGAATGCCGTCAACTTTGAATTCTCATTTGCATCCTCGTTTTCAATCCTGCTGACTTCGGCGGCATTGGTGGCCTGGAGCTGCATGAAGCCTAGCTCCCGCTTGCATCTGGCAGGTGTCGTTTCTGCTGTGGCCCTTCTTGGCATGGACATCCTTTCGAGTGCCGGTGTTTTCGACGGTACGCTCAACGAGGCGGGAATGATTGTGCTTGCCTCGGCATGGGGTCTGACCTCCATTGTGGTTAATGCTTCGTGGCTTGTGCCATTTGTCGGCATGGGTCCCCGTCGATGCCTTACCACGCTTATTGCCAGCATGCTTGTAAGTTCGCTCGTCTCCCTGGGCTTGTCTGTGCTGCCTGAGGTGACTCAAGATGTCTTGCTGGCTTGTTTGGGCATTGCGAGCATTGTCTTGTTCTGCTTCATCTGTCGCATGAAGGACCCTGTAACGGCGCCCATGGTGTGCCTCGAAGGGGTGGAGCCTGCGCGCCCGGGTCGCGAGTCGTTGCGGCGCACGACCGATTTGCTCGCGGAACTTTGGGGTCCCATCGTCATCTTCGCCTCGCTTACGATGCTCTCGGGCTTCGTTGCGTCGTTTGTGGAGTCGGGCCAGTACAGCACTGCGGGGGCCGCAAGTGGGCTGAGCCTGTTCGCCACATTGGAGGCAGTTGGCATCTCGCCTACCAACCTGGCATCTCTTTGCGCCATAGTCTTCCTTGCGGTGCTCGCGTTCGTAGCAAACAGGACGTTTGACCTCACCAAGACGTTCCGTTTTGCATTTCCTTTTATCGCCCTGTTGCTGGTCGCCCTGCCGTTCACTGATGCAAATTTCGATGCGTTCTTCCAGGCATCCCTTGCGTTTCTGAGCACGATCGTCAACGTCTCAATCATGTTCTTGATGATTGAGACCGCGCGCGTGCGCCAGGCACCTCCGGTTGCGGTCGTGGCAAGCTCGATGTTTATCGCCCGCGCGGCACTTTTGGTGAGTCTTATCGCCGGTATGGTGCTGGACGCCCAGGAAGACCTTGACGGCACGGTGCGCGCAATGGTGCTTGTCGTTGCCGGTATTTACTTGCTGTCGATGACGCTCGTCGTGCTCACGCGCAAGCAAGGGAAGCGTGCCGCCGGAGTGTCGGTCTCCCTGACGTCTCAGGACGTTGCGTTTAATCGACCCCAGACTGTGGCGGTTGCGACCGGTGAGGCGGGGGAAGGCACTGCCGAGACGCGCACTGTGCCGCAGTCGGTGGACCAGGTCTCTCAGGCCTCGCCTGCTCCCACCCCCCTTGAGGCGCGCGCGGCTGATTTGGCGGCCAAACATCACCTGACGCCGCGCGAGCACGAGGTTGTTTTGCTACTTGCCCAGGGTCGCAGTGCTCCCTTCATCGGCAACGAGCTTGGACTTGCCACAAACACCGTGCGCGGCTACGTGCAGGAGGCATATGCCAAGCTCGATGTGCACTCCAAACAGGAACTTATCGACCTTTTGACGAGCGAGTAGTTCAGTGGTGCATCTCACCTCGTTTTTGCGTCGCCACACCATGCCGTCCGTCGCGGTTGTGGCGGCGCTTTTGACGTGCGCGTTTGTGCCACCTGATGCCGGATATGCGGGGTATGTCGATTGGGGCACCCTTGCCAAGCTCGCGAGCATGCTGCTTGCGGTGGGAGGACTCAACGCCTCGGGGATTATCCAAGTACTGGCGGCGCACGTTGTGACGGCATGCTCGGGCATGCGCCTCCTTGTGTTTGCACTGGTGGGTATGACCGCTCTTGCCTCGATGTTTGTCACAAACGACATGGCCCTGCTTGCGCTTTTGCCTCTTGCGGCAGCTTGTTTGGCGACGTGTGACCGGCTTGACCTTGCGGCGCCTGTGTTTGTGCTCCAAGGCCTGGCGGCAAACCTCTGCGGCATGGTGTTGCCGTTCGGCAACCCCCAGAACATTTTTCTTGCAGGGGCCTTCGGCATCGATTTTGCCGAGTTCGTGCGCACGATGTTGCCTCCTTTTGGGCTCGCCGCCATGTTGGTGGGAGTCGCATGCCTCTTTGTGGAAAAAGGCGCCGTAAGGATTGAGGTTCCCGCGCCGGCCGCGTCGGGGCATCAGGCGGTGCTGTCGGCCTGCGCGCTTGCATGCTGCGTTGCCGCGGTCGTCGGCGCGCTTCCAGCGTGGGCCTGCCTCGCGCTTGTGGTTGTCCTCACCTTGGCGGGAGACGCTCATTTGCCGTTGCATATCGACTGGGGACTGATAGTCACCTTTGCGGCTTTTTTCGTGTTCTCGGGCAACCTTGCCCGCGTGCCCGAGGTGAGGGACGCATTTGCGGCGTGGCTGGAGGCCGGCGCATTCGTCCCGGCGGCCCTTCTCTCCCAGCTCATCAGCAATGTCCCTGCCGCCATTGTGCTTTCGGGCTTTACCGGCGATTGGGCGGGGCTCCTTGCCGGCGTCAACGTAGGCGGGGCGGGCACGCCCATCGCGTCACTGGCCACGCTTATCGTCATCGCCCAGTATGGCGTGGTGACGCGAGGGTTCCGGGCGACACAAGGAGAATCGGCTCCCCTGCCTACCAGGAAGTTCATGGGGATGCTTGTGGGGGCAAACGCTGGCTTTCTTGGCATTCTGCTGGCTGCGGGAATAATTCTCGGCTGGTAGGCTCTCTAAGCGGGCCTGCCCTGCGGGCTGCCTGCCTCTCGGTGCCCCAGGGTGTTCTGGGCGAGGTGCAGGCGTGTGAGGTGCGCTGTAGATGTCTGCATTCTACTGGCTGCGCCCATGCGAACATGGCGGTAAACACACAGAGCCGCACGCGCCCCGGTAGGCGAGGTGCGTGCGGCTCTGTATTTGCAGTCTTAGCGCGGACACGGGCAGGCGACTTACAGATCTTCTTCCATGTCCATCTGCCCGCTGGCGATGCGGTTCTCCACCAGCTCGAGCATCTCGTCTTTGCTGTGCACGTCGAGCTTCTGGTAGATATGAGCGATGTGGGCCTTGGTGGTGCCGGGGTTGATGCCGGCTGTTTCGGCGATAAAGGTGCTCGTATGGCCCTGGGCGAGCATGGCGAAGACCTGATGCTCGCGGGGTGACAATCCGAACTCGGTGGCGATGGAGGCGAAGACGCGCCCCTCGAACTCGCCGGCTGCCTGAGCCACGCAGCCCTTGAAGTTGTCCTCCTGGCGCACGCTCAGAAGGCGGGCCAGCGAGAAGCTCGCCATGATGGCTAGTCCACAGAACGCTATGGGCAGTAGGATTTCAACGAGACCGACCGACAGCGTGGGCATCTCGGTGACAATCTCGATGATGCGGCAGGTGAAGGTGCCCGTCAGAATGGTGACCGCGATGGCCAGCTTGTCGATAAACGTGATGTCGAGCTCGGAGAAGCCGTACTGCTCCTTAAGCTCGGAAAGCTGCACCGAAGAAAGCGTTTGCCATGAGAGCCAGATGGCGCAGAACAGCGACGGGAACATGCCGGTGAGGCCGCCGTTTAGGAAGGGGAGGCTCAAAATCCAGCATGCAACAAGAATGAGCGCCGGCAGAAGCGTGCAAGGCGGATCGTCGCTGCGCAGCACGGCGACGGCTGCCGCGGCGACAACGACGAGCGAGAACGCAAGCAATACGACATCAGGGCCGCCCGTGGCGAGCGCGGCGGTGGCGGTGGGGAAGAAGCCGAGCGAGAATCCATAGGCAAAACGCTGCGCGCAGAGCGCCGCAAAGCTCTTAGCGGAGCGATTCTTTGCCTTGCGACGATGCGTCTGAAGGCCGATGCCGCCCCACAGCATGACCGCCGAGCCGCCCGCCGAGCTCAGGCACATCATCCAAGCCATGGGGATGAAAGGCGAAAGGGCTTTTCCGATAAGAATCAGTGCGGCGGCGATAAGGACGGCGACCACGACGTTGCGGCCCGCGAGATGCTTCTCGAGCGAGGCGAACGCCAATCCCCATAAGATCATCGATGCGCCCAATGTGAAAAGGTCAAGCGCTTCAACCAAGAGCGCGGCCCAAAACGGCAGTGAGACGTGCGTTACTTCAACAACGAACACGATCGCCGCGGCGAAAATCATGACAGCAGATATGGGTGCGCGTGGCTTTCGGACGCCCCAGCGCTTGCAAATAAGAAAGGTGACGAAGACCCAAAGCGTCATGAAGACGTCTTCGATGATGGGGGAGTTGGCCCCGACTGGCGTGGAGTAGATGGGATCGGGGTTCATGATGCGGTAGGCATACGACGCCCAATATAAGCCGGCTCCAAGGGCAAGCCAGGGGTTGGTATCTTTGGCCCAAATCTTTGATGACACAAACGCCTCCCATGATTAGCCAAGTTTTTTCAAATCTGACAGTCAACTAGATAGGTGATTGGTCGGCTGCCTTGAACTGCGGAAAC
>OLNE01002104.1_pt1 | contig 13041 bp, 10 predicted proteins | sample 1672431 | NCBI WGS metagenome assembly OLNE01 (sample SAMEA3136685, study PRJEB25190) | human gut metagenome | reverse complement strand
CCCGGCCAGTGCATGGCCCTGGTCGGCGAGTCCGGCTGCGGCAAGTCCATCACCACCAAGACGATCATGAACCTGCTGCCCGACACCGCCCGCATCCAGGGCGAGGTCCTCTACAAGGGCCAGGACCTGCTCAAGCTCAGCCCCGAGGAGCACCGCAAACTCCTGGGCACCGAGATCGCCATGGTCTACCAGGACTCGCTTTCCGCCCTCAACCCGTCCATGCTCATCTCTGCCCAGATGAAGCAGCTGACGAGCCGCGGCGGCACCCGCTCCGCCGAGGAGCTGCTCGAGCTCGTCGGCCTGGACCCCAAGCGCACCCTCGAGAGCTACCCGCACGAGCTCTCCGGCGGCCAGTGCCAGCGCGTCATCATCGCCATGGCCCTGACGCGCGACCCGTCCCTGGTCATCTGCGACGAGCCCACCACCGCCCTTGACGTGACCGTCCAGAAGCAGGTCATCAAGCTCCTGAACGACCTGCAGAAGAAGCTCGGCTTCGCCATGATCTTCGTTTCCCACGACCTTGCCCTTGTGGCCGAGGTCGCCTCCGAGATCACCGTCATGTACGCCGGCCAGGTCGTTGAGTCCGCCCCCACCAAGGAGCTTCTCACCAACCCCATCCATGAGTACACGCAGGGCCTGCTCGGCTCCGTGCTCTCCATCGAGGCCCACGACGGCAGCCGCCTGCACCAGGTGCCCGGCTCCGTGCCGAGCCCGGCGGACTTCCCCGCGGGAGATCGCTTTGCCCCGCGCTCCAGCCACCCCACGGTTGGCCTGGACGTGCACCCCATCCTCAAGCCGGTCCCCGGCGTGGAGCACCACTTCGTCGCGGAGATCCCCGACGAGGAGCTCGCCAAGAACGGCCTCGTTTCTCGACTGGAGGTGAGGTAGATGGCCGACGAGAAGAGCAGCGCCCAGGAGCCCATCATCTTCCTGGACAAAATCTCGGTCACCTTCAAGACCCGCACCGGCTCCATCCTGCACCCCAACCTCGTCCACGCCGTGAACGGGCTCACCCTGAAGCTCATGCCCGGCGAGACCATCGGCCTTGTCGGCGAGTCCGGCTGTGGCAAGTCCACCACGGCAAACGTCATGTGCGGCCTTCAGTCGCCCACGAGCGGCCACGTGTACTTCAAGGGCGAGGACGTCACCAAGCGCACCGCCGAGCTTCGCAAGAAGATCGGCCGCGTGGTCTCCGTCGTCTTCCAGAACCCCGCAACTGCGCTGAACCCGCGCATGGCCGTCCACGACCAGCTGCTCGACCCGCTGATCGTCCACTCCGTGGGCAGCGAGGACGAGCGCGAGGACCGCATCCGCGAGCTCTTTGGCCTCGTCGGCCTGCCGACGTCTGCCATGTACGCGCTTCCCGGCCAGCTTTCCGGCGGCCAGCGTCAGCGCGTGGCCATCGCTCGCGCGCTCTCGCTGCAGCCCGACGTCATTATCGCCGACGAGCCCACAAGCGCCCTTGACGTCTCCGTCCGCGCGCAGATCCTCAACCTGTTGACGGACCTCAAGAAGGAGCTCGGCCTGGCCATGGTCTTCATCAGCCACGACATTCAGACAGTGCGCTACATCTCCGACCGCATCATCGTCATGAATGGTGGTAGGCCTGTGGAGGAAGGCACCGCGGAGCAGGTTTTCAACAATCCGCGCGATGAGTACACTAAGCTTCTCCTGGGCGCAGCACCTTCGCTGCTCTACCCAGATCTGGGCAAATAACCGTCCTGTAGCAAGAAACGAAAGAGTGGACAGATGGATCCCAAGTGCATCAAAGGCGTCATTCCTCCCGTAGTCATTCCGCTGACCGCCGAGCGCACGCTTGACCTCAAGTCGTTCAGCCGCAACATCAACCGCATGATTGATGCCGGCGTCGACGGTCTCTTCTTCCTGGGCTCCTCCGGTGAGGTTGCCTTCCTGACCGACGCCCAGCGTCAGCACGTCCTTCAGGAGGCCGTCTCCATCGTGCGCGGCCGCGTGCCCGTCTTGGCCGGCATCATCGACATGGAGACCCTGCGTGTCATCGACCAGGCCAAGCGTGCTGAGGCTATCGGCGTCGACGGTCTCGTCGCCACGGCTCCCTTCTATGCACTGGGCGGCCCGAAGGAGACCGAGCGTCACTTCCGCGCAATCCGCGAGAACACCGAGCTGCCGCTCTTCGCTTACGACCTTCCCGTGTGCGTGCACACCAAGCTCGACCCCACCATGCTTGTCCGCCTCGGCAAGGATGGCGTGCTCCAGGGCGTGAAGGACTCCTCGGGCGACGACGTTTCGTTCCGTTGGCTCGTTCTTGAGAACGAGGACGCTGGTCACCCTCTGCAGCTGCTCACCGGTCACGAGGTCTGCGTCGATGGCGCCTACCTCGCTGGCGCTGATGGCTCCGTGCCTGGCCTTGCCAACGTTGATCCCTACACCTACGTGGAGATGTGGCGTGCTTATCAGGCCGGCGACTGGGCAAAGGTCAAGGAGCTCCAGGACCATGTCGCTCGCCTCATGTTCCTCACTCGCGTCGTCAAGGCCACCGTTGGTTTCGGTGCCGGCGTTGGTGCCTTCAAGACCGCCCTGTGGCAGATGGGCATCTTCGAGACCAACCAGATGCGTGAGCCTGTCCAGCCTCTTGTGGGCGACGACGTTGAGGCCATCGTCAAGGTTCTGAAGACTGCTGGCCTCATCGCTGAGGATCAGCCCGTTCGCGCCTAACTAGCGAAGGAGTGCGGGGAATGACGAACGTATCATCCTCCGCCGCCATGAAGGGGGACGAGACCGCTTGTGCGGGATCGTCCCCCTTTTCTGTGGTGGCTCTCGACATCGGCGGTACCAAGGTCGCCGGTTGCATCGCCGTGTATGAACATGTTGGCGCTCGCCCCAAAGTAATGCTTAAGAAGAGCATCCCGACTGATGCCGAGCGTGGCGGAGCCGACGTGCTTGCTCGTGTATGCGAGCTTGCCGGTGAGTTGGTTGCCGATGCACGGATGGCTGATGTGCCCGCCTTGGCAGGCATCGGTGTAAGCTCTGCGGGCAGCATCCGCGAATCCGACGGCCTTGTGGCGTTTGCCAGCGAGATTATGCCCGGGTGGATGGGGCAGCCCCTCGGGGCCGCACTGCATGATCGTTGCGGATTGCCGGTCGCTGTTCTTAACGACGTGCATGCCCATGCTTTGGGCGAGCTGCGCCATGGTGCGGCAAAGGGCGCTCGTGTGGCTCTCATGGTTGCGGCGGGTACCGGTTTGGGTGGCGCTGTCATGATTGACGGCCATCTTCTGGGTGGTGCCCACGGTTGCGCCGGCGCGATTGGTCATGCGCTGCATCCTGCGGCAGTGGGACGTCCGAGCGGCTGGTCGGGTACGGGCCATCTGGAGAGTGTCGTTGCTGGCAGCGGTATTGAGGAGTGTTATCGCGCGCGCGGCGGCGAGGCTATTTCGGGCGGTGAGATTTCACGTCGTGCTAACGACGGCGAGGCTCTGGCTCGTGAGATTATCGAGCAGTCGGGTCGCAGCCTTGGCGAGTCTATTGCTTCATGGGCCGACCTCATCGATCCCGAGGTCGTTGTTCTGGCTGGCTCCGTCTGCAAGGCGGGTCCCATCTGGTACGACGCTCTCCGCAGTGGTTTTGAGGGCTTTGTCCTGCCCGAGATGGCGGATTTGCGCTTTGCCGATGCCGTCTTGGGCGACGACGCCCCGCTTATTGGTGCGGCTGAAAGGCTCGTCGACAAGCTGTCTGTAGCGCAGTAATCTGCCGGCAGCAGGTGCTGATACGTTCAATGTGAGAAAGGTTCCTGTATGAACCCTGTAATTGAATCCATGAAGGGTAAGCTCATCGTGAGCTGCCAGGCATATATGGGCGAGCCCCTACGCCATCCTGAGACCATGGCCCAGATGGCTCGCGCGTGCGAGCTGGGTGGCGCTGCTGCCATCAGGTGCCAGGGACTCTCCGATATCGCTGCTATCAAGGGCCGCGTCGAAGTGCCTGTCATTGGTCTGTGGAAGGAGGGTCACGAGGGCGTGTACATCACCCCGACCCTGCGCCATGCCATGGCTTGTGTGAACGCTGGTTGCGACGTCGTGGCCATCGACGCCACCGACAGGCCCCGTCCTGACGGCAGCACCTTCGAGGAAATCGTTGCCGGCGTTCGCGCCCAGAGCGACGTGATCATCATGGCTGACTGCGCCACCATCGAGGATATCCGTCGTGCCGTTGCCGCTGGCTGCGACCTCGTTTCCACGACGCTTTCCCATGGCGTGGCCGCTATCGACTGCACCATGGCCGACGGCCCCGATTTGCCGCTGCTGCGCAAGGCATGCGAGGAGTTCCCGGGCTTCCCTGTGGTGTGCGAGGGCCGCGTGCACTCTCCTCAGGACGCAAAGGACGCCATCGACGCCGGTGCTTGGGCGGTTGTCGTCGGCACGGCGATTACGCATCCGACGAGTATTACCTCCTGGTTCTGCGCCGCGATGGAGTAGGGTCGCGCGGGGCGGTCTAGACATTGCCCGGTGCTCAAACAGCTTCGCCAAGAGAAAAGGGGCCGCAGGGCCCCTTTTCTCTTGGCTGCAGAACTGCGCCCGGACAATGTCTAGACCGCGCGAACGCATTGCTGAATCGCGGACGGTGCCGCGCAAAACAGGGGTTTGCAATCGCCTTGGTCGACGAGGGCATTGTCCAGTGCTCAAACATTCTCGTACCGAATTACTCAGGCTTCGCCTTCGCAATTCACTGCGAAACTGCGCCTGGACAATGCCCTCGTCGCGTGAATGCCGTCTTAGAAAGCAGACGAGCTGCACTAAAAACAAAGGACGGGCGCAATCTGGCACTATGCGAACGCCATCCTGTGTTGCAACGCGCCTTACACCAGCAGCTTGCCGCGCAGGACGACGTGCTTGACGGCAAGGGTTGTTTTGTCGAGGAGGACGAGGCTGGCGGTGTGGCCACAGGCGAGGGAGCCGTAGTGCTCGGCCACATCAAGGGCGCGGGCGGGGTTGGTGCTGGCGGCGCGCACGGCGTCGTGCAGAGGGATGCCCATCTCAGTGACGGCAGTGCGCATGCAGGCCATCTGATCGCTTGCGGATCCCGCCAGGGTGCCGTCGGCCAGGGTGCAGCGACGTCCGTTGAGCGTGAAGTTCTGGCCGCCAAGCTCGTACTCGCCATCCTCCAGACCGCAGCAGCGCAGGCTGTCGGAGATGATAATCATGCGGTCGGCGCCGAAGAGCTCGAAGGCCATGCGAACCATGGCGGGATGCACGTGCACGCCGTCGGTGATGATCTCGGGCGTGACGCCCTCGGCCTCAGCACCAGCGGCAATGGGGCCGGGCTTGCGGTGATGGAGGGACGGCATTGCGTTGAAGAGGTGCGTCATGTGGCGCGCACCGGCCTCAAAAGCTGCCTTTGCGACGTCGTAGTCGGCGCACATGTGGGCGAGGGAGACGCGCACCTTGTCGTGCATCTCGCGAATGAAATCAAGGTTGCCCGGCTCTTCGGGAGCCACATCCACAAGCTTGATACGGCCGCAGGCCACCTGCTGCAGCTCGGTGAACTCCTCGATGCTTGCCGTGCGCACATACTCGGGGTTCTGGGCGCCCACCTTGTCAGGCGAGATGTAAGGGCCCTCCATGTTCATGCCCACGAGCTCGGCCTCGCCGGCTTCGGCTTCGAAGGCGCCGACGTTGCCCATGATGGCCATGAGGCGTTCATGGGGCAAGGTCATCGAGGCGGGGCAGATGGCGGTGACGCCCCGTTGTGCCTCATAGGCTGCCATGCGATGCAGCCCGTCGGCGCTCGCGTCGGACAGGTCGTCGCCCATGCAGCCATGGAAGTGCAGGTCGATCAGGCCGGGGATGACGTAGCAATCGCTGGCATCGAGCTCGATGCCTTCGCAGGCGTCGTTCTCCTCGACAATCGAGGGCCCGTTGAGCCAGACGTTGCCGGCGGCAAAGCAATCTGTGCCGAAAACATCTCCGCCCGTAACGCAGCGTACCTGTTCAAGCGAACTATCCATCGCACTCATACCTTGTATACCGCCTTTCTTGGCAGAGATGTGGCCTGTGTAAGCGGGCCTGCAGTCAGCATATGCACCGACGCTCATTGTAGGAGCAAATCAGACGTGCAATCGCGACTGGCGATAAGGTTGCGCGTTCCCACATGAGAGGCTCATGCCTGTTGAGATGCGAGTTGAAGTCTACGGGACCAGCGACTAAAAAGCGGGAGTTATCATCCAAGAGAGTCGAACCCTGCGCAGCCGAGCATTTTGCGCGCGATTTGCCGCAAGCGATACAGGACACGCCCTCATGTGCGGATTTCGCTCCCGCAAAAGGACACGCCCCATGCAAAGGTCCAGCCCCGTGTGCGGCCTCCGCCCCTGCAAAGGCCCTCCTGCACAACCTTCGCCCTGCGCAAAAGGGCTCACCTCTCCCAGTGCAAGACGCATCCCATCAAAAAAGCCGCAGGCCCCCCGTTGGGAACCTGCGGCCTCATCAGGCGCATGAATTGGCCGGTACTTGCCTTACAGCAGGCTTGCAGCGTCCTTGTCGAGCACCACGGTCACGTCGGGGTGGAACTGTAGGATGGAGGCGGGGACGCGAGGGGTCACAGGGCCGGTGAGGGCGTCGCGCACAATCTGGGCCTTTGCAGTGCCGTTGGCCACGAGGAGCAGCTTGCGGGCGCGCATGATGGTGCCGATGCCCATGGAGCGGGCATGGGTGGGCACCTCGTCGATGGAGTTGAACAGGCGGCTGTTGGCCTCGCGGGTCATCTCGGTGAGCTCGACGCGGTGGGTCTGCTTCTCAAAGACGTCGTCGGGCTCGTTGAAGCCGATGTGGCCGTTGTGGCCGATGCCGAGGAGCTGGATGTCAACGCCGCCGGCCTCCTCGATGGCGCGGTCATAAGCGTCGACGCCGTCCTCGACGTCAAGCGCCTGGGCATCGGGGGTGTGGGTCTTGGCAACATCGATGTCTACGTGGTCAAAGAGGTTCTGCTGCATGAAGTAACGGTAGCTCTGGGGATGAGTGCCCTCCAGGCCGCAGTACTCGTCGAGGTTGAACGACTGGCACTTGGCGAAGCTGAGGTCGCCCGCCTCATAGCGCTTTACCAGGTCGGCGTACAGACCGATGGGCGTGGTGCCCGTTGCCAGGCCCAGGACACAGTCCGGCTTGGCCTCGATGACGGCGGCGATTTCGTCGGCGGCCAGTCGGCTCATCTCTTCATACGTGTCGGCAACAATCAGCTTCATGCGACATGCCTTTCTTCAGCGATACCTGTTGTGTAACAAACTAGCGCGCATCATGGTACCACGCTGATGGCTGGTAGAGACCTGTTTCCCAACCGTTCGGGGCATAGCTCTATAAAAGCGGGCGTGCGGCTGGGGTATAATCGGCCGACGCACTGTTTGTTGTCTGGCTGAGGAGGATGCCCGTGGATGTAAAGCGCTGTGCGGCCGTTGTGGCCGCCGCCGAGTGCGGCACGATGTCCGCCGCCGCCAAGAAGCTCGGCTATACGCCTTCGGGCATTATCCGCCTCGTCGATTCCCTTGAGGAGGAGCTGGGCTTTTCGGTGCTCGTGCGCAAGACCACGGGCGTCGAGCTCACCCCTGAAGGCCGTAGGATGCTTCCGCTTTTCGAGCAGATCACCGCAGCCGACGAGCAGGTGCGTCAGACCGCAGCTCGCATCCGCGGCATGTCCGAGGGCGCCATCGTCATTGGCGTGCAGTCCAACGTCGCGTCCTACTGGCTGCCCGACGTGCTGTGCGACTTCCAGACACGCTATCCCAACCTGCAGGTTCGCGTTGTCGAGGAGGGCACCGACCAGCTGCGTCGTCTGCTTGAGCAGCGTCGCATTGACTGCATGGTGTTCTATGAGGGCCATGCCAAGCTCGACTGGATCAGCCTGGGTCGCTGTGAGCTCGTCGCATGGGTTCCCGCAACGTCGCACCTCGCCCAGGACTCAAGCGTGCTTCTGGCCGAGCTTCAAGGGGAGCCTTTCATCCGCATTCATCCGGCTGATGAGACTTACGAAGAAAAGATCCTGCGCGAGAAAAGTGTCGAGCCCAACGTGCGCTTTGCAACCGACGACACCTTCACGGCGTTCCGCATGGTGTCGGCGGGCCTGGGCTGCACCCTGTGCATGGGCGGCATCGCCGATGGCTTTGAGGGCGACGTGCGCGTCATGCCGCTTTCTCCGCAACGCTTTTTCGAGTTTGGTATCGCGACGCTGCCTGGATCGGTGTTCTCGCCTGCCATGGAGGAGTTTGTCTCAGTGGCTCAGGAGCATGCCGGCGACTGGCCCATCCTCTCGGAGGTGTAGAGGGGACTCACGCACTGCTTTGTTGTTCCAAATCGTATAAATAAATAGACTCATTATCACAAAATGTGTTGACATAGCCCCAAGCAGTGGTACATTGCCGTGATAACAATCGGCAATGCGAGTTTGGGGTGTGCATCATGGTCGCAAAGATCTGTCTCGTCTTGATATTCTTTGGCGTGGCAATCGGGGTGGGCATCTATTGTCGCCGTTCTACCTCGAGTGTTGACGGCTTCGTTCTCGGCGGCCGCAACGTGGGCCCCTGGCTCAGCGCGTTCGCCTATGGTACGAGCTACTTCTCGGCGGTCGTTTTCGTCGGCTATGCCGGCCAGTTTGGCTGGAAGTACGGCCTGGCGGCGTTTTGGGCGGGCATCGGCAACGCGCTGCTCGGCAGCCTTCTTGCCTGGTGGGTCATGGGCGCCCGTACCCGTGAGATGACGCACCGCCTCGATGCGAAGACCATGCCTGAGTTCTTTGGCAAGCGTTACGGCTCCAAAGCGCTGCGCGTGGCCGCGGCAGCTATCATCTTCGTCTTCCTCATCCCGTACACCGCAAGCGTCTACAATGGCCTGTCACGCCTGTTCGGCATGGCATTCGGTCTGCCCTATGAGGTGTGCGTCATCGCCATGGCGCTTATCACCTGCGTGTATGTCGTGGTCGGCGGGTATATGGCCACGGTTGTGAACGACTTTCTCCAGGGTATCGTCATGCTTGTGGGCATCGTCGCCGTCATTGCGGCTGTCTTGGGCGACAACGGCGGCTTCATGCAGGCCATGACCACGCTCTCCCAGGTTGACAGCGGTACGGGCTTCCAGGGCGTCTTCACCTCGATGTTCGGCCCCGATCCTGCAAACCTGCTCGGCGTCGTCATCCTCACGTCGCTGGGCACCTGGGGCCTGCCGCAGATGGTGCAGAAGTTCTACGCCATCAAGGACGGCCCGGCCATCAAGCAGGGCGCCATCGTCTCGACGGTTTTCGCGCTTGTCGTCGCCGGCGGAAGCTACTTCCTGGGCGGTTTTGGCAGGCTGTACGCCGACACTATCGAGTACCAGGCAAACGGCACGCCGGTGTACGACTCTATTATCCCCTCGATGTTGTCGACCCTGCCCGATGTGCTCATCGGCATCGTGATTGTGCTCGTGCTTTCTGCTTCTATGTCGACGCTTGCGGGTCTCGTCATCAACTCTTCGTCCACCCTCACGCTTGACCTGCTCAAGGGCAACGTCGTAAAGAACATGGACGAGAAGCGTCAGGTGGGTTGGATGCGCGCCTTCATCGTGGTGTTCATCGTGGTCTCCGCCGGCCTCGCCCTCTTCCAGTATCGTTCCAGCGTCGCGTGGATTGCTCAGATGATGGGCATCAGCTGGGGCGCCCTGGCGGGATCCTTCCTCGGCCCCTTCGTGTGGGGCCTGTACTCCGGCAAGATTTCCAAGGCGGCTGTGTGGGCGAGTTTCATTGTGGGCGTGGGCCTCACCACGGGCAACATGATTGCAGGTTTCTTCGGTTGCGCGCTCATTGCCAGCCCCATTAACTGCGGCGCCATCGCGATGGTCGCGAGCCTCATCATCGTGCCGCTTGTGAGTCTCGTCACGCCGAGCGTGCCCTTCGACGTGAAGCCTCCCACGCGCATGGGCGCCATCGACCGCGAGATTGCCGAGGAGTTCGCCGAAGCCGAGAAGTAAACGCCTCAGGGGATGTACGAGGCATGTTCGAGCGCGTCGTCTGCAGCCTTGTCTGCGGCGGCGCGCTCTTTCTTTGCCGAGGGGTGAGCCTGCTCGGCCCAGGCGAGCGCGATGCAGGCAACCTGGAACATGATGACGGCGGCAGCGGAGTCAACGTTTGGGGAGAACATGCCCAGAAGCGCCTGGAAGAACGTGGAGCAGGCGATGACCCCGCTGGCAAAGATGAACTTGCGACACTTGCCGCTGCTCAACCCGTGCATGCCGCATGCAGCCTTGATGCAGCCCAGCACACCCTGCACGAGAAACATGATGCCGCCCGATGCCATGACGAAGGCACGGCTTAGCTCGTCCGCCCTGTCTGCCTGGGCCATGAGGATGGCGGTCGTGCCCGAGATGGTGGACACAAAAGCGGGAAGCCCCAGCAGGCAGAGCAGGGCGGCTAAAAGCAGTTGGAGGATGCTGGCGACAAGCGTGAACACCACGCAGATCTTCAGAAGCGTTCGTCTCATAGGGAACAGGCCTTCCTATTCGAACCCAAGCGTTGCCGCATCGCCGCTTGTGGCGCACCAGGCAAGATAGGTGGGGATATAGTGGCTGGTGAGGACCTGGGCGGCATTGATGTCGTATATGAACATGTGCATGATGGCTGCCATCGAGTCGAGCGAGCCCAGTCCTTGGCTTGAGGGGAGCGTCTCGGCGAGCTCGGCGATGGCTGCATCGACGACCTCGGCATCATGGGGGTCACTGGGGCTGTCGAGGCCAAATGCCGCTTTATAGAAGGCACGCATTGCCTCATCGGCCTGATCGAACCCGTCGTCGCCGATACGGGGAAACGTTGCCGTGCGGCCGTACTGTGCGTATCCCCAGGCGTGCAGCGGGAGCTGCGGCACGATGTCGGATGCAACGAGCAGGTTGAAGATGTTGCCATACTGCGGCCCTGCGGCGTTTGAGGCAAGCGTGTCGGTGGGGCAGGCGAGCGTGTAGGCAAAGACGTCGTGCGCATCGACGCCCATGTCGGAGAGTTGACCGTCGTCGAGGCGCGCCGCGAGAAGGTTCGAGACGGCCGCGCCGCGGCTGTGTCCGCACACGAGCAGGCAGATATCTTCGCCTGCGTGCGCCTTCAAGACCGACTGCAGGTCGTTCATCACCACGACGCTCGCCGCGGCGAAACCAACGTGGTCGTTCTCGTAGCCCTGGGGCGGGTTGCCTGCGATGTTGAAGTCGCTCAGCCATTCCGAACCGTACGAGCCGCGCACGGCCACCGCGACGAGGGTCTTTTGCTCGCCCGTCGGTGATGCGATCTTCTTGGTGGCGATGGTGTAGGCGACGGTGTCGGTCGCGCCGCTGGAGAAGGTGGCCACGTTGTCGGTCACCGTCGAGCGGTGCTCGTATGAGGTGGTGCACACATCGTCAAAGCCGAGCTGGCTCAGGAAGTCGGTCAACTCGGTGTTTTCGCAAGGGTCGCTCGAGTATGCCGTTGACTCGGAATTTGCAAATGCTGCGAGCACGCCCGAGGCAAACGCCAGGTCTGGATTGTACACGGTTGGATCCCCGAAGAACCAGGCGTCGTCCCAGACGACGTCCACACCGTCGCCCGAGCCATCCTGTGCGCACCCGATGGCATTGATGCGCGTATGGGCCTCGATTGCGCCCGAGGACCTCGGCGCGTCCTGTGAGTAGGCGATGATCTCGGTGTCGCTTGTTTGCTCGACGGGGGAGAGGTACATGTAGGCGACCTTCATGGCAAGCCAAGTGACTCCGGTGATGATTGCCGATATGACGACCATGAGTGCGGCGACGCTGAGGTTGTGCAGCCAGGGACGTACAAGGCGCTGCGTTGTCTGGAAGATCCAAAATCGCTCGATGGGCCATGACACGACGAGGACGACAAGGCCGGCGATGGTACGGGCGCAGACGACGGGGGCCTTTGCGATGTCTTGCAGCACCCAGGAGATGGCGAGAAAGACCGCGACCACCAGCAGGGTCAATGCGAAGAACCGAGCCAGGTCACCTTCTTGCTTGAGGCCGTCGCGAAACACGACATGACGGGAGAGCAGGTAGTTCAAGGCGAAGCCGGCTGAGATGCAGACGATGCCCACGGCGAGGTTTGTTATGAAGCGGCTGTCGCTGAAGTATTCGCTGGCCAGATAGAAGAGGCATTTGTAGAGGGCTGCGCATATGAACGCAGTGAGCAGAAACGTCACTATTTCAAAAACGCGGTGTCTTGTCATTGCCACGTGAGGCCCCATCTGCCAGGTCGATTAAGAAAAAGGGGCGCCCCGCGAAGGGACGCCCCTAAGATGACGCAAGCAAATGATACCAGCTGGAAGCGCGCGTTACTCCGCTGCCTTGTAAGCTTCCAGAGACTTCTTGCCCATAGTGCAGCGCAGCACGAACAGGACTGTGATGGTGAGCACGACGGCGATGGGCAGGCAGATGAACGCGCTGCGCACAAAGCCAGCGATGACGAACATCACAAAAGAGATGCCGGCCACGGTGAGCGCGTAGGGAAGCTGAGTGCTCACGTGCGTGATGTGGCTCACGTTGGCACCGGCGCTCGCCATAACGGTGGTGTCGGAGATGGGCGAGATGTGGTCGCCGCAGACGGCACCGGCCAGGCATGCGGAGATGCCGATATTCATGAGCACAGGATCGGAAGAAGCGAAGATGGCAGTGACGATGGGGATGAGGATGCCGAACGTGCCCCAGCTCGTGCCGGTGGAGAAGCTCAGCACACCGGCGACAAGGAAGATGATCGCCGGCAGGAAGCTGAACAGCGACCCGGCCGCAGAGTTCATGACGGAGGCGACGAAGTACTTGCCGCCGAGCAGGCCGGTCATGTTCTTGAGCGAGGTGGCGAAGGTCAGGATCATGATGGCGGGGACCATGTTGATGAAGCCCTTCGGCAGGCAGGCCATGGAATCCTTGAAGGTGATGAGACGGCGGCACAGGAAGTAGATGATCGTGAACACGAGCGCGATCAGCGAGCCCCAGGGCAGGGCGACAAAGGCGTCCGTGTTGCCGAAAGCGCCGACGAAGTCGTGGTAGTAGTCACCGGAAGCGTCCCAGTAACCGCCGG
>OLNE01002098.1_pt1 | contig 13073 bp, 11 predicted proteins | sample 1672431 | NCBI WGS metagenome assembly OLNE01 (sample SAMEA3136685, study PRJEB25190) | human gut metagenome | reverse complement strand
CGGGCGCGCTTTATTGTTTAATCACTTTATGAGCCGGTCGATCGATAATGTCTCAGCCCCAGCCGCCATATCGCCCACGCGGGCAGCAGCAGTCCACCCCCCGCCAGCGGACATATTATCAGCCACGGACTGTTCCAGCGCCCCAGCAGGTACATCAGCGGATAGTACTGTATGCACGCCAGCGGCACAACATATGTATAGAACCTGAGCGCCTCGCGGCCGTACACACTGACCGGGTACGCGCCGTGGTCGCGGCTGCCGTCGGTAAACACGTTCATGAATTCCAATCCCTCGGTCGTAAAGAACGACAGCCCCGCGTATATCCAGAACAGCGCCGCAAACATCACCGTGCCGCCCAGTATCATCATCACAAGCGTCAGCACGCGCGCGCCTGTCCACACCACCGCGCAGTTGGGTATCGCATAGGCCAGCACCGCAACCGCCTGTATCGCGCGCCCTATGCGGCCAAACTCCACGGTTGAGGCCAGCACTTGAAACACTTCATTGCGCAGGCGCACCAGCATCCTGTCGAATTGACCGTTGCCCAGCAGCCGCGGGAACACGTCCAGCCCGCGCACAAAGCACTCTGCCAGCGAAAATGCCATAAGCACCACCGCATAGCAGATAAGCACCTCTTCAAAATTAAAGCCGTCCACCTGACCGAATCTGTCAAAAAGGAAGTAGACTATCAGCAGCGAAGCCAGCGACGTGGTTATCTGGCTGAGCATCATCATGAAGAACGCGGCCTTGTGCTGCATCGCACTGCGCAGGTGAATGCCTAAAAATTTAATGTATAGCTTCATGCGTTCATCCTCCCTGCACAACCACGCGTTTAAGCGCGCGGCGCATCAGCAGTTCGCCCACGATCACGAGTATAATCAGCCATATCACCTGACCGCCCAATTGCATCAGCATCTCCTGCCCCGCGATATTGCCGCTGAACACGCGCAGCGGCACGTCCTGCATATAGCCAAACGGCAGGAGCTTAACTATCCGCTGAAACGCGTCCGGCATGAACGGCAGCGGTATCAGACTGCCAGTAAACACGTCGCACAATGTCTGAAACAGTATTCGCACGCCATGCGCCGACATTGTGTAAAATGTCATTACATAGCTGAGCATTGTAATCGCAATCGCGATATTGGCCGCCAGCAGCATCGACACAAGGAACATCAGCGCCGTGCCACAGTCGGGCAGAACTATGCCGTACGGCGCGGGCAGGCACGACGCGAATATCAGCACCGGCACGCACCTTAGCAGCGTACCCGACAGCCTTAGCCCCATGTTGCGCGCGAACCACAGCGAATACACGCTCATCGGGCGAATCAGCTCGTATGCGACGCTGCCATCGGTTATCAGCTCGTATATGCTGCTGTCGGCGCGCCATGACATGAACATCATCAGAAACGCCTGCTGCATCCATATGTAGGATGACGTTTCCTGCATTGTCATTGTGAACTGCGCCGGGTTTGACTGATAAAACGCCTTATAAAGTAGCACCAGCAGCCCGCCCCACGCAAACTGCGTAGCCATGCCCGCCAGCGCCGCGACGCGGTATTGCATACCATTAAGGAACTTCATGCGCAGTACAGACATGTACTTTTTCATAGCACGTACTCCTTGTAAAGGCGCAGCACCATGTCATCCACCGGCACGCCCGCAACCGATATGTCGTTTACCTCCAGCGTGCGCGACAGCATTGCAATCGCGTCCGATATGGACATAATCGCGGTATCAACGTCGAACACCGCGCGGGAGCGCAGTCTTTCGCGCAGGCGCAGTCCCTCGCACTCGGGCAGTTCGCCGCTCGAGAACTCCACCGTCAACGCGCGTACGCTGGAATAATGCGATTTAAGCTCGCTCAGGCTGCCGTCCAGCAATACTTTGCCATGCCCTACCAGCATTATCCGCTCGGTCAGCGCCTCAATATCGCTCATATCGTGCGTGGTCAGTATCACGGTCACGCCGCGTTCGCGGTTGATTTCGCGTATGAATTCGCGCACGGCGATCTTGCTCACCGCGTCCAGACCGATGGTCGGCTCGTCGAGGAACAGTATGCGCGGCTCGTGCAAAAGCGACGCCGCGATCTCGCACCTCATGCGCTGTCCCAGCGATAATTGGCGCGTAGGCGTGCCGATTATCTTGCTCAGATCAAGCCGCTCGACCAGATCGTCCATGCTGCGCTTGAAGCGCGCCCTGTCCACGTCGTATATGTCGCGCAGCAGCTCGAACGAATCGATCACCGGCACTTCCCACCATAGCTGGGAGCGCTGGCCGAACACCACGCCGATGTTGCGCGCGTGGCGCATACGGTCGCGCCATGGCGTAAGGCCGTCGATCACACACTCGCCCGCGTCGGGCGTGAGTATGCCGCTCATCACCTTGATAGTGGATGACTTGCCCGCGCCGTTCGGGCCTATGTAGCCCACCATCTCGCCGTCGTTTACGTCGAACGACAGATCGTCCAGCGCGTGTATGTAATCGTATTCGCGGCTGAACAGCGCCCTTGCCGCCGCGCGCATACCGCCCCCGCGGCGCGCCACGCGGAATGTCTTTTTGATGCCCCTGAGATGAATCAAACTGTTCCCCCCTCTCGGAAAACCTTCATATGTACGATGCGCGCTCCGCGCACCCCGCCAAAAATGGGTGGACTTTTATTATATTACGTTTAAGGCGTTACGTCAATCATATTTTTACATTAATACTCTTCATTTGCAATCTTGCTACGTTTGCGCCGCACTTTTTTAGAGTGTGCCTCAAGCGGGACAATCCGCAGGTTCGAGTGGATTTTTCGTCAGTTCAAGGAAGAAATCCGAAGGCTTAGCAGCGCTAAGTCGAGCTTTGTGACGCAGAAATGGCGGAGCGACACCCGAAACTGCGTACTCCGGAATTTTTGAGACACACTCTAGTATATCCTTTCCCTGAATAGCGCAGGGGCAGGTTAAGCACAAAGTATAAGTCTCGCGCCGCCATGAGCAACCTATTGTTCAGCCAGCCTGTCCAGCGCCCAGCGCGCATGTTCGCTCACTGCCGCGGACTTGCTTTGCATAAGCGGCTCTATCAGTGGAATCAGTTCGCGCATGTTCAGGTTGGCCGCGACGATTATCGCCTGTGCCAGCACGCGGTTGGGTATCGCCATATTCCAGCCTAATAAAGCGCCGAACTCCTTCATATACTCCGCGCGCGTGTCGGTGTCGAATGCGCGGCGTATATCAAGTATGCGTTTAAGTTCGTCGGGCGGCTCCAGAGCGTCCGCATATGCTCGCGCGTTGTGCGGACAGGCGCGCAGGCATTCTTCGCAGCCCAGCAGCCGGTTTCCCATCAGCGGCCGAAACTCCTTGGGCGTGGGCGGCCCCTGAAACATGTGCGCGCGCAGACAGCGCGTGTGGTCCATGCCGCTTTCGCTCAAGGCCCCGGACGGGCACGCGTCGATGCAGCGGCGGCACTTGCCGCAGTCGGCATACTCATACCCCTCGCCGCCCGGATAGTCGCGTTCGCACTCAAAGCCCTCGCCCAGCGCGATGCAGCGCAGCATGACGCAGCTGCCCATGCCGTGTATACGCACGATGGAGTTTTTGCCGAATGCGCCCAGCCCCGCGCGGATTGCGGCGGGCTTCAGCGGTATCTCAAGCGATTCCGCCTGAACGCCGCGCACGTTCAGCGCTTTAACAAACTCCTCGCCGCGCGCGTGTACGGCGTTGTATTCGACATAATAGGCCGAAACCGCCGCGCCCTCACCCCGGCGATACAGCCGGTACGGCGCGACCACAATGCACAGCGCCTTTGCCCACGGCGCGAGTTCGAGCGGCGCGCTGCACAGGCGCTGCGCGGTCTTATGCGCGCGCGGCTTGCGTGCCTCCCATTCGTTAAACGGTTCCGTCGAGCAAAAGCCCAGACGCGCATACCCGAATTGCGCCGCCATTTCACGCATCTGCGCTTCCGTCAAACCTCATCGCTCCAGTCATCATTTTTACTCCTGCATTATAGCATCCCGCCGCTATAATTTCAATGGACGTTTTCAATTTTGTAATTTCCATATGTAGTAAAGCGCGTCTTCCCTTTATATAGTCATAAAGAGAAAGCGCGCTTCGAATGCGTCTCAATCGGATAATGCAATTAAGAAGTCTTAAAGCGTATCCGTGCAAGTCGAGCTTAACGGCATAATGCCGCCCGGAATTGCATGTGCCGGATTTTTTTCGATGTTCAGGCAATAGCCGCCGCCACCGCGTCCAGCGCGTCGCGTTCGGCCTGCTGATTCTCGCTGCCAGAGGCGCGCAGCGTCAGCGTCACCCGATTGCCCAGCCGCGCCACGCCAACCGAGCGCCTCGCCCCCGGACTGAGCGGCGGTATCAGCGTGCAGTCGTCCACGCGGTATCCATCGAAGTCGCTATTCAGCAGCGCGCACGACGGCGAATGCAGCTCCACCCGGCGCGCGCGTCCGGACAGCCCGCGCATCTGGGACAGCCGCCGCGCGATCGGGTCGCCGTACTCGTCATACGCGGCAAAGTACGCCGCGTCGATCAGCGTGGGTGCAAGCGCGTGCAGATACTTTGCATTGTAATTGAGCGTGCCCGGATCGGCACACAGTAAGTCCAGCTCCTCCCGGAGCGCCGCCGCGTTTGCGTCCACATCGCGGGCATCGTCGTACTTGCGGCCTATAACCAGCTCGGACGAATAATCCCCCATACGCGCCACGTCGCCGCCGTGCACCACGACCACGCCGTAATCCGCACCGCCCGGCACGCTCATCAGCGCCGCCGCGCTCAGCGCGCATACGTCGGGCACAATCGGGCCAATGCAGTTTACCGAGCGCCTGAGCAATATCGCGTCGCGCACCGGGTACATGTCGCTCAGGCGCTTGAGGTCGCGGAAATCGAACGCGCGCTTTGCAAACTGCCAGCGCAGGTTCATCATGCGCGTGTTGAGCTGCACGCTTATGGGCAGGGAGCCGGACAGCTTATCCGGCTTGCACAGCGCAATCGGGCGCTGCGACACATGCGCGCCGCTCAGCGCCGCCATTATATCCCCCGCCAGCCGTATAAGTGTGCCGCCGTCGCCGATCAGCCTGTGCGCGCATATAAGCAGCCGCATCGGCGCGCCGCGCACTATGTAAAACCGCGCCAGCTCGCCCTCGGCCAGATCGAACGGGCGGCGTTCGCTGTTTTCAAGCGCCTGCCGCCATTCGCAGTCGGTGACTTCTATCGGGCAGCACGGCTCGTCCATCGTCTCGAAATACGCCTCGCCGTCGGCGGATATAACAATATGGGTGTTCATAAGCTCGTTTGCCTTCAGCGCGTCCTTGATTGCGCGGCGCACCTCGGCCGCGTCGCTAGTGCCTGAAATGTCCAGCTTGAGCGAGATCATGGCCGCGGGACTGAACAGGTATTGGCGCTCCTTTTGTAATGAGTATCTCATATTCATTACCCCACACGTCAATTATAAGTAAATTATATGTCATGTATTGGTGTAAGTCAAGTAAATTAATTGCTGTTGTGCGTACATAGTTTGCCCTGCCATTCGAACCCGCCTTAATATTGAATGCGCATGTCAAATGCGCGATGTACCCGTTTGCGGCGCGCATAAGAAGCGTGTTTCAAGCTAAAATAAGCCTTTCAAATTTGGGCTTTGCAGCACAGGAACAGTTCAGCTCGCACCTGAAATTATATATTGTATAATTTTAAGTCGCACTCAGATTAGCCTTACCTGCCAATTTTTTGCGCGGATTGCGGCGGCGCGCATTGCACATCATTAAATGCGGAGGTGGTTTTAATGAGTCCCAAGGAGCTTATGTACATTGAGGACGCGCTGGGTCACGAGAAGTTTCTGAAGACCCAGTGCCAGCAGGCGATGGACGCGCTCATGCAGGGCCGCACGAGCTTCGTGATCGCCCACAGGCTTTCGACGATCAAGGGCGCGGACACGATCCTCGTCCTTCGTGACGGCGACATCGTGGAGCGCGGCTCGCACGAGGAACTGCTCGCTAAGAACGGCTTCTACGCGGAGCTCTATAACTCCCAGTTCGAGGAGTAGGGGTGCCGCCCCGGGCAGGGTAACGCACTCGTCTATGGGCCTGATTCCGGAGCGTCTCCGGGGTCAGGCCCTTTTTGCCTTGGGAGCTGTGGGGCGGAGACGTCGCCATGGCGAGGGGACGGGCGGGAAGGAGACGTCGCCGCAGCGGAGAGGGCGGCGGTAGGGGCGCCGCGAGGCGGCCGGTCGGGCGCGGCCGCGGCCTGCAGGTGCATATTAGGCTCGCAGGTGAAGATTCCCTTGCGCGCCGTAAGCAGCAATCCATATAGCTGCGGGTATGGTAAAGTAATCGGGATACGCGCATGGAGCGCGCGAAGTACCTGCGATTTTCATGTCCCGCTAGCCCGCGCGTTGGGTCTGGGGCCAGCACGAAAGGAGCCTGCGCATGCAGCCAGGTGAGGAGATCGAGAACTTGGTCAACGAGCTCGAGGACATTATCTCCGATGGCAAGAAGCCCATCATGGGCGGCACCGGCAGCAATCCCAAGATTGTCGACGCTGACGCCGTCTACGAGCTTCTTGACGAGATCCGCAACGTCTTCCCGGAAGAGTTCCAGACCTCCCGTCGTATCCTCAAGGAGGAGGACGAGATTCTCGCCCGCGCCCACCAGATGGCGGATTCCATCGTTGCTGACGCCCAGCAGCAGGCCATGATCCTCGCGGGCGACCAGGAGGTCGTCCGTCTCGCCAACCAGCAGGCCGAGGAGATCCGCGACCAGGCCACGCAGTACGCGAGCGACCTTCGCTACCACATCAACGAGTACGTCGAGAACCTGCTCACCGGCATCGAGGACAACCTCAAGAGCGTTATCGGCACCCTCGAGCGCAACCGCCAGTCGCTCGATGACGGCTCTTCGCGCAGGTAATCCCCATGGAGCCTATTCGCGTTCTCATTGACGAGCGCCTCGAAGGCGCTGGAAGTGTCCTGCCCCTTTCCGGTCACATCGACGAGCCGGGCTACGAGCTTGGCGGCCGCGAGTTCAAGCTGCCTGGGGGCATCGACTACGACCTCGTCCTCACCAACGCCGGCGAGGGCATTCTCGCGTCCGGCATAGTTCGTGCCCATGTCCTCGGCACGTGTGACCGCTGCCTCGAAGACGCCGAGTTTGATGTCGCCTCCGAGGTGGACGAGTACTTCCTGTTCGAGGCTCCCGCAGAGGAAGAGCTCTCCGATGACGAGGATGAGGTGGACTTCTCCCTGGTGGACGAGGACCACACGATCGACGTCTCCGAGCCCATCATGGCAGCCATCCTCATGGAGACGCCGTTCGTGGTGCTCTGCCGCGAGGATTGCAAGGGCCTCTGCCCCACGTGCGGCGCGAATCTCAACGAGGGGGACTGCGGCTGCGCCGCGAAGCGCGAGGCTGAGAAGCTCGCGGAGAGCCCGTTTGCGGCTCTTGCAGATCTAAACCTCGAGGATGATGACGAGAAGTAGCATATTTGCGCTTGACGTGAGAATCCTCCACCAAATACTGTGTATCTCTAGTGCGAACGCTCCATTTCGTGCTATCATTCCAATTCGTCTGTGATAGACCGTCGCGTGCGGTGCGGCGTAAGTTCAGTAAGAGAGGTCAACAATGGCAGTACCCAAGCAGAAGAAGGGCCGCGGCGCGACCCACACCCGTCGCTCGGCCAACAGCAAGCTCGCTATGCCGGCCCGCTCCACTTGCCCCCAGTGTGGCGCCGTGAAGCTCCCGCACCGCGTGTGCCCGAGCTGTGGCTACTACAATGGCCGTCAGGTCATCGTCACCGAGTAGCCGCCATTCCTAGAGTGGCCAGAAGGCCGGCCCGGAAGGGTCGGCCTTTTTTGTTTATCGGGACACGGCAGCCGTGTGCGGGATGCTAAGGTGTTAACATCCTGCACGGGCAGTGCGCCCCGTGTCGCTTATGTTCGTGAGAAGGGAACCACCATGGTCCGTGTCGTAGTCGATGCCATGGGCGGAGACGAGAAGCCCGAGGTCGTTCTCGAGGGAATCGCCCGCGCTCTCGAGGCCGATGATGACCTCGAGGTTGTCGTTGCCGGTAACGAGGACGTCGTCGTGCCGTTCTGTGCCAAGCACGCTCGCGCCGAGGCCCTTGTGACCACTGAGGCCATCGAGATGGACGAGCATCCCACGGAGGCCGTCCGTCGCAAGAAGGACTCCTCGATCGTGCGCGGCTGCCGCGCCGTCCGTGCGGGCGAGGCGGACGCCTTCTTCTCCGCCGGCTCCACCGGTGCCATCCTCGCGGCGGGCACGCTCATCGTCGGCCGAGTCAAGGGCGTGAGTCGCGCTGCCCTCTGCACCGCCATGCCTGGCGCCGCCGGGCACATGACGACCGTCCTCGACCTTGGCGCCAACGCGGACTGCCCGCCGGAGATGATTGTCCAGTTCGCTCGTATGGGCACCGCCTACTCTCAGATCGTGCTTGGCGTGGAGAATCCCACGGTGGGCCTGCTCAACAACGGCACCGAGGAGTCCAAGGGCTCCGAGGCGGCTCTCGCGCGCCATGCGGCGCTCGCGGCAACCAAGGGTATCAATTTCTCCGGCAACTGCGAGGGCCGCGACATTCTTACGGGTGACCTCGACGTCATCGTCTCCGACGGCTTCACGGGCAACATCGCTCTCAAGGCCGTCGAGGGAACGGCGAAGTTCATCGTCTCCGCGCTGAAGGCAGCGGCGGGTCAAAGCAAGAAGGTCGCCCTCGGCGCGCTCTTGGTCAAGCCCGCCATGAAGGAGGTTGCCGCGCTTCTGTCCGGCGACCGCTACGGTGGAGCCGCCCTGCTCGGCCTCAAGGCGCCCGTGCTCGTGGGCCACGGTGCCACCAATCCGGACGCCATCATGAACGGTACGCTGACGGCGGCCCGCTGCGTTCGCCAGAACCTGTGCGGAAAGCTTGCCGAGGCGATCGCCGAGGCGGAGTAAACCCTGCGCGATTGGCGGGTAGCGGGTACAATAACCTGATGTGTGTGACGGCGCTCCACGCGGGCGCCGTCGCCGTATCTAGCCGTTGCGACAGATGGGGGGAGAGCATGCCCCGCAACACCGCCACCGAGCGGATTCGCCACATCGAGAGCATCTGTGGCCACACCTTCAATAACCGCGACCTCGTAGAGGCCGCCATCACGCACCCGAGCGCCGTCGAGGGCCTGCCGGTCTCCGCCTCCTACGAGAGGCTCGAGTTCCTGGGAGACTCCATCCTCGGCGCCATCGTCGCGACCGACCTCTTCGAGCGCTTCCGTGACATGGACGAGGGCGCGCTCACGCGCCTCAAGATTACCCTCGTCTCTGGCAAGACCCTCTCCGCCGTGGCAGACCAGCTCGGTATCGGCGAGTGCATCGTCTTTGGCGAATCTGAGAAGGGTACGGGCTCCCGTGGCCTCCACTCCGCCCTCGAGAACGTGTACGAGTCGGTTGTCGGCGCCCTGTACCTCGACGCCGGCTATGACGTCACGCACGAGTTCGTTCAGCGCACGCTTGGCCCCCACATGGTTCCCGAGCTCGCGGAGCGTCCCGTGAGCCCCAAGAGCCGTCTCCAGGAGATCACCCAGCGCGAGCTCCGCTGCGCCCCCGAGTACAAGCTTGAGGGCGAGAGGGGTCCCGCGCACAGCCCCACCTTCACCTCCGTCGTCCTCGTTGAGGGGAGGCGCATGGGCCGTGGCACCGGCTCCTCCAAGAAGGAAGCGGAGAGCGCGGCCGCAAGCGACGCCATCAAGCGCCTCGCCGAGGAGGGCGTCAATTGTTCCTGAAGTCCCTCACGCTGAAGGGCTTCAAGTCCTTCGCGGACCGCACCCATATGGTCTTCGACCCGGGTCTCACCGTCGTGGTGGGACCCAACGGGTCGGGCAAGTCCAACGTTAGCGACGCCATCCTCTGGGTCCTGGGCGAGCAGAGCGCCAAGATGCTGCGCGGCCAGGCCATGGAGGATGTCGTCTTCTCGGGATCCTCTGCCCGCAAGCCTGTGGGAGTGGCCGAGGTCACCCTCGTGCTCGACAACACGGACCACACCCTGCCGGTCGACTTCTCCGAGGTCGGCATCACGCGCAGGATGTATCACTCCGGCGAGTCCGAGTACCTCATCAACGGCGCTCCGGCCCGCCTCATGGACATCCAGGACATCCTGCATGACTCCGGCCTTGGCAAGGACACGCATTCGATCATCTCCCAGGGCAAGCTCGATTCGATTCTTTCGAGCCGCCCGGAGGAGAGGCGCGTCCTCATCGAGGAGGCCGCGGGCATCTCCAAGCACCGTCGTCGCAAGGAGCGCTCCCAGCGCAAGCTCCAGGACATGGACAAGAACCTCGTCCGCGCCCGCGACGTCGCGCGAGAGCTCAACCGCCAGCTTCGCCCGCTCGAGCGTCAGGTTGACCGCGCGAAGCGCTGGGAGGAGCTTGACCGTCGCCTATCAGAGTTTACCTGCCAGCTCGCCGTCGACGACGTGAGGCGTCTCCAGCGCCAGTGGACCGAGCTCGAGTCTCGCGCCAAGGAGGCCTCGGCCGCCGTCGAACTCGCGCAGTTCCGTGCGGACGAGAAGAGCCGCGAGCTCGAGAAGCTCCAGAGCCTGCTCGAGCAGAAGGGCCTCTTCGTCGGAGACCTCGGCGAGCAGCGCCGCCGCTGCAGCGACATCCTCGGCCGCCTCGAGAGTGACATGCGCCTTCTCGAGGAAAAGGGCCGCAACATGGTCGATCGCCTCTCTGAGACGCGCATGACGCTCTCGCAGATCGATCGCCAGAGGAGCGAGGCATCGAGCGAACTCGAGGACGTCTCTGGGCGCCTGTCTGACACGCGCGTCGCGACCGAGACCCTCGAGGCGGAGGTCAAGCGCCTCGAACCCGCGGCTCGCGAGGCCACGGCCGCTCGCCGCGAGGCCGGCTCGGCCCAGGCGCGCTTCAATGACGAGCAGCGCTCCTGCCAGCGCGAACTCGACGACGCGACGCTCGCGCACGCCAAGCTCACGGACGAAATCAGTAACGCTGAAGTCGAGGACCAGATGTTCGCGAGCCGTCTCGCGCAGATCGACGAGCAGCTCGAGACTGCCGAGGCCGCGCTCGCGAGTCGCTCCGGCAGGCTCGAGGAGCTTGCCTCGAGCATCGAGGAAGCCCGCGCCGCAGCAGAGGCTGCCAAAGAGGAGATCTCTCGCCTCGCGGCTGAGAGGGATACCGCTCGCGAGGCCGCGAAGGCCGCGCGCGAGGCGTTGGGCGCCGCCAAGGCTGCGCTCTCTGGCGCCCAGGCTAAGCTCGAGGCACTTCGCTCTATCGACGCTGGGCTCGTTCCGGGTTCCGAGTCCCTCGAGGGGCGCGTGTTTTCTGACGGCTCGCTCGCGGGCCTCGTTCGCTATCGCCTCGCTGACATCGTGAGCGCCCCGGCCGAGCTCGACTCGCTCGTCGAGCGCCTTCTCGGCGACACGCTCTCCGCGCCTGTCGTTTCCGCGGGCGCAGACGTCGCGCGTCTCATGGATGCCGCCGCGGGCGAGGCATCGGCCGCCGGCTCCCTTACGGTCCTTAACCTCTCCGAGACCGCGCCCGTCGCGCCCCAGGGGGAGGGCCGTCGCCTCGTCGACATGCTTGACGTCGAGGATGGCGCCAGGGGCCTCGTCGAACGCCTCTTGGGCGATGTCTTCATCGTCGATTCCCCCGAGGCGGCGGTGCGCGCCCACGCCGCGAACCCGGGCCTTACCTACGTTACCGAGTCCGGCGTCGTCGCGACGAGCGACGGCCGCACGCGGGCTGGCGTTTCCGCCGGTGCCGCAGCGGGCACGCTCGAGCGCAGGCGCGAGGTCGCCGCGCTCGAGGAGGGTATTCCCGCCCTCGAGACGGCCGTTGCCTCGGCCGACTCGACGCTCGCGAACGCCTCTGCCACCGCGGATGCCGCCGCGGACGCTCTCGCCCAGGCTCGCGACGCCTCTGCCGACGCCGCCGGCGAGCTCTCCCGCCTCACCGGCGAGAGGGACTCCCTCAACTCGGAGATCGGCCGTCTGCAGTCTCAGGTGAGCTCCGCTCGTGACGAGCGCACGCAGGTTGAGGCCCGCCGCGAGAAGGCGCGCGAGCGCACCCGCGAGGCCCGTCCGCGCTTGGACGAGCTTAAGGCCAAGGCAGATGCCGCAAAGGACCGTCTCGCCAAGCTGTCGCGCGACCTCGAGGAGGCCAACACCCGCCGTCGCGAGGCCTCTCGAGCGGAGGACGAGGCAACCAAGAAGGCCGCGGACGCTCGCCTCAAGCTTGCGACGAGCCGCGAGCGCCTGCATCACCTCGATGAACGTCAGCGTGAGCTCTCTGGCCGCATCTCCTCCCTCGACGAGCGTGCCCGCGCCGCGGAGGAGGCCACTCGCTCCCTCGAGGTGCTGCGCCTTCGCGTCGATCCGCTCCACGAGCGCTACGAGGCGATTCACGAGGCTTGTAAGACCTGGGCCGAGCGCCTGCGCGACCGCGCGAGCCTCGCCGAGGCGGACTCCGACTCCCTCAAGAAGACCATTGGTGACGCGAAGCAGCAGGTCGCGGACGCCAATGCGGCACTTGAGCAGGCCAAGGGCGCCCAGAGCGACGTCAAGGTGGAGAGCGGGCGTCTCGAGGTCCGCGTCGAGCAGGCGATCGCGCAGATTACGGCCGACGGTAGGCACGTCCTCGAAGAGGCGCTGCAGATGCCCGAGCCCGATGACCGCGAGGCCACCGAGCGCGAGGTCGCGTCCCTTCGCCGTCAGATCGATAGCCTCGGCCCCGTCAACCAGGTTGCGATGGACGAGTACACCAAGCTCAAGGAGCGTGCGGACTACATCGGAGCTCAGCTCGAGGACCTTGAGAGGGCCCGTGCCGCGCTCGTCAAGATCACCGCGGCCATCGACCGCAAGATGCGCAGGCAGTTCCTCGAGACTTTCGAGGCCGTGAACGCCAACTTCATCGAGATCTTCGGCATGCTCTTCCCCGGCGGTAAGGCGCATCTCGAGATGTGTGACCCGGACCACCCCGCGGAGACCGGCATCGAGGTCGTGGCGCAGCCTAAGGGCAAGCGCATCGCGAAGATGACGCTCATGAGCGGTGGCGAGAAGTCCCTCACGGCCCTCGCGCTGCTCTTC
>OLNE01002095.1_pt1 | contig 13079 bp, 7 predicted proteins | sample 1672431 | NCBI WGS metagenome assembly OLNE01 (sample SAMEA3136685, study PRJEB25190) | human gut metagenome | reverse complement strand
TTCCTTTTTGCCCCCGCGGCGGGTGCCGCAACGTTCCCGCCGCAGCGGCGGCGAATCCCCCGCTGAGGTTCAGCGAAAAACCTCCCGCCCGTTAGGGGCGAACCCGCCTGCGGCAGTTCGCGTGCCCCACTCAGCCGGTGCAGAAAAATCCGTGCCGAATTGATAAATCAAACTCATCTAATTAAAGCATATCCTAAAAAAACAGCACTGTCAACGCAATAAAAATTACAAAATGTAAACAATTTGTATATGTCAGCGCACTTTGCGGGAATTTGTGAAATAAGGATTGACAATCATCTTCTACTATTGTAGAATATAAGCGATAAAAGGTGTTTTACATTTGTAGAATAAAAGGAGGGTTAGACTATGCGAAACGACAAGCGATTGCCCGATGCGGAGCTGGAGGTCATGCAGACCATCTGGTCTCTGGGCACACAGATCACGGCGGCCGAGGTGCAGCAGCACGCGGATAAGGATTGGAAAATGACCAGCGTGCTCACGTTCCTGTCCCGCTTGTGCGACAAGGGATTTCTTTCCTGCACGAAGGAGGGACGGCAAAACCTGTACACGCCGCTCGTCAGCGAGGAGGACTACCGTCAGCGTGAGAGCGTCGGCTTTCTGCGCCGGCTGTGCGGCGGCTCGGTGAAGAATCTGGTCGCGAGCCTGTCGGATGCGGGCGCGCTGACCGAGCAGGACATCGACGAGCTGCGCGCGTTCCTCGACAGGCAGACGCACTAAGGAGGGGATCTTATGCTGCAATTCTCGGAAAAACTGCTCAACAACCTGATGCAGATCGGCCTGACCGTATCGCTGGCGGCGCTCGTGCCGCTCATTCTGCGGCGGCTGATGAAAAAGCGTTATCCGGCCCGTATGGTATGTGTGGTGTGGGCGATTCTCGCGCTGCGGCTGCTCATTCCGGTGCAGCTGACACTGCCGCAGGCGCCGGTGCAGGTCATGCCGCGCACAAGCTATGTGGTGCAGAGCGACCAGACGGCGTTCCAGCAGGCTGGACTTCCGGTTGGGCAGAACCCAACCCGATGGGTGACGGGCACGCAGGCGCAAACGCTCAGCGCGGCAGACACCGGCACGGTCAAGACCGTAGATATTACCGATATTCTGCTGGCGCTGTGGCTGGCCGGCGTGATTGCCTGCGTACTCTGGCAGGGGATTGGCTATTACCGGCTGATACGCAGCCTGAAAGGTACGTCCCAACCGGTCGAACGCGCGGATCTGCACACGATTTTGCAGGGGCAGTGCGCCGACCTGGTTATTGACCGGGAAATCCCGCTGCGGGTATCTGCGGCGGCGGACTGCCCGATGCTGGCCGGATTTATCCATCCGACGCTGTATTTGCCGGATGAGCGCATTTCCCGGACGGATGCGGCGTTCATTTTCCGCCACGAGCTGACGCATTACAAGCATGGCGATCTGTGGCTCAAGCTGCTGCTTCTGGCGGCACGCTGCCTGCACTGGTTCAATCCGCTGGTGCATCTGATCGCGCGATTCGCGCAGGAGGACATTGAAGCGGCGTGCGACGACGCGGTTGTTCGGGGACACGACGGCGCGTACCGCAGAGCCTATGGCGAGACCATCCTGCGGTCGGCTATCGCGCAGGCGCAAAAGAGAAAAGCTTTGGTGTCCTGCTTCGGTGATGACAAAAAGACGCTCATGCGCCGGTTTGAGGGACTGTTTGACAAGTCGGTCAAAAAACGCGGTGTCGCGCTCGTTGTGATGATCGCGCTGCTGGTCGGTTCGCTTAGCTGCACGATCGCGGTCGGTGACAGAAGTACGCCGCAGACGACCGAGGAACGTGCGCTACTCATCGCAAACACGTTCGCGCAGGCGTATGTGGACGAGGACGCCGAGGGCTTTTATAAGTATCTCGACCCGAGCAGCGAAAACGCGGAGGGTGATACGTTCTCGACCGGCGCGGCGGTCTACAAGCGCTACACGACCCGATATGAGCCGGAAACGCAGACCGCGCTTATCGTTTACGAATACGAGTATGACGCCGCGCGCATGGCGGCGCAGGGGATGCAGGCGAACGGCATTACGCCGGGTCTGCCGTACCGCGAAGCGCAGCGGCTGTATTTCACCGGTAAGGGCGATAAAATGCTGATTTCTGAAGCGATTTGGGAAGCCGACTCGGATCTGACAAGCTCCACCGGTGATGATAGTGGTCTGGTAAACTCGCTGGAGCACTTCAAGCTGCTGTACGAAAACGATCTTGGTCTGCCGGATTTCGTTTCGGCGGATAACAAGGCGGTAATCGGCAACAGCGATCCTGTGTCCGCGGCAGAGGTTCTGTTCGGCATTGCTCCGGCGGCCAGTCAGGTTGAGGGCAGTGACGAAGAATCCGCACCGTACAACGACATCCGCAAGGTGACATTCACGTTTAAGGATAACAGCAAGGTTGTTGTCACCATGATAAACCAGTTCGGTCAGGGCTGGCTGCCGCAGGACTGGACGGACGGCAGCGGCGTTCGTTCCCGCACGGCGGCGGATCTCGCGCAGCAGTACGCACGCGGCGTGCTGCACAAGAGCGCACAGTATATCTTCCCGATCTTGACGCCGGACGGTCAGAAAGACCTTATCGCGCAGCAGATGGCTATGACCGGCGGCGAGCAATGGACGTGGAAATACGGTCCGTCCTCGCCGTCTGCAACGGATTTCGTACTTGTACCCACCGATGACGAAAGCAGCTACTGCGTTGTATTCCGTCTGTCTGGCAGCGGCGTGAATGATGCGCGCTCGGCGTACATCGTGCAGACCATCCGCGAGAACAAAAACAGCTCGGTGATTGGCGATATCCGCGAACTCAGTACGGACAGCATGACGCAGAGCGAATTGTTCCGGACGTACTATGCGACCGGTCTGTCGTGGCCGGATTTGCCTGATGAAGTCGGCAATTTCAGTGGCAAAGATCGCCTGAACGCGGAAGAAGCCGCTAAGGACGCGTTCTACTACTTCGGCAGCAATCTGGAGCAGGACATGAGCGACTGGGAAACCCCGTGGATCAGCAGCACGGAACTCGACTGGCAGGTCACCTCTACGGACGGCTATCAGAGCAAAATCGTGCAGCTGAACTTTGCTGACGGCAGTACACCGGTTAAAATCCAGATGGTGCAGAATGATTCTGGTTACTGGAAACCGATCGGCATGGTGGATTCTGTTACCGCCAAGAGCAGAGAACAGGAACTGGGCGTCGGTGTGGATGCGCGTTCTGCGATGGCACGCGGAAAAATGCCGAATCTGGCTGTCGGTGATAAAATCACCTTCACATTTGAGACCGAGCCGGTCGGCGGTGTGGAAATCACCAACCGGCTGGTGAACTGGGAGGACGGCTCGAAGTTCGGTGTGATCGACGAGCAGATCACGCTGCAGAAATCCGGCGATGGCTGGGTCTATACCGTGCCGACAAGTCTTGGCGAAATGCTCTCGAGTACCATCAGCTATCCGTTCTACCATGCTGTCACGCTGGAATACACGGACGCAAGCCATATTCAGCATAAGGCAACGGCGGTGTATACAAGCGGGAGCGACAGTGCGGATGAGAACGAGGACAGCGATATTACCTCAACGGATTATTACAACGATTCGCTGAATTACAGTCTCAAGCTGCCGCAGTCCTTCGTCGATAACGGCTATGCCAAGCGCAATCCGGAGGACGATAGTATCCTGTTCGGCATGAAGAACGCCATGGGCGATGCCAGCCGCGACCCGACCGAGGACGGTGCAATTATGACATTACGCGTGGATGCGACTGCCGTTTTGCACAGCGAATACGGCGAAAACTGGACGGAAAACTATCCGTCTCCGGTCAAGCAGCTTGCCGAAAAGGACGGTTTGACCTATTATCTGGCGTATGTGTCCGATGTGCAGTATGACCCGGCCAATCAGGAGATTGCCGCCAAGTACAAGGAAATGTTCACTGCCGCGCAGAATATCACCGCGGACGATTTTGTACTCGATGACCTGACGGATAAGGACGGTACTGTTCGCCGTGCGCAGCTGCTGACAAGTCTTGGTGCACATTATGCGGTCCTGCATATGGGCGCACAGCATGACCAGCCGTATCAGGTTGCCGTGAATACGGATAATAGTTCCTGTGAGGTTTATGTCAGCCGTATCGACTGGACAACCGAAGCACAGTATAAGGTCTATGCCGCTGATAGGGTGACTTTCAAGGATATTACCAATACCGAACCGACAACAGTGGAGCATTTGGCTGATTCTACAAAGGGCTTGACCGCAGAGCAGTTTGATTTGCTGTACGGTACGCTTGATTTGCCGGTCTATACCGATGATGAATTGGCAAATCTGCAAAGAGTATTGCAGAAAGATCAGATACCGGAACAGGGAGCCGCATTTTTCCTTGGTTTAGGTGATATGTACGGCATATTTGACGGTGATTCTGTGAAGATTTACGGCGATAATAACGAATTTGCATCGCTGACCTATCAGTTTACCGACCCGAATACCGGTAAAGAAAACGGTAAATACGTCAAGCTGATCATGCACAAGGCAACAGCTGACAGCAGCCTGCCCGCACTGTGGATTCCGTATAGCTATGAGTTGTTCACGGCTTAATCCAACGGTGCCGTGCACAATAACGTGCAAACGAGTTGCGCGACACGGGTATCCCCCAGGGGACCTTCTCTTGCCCTTCGGGCAATTCACCTTGTGTCGCGCCTGCGTAGACTAAACCGTATGTGTAGCAGCAGAGTATCTGACACTGCGTAGAGGTAGAGAAATGGGCGGACACATTGGTCGCCCCTACGGAAGATAAACAATATGGCCGTTTCTCTGGCGAGTCTCAGTTCTATGACAGGCAGACGCTAAGAGGAAGCGGAGAGATTCACAAGAGGGGTGGAAACCATAGGTGTCCACCCCTCTTGTGCCCCTCGCCGTGGGTACGGCGCCCCTGCCGGGCAGGCAAGTTAGGTTCGCTTCTCAAGCGACAACCTCAAGTGCAACAAAAATTGAAAACCCATGATTTTGTTCACACAACGAACAAATACCGGCGGTATACTTGCGGTATTATAAGAATGTAAGGTGGAATTATATTGTCTACTATTTTAATCGCAGACGATGAGGCGCGTATCCGTCGTCTGGTCAGCGACTTTCTCAAGCGGGACGGTCATACCATCGTCGAAGCCGCCGATGGAAAGGAAGCGCTGAATATTCTGGAGAACCGCCGTCCGGGACTGGATATGGCCATTCTGGACGTGATGATGCCGGGGATGGACGGCTTTGAAGTCCTGCGGGAGCTGCGCGAGCAGGAGCACGGCGAAACTCACCTGCCGGTTATGCTGCTCACCGCCCGTGCCGAGGACGCAGATCAGGTGCGCGGCCTGGAAGGCGGTGCGGACGATTATGTCACCAAGCCGTTTTCGCCGATCGTGCTGGCGGCCCGCGTGCGCACACTGCTCAAACGAGAAGGCCGCGCCGGTGCACCGCTCGCACAGCTTGGCAAGCTGTCGGTCAATGAGCTGCGCCGTGAGGTCATGGTGGAGAACAAGCCGATCGACCTGACCCCCAAGGAGTACGAGCTGCTTATCTACTTCAAAAATAACCGCGCGATTGCGCTGTCGCGCGAGAGCATCCTCAATGCTGTCTGGGGTTACGACTACTTCGGCGACCTGCGTACCGTGGATACGCACGTCAAAAAGCTGCGCGCCAAGCTCGGGGAGTGCGGCACCATGATCGAAACCGTGCGCGGCTACGGTTACCGCTTTGAGGTATGAAGCTGAAGCATCGGTCAATTCGGTTTAAGTTTTTTGCCGCGATCAGCATTATCGCGCTGGTGTTTATCGGTATTCTGGTGCTGCTCAACGTGTTTTTCTATCAGGATTACTATATGATGACACGCCGAAGCGAGCTGCGTGATGCCTACGGCAGCATCTGCACCAGCTACGCGAGTGATTCCTCGGATGTTGCCGCGCTGCTGGACAGCTATGAGAGCCGCAGTGCCATTCGTCTGGCGGTGGTGACCGATAACGGCGATGTGATGACCTCGTCTGCCATGCAGGAGGGCGACGTAGGGTTTGATTTTGGGCACATGGAGCAAAAGTTCCGCAGCTTTGCGGTGCTGGCGTCCGTGGTCCAGAATCGTGACTGGGTAGATTTGGGTAAAAACGAATACCGCTTTATGACGATCAGTCTGCGCGATAATGACCAGTATCTGTGTCTGATCGGCGTGCTGAATGCGGAACACGGTGAATATCTGATCGCATATATGCCCTATGCGTATATCGAACAGAATTCTTCGCTGAATCTGGTGTTTCTGCTGATTGCCGGCGGCTGTGCGCTGCTGATTTGTCTGGGGTGCGGCTATGTTATCTCGCGTCAGTTTACGCGCCCGCTTATTCAAATGGCGGGACTGGCCGACCGAATGAGTGAGCTGGATTTCTCTATGCAGTACACCGGCAAGGAGGACGGCGATGAGATTGACCAGCTGGGACAGTCGCTCAACCGTCTGTCTGCGTATTTGGAGCAGGCGATCGGTGAGCTGAAGGAGTCCAATGATCAGCTGGCGCAGGAGATCGAGGAGAAGGAGCGTATCGACAATATGCGGCAGGAGTTTATCGTCAACGTGTCGCATGAGCTGAAAACGCCGATCGCGCTCATTCAGGGCTATGCCGAGGGCCTGACGGCTGGCGTGGCCGATGACCCCGAGGACCGCAAGTTCTACTGCGATACCATCGCCGATGAGGCCGACCACATGAACAAGCTGGTCATGCAGCTGCTCAGTCTTTCACGGCTGGAGCTTGGTGCAGAGCAGACGTTCGACGAGGATATTGATCTGCATGCACTTTGTGCGGAAGCGGTGCGAAAAACCGCTGTTTTGTGTGAAAACCGAGGTTTGACTGTGGAATATGATAACACGCATATTACGGTCCGCACGGACGGTGATCTGCTCGATCAGGTGCTGATGAATTACCTGTCCAACGCCATCCGCTACACGCCCGAGGGCAAGCACATTGAGATTTCGGCGGCAAGAACCGGAAACAGCGTGCGCCTGTCCGTGTTCAATGAAGGTGAAGGTCTGCCGGAGGAGGAGCTGCCGAAAATCTGGGAGAAATTCTACCGCACCGATCGCGCCCGCACCCGAGAGGCCGGCGGCACCGGCATCGGTCTGTCGCTTGTCCGCGCCATCGCGGATACCCTGCACGGCGCCTGCGGCGCGGAGAACGTCGAAGGCGGTATCTGCTTCTGGTTTGAACTGCCGGATCTGCTGCCCGCAGAGGACAGCGAGATAAAAGACTGAATTTGTCGAATAGAAAATTGAAAATCATGCTTGACAACTGCTCTATCCTATGGTATAGTATATAAGCACTCTGAGAGAGAGTTGCGATAAAATCTATATCGCGGGGTAGAGCAGTTGGTAGCTCGTCGGGCTCATAACCCGGAGGCCGCAGGTTCAAGTCCTGTCCCCGCAACCATGCTTAACCGCTGATTTCGTAAGAAATCAGCGGTTTTTTTGTATTTTTTAGAGCATTTGGAAAACCTCCGGGAAAGCGGTTAGAAGGCCAGAACTTAGAATAAATCATTAGCTGTCCCAAATTGCACCGTCTATCAGGTGTGATTTGGGACAGGCAAGCCGAATAGTCAATAGAAAAACATATGATTTGGAGAATATGTAGTTATTAGAATAGTGACTGTATAAAGCAATCGTAAAAGTGAATCTATGGGGGATAGAATTGCAGTGAAGTGAGAGGACAAAACTGGTGAAGATTTGGTTGTGGACGATAGCAGATGCAACTTATAGTTGGAAGGTCACTCATCAAGAATGTAAGATGCGATAGGAAAAATATGGAATGGGTGGAATAAATGGTGATTATATTCTGCATAGGTCTGAAAGTCTTTGTGCACAACAGAACTTTCCCATGCGGGTCAGTAACCTTAGTTTTATCCGAAGTGGCTGTTGGCGTTATACAAATGTGAGGGAATTGTTGTTTATGTGGATGTCGCACTCGGCCATGCCGGTACATAGTATCGCTATAGGTAAAGTGCAGTAACAAGATAGTAACTTTTGTACTTCTGGACATGCTGGTCATGGACAAAGCGTTTTTTCGCAAAATATAGATTGATACCAGGATGTCGCTGGATTGGAAGGTGCGTTATTAGGAATCCTGTCCACCTGCTATACCATCTGTTGACGATAACGCATAGGTTTTCTGCAGTCCACAATGTCCACAGCGTTGTATTTCCGCCAGAGATTTTTTTTTGGGGGGGGTACCTTTACAGGTAAGCGGGACTCTGCGTCCGGCGATTATGACCTACGCTGTCCGTTGAATAAAGCGTGGATATCTGTTTAGACGGACAAAAGAGGATAGAATAGGTTCGGGAAATTTTTAAAAAATTTTATGTGTTTTTAGTATATATGAATATAGAAACATGCTTGACAAATAGAATCTTAAAGTATTATAATGATATCATAGAAGAAGTATAGATAGGTCTTTTTGCTTGCAAAAAGACCTTTTTTATATCCTAAAAAAGGCAGGTATTTTAATACCTGCCTTTTTGAAAATCGTTAAGGAAGTGCTGTATATGGGCAGAAAAAATGTTATTATACCGACAGACATTATAGTGGGAAATTTTTTTCGTATCAAAGAAGAGCAAAAGACAAAAGAAGGAAGGCAGAGGTACTCCATTAGTTTGATGAGTCCAGAAAAGAAAATGCTGCATCAGAAAGGCGTGAAAGTGAGAATCCGAGCAGCAGGAAAAGAGGATCCTAAGGTGTATGAAGCGGCCGAAAAGCTTATTAGGAAAAACAGTAAGATAGTGGTCGAATGGATCAAAGAGGGAAGCCTTCCTCAAGCACCGTCAATGCTGCTACTTCATATTATAGCAGAAGAAAGCGTCCAAAAGGCATATGGTATAGGGGAAGAAAGAAAGCCATTTTTAATAGAAGCACTTCAGAATTTACCGCCGCTTAAGGAACTTGAAGGTACAGCTGATGCTGATACTTTACGTGTAGTGGATGCAGTAGCACACACAAAAGAGGATAAAATTGGACTAAAAAGGGCATTGAACATCATATATGATGGCGCCGTTAAATGTGGAATTTGGAAAGAAAATATTTCTAGCAAAGTGCTTGTAACTGCTAGGAGCACAACAGAGAAGGCAGATAAAAATTTAAAAACTAGAATTTTCACATTAGAAGAATTAAGAAAATTGACTCAGAGTTGTATTGAACACATGGATAAAGAAGCTTTATATGCAGCACTGTTATTACAGTTGACAACCGGCGTGAAAGTGGGTGAGCTTTGTGGGCTAAATCTCTCTAGTGTATGGAAGTATGAAGAACTGCGAGTATTAAAAATTGACGGAAAAATGACACAAAAAAGAGGTGAAGAAGCGGAGTGGAGATTGTATGATAGAGAGTATGGAAAACTACGATTTATACCTTGCACATATTTGGCACAAACAGCGGTGCGTACACTCTTCAAGGCTCGGCTGGAGACGGGAGCGGGTATACACGCTCCATTAATTGTTGAAGGAAAGAGCGGACGATTAACGCCTGAGAGATACAAAAAGTTTGTAGATAAGGTACTTGAAAGTGTTATACCAGAATATTCAAAGACATCAAGAACAGACTTGATTCGTGCTAGTTTTGAAGGATATTGTCGAAATATATGTGGTATGGATATAGGTCAGGTACAGAAGATACTTGGATTGCAAGCACAACAGACATATGAACAGTGGTATGTAGATTATGGCTCACGACTGGCGTTGCTGCGCATAGAAGCACAATTGGAGAGATGCCATAAACTATTAGTTAGCGATGGGGAAAATTTAACAGATCGAGTTTACTTGCGGTGGCGAAAAAAGAGGGGGGAACAAATGATAATAAAGGATAAATATGGAGTTAAAATTGATATACTATGATACCTAAGAGCCCAATGAGGCTCTTTTTTTATACGTTTATACGAGTAGTAGGAGGAATAAACATGAGTTTGTTTTCAAGTCCACAAGCGGCATCAGGAAGAAGAAAAGAGTTGCGCTCGAAAGCATGTTTTGGTAGTTGGAAGAAAAAGTCATTCTATCAAAAAATGACGCCCAAAGGTATGCTGACTGCTTCAGGCGTATATATGGATATTGTTTTAGAAATGCAAAATCAACAGCGTTGGGCAGACAGTACTTGTCGATTATACGATAATCTTTTTTGGAAATATGTTGCTAAAATTTTTGAAAGTATTGATTTTACAACGTTGACAGAGAAAGAAGCAGAGAACATCTGGCTTGAGAAAATAAATGTTTTTGCCGGTAATGAGGAAGCAGATCAGCGGTCCAGGAGACTTTTTGAAGTACTCGTTGAATGTGCCCATGTCAAAGGCCTTACTACGCTGACTTTTAAAAATTTTTATAAAGATGGTCCTTTTGAACTTCCAGATGATATTCAGTTACTAACGCCAGCGCAAAGGGTCATTGTGCGGAGAGCGGCAGAGAAATTTAAGCAGAGACTAAAATCGCTCACGATAGAAAGTGCTATCAAGATCTATAGGGAACTTTTGAAGCAGGCGCCTGAAAAGGGAGAATGCATTGCCCTTTTAATGATGCTTCTGTTAGCATTGCGTACGGCGGAAGCAGGTGGGCTTTCTTTCGGTGATATTCGTAAGATGGAGAAAGACGAGTACTCTATTGAGAGACGATTCGTTTTGGATGGTGACACAAGAAGAATTATCGAAGGAAGCAAAACGGATAACGGATATCGACTGCTACCATTAGTTAAAGAACTGTATAATCTGTTAGAAGAACGCAGGCGTCAAGCAGAAAAGTATCTTAAAGCGATGGGTATAAAAAAAGATATTGATACTTTGCCACTTGCGTGTCATGGCAAGGATTTTTTGACTCGATGCACTAAAAAAGAAATCAATAACGTTTTTAAAGATGTATGCAAGAAAGTAGGTGTTTTGAAGGATTTCTATCTTAAAGATGAAGAAAAACAAGAGATTTTCTTTGAAATTAAAGCTATGATGCTGATTGACCAAGAGGCGTGTCAGGAGTATGATGGCACAGTGGTTGCATATCTTTTGCGTCACCAGGCGGCAACGGAACTGGCGTTGACATCTGCTTCTCGTGAGGCAATTTCGGTGCTAATGGGACATAAAATTGAAAATCCAAATGTAAAAAGCTTTGATTTTTCGAATATTGAGGGTCAGCGCGAATTACGCGATATTTTAATGCGTAGACCGCTTTATCGCTATATATGCAATAAAATGGATGTTAAAGAAATTCCTGCACAAGCAGGTACACATATGGCCTATGGCGGATCGATAAAGGTAATATCAGAGGAAGATGGAGAGGTTGATATATATATAGAAACATATGAGACCAATGATGAATTAGAAATTCAAATCAGTACAGGAGAAGATTTGCTTGCATGTCAGGTGAGTCAAGCGGCGTTGCGACCATATCAAAATAAGATGCCACTTAGTATGGAAAATATATCTATTCAAATTGCGGCACTGGCTAATGAGCGTGTCAAAGAGGGAAAATATGCTGAAAAACCTCAAGCAATTATCATGTGCGATGACCCTTTAGCCGAATTAGCGACCATAGATAATTTATATACAAGTAGAAGACCACGAATTATAGACATAAATGGTAATATCGTTTCGATTACTGAGAAAGATAGGAAAAACATTGATAAAAAAACAACCGGACAGACTACAGTATCGAATCATCCACACAAACAGGCAATGTGTAAAGATGTGTTAATTTTAATATGTGGAGAGAGGCGTGTGCGTGAAGGAAAAAATTGCAATATGAGATTATACATTCCTGAAAGTAATATTTATCCATGTGCACCGCAAAAGAAAAACGGCAAGGGTCTTGGAGTTCGAAAAGAAGATATAGTAAAGACAGTACAGGTTTTCCAAACGGCTGTACATAAGGTTATCCTGAGTCGTGATGGACGAGCGTGGAATATTTCTAAGGGAATTTCGGTAGAAGATTTCGTAGAGGGTATAGAATGGGAGGACTGTCGTGCGGCACTGGGAGATGGTGCCGTTCTAATTTCCTGTCCAGATAGTGCGGATTCTTTAGTTTGTGTAGCAGAAAATGGTCGATCGGTACGTTTACCATTGGATAAAGTCGTGACTGCATATCCTGGAAGTCAAATTGTTAGGACCGATGAAACGTGCATTATTGACGCTTGCTGTTGCTCAGAATCTGATGAACTTCTTTATATTAGCCGTAAGGGAAAGGCTATGCGGGTAGCAGTAAGCCGATATACCCTTCGAAAGGACTGGGGATGTGGTTTAGTAGATGGCATGAATATAATTTATGAGGGGGATATGCTGTGTAGATGCTTAATCTATCAACCGGAACGTAGTTTAACGGTAATTTCGCAGCAAGGAAAGTTGTTAGCGTTGTTGACCGACCGTGAAGCAACGAAAAAAATTAGTGTGACAAAGGGAGTGACAGTACAAGGTGTTGATTTAATGAGGCTAAGCGGTACAGATGTAGTTGTGGATGCACTGTATGCAGAGCAAGGCGTAATAATGCTCACCAATAACGGTAAAGCACGAGGCTATGCAGTTGATGATATTACACGAGTCAATCGTAACTCTAGTGGCATCACTGGTATAGCTGGTCAAGTAGTACGAGCCGTTGAAGCTACAATCACTGTTAACCAAGAAGAGAAATAGTAAAAATCAAAGATAATAAATAAAACAGAAGGAGCTGAAGGGTCTCCTAAAATTATATAAAAATTCAATGTAAAGATTGTTCAGATACGAAAGAGCTTGTTGCCTGCAATTGCGAGTCTGTGAAATTTTTTCTGTAAAATAACCTAAGCAAGGTTCTTCTATGATAAAATAAATATCATTAGGAGGGCCTTTTATTTTACCGAAAACACGCAGCCAGATGGATGATATAATTCGTAAAATTTATAATCTGATTTTTGTTCAATCTGCTAAAATTAAATTTAGAAACAGATGTCCTAAAAGCACTCACAGTATCCATATAATGGTGCTCGGAAGAGAATACATAAAGTCTAAAATAGTTCAACAAATCTACGAATACATCCAAAATCCACGAGTTATACCATAGTTTTGAGATTTTCACGC
>OLNE01002092.1_pt1 | contig 13086 bp, 12 predicted proteins | sample 1672431 | NCBI WGS metagenome assembly OLNE01 (sample SAMEA3136685, study PRJEB25190) | human gut metagenome | reverse complement strand
CGGATGGGCAGGCGGTAGTCAAAGACCAGCTCGGAGGGGTCCTCGGCAAAGCGCACGCGGCACGGCAGGTACTCAAACGAGACCAGCATGGGGTCGCTCTCCTTAAAGAAGCCCTTCAAAAACCAGCGCTGGCGCGCGTCGGGCTTGGTGTTGGGCTCAAACAGGCCGTAGATGGTCTCGTAGCGGCGCGTGTACAGGCCAGTGTTGAATAGGCAACGGTCGTCGTCGAACACCAGCGGCAAGTTGGACGGGGTGGTCTGGTCCACGTCACGCTCGGTCAAGAACACCGCGCGGCTAAACGAAAACGACAGGTAGTTTTTGAGGATGCGGTTGCCGGGACCCCAGTCCTCGGGGTCGGCGAGGTCGGCCAAGCGCTCGTAACAGGGCTCGGGGCAAAACGCGAAGTCGTACACATTGCTGCACAGGGTGTTGGGGATCTCCATGTGGCGTCCAATCCATTCAATAACTGGCGTGCGGATGCTTAGATTCTATACGTGCGACGGGTCGCCCATGCCCGCAATGGAACCGCGGCGTAGCTCTTCGGCGAGCCCACTGGTCGTGCGGTTTCCGGAAACGAGGTCCTGGATCCAGGCGTAGTACTGGTTGTCTTTGGGTTCGGGGCTGTCGGACAGCACGACCGGAGTGCTGGCGAACCTAAGGACGGACAACGCAAAAACAAGGCTGGTGCGTTTGTTGCGGTCCTCGAAGATGTGGTCCTTGACCATGTGCTCGGCCACGTAGGCAACCTGGTCAAAGATGTCCGTGAAACGATCGGCTGGCGATTGGCCGTATATCGTGCAGAACGCGCCCGCAAGCACGGACTCGATGCGTCCGAGCTCGAGCATAGCCCTGTCGCCCGCGGCATCGGTCGTATAGCAGCGTCCGATTGTAAGCAGCGTATTGTGAAGGCGCATGACGGCGCCGGCCATGGCTTCGAGCGAACTGGCATCATCGAGCACGAGCGGCGGGAACGGACGAGCACTCTGCCGCGTAGCCGCCATCATGAGTTCTCCAAGAGCCTGAGCGCGTTGGGCATGCCCGTAATGGTTAACTCAACTGCATGGTCGATCGACGTAGAGTCGTCGAGCGAAATCGGGAATGTTGAATTTTCCTCGTCCGCTATTGAATGAATTTCTTGTGCAGCTCGACCAGCGCCGTCATCTAGCTGAACATAGCTCCAAAGCATTGCTACCTCGTTTACAACTTTTTTAGCTAAAAGCCTGTCCCCAACGCGGAATGAATCGCACTAGTTACCCGATCCAAATACGTCATCTACAAGATCAGGCAAGTCTGTCCATACTTGATAGGCGACAACGTTGTCCGGATTCATTTCTCTTGCACGACGTTTATTATCCGTATTGTGCTTTGCGGCATTGGTCAAAGCCTGGGCCTTGTTGCCGTCAATCATTTCGAGATTTACCGACTTGAACTTTGACGCGGAGGACCTGTTGGGGTCAGTGGATTTTAGAACGCCAAGATCGCGCGCTCTTTTCTCACATTGTGGCGTCGATGCAAAAGTTTCCGGGCATGGTGAGACATGATCGATAAGCCATACCTCAAAGCATGGATTGGAGATCGCGAGCCTAACTCCTTTTGTCTTTGCTTCTCGTTCTGCTACGGCTAGGTTTCTGAACTCATCTGAATCGACCACGATCCATGCGGAACTCAATGCTTCGATTTCGCCTGCTTTAACGGCTTTTTTATCTGAATCGAGCTCTCGCGAAAGCTGCTTGGCCACCTTCAAAGGATCTCCGTCGATATGCCGATATTGCACACTTCCGCGAACGTCCATTTCACTAATTAAATGGTTGAAGTATTCGGTTTCGGTCACCTTTCCATTGGACACAATTAGGTGGCGCTTTCGTTTGGCTCTTGTCTGCTTTTTGCGACCGCGAGTAAGTCCCCTCCTTTCTGATTTAGCCATCTATGTCAGCGCCTTCCTTCATGAGTTGGGCTACAAGTTGATGAAAACTTGGGTTGGGCAGCGGCACGTAGACTCCGTTCATATAATTGCGCCCCAGATTCTCATTTGCGCGAGGGGAATATTCCATAGCAGCAATTAATTGCGAAGCACCTTCAGAGTCCTTTTCTACAAACCAAACCTGATCTCGTTCAAGCACCTCTTCCATGGGACTCGTGCGCGTCATCAAGGTGACATCATGAGTTGAGAAGATCAGCTGTGCGCCCCTTGGATTAGTGTTGGGATCGGCAAACAGTGAGACAAAGTCGCGCAACAGCGTGGGATGAAGGCTCGAATCAAGCTCGTCAATTACCGTTGTGGCCCCACTGCTTAAAGAACGTAAGGCTACCGAGAAAAACGCTAACGCAGCTTTTGTACCCTCCGATTCATGGGCGGAGTCCAGCCAAAAGCCATCTCCCGAGCCTTTGTGGTGGAAGAACAGGTCATAAGCGAACGACCATTTAAAGTTATCTGCTTTTTTATTGCGCGCCTCTATTGGAATATCATCGGGTCCGATGAGTGAATCTATTAAACCAGAGACGCCTTCAGCTTGACGAACGTCCATGCCATCAATTCCGATGTCAGCATATTCAATGAGCTGAGATAACATTTGGGCTCGAGGGTCATCGTTGATAAACAGTTTTTTAATGGTTGCAAGTTCTGCTAGATAATGCGTTGCATCGTAGAGATAGACATCGTTGGCGAGAGCAGCGAATGCCGGCTGAATCACATTATTGCCTGCCGCCGCAACAACAGATAAGAACAAAGAGTTTTTACGCGTGATATCCCAAAGCTGTTTTTTAGCACCCGTAAAGGAGCTGCCAAATTTAATCGACTGTTTCCCGTTTACCGAAGTGCGGTCATAGAGGAGGGACGGCTGTTTCGATCGGTATACGGTGAGGTTCTCATAAGTAACCTCATTTTTGTTTACACCAAATGAAAACTCATACTTCAAATTGCTGGCGGTAAATTCAATCGAGAACTCGGTATCACTTGATCGAGACTCTGACTCAAGCAAAAAAGGAATGACAGGTATATGAGATTTTGAATCACCTGTTGCGTAACCGTTGCGAATGAAATACGAGACAAAGTCCAGGGCGTCTAAAAAATTTGATTTGCCTGACGCGTTTGCTCCGTAAATCGCGGCTACTCGCACGGGCCCAAATTCCTTTTTACTCGAAATCGGTTCAAACGAGAACTGCTGGGCATCTCGAAAGCTCTGAAAGTTCTTAAAAGAAAAATTGAGGATCATCTTCAGAATCCTTTTCAAAAAAGTCGATTTTTCCCAGACATCCTTAAATAGCAAGAACAATTATATAGTTTTATAGCCGATATTTGTTAGCTTTGAACAAATATCGGCTATAAATTGAGAATATAAGTAATAGACCTTGTAAGTACGTATAACATAATGATTGAAGCATGCTTCTCTACGCTGCTTTTAAGAGCGATCTTCAGTGACGGTGTCTCTTAATCTCATTCACTATGCCGGCACATCTCTTCTCAATACTGTCGGGAAAGAGCGAAGCTTCGGTAATGCCAAGTTTACTCAACTCGTTCAGTATTGATGCTTTCCTATCAGATGGCACTATGCAACGACCGGCTATTACGGGGCTGTCTTTGGGTAGTGGACTTATGAATTCCTCAAACGATAAATAAGGATCTTCACCACGAATGTCATTTGGGAAAAGGATATATTGCCCCGACTGAGCGGCTTGTCTATCAAGATATCTAGTTCCGTAGACAAATAATGTGTCTTCGCAGCACTCCTTAAACCATTTTGCCTGATCAGTTGGTTTAGGGAAATTTGAAAGCACTAGATCACGTTGATAGTCAAAGTATGGTCTTGATATTGCAAGTGAGGCAAAACGAGACAGAATCTTTGAGTTCATAAACAGATGCCAAGAGTCCGCAATTGCCTGGCAGATGGGATATTCCTGCTTATCCCCTCCCGGTCGCCTAAAGATAAATACTTCGCCCACGTCATCAGGATTGCCGCAGGCGAAATAGAGGGCGGCAAGTGCGTTTGAAGTTACATCTAATAGTCTGGTGGGGACTCCGTAGTGCTAGAGACAGGCTAAAAGATCAATCGGAAGCAAATCTCGTTTAAAAACATTTGGCAATATGCGGCAGGCGGTTTCAATAATATCCGCCTCGTGCTTAAGGGTGCCTATTATAGGAGTAATGGCGTCAGATCCCGGTTTACGCCAAAGACTGTCTCTTCCGATTGACGGAACAAGATCAAACTTAGTCGATCCTTGTCCTCGGAAAACAAATGTAGATTCATATGTCTTGGCGTCACCATCTATTGTTGGTGAAAGCTCGTTGATGTATTTGATATACGAGGCTACATCTTCAACCTCAATTTTAGTTTCATTAGACATATATCAATCCTTTAGTGGAACAAGAAGCTATATTAACGGCAGTATTTGGATTGCAATTATCTTATCGCTCGAGCAGATGGAGTGTAAGGCTCAACAGGGGTAAGTGATTGTGAAGCTGCCAAGCAAAACTAAAAAGTGCCGTCTCAGCGATAGCTGATACGGCACCAATCTCTAATTAATTGATTTAGTAGAAGGCTAAAGACTTCTGTAATGGCTGCATTCACTTCTCCCCTGGTCTCGCTTAAACGGGCCCCTAGCAGCGATATGCGGCAGCCAGGAGCGCTGTTCCCAGAAGGAAAAGCGTCACGGAAGCGGCGATCCAGTTGTTGTCGGCGGTCTCGGGAAGCGCCGCAGTGGTTGCGGTTGCGGTCTTGGGCCTTGACGGCGTGGACACCGTGGTCTTGGTTACTGTTGTTGTTGTCTTGGTTGTCGCGGCCGCGGGTTTCAGCGCGGGCTTTGCCGTGGGTCCTGTGGTGGGCTCTCCGGCAGTGGGGTTAGCATCGGTGGGAGACTTTTCCGCGCTATCGCCAGGCACCTCGCGCCCGTCGGTCTTCCCCGCCGGAGGTGTGGCGACATCGGGCTCAATCACTACATGCGGTGCCACTGCACCGGAGGCATCCACCACGCCACTAGCACCAAAGACCCCACCAGCAGGCGTCACAAACCGCGCGGACACAAGCGACCCGCCCGTGCATGCAACGCCGCCGTCGGCACCGGCCGCATCAAGCCACGAGGCATCGACAGAAAGCCGGCAGCCGGCCGCACCAGCGTCAAGGCCCGCACCTTGCAGATAAACGCCGTAAGCACGCACGCCCGCTCCGAACCCGGCGCCCGCGGCAACGATGCGCCCGCCGCCGCGCACGGCCATGTCGCCTGCGATCACGCCGGCAACCGCCTCGTCCGTAATATCGGTCCCGTCCGCCCGGGCATCGACGGTACATCCGTCCACCACGAGCGCCTGCGAAACGTGGATCCCGCACTGCGAGCCCGTCGCCGTCAGGGTCCCGGTACCGCGAAGCGTCAGGTTGCCCCACACCTCCATGCCGCACAGCGTGATGTCCGCATCGGGCGCATGCGACTCCGTCACGGAATTTTGCCCGGCAAGCGTCAGCACCAGGTCGCCGTCGGTGCCGATGGCCTCGCCCGTGTAGCCGTTAAGCTCCAGGTGGTCGGCATCGGTCCAGGCCCAGCTGGGGCCCGACACGCCCGGCTCGTAGTACGTCGCGCCCGCGATGATGAGGCTCTCCGCGCCCGCGGCATAAGAAGGCCCGCCCAGCAATACGCATAGGCAGGCCATGGCAACAATCGCGATGTAATGACGGCTGGTGTAGGACTCGGCAGCAAACATACCCGCTCCGATCTTCGCAGAGCCAATAGAATGTGCACCAGAAAATGCCCTGGTAGCAGCAGTTATTAGTTTAGCGAGATCAAGGCACAAACAAAGGAAATACTCGTGAGCAGCACCAGGAATTAGGTGTAAATCGTTTTTCCAGTCGGTGAAAGGAAGGGGTCACGTCAAGCGATGTCCGCAAACCATCGCACGTACAACCGAGATAGCTGACTTCATCCTCAAAGCTCTGATTTGATTTGGATTCTCCTGCGCATGCGAGGCTAGTAAAACACTATCTATAAAAGCCCATGGGTTTGGGAACTACATTTTCCAGCCACGTGAAAAAATCGTGTACGCAGCACTGATTCGCTTTAAAGTCATGAGCGTGACAATTAGAAAGTTAAGAAGAAAGAAGGCGGCGAGACAAAATAAGATTCTCGATAATAGTTCACTGATGCTCTTGGCTAATGGGGCCATACATAGCAAACCAACAGCGAAGAGCCCATCCAAAACAGCCCACATGGATATATGAAAAGACTCGTCAACTAAATCGAACTCGCGATCGAGTGGTTTTGGATCATTTTGTGAGCTCATTTGCAAGCGCAGCTGAAAGAGGAGAACGGCAACACCACACATAAGGCCAGAAATAATAGAGATGCAGCTAATGAGATTCGATATTAAATCGTCAAGGTTAATGCAACTATCAGGCCATTTAAAAAATAGAGCCACCGACAGCAAAGCTGGAACAACTAGTTGCACAAATATATCGATGAGCGATATTTTATTAGTCTGATAATTGCGGAGCGTATCAATATATTTGATTAGCAGTGGCCAGAAGTCAATTTTGCCCATATTATCGACCCTCCGGAGTAATCGAATAGACTATTTATCTCTATTGAAGACATCCTCTGCTCTGGCGAAACTATCAAGACAAACGGCGATAAACTGATCATCAGAAAGTGGCGGCTGTCCTGATTCATTTAATACTTCAGTTATGGGAACTGCGAATTCCTTATCAAGCATAAACGTCTTAGGTTTTCCGTCACGTTGCTTTAGCGTGGCAAAAACTTCTTCTCGACCAGAATAGTTGCTCGTAACGCCAAAATACTCCGCAACCGCTTTCTTGTCTTTTAGCATATCAATTGTCGCTAGAGGGATGCGAAGGCCTCTTTTATGTTTTGCAATGAATGACATGGTTCCCACGTTTGCCACGGTACCGTCTTCAATGTTTTTGGAGGGGCGATAACGGCGAAGTTCGAATTGTTCCACTCCCGTAAATGCGTCTAGTGCAGACCTTTCTTGCACTCGTTCTGATTTTAAGGATATTCCCGTTTGTATGACTGGCAATATAATTCTTTAATGCTGTAACGGGCACTGAGGCGCCTCCGCCATTCGGAACGGATTCAATCCCAATCAGCGCGTAGCCTAATCCGGGAGTACATTTTATGAGTAGTCTAGAAGGGACCATTCCGGCCATTTCCTCTGTGTAGGAAATGCCACTATCGGTCATTGTTCTTGTGTCAACGACATCAACACGAAGTCCCGCTCGACCAGATTTTAGATTGACCAAAACATTGTCATTTATTTGCCTATAAGAATCGAACTGAATGAACCGTTCACCTTCATTTACTTGAAACGGCGCGTTATTTTCACTAACAAAACTAAAAATGTAGTCTTGTAAAGGTTTATTGCCGTAATTCGAGACATCAAGTCTTTCCTCCTTGTGTCTATAGGTATTTGCCCAAAGCCTATAGACAACAAGTGAGTGCATCGCGAACAATCCGGGCATTAAAGTATCTCCTTAGCAATCATATTAATGATGATGCAATTGTATTCCTGCTGGTGGATTGATGAGCTAACGGTTTAGACAGCAGGTGATGATTCGGGGAGCGGAGGTGTCCCCGAATGCCATGTTCTTCCCAGTTGAGTCCTAGGCCCTTTCGACACCACCTAAATAACGAATCGGCACCGCCGTCCACCCGGCCGGATATTGCCGTTCGGCACCGCCGTTAAACGCCTCCCCGCGCATCCCCGTTACGCTCGGGCTGCCATGCAGTCCAGAGAACGAGGAGGTTCCACATGGCGAGAAGGATCAGGGCCAGGGGGTCCTCAGGCTGAGATCGGTGAACGGGCTGTCGTAGAACGCGATCGCCCGTTCACCGATCCTTTTAGCCAGAATACTTGTTCCGCTGTATGTTTCTACGTTCCTTATTGAATAGAACTATCGTGCGTTGAACATACCGATTTTGATGGCGCGGCGCAGACTCATGCTTTATTGGCGGCATTCGCATGCAAGCTGCGTAGACGAATGCCGCCAGTAGTTGCCGTAAAGGTCGAGCAAACTAAAGCAGATCGTGCTTTTTGGCCTTATCTTCAATCTCCGCAATCACCTTAGCCTTTTCGGAATCATCCTCGCAGCTCTGATCGAGGTAATAGTGCGGATAAGATGCGATATCCACGGCCAACCACGATCCCCAAGACTTTGCAGCGGAAACAATTCGTGGTAAATCACATGAAAAGAGTCGCGGCAAGATTGACCTGTCTTTCGAAGGATTATCCTGCAACAGCTTCTTTAGAATCTTCCTGCGAGAATTCCACTTGGATCCGTCCAAGTACTCATATACAGCACTCGCTGGTCCAATGAAATTACACTCAATCAAATCAACGAGGGTGAATTCTGAGCAATGCATTTTATCAATCGTTTCACCATTAACCATGAGAGGAAATATGCTGTTGTTCATCGCCCTCAGTCTGGTTAATGCGTTAAGCAAATTGGCAGATGCCGGATGGGCCCTGTACATCAATCCATTTGCAAGATTTAGAACGTCAGAAGCTTCTAGAGTTTGATCTCCGTGCATTTCATATATAGAGAATTCTTTTATGAACCTATCAAACAGACAAAGCTCGCTACTCAATTCATCGACACTTTCGAGCCTCAAGATAAAGTTCGCATTACTTAATGTCCCTGCAACTTTTTGGTTGAAAACGAGCTCTCGAACCAGGGCGATTCCTAGGGCGTTAATATTTTCAATCGGATTGTTAGGATCGAGCTCACTTAGATTAACTTCGCCACCCTCTAGCTTTACCTTGGCAATGATTGAGCTTGCGAGTTCGTCAACATTTGCTGAATCGCTCCATGACACTGCTGCTCGACAGAGGCTGGTATAGATAAAGGGTGGGAATCCGTCGATAGAATATTCACCTGGATTTATAGCCGCCAGATAAGAATTGAGTGCGTCCTCAGAGGAAACGACCCTTCTATAGACGGAAGGATATGCCTCCTCAAGTGTGTCTAGCGTCGGCAGTTCCAATGTCCTGCATGCAAACAGCAGGTTGGCGCGTGTAACATCATAGTTTCCCAGTTCCGCAACTGATGAGCCAAGCTTTGCTCCAAGAGCGCCAAGCTCGTGAATGGTAATTGAACATTTGTTGAGATAATTCGCTATTGTATCAGCCCTTGTTTCGTCTGAGACTGCATCAGCGATTGATATTGTCTCAATATTAGCCGAGATCCAAGATGAACTTAACTCACACTCATATGAAGTATCCAGATTCATGTTTTCAAAAGCATAGGAAACAAGCTCGCATTGGGACCGAGTCTCGCAAACGCTCCCTGATGACTCAATGATGATATCGAAGGCACGCTCGGTTTGATTAAGCAATGCCGAAATAAACTTGTGCACAAGACCCTTATTGTTGGGATATTCCTCAAGCAAGCGTTCGATTACTTGTCTTCCTGAGCTTGTGTAATTGTTGATAATGCCGTTTACAGTTGTAATGACTGCATCACGACCAACCGTGGTTGAAGGAGCGCCCCCTCTGCCAAGAATATGCGACAGCAGATAGCGGTTGAAACAACAGGGGCGATCAAGGTGAACGGTCGGAATGATTTTTAAAACTGCACTGCAATCGTCATCATCTAAGAAATAATCAAGGTCCTGAACACCGCGCTGATAGCAGTGATAGACAAAGTTAACAACGCGCGGCTTCGCGTCGTTAGGATATTTTGATATGTAAAGGTCGAAGTCTTTTCTTAAGTAACCTTCTAGAATCAGTTCACAAACAAGTTCGTCACCTATTATTTGCTTAACGATTTCGGCAAACGATTCAAGGCGCTCTCCCCCTCCATTGGTATTGATTGGGCAAAGCAAATCTTGCTGAATGTAAAAATCAGCAGTACGTAGTCGTTCGATTTTTGAATCCATGTCAGCAAGCGAGCAATCAGTGCAACCGCTGCTCACTAGATCACGCATTCCGATATCTGATATCTCAACTTCAAATATGTCAAGGAATTCTCTTTTTGTTAGCTTAATACCTTGGCCACCAGTTTCGTGGCGTTGGCCGACATAGAGAAAGTCATCGGAGCCAAGCGAGAAGAACTCCTCCCAGAATTCGGTTTCAAAAATATTGTTCGAGTAATCTCTGCGCGTGTGAAACGAATCAGTTCCTATTGTTAATCGTTCTATTGAACTTACGCGTTTATCAAACGCCCCTTTTAGCTCGTTGCCTAGAGTCTCAGCAACATCATCCAGTGAACCACCACATTCTATACAACACTGGAGTAATTTTTTCGCAGCTGAAAGCTGAGGAAGCAATCGATTAATCCCTTTTTGATGTATGTCGTAGAGCTCATTTAACTTGCCCTTGCCGATTCGAAGATCCTCATACTCAAGAGGATATAGATTTTTATAAATGGCAATTGCCAAAATGCCTGTACAGGTCAACCCCAATGCAGAGGGGTTACCGAACGAGGGGGACCCCATTTCTTGAGTCATGACCAGATAGTCATTACGGATGCTTACCATCAAGCGCATATCTGCAATATATGGAGCGGCCAGAAGAAGTAAATCAGAATAGCGCGTACCTTCGTCTGTCTGACCGGCATCCTTTAGCTCCGAAGAGAAAGCCTTGGCGGCCATTTCATTGGCATTAAACTTTGAAATAAACGGCACTACAGAAATGACCATGTCGAAAAACTTGACACGACCGGAGCCAAGAACTTCTTTTGAAGCTCCTTTGGACTCATTGCTAAAGGTAAATATGCTGTCCTTTATAGCATATACAAATCTAACAACCTTATTGCCTTTTTTGCCAACAATGCCAGGAGCTAAGTTTAAAAGGTCATTGAGTTTCCGTAGTTCGTCAAAAATGCCCAGATCGTCAAAGCGATCTATATCTTCGAAAATTACGGTGTCGTACCTGTTAATTTCGAAGAGATAAATAAGCTCGTCCCTATATTTATTGAAGTATGAAGAGTCGCCGGCTTCCTTATCAAGCGATAGGTTCAAGCCAGATGCCGTGATTGATTTTAGATGCAGACTGTTTATAGACGAAAGTAGACATGCAGAAATAATCGTAGTCAGGAAAAACGTAACGGCAGCTATGGCGATGAGTATCAATAAACAATGATGCAAGTAATAATCATTCATGCTTGCTAGAGCATTGAACCAGCGTTCGGCATCTCCCTTTATGGCGCCTGGGAGAAGCACCGCGATGATAATGGCTGTATATATTATTAACGATAGGGATAGGATTTTCGGAATCTGACGATATAGGGGGATGTTATGAACTTGATTGAAAGACGACTTACTTGCTTTCGAAGGGTCCCCTTGATAAAGAAGCTGGCCTAAGATTTCGCGTTCAAGTAATGCTGTTGTTGAAGGTTTGGAATCTGACCGATCGCTGTTCGGGCCGGTACAAAAATTTGCCAAACTAACTTTTGCAATATAATGACCTTCTACCTTCGCTTCTTTGGCAAATTGTTCCAAAATGCTGCTCTTGCCACTTCCGTAAGATCCTGAGAGAGCTACATTTTTGCAATTTTGCTTATATAGAGCATCGGTAAGCCGGCCAACGTAACGACTATGTTGACTAGAAACATACTTTGGAGTCATTGGTCTAAGTTGATTTTCCTGGCAAATACCCTCCTTGGAAGCAAGCCGGAATCTACTAAAAATGCTCAAGGCGCAACCAACCTTCCGATATAAATCCGCATTGCTTAATACATTTGGGTAAATGGTATTAAGACGATGGAATCAAGTCGGGAGCGCTAATTGCCGACTTGAATAAAAATATGGTATCAGCTTGTGGTCTAGTAAAGATGGACGGGACCGACCTATAAGACTTAATAAGTAACAAATTGGTTTTATTGGAAAGGGGCAAATCGGTAATTGCTCATATACCCCTCCCTTATTGCGTTTAAGCGCTTTTCAATAAGTACTTCTTGAATTAGAACTGCATCAGGACATGGCTTGTTTAGAATCTCAGTAGAAACTGAGTGCCGTTACCAGTCATCACGTAAACCGTCAATTCTCTCAGCGCCATATAGGACCTGCTAGTTGTATTTGACGCTGAATTGTACCTCTCTTGTTTAGCTGGCATAGAGTCTTGTATGATGCGACAAGAGTGCTTTCTTTTTCAAAGAGATCTTGCCGTTGATTGGGCTCATCTAACCTTTCAGAAGCCTGTTCAAGCGTCCATTGATATTCCCTTGCATTCTGGAGCATCTTATTAAATAGAACCTGATACTGATACATTGAAAACAAAAGGGATTGATAAGCTTCTATGAATTCGGCAATTGCCTCTCCACTCTTTCCCTTGAAGCAAAATCTCGCCTCCATGGCGAGCGATCTCATTTCATCAAGTTTTAAATGCAATTTGAGTTGAAGGTCGGCATCTAACACCTTATTAATTGAGGCTGAAATTGATTGCAGGTACGTGGTGTTAGTCAGCCATACAAATAGTAGGTCGATAGCCATTTGCGGTTCGTCGTCATGTTCCAAGTTCTTCGCGTTTTTTGTGTAAACGCTCATGAGTTTATCGACGGTTATCCATATATTTAAACGTCGATTAAATAGAGACTGTTTATTACTGAGACGAGCTTGGTAACAAGAAATGAGCAACGCGATGATTGCCACAATTGCTGAGATGTACTCAGGTAGATTTGTTAGACCCATTGTCTCCTCCGCCCTTAAAAATTAAAAACGAAAATGCATCCACAGCCGCATTCTTTCATACATACAACCTAGAAACAGTTTAGTTTCTGTAAGCAGTTCCTTCGCCGTCAGCTTGGAGTATTTGCTCGCTTGGGCACTGATGAATATCGCGAAATGACACCGCCGATATGGTGCGTGGGCATCGGGGCCGACATTCGCTCTTGTGTCGCTTGGTTGCTACCGATCCGCCCAAAGACGCAGCCATATGCTGGCCTTGCCTATATCTACACAGACCGCGTTGTGAGTAATATTTTTCATGATGGCATCGGCATGGATTTATAACAATGCAGTGATTAACTATGACGATAGTTAATCACTGCATTTTGTCATCCCTGATGACAAGCGCCATCGAGCTTGTGGCCGTTAAGAATGCAATTGTAAATAGCGAGAATAACAGAGCACGGGGCGTATCGGCGCCAG
>OLNE01002089.1_pt1 | contig 13104 bp, 9 predicted proteins | sample 1672431 | NCBI WGS metagenome assembly OLNE01 (sample SAMEA3136685, study PRJEB25190) | human gut metagenome | reverse complement strand
TCAGTCGTGTGCGGCGGCCCATGCCGAGTCAATACAATAGAAAACGTTACACAAGCGAGCCCAAAGCCCTACTTCTCGGCCTTCTTGCGATAGGCGAGCCAGTACACGAGACCCACGAACACCGCGCCGCCCACAATATTGCCCAAGGTGGCAGCGGAGATGTTATACACGATGCCCGAGAGGTTGAGCACGTCAGCAGCGGCGGCAACCGATGCGCCAAAGCCGTTGTTGTAGGCGATAAGACCCATGGGCAAGAAGAACATGTTGGCCACACAGTGCTCAAAACCGCAAGCCACGAATGCCGTGACCGGGAAGACGCTCGTAAAGATCTTGTCGATGACGCTCTTGCCCGCAAAGCCCATCCACACGGCCAGACACACGAGGAAGTTGCACATGATGCCGCGGAAGAAAATGGTGCCCCACGAAAGGTTGATCTTGGACGTGGCTACGGCGACCATGGTGTCACCCACAGCACCGCCGTTCATGCTCCAGGTACCGCAAGCATAGATGATGGCCACGAGCACCAGCGAGCCCACGAGGTTGCCAAGCCACACGATGACCCAGTTCTTAGCAAGGCTAGCCCAGGAGAACTTCTTCGACATGGCACCGATGACCATAAGGCTGTTGCCAGTAAAGAGCTCGCTGCCGGCAACGATGACGCAAATGAGGCCCAAACCGAACGACAGGCCACACAGCAGCTGCGCCGCGCCGAACGAAAGTGCGGCGTCGCTCTTGACCACCGTCATGAAAAGGGCGCCCATGCCAATCTGCATGCCGGCCATAAGTGCAAGCACCAGCACACGACTGAGGCTGTTTGTGGCCTTACCAAGACCCACTGCCTCGGCCTTTGCCTCTTGGGAGGCTGCCGACAGGCAGTTGGGGTCGGGTATGACGATGTCGTGCAAATCGCTCATCTTAAACGCTCCTTACCACGTGCGGGGCCGACCGCACAATCGCCTGCCCTACACAGGCAAATGCGAGAAATCAGCCCCTTGCTTGAGGAACTCGTAAATCTTCTCAACACTTCGGAGCACCTCAGGCGTGAGGGGCTCCATGAACTCCAGCTGCGCGGGCTGGATGCCGAGAAAGACGACCTGCTTGCAACTCTTCTTGAGGTCTTCCAACAAGAAGGTGATGAGCAGGGAGTGCGTCGTGATAAGCAGGTCGCTCACCACGACGCACTCGTCGACAACGGCGATGGTGCCAGGCTCGCGCCCCATCTGCGCCGCGTCCACGAGCAGCAGCACGTCAGGCTGCATGCGCCGGATAACAGCCAGGTCGTCCTCGGGGGTCTGACCACCGTCGATGCACGTCCATCCTGGGATGGGATTCTGTTCGAGCATCTTGGCAAGCATGGGACCGGCTGCGTCGTCGCCGCGCAACACCGCGCCGACGGTAAACACCACCTTGGTGATCATTGCCGACGAATCCTTCCCATGATGTAGACCGCCGAGTTGGCCTGGAGGACCGCAAGCATACCGCAAAGCCCGTCGAAGACTTCACGTACGCCGTCTGCCTCCAGCCCAACGGCAGGCTCCTTCTTCAAATCCTCGAAAGCAGGAACGAGCACCCCGAGGTTCGTCTGGTCGATCTGAATCTCCCAATGCCGCATGATTACCCCAAGTTTGTATCGCGCGGAACACCTCGGCGCGACGAGGGTCGTCTTGCTTGGCCATAAGGCGGTTCACATCGGTCATGACGTTGTTCTGCGACTTCTCCATCGCCTGGAGGAACTCGTCGGAAAGCTTGGCGCCCCGCTGATAGCCCGCATAGAGACGGGCCTCGCGCTCGATGCTCACGCGCACCTTATAGGGAATGCTGGCGTAGAGCAGGGGTGCCTGCTCACCAGGCACCTCGCGGGTCTCGGTGTGCCGCACCGGGCTTCTTTTATCGTCAAAACAAACCGAAATGTGTCAACCCTGAAGGTAGCGCGCGGCCAAAGAAAGCGTGTCTATCTTCCATGCGGGAAGCAGGGCAGACACAGGGTCGGAATCATGCCTGGAGGCAAGCCAACCGGTGAGCTGGAGGCGACGCATCATGATGAGCGAGGGAACCACGGCCAAATCCACGTCTGCCAGGGGGCACGACGTGGGGACCGTTCGATACCCTTCAAGCCAGGCAGCAATGAGTTCTGCCAGGTCCGACCGCGCCTCAATAAAGCTCAACGAAGCAGCCAGGTCAAAGAGGTGCCAGCTATAAGCGCAGTCGTCGAAATCGAGAAGTTTCAGGGTCTCGCCTTCTACAAGGAGATTTGCGAGGCGCATGTCGGCATGAATGAGACCAAAGTGCTCGCGAGGCTTGCCGTACACAGCCATAGTGGCGCGAATGCGTGTCTCTGCACACTCAAGAAGTTCCCGTTCCTGTGGAGCAAGAACCGCAAAGGCACGCCAGTCACCCCAAAGGGCATGGGGGCCAAGTGTGGTGTCACAGTCCCAGACAGGGCGGGTGATGGACAATTTCGAGGCACCGCACAAACCAGTAGTCACCTCGAGGCCCCGCGTGTGCTCATGCAGCGCGGCAGCGAGCGCTCCAAGGCGACGGAAGAGGCAGCGCATCGCCTCCCCATCCGCCTCGTCGGGAGCCAAGCCCTCCATATACGAGAAGACAACGCCGTGAAATACCTCGCCGTCTGGCATTGTCACAACCTGAATGGCCGCGCCATCCAACGCAGGCATCGGTCGAATGATTTCAATACCATCAAGTCTCACTTGAGAATGTAGGCTTGTGAGCCAAGCGATCTCTGACTGCAGCTCCCCCAAGCTTCGGTATCCCGGGCGGCAAACGCGTAACGTAGCGAACGGTTTATCATTTTGCCTGGTAATTTGATAGGTATGGTTCTCTGAATAGCAGATTTGCTCAAGAATGCAATCACCAAAACCATAGCGTTCAAGTATAACCTTAGCTGCTTTATCGAATTGAACAGAAACAGGCTCAAGCTCTGGCATGAGCATGGCATCTGCCCGCAAACCCGACTCGTCGGCCATCTTCCGCCCTCCAAGCGCGAGCCTAACGGCTGCGCTTGACCAGGTGCAGCATCACAAACGCCAGCGCCAGGCCAATGAGCGAAAGGCCCGAGCCCACAAGTCCGGCACACTGCATGCCGGGTCCCTCGACCACAAGGCCACCCACAGCAGTACCAAACGCAATGCCGACGTTAAACGACACGGGCTCCAGCGAGCTGGCAAGGGTGAGCGCCTTAGGGCACTTGGAGTTTGCGGTGTGCATGAACATGGAGATGCACGGCACCGACTGCACGTACATGAGCAGTCCAATGGCAAAGATTAAAATGAGGCTCTCAGGCATCTTGGGAGTCGCGAAATACAGGCCCAACAGCACCGCCGCATCAACGATAAAAAGCGGGATAAGCGCCTTGACACCGAACTTGGAATCGACCCAACCAGAAAGCAGGTTCGAGAAGAACGTGACGGCACCATAGGCCATGAGCGCCATACTCGCCTCAACATTGCCCATGCCCAGCACATCGATGAAATAGGGCGTCACATAGCCGTAGAAGACGTAGATTGCGCCCACAGCGAACATGAAGACGGCCATGCCCACAAGCACGCACGGCTGCTTGAGCAGGACGACCTGCTCACGAAACGTTGCAGGGACGTCGGTAGCGCCTTCCCGGGGCAACAGGGCAATCATCACCGCGCACACAACAACGCACAGCACCAAGACAATCGCCATATCGACGTGCCAGTTCCACGTGTCGGCAATCATCTTGCCGGCCGAAGTCGCAATGACCATGGCAACCGAAAACGCCGCATAAATGACCGAGATCGCCATGGAGACCTTGCTGGGCCCCAAAAGCTCCGGGATAAACGTCACACCAACAGCGAGCAGTGCTCCAGACACCGAGCCAATCAGGATGCGCGAGAGGAGCAGAACCTCGAAGCTGGGGGCGACAAGCGATAAGAGGTTGCCAAGACAAAAGACGACACAGTACGCGATGAGCAAATGAAATCGCTTGTAGCGCCCGGTGGTGAGGGCCAACGTGGGCGTCACAAACGCATACGTGACAGCAAAAATGCTGATGAGCATGCCCACCTGAGACAGGCCCACGCCATAGTCTGCGGCAATCTGCGGCGTGATGCCGATGATGATGAATTCGGAACATCCCAAGGTGAAGCCCAAAACAACAAGAAGGGCAACGCACACACGTGTGCGGGCTACAGACAGGGATTGTGCGCCAGACACCGAAGACCTCGACTTTCGCGCCCCTCACTCAAAAACGGCATGGGGAAAGGGGGCAAACGCCCACGCCGCAGGGCTTGCCTGGGCGCATGACACGCCAAGCCCCTCTGAAAGATTGGAAGGATTGTAGAACACAAAAGCCGACCGCAGCGTCACTTCACGTGAAGGACGTAAGCGGTCGGCACGTAACAAGCTAAAAGCTGGACTAACGCACTAGATTGCCGGGCTATCCAGGCGGACGCCAGCAGAAGAATTAACGTCGCACATAGGCTCGGAACTGACTATGTCAGCCTCCTTAACGTCTGCCGAGAGAGGCTTGGGGCCGGCCTGACGCACTGCCTCAGGCGCATGGGGATAGCGGGCGGCGAAGTTCTTCTGGAACATGTCGGCGAGATGGTCGGCAGCGATGTCGTACTGTGCACCGTCAGCCCAAGTGCCACGAGCATCGAGAAGCGCGGCGTCCACGCCCGGGCAGCTCATGGGCACATCGACACCGAAACGCTCGTCATGGCTGAAGGGCTGCTCGTCAAGCTCGCCAGACAGAGCCGCGCGCACCATGGCGCGGGTGGCAGAGAGCTTCATGCGGTGGCCCACGCCGTAGCCGCCGCCAGTCCAACCGGTGTTGACCAGATAGACACGGGCATGGTCGCGCTCAATGCGCTCCTTGAGCATCTCGGCGTACTCGAGCGGGTCGAGCGGCATGAAGGGTTCGCCGAAAAGCGCGGAGAACGTGGGAACCGGCTCCTTGATGCCCTGCTCGGTACCGGCGACCTTGGAGGTGAAGCCCGTCATGAAGTGATACATGGCGGCTTCCTCAGAGAGGCGCGAGATGGGAGGCAGCACGCCAAAGGCGTCAGCCGTGAGGAAGACGACGACGCTGGGCGTGGTGCCGACGCCCTCGAGCACGGCGTTGTCGATGTGCTCGACAGGGTACGCGACACGCGTGTTCTCCGTGATGCGCGTGTCGGAGTAATCGGGCTCGCAGGTCTTGGCCGAAATGATGACGTTCTCGGTGACCGAACCGAAGCGAATGGCGTGGTAGATGTCAGGCTCGCCCTCTTCGGTGAGGTCGATGCACTTGGCGTAGCAGCCGCCCTCGATGTTGAAGACGTGCTCGTCGGACCAACCGTGCTCGTCGTCACCGATGAGCCTGCGGGTGGGGTCGGCCGAAAGGGTGGTCTTGCCGGTGCCCGACAGGCCGAAGAAGACCGCGGTGCGACCCGTCTGCGGGTCGACGTTGGAGGAGCAGTGCATGGACAGCACGTTGTCCTCAACGGGGAGCAGGTAGTTCATCGTGGAGAAGATGGACTTCTTAATCTCGCCGGAGTAGCCGGTGCCGGCAACGATGATGATGTGGCGCTCGAAGTTAATGGCCACGACCGACTCGGTGGCAGTGCCGTCGGTCTCAGGGTTGCAGCGGTAGTCGGGAGCCGCAAGCACCACGAAGTCGGGCTCGTAGGACTCAAGCTCCTCAGCCACAGGCCTCACGAGCATCTGGCGAGCAAAAAGCGCCTGGTGGGGCTTCTCGCACACCACGGCGAAATTGCGCGAATGGGCGCGATCGGCGCCGGCCATACCGCGCACGACATACGTGTCGCGCTGAGCGAGATAGGCGCGAACGCCCTCGTAGATGCGGTCGAAGTTCTCGGGTGCCATAGGGGCGTTGACCTTGCCCCACGCGATACGGTCGTGCACGTTGGGCGTGTCGACGATAAAGCGATTCTGCGGGGCGCGACCCGTGTACTCGCCCGTAGTCACCGCAAGCGAGCCAGTGTTCGTAAGGGTTCCCTCGTGGCGCTCGACAGATGCCTCAATGAGGTTGGCGCAAGCCATGTCCACATGCACGAGCGCGGGTTCCGCCCCCTCAAGGCCAAGCTTGGTCATGAAAGCCGTGTCGGCGCAAACGGTCTTGGGTGCGCTTGCCGTACCGGTCGTCTGGGACATCGCAGGTATCGCCTTTCCTTTTGGCAGAACATTCCCTTGGATTTCATACGCTATTGGAGCGCAGTTAAGCGAAAAGAGTACCTCATCTTGACTCTCTGGTTACAGAAATGTTTCCAAACCCACGCCATCGGTTTAAAACGAACAGCAAACGTACTCACCGCGAGCGGCGAGCGGCACACCACGCCCCGCATACGGCCTTGACGCACGCTGTGATCGCACTACTTTATTGAGGCCTTGCGGCGGTCCAGGAGGCCCAACAGCTCTTCCCTGCCCGCGGTGCCGGTCTTTTGATAGATGTGGTTGAGGTGAGTCTTCACCGTGTTGCGTGAGATTCCCAAATTCTGCTCGATATACGCCGCGTTGTGCCCCGTCGACCACGCCTGAAGGACCTCGAGCTCGCGAGGCGTGAGGCCGCATTCCTGCGCAAGGTCGCACACGGCACGCTCAAGCTGGTCTCCCTGCGGAGCCGAGAACATCTCTTCGCTCACCGTGACCTTGCCGTTGAAGCCGGCAAAAAGCAGAGCGGCCGCGCCAAGGCAGGCAAGCATGACGATGGAGCCCCGCACGACGTCAAAGCCCAAGGCACCCACCGCAAGCTGTCCCAGCACAACGCCCAGAAAGCACGACGTGTGCAAGGAGGCCACGAGACCCAGGGTTGCCAGGCGCTTGCTTTGAGCGACACTCACCATAAGCGCCCACACCAGGCAATATGCAAGCGACACGCCAGCCGCGCCCGCCAAAAGCTCAACCGTGCCCATCCCTGGGAAGCCCCAGCCAAGCAACACCGCATCGAGCATAAGCAGCGGAAGCGCGACATAAAAGAGGCGCATGAGACGCTGGGGGGTCGCGAGAAGCACCGCAGCGCCGCACGCGCACATGACAAGTCCCCCAAGGGCAACGAATAACGCCCCTCCCGGCCCGGCAAGAATCACCAAATCCGGCGAGGTCAGCGTGCAACCGCAGCTAAAGGCCAGCGTCACGAGAACGCACAGCACATACATCCTGGGCGAATAGTCGCGCAGCATGTTGGAAAACAATTGGCGGGTGCTTATCGGCTCGCTCGTCGTGCAAAAGAATCGCGTGCCGGCAGGCGGACGGCGGGTCAACTCCCCCAGGATCGGCAGGAATACAAACAGCGCGGCGCCGAAGGGCTGTGGCAGAAACTCGCAGACAAGGAAGAGGGCGGCACCCATGCCGGATGAGACGGCCATGCCCGTGATGGCGCAACGCGCGCCCTGCGTCGAGAAAAACTCCTGCCATGCCAAAGCTTGCACGCCAGCCGCGGCTCCCGCGAAAAAAGCAGCAGGAACAAAGGCACCGGCCGGCAATATGCCATACGAGGAACAGCTCATGACCACCGAGCACAGGCAGCATGCCAAGGCGGCAAGCATGCATGCAACACGTTTGCGACAAAGGGGGACGATGCGCAGCGTGCAGGCAAGCACGACGGCCGAGGAGGCGGCAAGACCGGCGCATGTGGGAAGGGCGGCATCGGTCATCAGCGCCATCAAGGGCCCAGGCGCAGGGCACATGGCCCTACCCAGACAAGCCCCCACGAGCCATGCCTGAATGAAGGCAAACCCCACAAAACGATAGAACGGCCTTGGAAACAAGGCGGGGCGAGGCTTTCCCTCGCATATGGAATTGCCAGCCACAGGGCCCCCTTTCCTCGATCAGGATAAGGATAGCGCAAATGGTCACTGGGGACGTCCTTTCGCGCAAAGCATGAGGCCGCCCTCTTCAGCAAGCACAAAACGGCTGCGACGAAAAGGGCCGGCCTGCGCGCTTCTGCACAGGCCGGCCCAAACGAGTCAGTTGTTGGTTGGAGCGAGGATGCCCTTGTTTAAGCGATGGAACCGTCGGCCAAGCCCTCGGCGAGCAGACGGCCCTCGGTGAGGCAGAAGCCCAGGCTCATGCCCGAAAGCGGCGTTGCATACTGCACACAGAAGCGGTTGCCGGCGTTGTTGCCCGCGGCAAAAAGGCCAGGGATGGGGCGCAGGTCGAAATCGAGGACATGGTGCTCGTCGTCGATGTCCAGGCCGCAAGTCTGGCACAGGCCGGGGTTCATGGCCGTGGTGGAGCCCACGACGGCGTAGAAGGGAGGCGTGTCGAGCTTGGAGACGGCAAGGATGCGGGGGTCCTTGGCGAAATCGTCGTCCTGGCCGGCGGCGGCCATCTCCTGATAACGCTTGAGCTCGGCGAGAGCCGCAGCCTGCTCATCCTCGTTCCAGCAACCAACGATACGCACAAGATCCTCGAGCGTCTCAGCACAGTACACATCGGGCTGGCTGGAGTACGCGATGGCAGTAGTGGGCTCGTCGCCGGGCTTCACGGCCTCCATGCTCTCGACGGTTGCAGGCCAACCCTTAGAGCGGGCATAGTCCACGGCCTCGTGGCAAGGAGGCATGGAGTACACGAGGTCCTGCCAGTTGGCGTCGGCGATGGCTACGACCGAGCCCTTAGGCTGGCGGGGAACCATGTAAGCCGAACCCTCGGCGCCACCGGCGCACTCATCGCAAAAGCGCTTGCCGAGCTGGTTGAGCATGACGTAACCGGGGCCCCAGGGAGCCTCGGGGCCGGCCTGGCCGGTGTTCATGCCAGCGTGCGGGCCGACCTCGATGTGGCCGCCAGCCCAGACACCCATGGCGATGGCGGAACCGTCGCGCTCAAGGAACATAGGGATTGCAGCCGCAAGCTCGATGTCGCCCAGGCTCTCAGCCAGGTGACGGTACTCGTCGTTGATGTCGCGCATCATGTCAACGTTGCCAGCGAAGTCACCGCCAGTGAGGATGACGCCCTTGGTGGCCGTGAGGCGGCTGTAGGTGCCGTCGGCGCGATTGAGAACGACAACCGAGACAACACGGCCGTCGGCATCCTTCTCAAGGTACTCGGCATGGCTGTTGAACAGCCACTTTGCACCGTCCTCCTGGGAGTCGGTCTTCATCTTCGTCATGACCTCATTCCAGCTCCACTCGGAAAGCTTCATATCGGGGTCGCGGAAGATGACGGTGCCCAGATAGTACTTGTAGCCAGAGGGGTCCATGACGATACGGTCGTCGGGCGGGCAGCTCGTGACATGCAGCTCGTGCTCGTCCATCCAATCCTCGCCCATTTCCTCAATGACATCCTGCAGGAACTGGCCGGAGTGGTCGACATAGGCCTTGATGATGCGCTGGTTGGAACGACCCTGGTTGCGGCGGTAGACCTCGCGCATGAAGTCCTGGGGGTCGATCTCGGTTGCGCCGTGGGCAAGGGCCCAGGGGTTGTTGATGGTGCCGACCTCGCCGCCGATGTACATGTGGGACTCTTCCTCCTGAGCCTCCACGACAGCAGTGGTCAGACCGTTCTTGGCGGCGTACTTGGCAGCCCAGGTACCGGCCTGGCCGCCACCGACGATGACGACGTCGAAGGTGCCTCCATCAGTGATCTGGTCCTCGGCGACAGGCTCGGGAGCGGTCTGCCAGGCAGCGGCAGCCTCGGACTGCCAACGGTTGGCAGGCGTTGCGGTGGGAGCCTCCTCGGCGGCCTCCTCAGCGATGGCGGCTGCGGGGGCGACACTGGCCAGGGCGGCCGTGGCGGCGGAGCCGGCGACAAAAGAACGACGAGTGCATGCAGTAGTGTTCGTGCGAGACATTGCTTCTCCCCTTCAACTATGACGTGCCTTAAGCCTGTGCGGCGGCGCGCCGCTCGGCTGTGAACGATTTCGATAATGCACGCCACGCCAAAAGTCCGCATCAAACCCGCGGTGCGAAAGCCCTGTTCAGGCGACAATACAACCTCAGGGGTGATGCACTTTTTGAGGCCGGCTGTCTTCCGCCGCGCACAAAAACGGCCCCGCAAGCGCAGGGCTCGCGGGGCCGTGTACGTCTTGGTTCGCAAGACCGGCCGGGGTATGAGGAATATTGGGCGGCCAGCCTTAGCTCCCAGAGCTTACTGCATGGAGACGTCGCCGCCCTGCCAGGCCATACGGCGCAGGATGTAGACGCCCTGGGGGTCGTTGCCCGTGTCGTCCAAGTGGTAGAGGTCGCCGTCGGAGAACGCCTCGACGAAGTCGCCCAGAGTCTCGCCGCGCGGGCCCTGGAAGGTCTCGATACCCTCGTCGAGGTCGCCGTACCAGCGAGCCATGCCGCCGCACTGGCTCACGCACTGGGGCAGGCCGCCCTCGGAGGTGATGGAGGCGCACAGGTCGCACTTCTCGGCAACCGAGGTGTCCACGTCGATGTAGCGGCAACCGTAGGGGCAGGCCGAGAGGCACGCACCGCAGCCGATGCACTGGTCGCGATCGATCTGGACGGTGCCGTCCTCCTCGTTGATGCGCGAGGCACCGGTGGGACAGACCGTCACGCACTCGGGATTCGCGCAGTGCTGGCAGGACACAGGCAGGAAGTACATGTCGATGTCGGGCCAGTTGCCGCCCTCCTCGCGCGGGAAGGGGCCTTGACGCAGCACCTTGTTGCGGAAGGAGCCGACGCGCACGTCGTTGACCGTCTTGCAGGCGACAATGCAGCCCAGGCAGCCGACGCAGCGGTTCAGGTCGGTAACGATAGTCTTGTGTGCCATCGCTTACGCCTCGTTTCGAATCTCGTAGTTGGGCATCCAGTCGAGCAGGCGCGGGTCGGAGGCGTCGCAGATGATGGGCGTGCCGTCTTCGCCGCAGGGCACGGGGTTGCCGAAGGGGGAGTTTTCGGCCGTGGCCTTGTAGACCTTGACGTTGTAGGCGCGCAGGTAAGAGGCACCGCAGATGGGGTCTTGGTCGTCGCCGGTTACCAGGCAGTTGATGGTGGACAGCTCGAAGCCGCCACCGGCCTGGTCGAGCTCGGGGTACCACCACTGGTGCTCGCAGTTGATGACGCCGGGCTCCACGCCGTAGTACAGGTCCACGGTCTGGCGCACCTTGCCCTCGGGAGACTCGATCCACACCCAGTCGCCCTGCTCCACGCCGAGCTGCTCGGCGTCGACGGGGTTGATCTCGCACTTGGGCACGGGCCACAGCTCGCGGCACCAGGGAAGCTGCCTGTGCTCGGAATGGAAGTACACCGGGATGCGACGACCGGTGGTCATGAGGAACGGCCACTCCTCGACGATGGAGGGGTCGGCGAGCTCGGTGCGGGGCGCAGGGGCCCAGGTGGGCAGGTTGTACTCGCCGCTGGGCTCGTAGGTCTCCATGACGGTGGACCAGATCTCCTGCTTGCGGGTAGGCGTGGAGAAGCCCTTCATCGGGTTGCCGGCAGGCGTCTCGCCCACGGCGCTCATCTTGCCGGTCTCGTAGCGACGGTAGGTGCCCCAGACCTCGGGGTTGATGGCGCGGCAGTCCCACCAACCGTGCTGCTGGAAGGCCTCCTTGTACTCTTCCCAGGTGAGGCCCGTCGTGGAGATAGTGCGGTCGTAGAGCTGCTCGACCGTGGGCCACTGCACGCCCTCGGGGAGGCCGTACGACACTGGGTCGTCAGCCCACGGCACGCCCATCCGCTTGTACACGTCGAGGATGATGTCGACATCGAAGTGGCAGTCGGCGGGAGGCTCGACGCAGCGGCAGTTGGCGCCCTGGGCACCGGTGGAGCCCTGCGACAGGCGCGGGCAGTCGACCTCAAGCCAGTGCAGGACGGGCAGCACCAGGTCTGCGGCTCCCACCGTGGGGGTCTTCCACAGGTCCTGGACCACGAAGAAGTCCAGCGAGTTGAGGGCATCCCAATACTTGAGCGAGTTGCCCTGGTTCATGAAGCCGGAGGCCTCGCACAGGCCGCCGCGAACGGGGTAGGGGTCGCCCGTGAGCATGGCGTCGGCGATGGCATTTGCGTCGGCCCACTGCTGCCACCAACCCAGCGTCGGAATCTTCTCGACGCCGACAATCTTGTCGGTCCACAGACTCCAGTCGACGCCCTCGTAGTGGCCCGAGGTGATGGTGGGCTGGGCGTCGTCGACACCGGCGTACAGGCCCAGCGAGGGACCGCGGTTGCCGGCGGGGGTGTCGAAGTTGCCGGTGATCCCCACGAGAGTGTCGAAGATGCGGTTGTTCTGGATGGCGTTGCAGGCGTGCTCGGCCGCAAGCATGTACTGCAGGCCGCCGTTGCCGTAGCCCGTGGAGGGGTCGATGGGCGTGGCCCAGGTGAGGCAGGCATTCTCGATCTGGTCGGCGGGAATGCCGGTGATCTGAGAGGCGGTGTCGAGGTCGTACTTGGCGGCCTCGGCGGCGAAGTGCTCCCAGACGGGCTTCATCTGGTAGGTCTTGCCGTCCTTGAGGGTCACCTCGTACTCGCCGTACAGGGCGGGGTCGATCTCGGGGTCGAACGGGGACTCCTCGGCGATGCGGCCGGGCACGACACCCTTGGGCAGGTTGGGCTGGGGGTTGTCGTAGAACTTGTCCCACACCACATCGGGCTCGTTCTCCCACAGGCCGGTCTCGGCGTCGAAGTAAGTGAGGTGGCCCGTCTCGTCGTTCTCATGCAGGGGATGCTCGTCGTCGGTGCCGGCCAGCTCGTCCCACACCATGAAGCGCATGGGGCTGCCGTCTTCCTTGAGGTCGCACTCCTTGAGCAGGCGCGTGGCCATGGGCTTGCCGCTCGTCCACTCGATCTTGTGGTCGATGGGCACGCCGCCGGAAGGCTCCATGCCGTCAACAACGAGGAAGGGCGCGTCGGTCCAGCGCTTGACGTAGAGGTCCTTGTAGAGCTTGTTCTCGATGATGAGGTTGGCCCATGCAAGGCCCAGGGCGCCGTCTGTGCCGGGCTTAAGGTACATGTGGATGTCGGCCTCGTGGCCCAGGTTGGTCATGCGGGGGTCGACCGAGACGTAGGCGTCGGCGGTCGTGGCGATGTCGACCGTAGTACGGCAGCTCTCGTCGTAGTTCGAAATCTCGGAGGCTCCACCCCAAGCGACGAAGACGCGCGGGCGGTCGGTCGTGGCCATCCAGGAGTAGGCGAACTCGGAGACCATCTCGGTTGCCATGTGGCGCGGGCCCTTGCA
>OLNE01002088.1_pt1 | contig 13108 bp, 9 predicted proteins | sample 1672431 | NCBI WGS metagenome assembly OLNE01 (sample SAMEA3136685, study PRJEB25190) | human gut metagenome | reverse complement strand
CGATGGCTTTGAGATCCTGGTGGGCCGCAACAACGCCCAGAACGACAAGCTCACCCTGCACACCGCCCGCGGCAAGGACCTGTGGTTCCATGTGCAGAAAGCTCCCGGCAGCCATGTGGTAGTCATGAGCCACGGTGAGGACATCCCGGACACCACCAAGCAGGAGGCAGCGGAGCTGGCAGAAAAAACAATTACCTTATTCGGAAAAGACCTGGAAGCCTGCGGTGAACTTCATGAATATTATGATCCGGACACAGGAGAGGGTGTCAATAATCCTGGCTTTCAGTGCTGGAATCTGCTCGTCAATAATATGATTGCGGAAGAGGAAGGGAGAAAGGCAATCCGGGAATTTTAAGCGGTTATGCAGGAAGAGGGGGGATTTTATGAACATCAGAGAAAAAAAGGGATTTGTATGTGAGGAAGATTATCCTGTGGTACAGACGACGGAAGGAAAATTGAGAGGTTATGTGGACGGAGATGTATTCTGTTTCCGGGGGGTGGACTATGCCTGGGCAGAGCGTTTTCAGATGCCGGAACCGCCGAAAAGCTGGGAAGGAATCCAGGATGCGCTGGACTATGGCTATGGCTGCCCGGAGATGAGCTATTCCTTAAAAGGAAAAAGCCCGAAGGGCCAGTTTATAGTGCCTCAGAGATTCTGGAGCATCAGTGAGCATTGTCAGAATCTGAACATCTGGACCCCTTCCATCGATCCGGAGGCAAAGAAGCCGGTTATGGTATGGTTTCACGGAGGAGGTTTTTTCGGCGGTTGTTCCACACAGCTTTATTCCTATGAGGGCTGGGAGATGAGCCACAATTATGATGTGGTAATCGTGACCGTAAACCACAGACTGAATATGCTGGGCTTTCTGGATCTCTCTGAACTGGGTGAAGAGTACAGAAATTCCGGCAATCTTGGCATGGCAGATCTGGTGGAGGCCTTACGCTGGGTAAAGCGGAATATTACAGCTTTCGGCGGAGATCCGGACAATGTGACAATTTATGGACAGTCCGGCGGCGGTGGAAAAGTGAGCACTCTGATGCAGATGCCTTCCGCAGACGGACTTTATCATCGGGCAATCATTCAGAGCGGTGTGATGCGCTCCGGGCTTCTTGGAGGAGACCGGGAGCTTTCCAGAAAAATCGGACAGAAGACGGTAAAAAATCTGAATCTGAACCGGGATAACAGAAAAGAGATTGAGACGATGGAATATGAGACATTGGCGGCGGCTGTGGCAAAGGCCTGTGAGGAAGAAAAAAAACATCTCTTTACCGTGTGGTCGCCGGTGGCAGACGGAGAATACTTTGTAGGAAATCCCTTGCATACAGGCTTTCGGAAAGAAACAAAACATATTCCGGTGCTCATTGGCTCCTGCGTATGCGAATTTCTTCCTTCGCCGGTGGGCAGAAAAGAAAACTGGACGGAGGAACAGAAGAAAGCGGTGGTAAAGGAGCGCTTTGGAGAGGAAACAGAAGCGGTGACGAAAGCGTTTGCGGAAGCTTATCCGGAACTGGATCCCTCCTATGCGGCAGCTGTGGATCATGAGATCCGGCCGGCTGTTCTGGATTTTTCCAGCCGCAGAACGAAGGAGGCGGAAGCGCCGGTTTATAACTATGTCTTTGCCTTTGAAAGCCCGCTTCTTGGAGGGCAGCTGACGGGGCATAATGGAGACCTTCATTTTATGTTCCATAATGCATTGTATATGGAAGCCATGTATAAAAAAGACATCACCGCCCGTCTGCAGGATGAGATGGCGGGAGCCTGGGCCAGCTTTGCAAAGACAGGATCACCGAATGGAGAGCAACTTCCTTGCTGGAAACCGTACACAGAAGAAAAGAAAGCCTGCATGATCTATGGAGATCAGACCATTTTACGGGAAAATCATGACAGGGATCTGATAACACTGATTGAAGAAAAAACTGTAATTTGTGTAAAAAGTATAAAAAGCATAAAGCCATCACAAAATAACTAATCAAAATCACAAAAATAGCAGAAACGTTTCCTGCTTCTTGTTACAATGATGACATCACAAAAACACGGAATGTAATACAAAAGGAGGAAACGTTTTATGAAAAAAACAATCAGAAGAATGCTTACCGTATGCGGCGCGGCAGCAATGATGCTCTCCGCAGCGCAGATCATTGCATTTGCAGATGGAGATGTAAAAGAGGTCGCTCTGCATATGCCCACCGTTTATGATCTGCCGGATGCTCCGATGGTAGAGGATGCTATTAACCAGATCACCGAGGAAAAATACGGGATTCATCTGAATTTGACCTATGTTACTATGGGTAACTGGCAGCAGCAGTCCAACCTTCTCTTTACCAGTGATGAGGCAGATGTGATCGCAGTCTTCATGACTCCGCTCAGTACTTATGTAAAGAACGGTCAGCTGGAAGATCTGACTGACTATTATGCAAACGCTTCTGATGAATTTAAACAGATCTGGTCCGAGGACGAGATGAAAGGAACCAGTGTGGATGGAAAGATCTACGCGATTCCGAACCTCAGAAATTTCGGTAACATTATGGGACTGAATGTCGACGAGGATATTGCGGCGGAGTTCGGTATTGAGAATGGTCAGAAGCTGACGATGGAAGAAGTTGATGAGTTCCTGACCAAGGCTCATGAAAAATATCCGGATCGCTACGCACTGGTTCCGCAGGGCTCCGATTCTATGGTAAATGGCTGGACCTGGGATGGCATGGGCGACGGAAAGAATCTCGGTGTCCTGGAAGACTGTGGTCAGTCTACAGAGGTAAAGAATCTTTTTGAGACGGATGATTTCGTAGATTTCTGCACCTGGACCCGGAAATGGTATCAGGAAGGTTTTACCATGCAGGATGTCTTAAGCAACACCCAGCCTTTCCAGACTCTGATCGGCAACGACCAGGCAATCGCCTGCTTTGATAACTACGCTGTAAATAATGTACCCGGCATGATCCGTACAGAGATCGTAAGCTCATGGATTCCGACAAGTAACTATACCTCTCTTTGCTACGGCATCAATGTCAACTCCAAAGATAAAGATGCAGCCTGGGAGCTGATGGAGATTCTTTATACCGACAAAGATGTCTGCACACTTCTTGCAGATGGTATCGAGGGAACTCATTATGTAGTAAATGATGACGGAACCATCTCCTTCCCCGAAGGGAAAACAGCATCTGACTGTGGCTACGGTATGGCAGAAGGTTACTGGATCGTTCCCTATTCAGGAAATACCTATCCGCTGGATGTAAACGGTCCGACCTTCTTCGAGGATCTGATCCAGTTCAACAAAGATTCTCTGAGAGGTCCGGCATTTGGTTTCGACTTTGATATTACCAATGTAGTCGATCAGTATACTGCCTGCTCCAATATCATGGACAAATATTACAAAGCACTCCTTTCCGGAAGCGTTGATGTTGAGAGCACCATCGAGCAGGCAAATGCAGAGATGGAAGCAGCAGGTCTGAATGACATCATCGCTGAGAAACAGGCACAGCTGGATGCTTTCCTGGCACAGTAACTAAAAAATAAGAATAAAAAGCGACTGTCGGCGGAAAACTCTGTCGGCAGTTTTTTTATAGGAGGATTTTATTATGGCATGGATACCGAGAACCGAAGAAAACTATCATAAACTGATTTTGGAGGCAAAGACGGAGAGTGGCACTGTCCGGGGACTTCCCGGAGATGACGATGGAGCCTGGCATACGGCGGAGTTGTTTTACCTTTTTGAAACGATTCACCGAACCTGGCGGCGCATGACCGGTTATGATTATGAGCTCCAGACGAAAATGGCGGATTATTTTACAAACTTTGTCAAAACCGGCGATCCCAACGGGGATGGACTGGTGAAATGGATACCTTATACGAAGGGCAGACACAAAGCCATGGATCTCGGCACGATGGATGGCATGATTGAGATCCGGTGATCTTGACGGAAAAGTCCCTTTTTTCTATACAACATGCCTGGAGCTTTTCAGACAAAGTCACGAAAGTGATAATCAATGTCATGAAAATGACAGATTGCATAAAAAAACCATGAAAAAACCATAAAACAATCACAAAATAACCAATCAAAATCATGAAAGTGGCAGAAACGTATCCTGCTTTTTGTTACAATTAGGACATCAGAAAAACACGGAAACGAAACAAAAAAGGAGGAACAAATCTATGAAAAAATCAGTAAAAAGAGCTCTTACCGTATGTGGCGCAGCAGCCATAATGCTTTCTGCAGCTCAGATCAGTGCATTTGCAGACGGAGATGTCAAAGAGGTTTCCCTGCATTTGCCGACCGTTTATGATCTGCCGGATGCTCCCCAGGTAGAGGATGCCATCAATCAGATCACTGAGGAGAAATACGGGATCCATCTGAACCTGACCTACATCACCACTGGTAACTGGCTGCAGCAGTCCAACCTTCTGTTTACCGGTGATGAGGCAGATGTGATCGCAGTCTTCATGACTCCGCTCAGTACTTATGTAAAGAACGGTCAGCTCGTAGATCTGACGGATTACTATGCAAATGCTTCTGATGAGTTTAAGAGTGTATGGTCCGAGGATGAAATGAAAGGAACCACTGTGGACGGAAAAATTTATGCGGTTCCGAACTTAAGAAACTTCGGTAACATCATCGGTCTGAACATCGATGCAGACATCGCGGCAGAGTTCGGTATCGAGAACGGGCAGAAACTGACCATGGAAGAGATCGATGAATTTCTGACTAAAGCACATGAAAAGTATCCGGATCGCTACGCACTGGTTCCGCAGGGATCTGATTCCATGACAAATGGTTGGACCTGGGATGGTCTCGGTGATGAGAAATACATCGGCGTGCTGGAGGATCAGGGGCAGTCCACCGAGGTAAAAAATCTCTTTGATACCGATGATTTCGTAGATTTCTGTACCTGGACCCGCAAATGGTATCAGGATGGCTTTACCATGCAGGATGTTTTAAGCAATACACAGCCGTTCCAGACGCTGATCGGAAACGACCAGGCCATTGCCTGCTTTGATAACTACTCTGTAAACAATGTAGCCGGCATGATCCGTACCGAGGTTGTCAGTGCCTGGGCACAGTCCAACTCTTATCAGGCTCTCTGCTATGGAATCAACGTAAACTCCAAAGATACCGATGCAGCCTGGGAGCTGATGCAGATCCTTTATACCGATAAAGATGTTTGCACCCTTCTTGCAGATGGTATTGAGGGAACTCATTATGTAGTAAATGAAGACGGCACCATCTCCTTCCCCGAAGGAAAGACCGCTGCTGACTGTGGCTACGGCATGGCAGAAGGTTACTGGATCGTTCCTTATTCCGGAAACACTTATCCGCTGGATGTAAACGGCCCGACTTTCTTTGAAGATCTGATCCAGTTCAATAAGGATACTCTGAAAACAAAAGGCTTTGGTTTCGCATTTGATACCACCAATGTAGTTGATCAGTACACCGCATGCTCTAACATCATGGATAAATACTACAAAGCGCTGCTCTCCGGAAGCGTTGATGTTGAAAGCACCATTGAACAGGCAAATTCTGAACTGGAAGCAGCCGGTCTTGCTGATATCATTGCAGAGAAACAGGCACAGCTGGATGCTTACCTGGCAGAACAGCAGTAAATCAGGGAGAGGAAAAATGAATATCTGCCGGCGGAAAAACTCCGCCGGCAATTTTCTTAGGAGATTTGCTATAACGAGGAGGAAAAAAACATGGCAAAAACAGCTGTAAAACCGGCTGGCCGTCGGAAAAGAGGGGCGCAGACGAAAATGACGCTGGCACTGTTTTCCATGATGCTGCCGGGACTGATCTATCTGATCATCAACAACTACATTCCCATGGCTGGTCTGGTGATCGCTTTTAAACGATTCAATTACGGAAAAGGAATCTGGGGCAGTGACTGGGCAGGCTTAAGCAACTTTACCTATCTTTTTAAAACACAGGATGCCAAGAACATCATCCGGAATACCATCGGTTACAACCTGACCTTTATCCTTCTTGGAAATGTACTGGCTGTGGCTGTGGCAGTTATGCTGAACTTCATGCGTGGTACCCTGAATAAAAAAATCTACCAGACCGTGATTCTGGTTCCCTACCTGATCTCCATGGTAGTCGTTTCCTACATCGTGTTTGGTTTCCTGAGCCAGGAAAATGGTTTCTTAAACAAAATCCTGATTGCTATGGGAAAAGATCCCGTGAGCTGGTACACCACCTCCAAATACTGGCCTTTCATCCTGGTATTTGTAAACCTCTGGAAAGGCTTCGGATACAGCAGTATCCTCTACTATGCAACGGTTATCGGTATTGACTCTTCCCTCTATGAGGCAGCTACTGTAGACGGTGCTAACCGCTGGAAACAGGTCTGGCACGTTACTCTTCCCGGACTTCGCGGAACGATCATCACCATGGTGCTTTTAAGCATCGGCCGTATGTTCTATTCCGATTTCGGTCTGTTCTATCAGGTTCCGATGCGTTCCGGTCTGATCTCTTCCGTGACCGATACGATCGACGTCTTTGTTTACAAAGGACTGACCCAGTTAAATGATGTGGGACGTGCTTCCGCAGCAGGTTTCCTGCAGTCTGTACTTGGTTTTGTTCTGGTACTCACCGCAAACTTCATTGTCCGTAAGATCGATGAAGACAATGCATTATTCTAGGAAAGGAGGAAATATAGATGGTTACAAAAAGTAAAACCGGACAGGTTGTCCTGAACATTGTGTTTATTATTTTAGCTGTCTGGGCAGTGGCACCGTTCCTGCTCCTGATCTCTTCCTCACTTTCCAGTGAGGCAGCGCTTGCAAAATATGGCTACGGCTTCTGGCCGAGAGAGTTCTCTCTGAACGCTTACACCTATCTCTTTAAGAGCAGCATGAAGATCGCCAAAGGTTATGGCATTACTCTCATCGTAACCCTGGTGGGAACCACCTTGAGCGTACTCATCACCACCCTGTTCGCTTATCCTCTTTCCAGAAAAGAGCTTCCGTTCCGCTATGGTTTTTCCTTCTTCGTATTTTTCACGATGCTGTTCAACGGCGGCCTGGTTCCGAGCTACATGATGTGGACCCAGACCTTCCATATCAAAAATACGATCTGGGCGCTGATCATGCCGAACCTTCTTCTGAATGCGTTCTACGTTATCATGATGCGTTCCTTCTTCACCTCCAGCATTCCGGACGCCCTCATCGAGGCAGCCAGAATCGACGGAGCAGGAGAGTACAAGATCCTGGCAAGAGTGGTTATCCCTCTTTCCAAACCCATGATGGCAACCATCTCCCTGATGGTAGGCTTAGGCTATTGGAATGACTGGACCAATAGCCTGTACTACATCACCGACGAGAGCCTCTTCAGTATTCAGGCGATCCTGAATACGATCATCACCAACATTCAGTTCCTGACCAGCGGCCAGAGCTCGGCAGCTTCCGCAGTGGATGTTTCCAAACTTCCCAGCGTAAGTATCCGTATGGCCATCGCAGTTATCGGTGTCCTCCCGGTTCTCTGCATCTATCCGTTCTTCCAGAAATACTTTGTCAAAGGTATCGTGGTCGGCGGTGTAAAGGGCTGATACAGAAGTTTGAAAAAACGGTTGAGGTTTTTAAAAAAAGCCTTTACAATAGAGTCGTGGCGAAAGCTGCGACTCTTTTTGTATATAACAGTTCAGAGCATAAGCAAAATGAAAAGACAGGATATGAAAATGGTTTGCAATAGGCTGGATTGTCATTTTGTGATGGGCGGAACGCCCATCAGCCTTAGACAAAAGCTACGAATGCAGCGATAGCGCATGTAATGCGCAGGTCTGGGGCCTGATGATTTGAACATTTTGAATAATTCTTTAGAAAACGAGGAATTTCAATGGGAAATTTATATGATACACTGACTGCCTGTTTGACGGATCAGCTGATTCAGGCAGTTTTAAGCGCGGCCCGGAAAAAAGACGGCCCTTCGAGGGTGAAAATCCGGCCGGTGCTTCATAAAGGAAGCCTCCTTTTTCAGACCGCTGCTCAGGTGGAAAAGCAGCAGTTTCATGAAAATCTGGAAAAAGAGGCGGCTATTTCGAAGATCACGGAATGGCTCATGAATGATTTTGGCCAGCTCCAGCTGGATCTCACAGACCGGACCGTCTCCGTTCTGACCAGCAAGAAGGGCAAGGTCACAATCAAGGAAAAACGAAAACCCATCAAGATGCGTCCGGCGGACTTAAGTCACAACCGGAAAAAACGCTACATTCTCGAGGAAGGCACGCCGGTGCCGTTTCTGGTGGACTTAGGGGTCATGACCCCCGAGGGAAAAATTGTTCATTCCAAATATGACAAATTCCGGCAGATCAACCGTTTCCTGGAATTTGTCGAGGACATCCGGGAGGAGCTTCCGAAGGATCGGGAAGTGACGATCCTCGACTTCGGCTGCGGCAAGTCTTACCTGACCTTCGCGCTGTATTATTATCTGAAGGTTCTCCACGGGTTGGATATCCGGATCATCGGTCTGGATCTGAAGGAGGACGTCATCGAGCACTGCGATGCCCTGGCCCGGGATTACGGCTACGACAAGCTGAAATTCCTGACCGGCGATATCGCCTCCTACACGGGAGAGGACCGTGTGGATATGGTGGTGACGCTCCACGCCTGCGATACGGCGACAGATTTTGCACTGGAAAAGGCCGTTCGCTGGGGAGCGAAGGTTATTTTGTCAGTGCCCTGCTGTCAGCATGAGCTGAACCGGCAGATCCATCAGGAGGTGTTGGAGCCGGTATTGAAATACGGTCTGATCCGGGAACGGATGGCTGCACTTGTGACCGATGCGCTCCGTGCAGGAGTGCTGGAGGAACAGGGGTATGAAGTGCAGATCCTGGAATTTATCGATATGGAACATACGCCGAAAAACATTCTGATCCGGGCAGTGAAGGGCTCCCGGAAAGGAAAATCACCGGAATTAAAGGCCTGCATGGAGTTTTTAGGAGTAGATCCGACGCTGAAACGGCTGTTGGATGACAAGAGAGGATAAGGGGCATGAAAAAAATCATAATACGCATTCTGACGCTGGCAGCGATTTTCGTGCTGGCAGTGGTCGGTTTTTACTGGTATCTGAACCAAGGAACCACGGACACCACCGAGACCATGGCGGAAGCCACCTTTCCGCTGGTATACATGAAAAACGGGGACAGTCTCTTAAACTGCCTCCACGGCTATACCCAGGAGATGGACGTCACCGCCATGCGGGACACTCTGACTCCTCTGGAAAATGACAGGACCTTGAATCTTCGTATCGATCCCTATAAGAAAAAGATCAGCGATATCAGCTATGAGGTCTTGAACGCCGACGGTTCCCGGACGCTGGAAAATACCAAGGTCAACAAGACGGAGGAGCAGGACGGTTATCTGAATGTCACTTTAAGCCTTCAGGACAACCTTCTCATCAATACCGAGTATGCGCTGAAATTAAAGATCACGGCGGGCGGTCAGGTGCTGTATTATTATACGCGGATCATTAACGAGGACGGCCTCCATACGGAGAGCTATCTGGATTTCGCGATGGGCTTCTATGAGAGATGCCTGAACAAAAACGATCTGGAATCCATTTCCGCCTACATTGAGCCGAGCGACGAGGGAGACAATTCGACATTTGCTTTCTCGGATATCCATTGCAGCATGGACCAGCTGAGCTGGGGCTCCTTAAGCCCACAGGCCTACTATAAGCCCACGCCGAGCCTTAAGGAGATCAACGACAGTACGGCTACGATCGTCATGGACTATATGATCTCCGCGAAAAATGACAACAACGAGACCGAGCTTTACGCCGTATCGGAATATTACCGGATGCTCTACACCGAGGAGCGTATCCGTCTTCTGGATTTCGAGCGGACTGTGAACGAGGTCTTCAATCCGGAAAACACCGGCGTTATCACCTCCTCCGGCATCGATCTTGGTATCGCCGGCAGGGATGTGGAATATTTAAGCGATCTGAAGAACAACTGTGTGGCTTTCGTCCGCCAAGGCGCTCTCTGGGAGTATCAGACCTCCGGAAACAAGATGATGGAGGTCTTCAGTTTCCCGCAACAGAGCAATTCCGATGCCAGAGACACTTACATGCAGAACGATATTCAGATTGTGAATATCGACGAGGCGGGAAATATGTATTTCCTGGTTTCCGGTTACATGAACCGGGGACGGCACGAGGGAGAATCCGGTGTGGCGGTCTACTATTTCAATGCCACGGATTCCAGCATTACCGAGTGCCTTTTCGTGGAGGCAAAGCAGAACTATGAGCTTCTGAAAAGGGATGTGGAGGATCTCAATTATATTTCCACAGACCGGAATTACTTCTATGTCTGTGTGGACGGCAGCGTTTACGGCATTGATTTTGCGACCCACCAGGCGGAGGTTCTGGTTTCCGGCCTGAAAGAGGGCTGCTATGGTTCCTCCAGAACCGGCCGGTATTTTGCCTGGACCGAGAGCACCTACGATGCTTCCGTCCTTACGATCCTGGATCTCGATACGAGACAGAAACAGACCATTTCCTGCGGGGATTCCGAGCGGCTACGATACTTAGGCTTCCTGGATGAGGCCGCCGTTTATGGCATTGCCGATACCGAAGATATCAACACTGCTCATGCGGGCCTGGAATTTTTCCCGATGAAAAAGGTGGAGCTGGTCAACGGAAGCGGCGAGGTGGTGAAGGAATACAGCGTCGGAAATTATTATGTGACCGATACGGTCATCGAGAGTAAAATGATGACCATGACCCGGGTGGAACGGCAGGCAGACGGAAGCTTTGTGGATGCCCTGGAGGACCATATTGTCAGCAGCAGCGCCGATGAGAGCGGTCAGGCAGGCCTTACCACGAAGACCACGAGCCGGAAAGAGACTGAAACTTATCTCACCGTGGGAAGCGCTCTTTCCACGAGTTCTGCACCTAAGGTCATCCGAAGCCAGGAGAGCATTCAGGAGGGCACGGCGAGCGTGAAGCTTGAGGCCTCCGGGGAGCGGGAAGAGCTCTATTATGTCTACGCGAAGGGCAAGCTCTACGACGTCTGCACAGCCATCAATACGGCGGTGAAGACAGCGGATGAGAACCTGGGCGTGGTGGTGGACGGCAACCTCCAGAACATCTGGGAACGCGGAAACAAAGTGACGAAGCTCACGCTGGACACCAGCACCTTCCCGGATGTGATCCGGAACGGCTCCATGGATGTGGCAGCCATCGAGGAGGGAACCGGCAGGAAAGCCCTTGATTTGAGCGGCTGCACGCTGGATTCCGTTCTCTACTATGTCAGCGAGGGAACACCGGTGCTGGCTAAGACCCCGATCACAGACCAGACCCCTCAGGGCATCGTCATCATCGCAGGTTACGACGAGTATAATACAATCCTTATGAATCCCGGCGAGACCGAGACCTTCTACTATGGAATCAACGACAGCACCGCTCTTTTCGAGGAGGCAGGCAACGTCTTTATGACTTACTGGGATCCGATTTCCGATTAAAAATGATAAAATACCGGCGAATGGAACATCTTCCGTTTGCCGGTATTTTTTGTTATGGCGACGAGGAAAATGCACGCACTTGTGCAAGTGTATTTGACGACCGCTAATCAAAGCGAGATATGTGTAGCGTATCTCGCTCTCTGCCTTTTTTGGCGCAGGGCGTACAGGGTGTGGAAAATGAATCGTCAGACAATGGTGGAATTTTTTATAATGAATGAAACAATGATTTTTGCACAAAAAAGCGACGAAAAAAGGCAATTATGATAAATAGACAAAACATTTGTTTCGGTGGAAACCTATGTAAACCACCAAATTGGGGATAAAAAATGTGGATAATGTGGATAACTTGGTGTATAAGTCCACTTTTCCCACGAAAACCCGAGAATGAAAATGTGGATAACTTTCATCGAACGGATGTTTTGAAGAGGGTTTCCATGGGAGAAAATGGGAAAAAGTTGTGCATTTTGTCAAAGGAGGAGTCCGTACGGGGAAAAGAGTGAGAAAATCAGGTAAAAATAATTGGCGTTTTTTATGGGAATTGACAGAAAACAGCAAAATCAACGAAGAGTTTATAAAATCTTAAAAGTTACGGCGTTGACAAGCAGGAAACGGTGGCTTATGATAAAAAAGAACGCCGAAAAAGGAGAAGATTTTCCGGCGCAGAGAATGAAAGAAAAGAGAGGCGCAGGATTCAATGAAGCGATTATGGAAAGTGTGCCTGGCAGCATGGCTGTTGATACTGGGAAGTGTGATGGGCGGAGTCTTACTGGAACCTTTGCAGGTTCGGGCGGCTCAGGCAAAGGAAATACAGGTCCAGTTCCAATATACCAGACGAAAAGAATTTCGGCTTTCGGCCGGACAGATCCGTCAGGGCGATACCGGAAAGGTCACTCTGAAAGGGAAGACCGTGACAGAGGTCCGCTGGACTTCCTCGAAGCCGTCCATTGTGACGGTGGATGATACCGGAAAGGTCACAGCGAAACATACAGGTACTGCGGTGTTGACAGCGAAATACGCCTGGAAGAAGCGGGCGTACTGTTACCGGGTCAATATTCAGGTGGTGAGCCGGCTGGCAGCGGAGCAGAAGAAATTTCCCACAGGAACCTACTGGAACGACGGAGGAAACAACAATCAGGTGACACAGAGACCCTGTATTCATGATGACGATCGCTACTGTGCATATAATTCCGTGGGCTGTGAGAGCAATCTTTATCTTGGGATGGTCGCAGGAATGCAGGTGGCTGGTTATCAGTGCCACGGTTTCGCCCTGAAGGTTGCCCAGGATCTCTATGGAAGCCTGAAAAAATGGAAGTATGTGGAGAGTTACCGGACGATTCATGCGGGAGATGTGATCCGAATCAACAACAACTCCCACACGATCATTGTCACGAAGGTTTACAGCGGCAGCATTCAGTATGCGGACTGCAATTCCACCGGCGACTGTCAGATCCAGTGGGGCAAGACCATGAGCAGACAGGCATTGAGAAAAGCTTTTACTTACATGTACACGAAATATTGAGACAAAAAAACGAACCAGCTCTTAAATGAACTGGTTCGTTTTTTCGTCATAATGATAGTCAATGCTGTCGAGCGTTGCGATCAGGGAATCTTTCCGGATTCCCCGAAGGGAACATAAGGCATCCAGGGAATCAAAAT
>OLNE01002082.1_pt1 | contig 13122 bp, 10 predicted proteins | sample 1672431 | NCBI WGS metagenome assembly OLNE01 (sample SAMEA3136685, study PRJEB25190) | human gut metagenome | reverse complement strand
GCTCCGGCAAGAAGCATCAGTGCAAGCCACAGAGCAAGGTTAGCATCGTCCCCTGTTTTTGCATTCTTGTCAGCGTCAGCCTTGGAGTCTCTGTCGCTGTCATCTGAAGTTCCCGGTGCTGCCTTTTCTGCTACTGTGAATGTAGTAGTTGCAGTGCCGCTTTCAGATACGATACCGATAGTGTGCTCTCCTGCAGGAAGAGTTGCTACGTAATCAGCATCAAGTGTGATTATTATACTTCCTTCTGCCTTTTCATAATTCTCTTCACTTAATTCGCTGCCATCAAGCTCAACTCGGATGAAGTCGCTGTATGCTGCATTAGATGTGAACGACAATGCCTTCTTTTCTCCTTCTGTTATGCTCTGACCTTTGCCCTCAATGATTTCAGGCGGGAGCTTATCAATTTTACCGTCACCTGCTTTCCAGCCTTCTAAATCAGTTATTTCATTTGTTCCCTCTGCATCAGAAAAGTATTTATCGCAAACTGTACACTGCCAATACTCATCATTTCCTGTTTCAGTAACGGTTGCATCCGTTTTAGGGATATAATTTAGTTTGTGTGATGCCATATTTATATCATGACCCTTAGTAATCATTTCGTTACAAACTAAACAGTATACATCTCCTGAATAACCTGCTTCAGTACAGGTTGCCTCTTTTGCATTTCGTGTTTCCTTATCTCCATCATGCGGACATTCTATCCACTTGGCGGTAACTGTTAGAGCTTCATTTGGCATTGTAAATGAATTGTTATTATTTATCTGAACAGATTCCGGTGATACTTCCCAACTATCAAACAAATATCCTACTTGAGGAGTATCAGGCGTTAAAGTAATCTCGCTTTCTTCCTTAGCATAGGTCTTCTCATTGTGTTTCTCAATGCCCGTGCTGCTGACTGTGCAGTCTGTAGGGGCAAGATTGTAATACACATCGCCATTGCCGTTCACCGTGCCATTCAATGTGCCGTCAACATAAAACTTCCCGTTGTTTGTTAACTTTCCCGTTACAGTCAGCGTTTTACCGGCAGGGATTGTGAGAGACTTTCCGCTATCAATCGTCAGTGTTTTATCGGAAGGAATCTCAAAACTCTCGCTCGGAGTAATATCATCTCCGTAAATCTGTCCGCTGTTCCCCTCGAAAATCACGCCGCGCCATGAATCCCTGTTTTGCGAAGACGAATATCTGAAGTACGATCCCATAGAATTAGTGTAGCTTGCGAATATCACCGCATGGCCGTCGTTTCCTGTGCTGATAGTGCCCATAAAAGAGGCGTCGATACCATGATTCGTACCGGTAGCCATAACAGTGCCGCCACTGATGGTGATGGTCCCGGAAGTGCTGCCTCCTTCAAATGTACCGATACCCGAACTCCCGCCGTTGTTGCCGCCTGTAGCGGTAACGGTGCCTCCGTTGATGGTGATGCATTCGAAGCCACCCATGTCCCCTCCGCCAATCCCTGCGCCAATTCCGTCTCCAATAGCTGTAATATTCCCTCCGTTGATTGTGATTTCACCACTCGTGCCGTATGGTTCTTTATTTCCACCGATACCTGCGTAATCACTGCCACTGGAGGCATATGCATATAGCTCTCCTGTGCCGTTTTCCTGCCCGTAAATGGTAAGTTTTGAAGCAGTCCAGCTACTCACATAGATGCCGCCGTTGACTGTGAGATTGCAGCCGTCAGCGAGAATCAGATGAACATCGCCGGTAACTGTGACACGGCTTTCGATAGTCACATCGCCCTGTGCCACATACCAGGTGGTTTCATTGTCAGTGCCCCATGTAGTATCGTCTTCGGTAACTGCAGTGGCATTATCACAGGTCTGCTGTGCGCCTGATGCGTCCAGATATGTTATACCCGTCACCGTATCCGCAAATGCCATCTGAGACATCAGTGCCAGCACCATGCACAGTGAAAGCACTATGCTAAATAATCTTTTCTTCATTTTCTTCCCTCGTTTTCTTTTAGAATAATTGTATTCTATGCCGGGATCAGTACCGGTTACCTCCCGGATTCAGGATGGTTATCTAACCAATTTTATCGCAGATTCACACTTTTTTCAATTTGTAATTGCCAATTCACAAATAAATGTATGTGGGCACATGGCCCACTTAAAATGTTTTGCCTATACTGAGCTATTCTCTATCTTTTCTCTTTCTCACTTCACGTGCAGTAATAAAGCCGCCAAGGCCTGCTGCAATGACTGCAATGGCAATCCAGATGAGAAGGGAGCTTTCATCTCCTGTCTTTGGAGAATCAAGTGCAGGCTTACTTACTGTAACCGTCTGATCCTTATCATCCTTATCCTTATGCTCTGCAACAAGCCTGTGGTCAAGGCTTACTTCCTCAAAGACTGTGATGTCTTCACCTCCGTGTTTTGAAGCATCAAAGGTAAGCTCTGCTGTTACAGTTCCCTCTGCTTCTTTTGCAGTAAACTTCTTTGTGACCTCGGTTCCCCAGATCTTCTTTCCGTCCTTTGTGAGCCATGTTGTAAGCTCGTATTCCTCTCCGGCAGTAAGATTTTCATATGCTACTGTATCAACGATCTTCTGATCCTTTTCAGGCTTAATCACATTGGTTTTGCCATCAGCTGCTGCTGCCTTTGTACCAATCTTAGGGATAGATACCGTCTGTCCTTCGTCATAGATGTCTTCATGGCTTGTGATTTCAATATCGGTTTCGATGTCGTATGTCTTTTCAAATACAACTACATCGGTTCCTGAAAGGCTGCTTCCGTCAAAGGTGAAGATAACATCTACTGTTCCGTCTTCATCTCCTACAGTAAACTCCTTTTCTGAGGTTACGGGCTTGCCGCCAACCATTACAGGCTCTCCTGTTTCCTTATCCATGAGGATACCAACGAGTCTGTATGCTTTTCCCGGAGTGAAGTTCTTGTACTTAACTGTATCGATGATTGTAACCTTGTTATCTGCAAGGGAGATGTGATTTTCAGTGTCACTGTCCTTTGCAGTGGTACCGATGCTTACCACATCGTCAGTTACTGTTCCAAGGTTTATTACTGCCTTGTCTCTGTAAACTCTGAACTCTATGTCCTTTGCAAGCTTAAGGCCTTCGTTTGATTCATCTCTAAGCTCGTTAAGGTAGTAGAAGTCATAGATAAGGGCACCTTTTTCATCATCTATTGCATCCATCTCACCAAACCAGATTCCGCTTTCAGCTGTTCCTCCGTTAGTGTCATTCTTATGTGAGTTAAAGCCGGCAGAAGTGTCAATCATTCCGTTATCGTCTGTGCATACAACGTGACTTTCACCTGTGGTCTTTGATGTGATTCTAAACTGGACATTCGGGAGCCTGCTCATTACCCCATCCTTTACTTTCACAAACTGGATGTCTCCGCGCTTAACCTGCTCAGCCACCTCTTCATTCGAACCGATAACAGGAGCATTGAATGTGCTTACAGTTTCAACTGTTTCATTTCCTTCTGCAATCTCATCAGTGTAGATTTTGTCGTTGAGAAGATATCCTTCAGGTGCCTTTACTTCCTGGATTGTCACTGTGCCGAGAGGCAGACAGATGCTGCCTTTGCTGTCCAGATAAAACTTGGAGTTTTCAAAGCTCTTATCAAGATATTCTTCTGAAAGGTTTGCCTTTCCTTCATCATCAGTAACCACTCTCCAGGTTCTGTCAAGGGAAGTACTGCCGTCCTTGTGCTTAAAGTATTTAATCTCATATACTGCGCCTTCCAGCGTCGCTCCGCCCTGGGGCTCAGCCTTTCCTGTTTCCTTATCGCCCTTCTGACGCATCAGGCTTACAGGGTTGTTTTTGGGAATTTCCGTAACAGCCACATCCGCAGTCTGTTCGTTTTTCACCTTGCAGTTATATGAGGTTACGTCTACTGCAAACCTCACATGGCCATGTGATACAGATAGAATATCCCACATGGCCTTTTCTGTTAAACCTGCATTTTCGGTGATTATGCGAATTTACATATTAGTACTGTTCTTTCTTTGTCTTCTCGCAGATGCGTACTGCACTGTTAATCTTTTTGAATATCTCCCAGTCAACCCTGCCTCGGTAATCTATCAGCTGCTCAAGAGCAACAGTCGCCTGCTGCTCTGCCATAACCATCGACCTTTTGGGAAGACCCTTCATCTCCGGCAAAAGTACATGCTCATGAAGATCCAGTCTTTTTATCTGACTGGTTATCAGAGCACATACAAATGTGGTTGAATTTCTGTTAAGCCTGTTGTTCTGTATAATTATTACCGGGCGTATACCTTTCTGCACGCTGCCGCGGCTTTCCGGGAAATCCACATAGTAGATTTCACCTTGCCGCACCTTGTATGGTCTTTTTTTATACATAACATCTCAATCTCACTTTCATGGATTTGATGTGACCGTGTACAAGCCCTGTTGAAATATCCAGTCTCGAAGCAATATCCATAAGCGGCAGTCCTTCAAGAAAAAACAGCTTAAGAATCTCCTGTTCCAAAGGGGGCAGGGAATTGATGCCTTCTTCCATATCTTTATCTCCGATAAACATTGCCCAGCTGCAATCCGGATTGGGTAGGCAGGCATTTCTCAAACCTGGAGCTCCAAGTACAGCATCCATCATCTCTGCTAAATCATCATTCTCATCCCATACAGGTTCGACACTATAATTGTTATCCTTTGTCATTTTTGTCCTCCTTGATACATAAAAGAAGAACCGAATACACACTCCCCTATCGCCGGGAGTGGGGTAGGGAATTCTATATGGATGTACAACCGGCCTTTACAGCCGGTATATGGTACTCCAATTTGTCCACGACACCCCGGAGTGATAGGGAAGAAATCAAGGCGGCAGTTGGCATCCCGCTTCCATGGGCAGCTAGCCCCCTCGGGGTTTTCCCGAAGCCGCCCTCATTGCGTGATCCCGCATTCCTACGGGGCTGTGACTGGACGGAAGTATCATTATAGTCTATACGGGTCATTGCACCCGGCAGGTGCCACCTGCCTTTACAACCATACCGTTACTCGCTCTCTACAAAGTAGGTCATGGCGCGTTGATTGAACATTCTCAGCCGCATAGCAAAAGTACCTTGCTCTTGTGTATTCGGTTTTCAAGTTTCGTTTAGGACCTGTTTCATAAGTCCTTTCACCTATAGGCCACGGGGGAGGCAAAAAGTGAGGGTAAAACTTAAAATTCTTAATTTTTTTTACTGCTACAATATATTGCTGAGCTTTTAGCCAACTTTCCGAATAATGTTTCGCCAATCTCCCGAACTGTTTTCCGCCAATCTCCCGAATAATATTCCGCCAATCTCCCGAATGGTATGGTATTTTCTCTAAAATTGTGTATACTATAGATAAAAGGATTGAAATTTGAGGTGATGCTGATGAAGGAATACAGAAAAAGAATTGCTGACGATATTCTGGCAAGAAAGCTTGAAGGAAAAGGCGCTGTTCTTATTGAAGGACCTAAATGGTGCGGTAAGACTACTACAGCAGAACAGATAGCTGCCAGCGTTCTGTACATGGATGATCCTGAGAAAAAGGAGCAAAACATATCTATGTCTGAATTAAATCCAAAACGTCTTCTAAGAGGTGAAACCCCAAGACTGATTGATGAGTGGCAGCTTGCTCCAAAATTATGGGATGCGATACGTTTTGAAGTGGATCATCGCAGTGAGCTCGGTCAGTTTCTTCTAACGGGCTCAGCTGTTCCTGCTGACACCAAAGAAATCACTCATTCAGGAACAGGGCGATTTACGTGGCTTACAATGAGGCCAATGAGTTTATATGAATCCGGAGATTCCACCGGAGATGTTAGCCTCAAAGAATTATTTGAAGGTAATAATGCAGTTGACGGCGAAGCTGATATTGATATTGAGCGATTAGCCTTCCTTGCATGTCGCGGAGGCTGGCCGCAGTCAATAGATATGCGTGAAGAGATTGCTCTGGATCAGGCACATGACTATTACGATGCAGTCGTACGTTCCGATATCAACAGAGCTGACAATGTGCAGAAGAATACTGAGAAAGTTCGCAGACTGATGCGTTCGTACGCAAGAAATCAGGGAAGCCAGGTGCCAAATACAGTGCTAGCTCTTGATGTCTCTGCAAATGATGATGATTCAATAAGCGATGATACTGTTGCTTCTTATCTCAATGCACTCCGTAAAATATTCGTTGTAGAGGATATGCCTGCATGGAATCCCAACTTGCGTTCAAAGACCGCTATTCGTTCGTCTGATACACGCTACTATGTAGATCCTTCCATTGCAGCGGCAGCACTGGGCGTCGGACCAAATGATCTTATCAACGATCTCAATACTTTCGGATTCATTTTTGAAACACTCTGTATCAGAGATTTACGTGTATTTGCTGATGCACTTAATGGACATGTTTATCATTACAGAGATAAGGACGGACAGGAATGTGATGCTGTTGTTCATCTGCGAAACGGACAATATGGTCTTATCGAAATAAAGCTCGGCGGCGATAAACTCATAGAAGAAGGTGCCGAAAGCCTTAAAGCAATGGAATCAAAAATTGATACCGGCAAGATGAAATCCCCTGCATTCCTCATGGTATTAACAGGCGTTGGCGACTATGCATATCGAAGAAAAGATGGCGTATGCGTTGTACCTATTGGATGTCTTAAAGACTAAAAAGAAGTAGTTGTTATAATAACTCCCGGTCAAACTCATAATGGGTATGGCCGGGAGTTATTTTTATTTACTTCAATATCTCCTTCAGATTATTCCTTATCGTCCTTATTCTGTGGGATATAGCAGAGGGCTTCACTCCGCAGGCCTCTGCATAATCCTTTATGCTCATTCCTTCATCAAATATCTTCTGAATCAGATCTTTCTGTGAATCTGACAGAGCATCTATTGCCGCTCTTATATTGGCAGCATCTTCCTCAGCAGCAATCTGCTGATATACATCAGAGTCATAGCTTCTAAGCCATTCACTATGCTCAAGACCTGTATCAAGAGATATGTGTCTTCTTGTCTCTCTGTGATTGTTGTTGTATTCCACTCTGTTTAATTCCATGTGAAGGGCATACATTTCTGCCGACACTTCAACTTCAACTGTTTCTGTAGCAAATTCATATTTGATTTTCATCTGTAACCTCCGAATTTTGAAAAAAGCGATAATGTAACTTGTTCAAAATCCGCCGGTTACGGTCCTCTTACTAATTTCATTAAAAGCTCCTTGCCGGAGCTGACTCACATCAGTAATCCGATAAAGAGCTTTGAATTTGCATACAAAAAGAGCCTGGCAAAAACATCATCCTATAATAGGATTACTAATGTTTTGCCAGGCTCCTGATGGCGATCCCCAAATACAGTCTCATAACAAACTCTTGGATATCATCTGCTGACCATAAGGGTTCTCGTTGGTTGCCCAGTCCGACAGTTCTCGTGATCATCCTCAATGTATTCAGTTTTCATACACCCTCCGGGGTGCGGGTGAGGTAATAACTAATAGTTGGCTATGTATTCTTCTCCAATCTCTTTTACATGAAGCTGCTTGTCCCTTATCTCGATTTCATACATTGTCTTGCATTTTTGGCAGTAAATCTCTGCACCATTTGCAACAACTGCACTTATAAGCTTTCTCTTATTTGATATTCTTTCTCTGATGTTTGTCATTTTGTTTTTCCTTTCCGCACGTTTTGTGCTTAATACTTTCCTTTTCCGATATACCTGTAGATTTTAGTTACACGCTTCCACTGACCTGCGCTTATCTTTTTATGACGGATGGAATCGTTCCAGCAGGAATCTCTCTTTCCGTTATCGTGGTGAGCTGCTTCAACTACTTTCCCGCCTCCTGCATAAAGCATTGCGTGGGTAGGGGAGAGAAGTATGTCTCCCGGCTCAAGGGAAGTGATCTTCTTTGGCTTTGAGATTCTCTTAAAGGCCTTTGTGTTTTTAAGGACCCTGTTATTGTCGTTTGCAAGACCGAATCTCTTACCTCTTACCTTACAGTCAACTTCCTTTGCTCCCGCTCCATGCTTATATGCTGCCGTCACAAAAGGATTGCAGCAGTAGGTTTTCTCGCAGGCTGCCTTCGATGCTCCGGCCTTCCTTTTAAGGCTTCCTGCCTTCTGGTTTGTACCGCAAAAGAAGCAGCCGTTATGATGTGCCCAGGAGCTTCTGCCGTAGTGAAAGCTGTTATCCCATGCAATTTTTATTGCCCAGTCTACAGCTGCCTACCTTGCCTTTTCAGAGGAATTCCTGGTATCTGCGGGCTTTGCAGGGGCTACAGGCTTTGCGGGCTGCGCCGGCTTTGTTTCTGGCGTCCTGATTTCTGAAACACTTCCCGAAGAGATCTCCTTGCCGCAGGTTCTGCATTTTGTGATGCTGCCGCTAGTCACATACTGATGTGCAGCCTTTGGGATTGAGCCTGTATATGTGCTTCCGCATACTGTGCAGCTCTTTCTTACCGTGCCTTTTGATATGCAGCTTGGTTCTTTTAGCACTGTTTCAGAGTATCTGTGCCCTGGCATCGGAACCTGCTTTTCATAGCTGTAACCGCAGCTGCAGGTGTATCTGTTGATGCCGTTTACATCGCAAAGCACCGGTCTTATGACGGTGCAGCTGTATGAATGCTTATGAGCAGCACTCGCTGTCCCGGTCCCTGCTGCAAAACATGATGCCGCCACCATGGCAGCGCAAAGCACTGTTAGCACTTTCTTTTTCATGCATACCTCCTTTTCTTATGCGCCGATAGCTTTTGTTTACCTCCTTACCTCAAATTAAAAAGAAGCCGGCGCATACGGCTTCTGATGTATCAGGGCGGCCTTCGCCCTTTGTTATTTGAAAGTAAGGATGAAAGGAATGAACTCATCACAAAAGAGAAACCTTCTCATAAAGGCATCGTGGATTTCATTAAAGCAGCTGCAGCTTTCAAGGATGGCAAGTTCGCTTAAGACCTTCTCGCATCCGAAATGGGTAAAGACGGTCTTTAGAATCCCAACAGCCTGCCGGTTCATATCTGCGTTATACATATCCATCAGCATTTCATAGCATTGCTGCCTGTTCATTTCCACCTCTTCATCGCCATCAAAATCCAGCTTAAGAAATGCAGCTGCTGCCATCTGCGACAGCTTTCCCAGCATCGGGCAGTCATCCGGTTTAAACTCAGGAAAGCTAGGCTTTGCTTCCCGTTTTTCTCTGCACATTGTCATCACCTCCTTCACATTAAAAAACCTCATCCCAATTGATGCGGTATGTAAAGAGGGCTTTCTTCAAATGAAAAAGGAACGGCTTCGTAAATACGTTACCGTTCCTGTTTTGTTATTTCGTATCAGCGTTTTGTTTATTCATTTGTTCTTTTTCTTCTTGTGTATATGGTAGTGCCTGTTATGCCTGCTCCGGCAAGAAGCATCAGTGCCAGCCACAGAGCCAAGTTAGTGTCGTCACCGGTCTTGGCTGAATCTTCAGTATCTGCCTTTGAGTCATTGTCTGAGTCTCCGTTTGTTGTGCCCTCAGAATCTGAAGAATCGACCGCCGATCTGGCATATTTGTTGACGAACGTCATTTTGTCTACACCATTTTCACCATATTCTACACTATATGATGTACCGTCTTTTACTGCAGGGAAAATATAGATAGGGGAAGGTTCTACTTCTTCGTCACTTAAATCAACAACACTTCTATGGAAAAGCCCCCATGCTGCTTCATCAACATCCCAGTTCGAATCATTTACACCCGCCTGCTTAACATATATATATCCGTATTCATCACGTTCTTTATCAAACATTCTCAAAATCGCTGACGCTGTTCCTGTGAAAGTTAAATTACCGTTATAGTCTCCTGCACCATCTGTTTCAACAGAAGCGGTAATTTCCACATTGTAATCATTCGGCTGCAGTTCATTTCCCTGAGAATTTACAACCTCGAGGTTAAAGGTTGTCTCACCCGGTGAAGCATTTCCGCTCACCTCAACTGTAGTGGTGAAAGGCACAGTCAAGGTGATTTTTTCTTCTTCCCATCCAGCATAGAGGGTTATGTTATCTTTAACTTCGCTTTCAAAATCGTACGGAGTTTTGAGTTCTTCGTCCAAGTACCAGCCAGCAAACACCATGCCCTCCGGTGCGTCAGGTTCGATAGGCTTAGCCGCCTTGCTGCCTTTCTTCACTATCTCAACTGCGTAATCGCTACCTTCATTCTTAAAGGTTACGGAGCAATAACTGCTATCTATGTCGCCATTACCCGAAATACCTCTATAGAAGACACCGCCTTTAATCCTGTCAATAGCATCGCTGTATACCGGTTGATTGAAGGTTCCACCAATAATAACTCCATCATAATTATTTACCGCTCCATTAAATGTTCCGCCAGAGATACGACCTCCCCCGCGGTTAGTTACTTGGTCTTTGAACGTACCGCCGCTAATTGTACCATTCATTAAATTTGTTACCTCACCATTGAATATCCCATTAGTGATTGTCCCTAGTGGATTATTTACAGTTCCATTGAAGATGCCACCGTTAATAGTCCCTTCGTTTTCCACTTGTCCATTGAATGTGCCGCCGGAAATTGTATCATCGCTATTAACGGTCACATTTTCATTATGGACTCCGCTTATGTCTTCTGCAAACACCATCTGCGGCATCAGTGCCAGTACCATGCAAAGGGTAAGCACTATGCTAAATAATCTTTTTTTCATTTTCTTCCCTCGTTTCATTTTAGAATAATGTATTCTCAGGCCGAGATTATACCGGTTACCTCCCGGATTCAGTATGGTTATTTGACCGATTTTATCACAGATTCACACTTTTTTCAATTTGTAAATTGCCAATTCACAAATAAATGTATGTGGGCACATGGCCCACTTAAAGGTTAGTCTCTGTCCTTTCTCTTTCTCACTTCACGTGCAGTAATAAAGCCGCCAAGGCCTGCTGCAATGACTGCAATGGCAATCCAGATGAGAAGGGAGCTTTCATCTCCTGTCTTTGGAGAATCAAGTGCAGGCTTACTTACTGTAACCGTCTGATCCTTATCATCCTTATCCTTATGCTCTGCAACAAGCCTGTGGTCAAGGCTTACTTCCTCAAAGACTGTGATGTCTTCACCTCCGTGTTTTGAAGCATCAAAGGTAAGCTCTGCTGTTACAGTTCCCTCTGCTTCTTTTGCAGTAAACTTCTTTGTGACCTCGGTTCCCCAGATCTTCTTTCCGTCCTTTGTGAGCCATGTTGTAAGCTCGTATTCCTCTCCGGCAGTAAGATTTTCATATGCTACTGTATCAACGATCTTCTGATCCTTTTCAGGCTTAATCACATTGGTTTTGCCATCAGCTGCTGCTGCCTTTGTACCAATCTTAGGGATAGATACCGTCTGTCCTTCGTCATAGATGTCTTCATGGCTTGTGATTTCAATATCGGTTTCGATGTCGTATGTCTTTTCAAATACAACTACATCGGTTCCTGAAAGGCTGCTTCCGTCAAAGGTGAAGATAACATCTACTGTTCCGTCTTCATCTCCTACAGTAAACTCCTTTTCTGAGGTTACGGGCTTGCCGCCAACCATTACAGGCTCTCCTGTTTCCTTATCCATGAGGATACCAACGAGTCTGTATGCTTTTCCCGGAGTGAAGTTCTTGTACTTAACTGTATCGATGATTGTAACCTTGTTATCTGCAAGGGAGATGTGATTTTCAGTGTCACTGTCCTTTGCAGTGGTACCGATGCTTACCACATCGTCAGTTACTGTTCCAAGGTTTATTACTGCCTTGTCTCTGTAAACTCTGAACTCTATGTCCTTTGCAAGCTTAAGGCCTTCGTTTGATTCATCTCTAAGCTCGTTAAGGTAGTAGAAGTCATAGATAAGGGCACCTTTTTCATCATCTATTGCATCCATCTCACCAAACCAGATTCCGCTTTCAGCTGTTCCTCCGTTAGTGTCATTCTTATGTGAGTTAAAGCCGGCAGAAGTGTCAATCATTCCGTTATCGTCTGTGCATACAACGTGACTTTCACCTGTGGTCTTTGATGTGATTCTAAACTGGACATTCGGGAGCCTGCTCATCTTTCCATCCTTGACTTTTACAAGCTGGATGTCTCCGCGCTTAACCTGTTCTGCCATTTCATCATTTGTTCCGATAACAGGCTCATTAAATGTGCTTACGGTTTCGATGGTTTCACTTACCTCTACAATTTCATCTGTGTAGATTTTGTCATTAAGAAGATATCCTTCAGGTGCCTTTACTTCCTGAATTGTCACTGTGCCAAGAGGAAGACATATTCTGCCTTTGCTGTCCAGATAAAACTGTGAGTTTTCAAAGCTGTTATCAAGATATTCTTCAGAAAGATTTGCCTTTCCTTCATCGTCAGTTACCACTCTCCAGGTTCTGTCAAGGGAAGTGCTTCCGTCCTTGTGCTTATAGTATTTGATCTCATATACCGCTCCTTCAAGTTTCGCTCCGCCCTGGGGCTCTGCCTTTCCTGTTTCCTTATCTCCCTTCTGAAGCATCAGGCTTACAGGGTTGTTTTTTGGTATTTCCGTAACAGCTACATCAGTAGTCTGTTCGTTTTTCACCCTGCAGTTATATGAGCTTACATCTACTGCAAAGGATATATAGATATATGAATCATGCAATGAGCCTTGCGAGGATCTCATCGACAGGATCTGTATATCTGTTTTCTGCTATGAGGGTGTTTCTAAGCTCATTAAGGGCAAATACCAGGACTCTGACCTCATCATGTGTCAGCTTAAGCTTCATTTGATATCTCATGACTCTTTCCTCCAATCATTTCTGTATTATTTGTATCAGTTTAATATGTGAGAATGAATGCAGCAAATGTGCGAATTCGGATATGAAAAAAGACAGCCGAAGCTGCCTTGGGGTTCATATGTAATTGTTTGATAAACTGGAATTTATATAATTATCTCTCTAACTTTCCCCATTTTATAGGCTTTCCCGCCTGTCCATTAGTGAAATGATATGTAGTTTCCCTTATTTTTGCCCTTATGAGATAATCACAAGGGAAATAAGGGAAATTTTTTAGTCATTGCCTACCACTTTATCAAGAAGCCGAACCGATTTTCGTTTCGCATCTCTTGTGGAGTGAGCATAGACGTTCATTGTGGTACTGACATCTGAGTGTCCTAACAATTCCTGCACATCTTTTGGGGCAGCTCCATTTGCTAAAAGGTTGCTTGTAT
>OLNE01002081.1_pt1 | contig 13123 bp, 14 predicted proteins | sample 1672431 | NCBI WGS metagenome assembly OLNE01 (sample SAMEA3136685, study PRJEB25190) | human gut metagenome | reverse complement strand
ACAGAAAGCAAAATTCATCTACGGAGTTCTGGAAAAACCTTTCCACAACTACTACAACAAAGCTGACAGAATGCCAGGACAGACTGGTGAAAACCTTATGGTTCTTCTGGAAAGCAGACTTGACAACGTAGTATTCCGTATGGGACTTGCTAGAACCAGACGTGAAGCTCGTCAGATCGTTGACCACAAGCATGTACTTGTAAACGGAAAATGTGTAAACATTCCGTCTTACCTTGTAAAAGCTGGTGACACAATCGAAATCAAAGAAAAATGCAAAGGTTCTGAAAGATACAAAGGAATTCTGGAAGTAACAGGTGGAAGACTTGTTCCGGAATGGCTTGATGTAAATCAGGAAGCTTTAAGCGGAACTGTAAAAGAACTTCCAAGAAGAGAAGCTATTGATGTTCCGGTTAACGAAATGCTTATCGTCGAGTTGTACTCCAAATAATGCATTTTAAATTAAATACCCTCAAATGTTGACAAACCCAGAAGGAGGGACTTATAGTGTTTGATTTTAATAAACCAAAAATCGAAATTACGGAAATTTCCGAAGATAAAAAATTTGGCAGATTCGTTGTAGAGCCTCTCGAAAGAGGATATGGAATTACTCTTGGTAATTCTCTCAGAAGAATTATGCTGTCATCCCTCCCGGGAGCAGCAGTCAGCCAGGTTAAGATTGATGGAGTCCTTCATGAATTCAGCTCTATTCCGGGCGTGAAAGAGGACGTTTCAGAAATCATCATGAATCTGAAAAGCCTTGCTATCAAGAATAACAGTGCCGACAATGAACCAAAGACCGCATACATTGAGTGTGAGGGCAAAGGTGTCGTAACTGCTGCTGATATTCAGGCAGATCAGGATATCGAAATCATGAATCCAGATCAGGTCATTGCAACTCTTAATGGTGGCAAAGACTGCAGACTGGCTATGGAGCTTACAATTACCCGTGGACGTGGATATGTGAGTGCTGATAAAGGCAAAACAGATGATATGCCGATTGGTGTATTAGCTGTAGATGCTATTTATACACCAGTTGATCGTGTTAACATGGTTGTTCAGAATACCCGTGTTGGTCAGATTACTGATTACGATAAGCTTACATTGGATGTATATACCAATGGAACACTTGATCCGGACGAGGCTGTCAGCCTTGCTGCAAAAGTACTGAGCGAACATCTCAGCCTTTTCATTGATCTTTCTGAGAATGCTAAGACTGCAGAAGTCATGATCGAGAAAGAAGACAATGAAAAAGAAAAAGTTCTTGAAATGAGCATTGATGAGCTTGAACTTTCCGTTCGTTCTTACAACTGCCTGAAGAGAGCCGGTATCAATACAGTAGAAGAACTTTGCAACAAAACTTCTGATGACATGATGAAGGTTCGTAACCTTGGTCGTAAGTCCTTAGAAGAAGTACTTGCTAAACTGAAAGAACTGGGATTACAGCTTCAGCCGACTGAAGAGTAATTTCATTCAGCAAATATGAGCGGGGATGCCTAAGCATTTATACAGTAAGACCGAACAAGCATGTATGGATGTCCCGCAGATGGAGGAAAATAAAATGGCAAAATATAGAAAATTAAGCAGAACTTCTGATCAGAGAAAAGCTCTGTTAAGAAACCAGGTGACAAATCTTCTGTACCACGGAAAAATCGTTACCACTGAAGCAAAAGCAAAAGAAATTCGCAAGATCGCCGAAAGCCTTATCGCTATGGCAGTACGTGAAAAAGACAATTTTGAGACAGTTACAGTAACTGCAAAAGTTGCACGTAAAGATGCTGATGGTAAGAGAGTAAAAGAAGTTGTAGACGGTAAGAAAGTTACTGTATACGATGAAGTTCAGAAAGAAATCACTAAAGATGCTCCGTCCAGACTGCACGCTCGTCGTCAGATGGCAAAAGTTTTCTATTCTGTTAAAGAAGTACCTGCAAAAGGTGCTGGCAGAAAGAAAAATACCAAAGACATCGATATGACTAAGAAGATGTTCGAGGAAATCGCACCTAAATACGCTGGACGTAACGGTGGTTACACAAGAATCGTTAAGATTGGACCGCGTAAAGGTGACGCTGCAATGGAAGTACTCATTGAGTTAGTATAATCTTTATGATGATTACAGGATGTCTCCTCGGAGGCATCCTTTTTTCGTGCAAAGAATTCCCGGTGTGGATAATATAAAAGTTGGTAATACCACTTTTATGGCTATCATCTGTATTCTGCTCAATTCATAACTTCTAAGATACCAGAGCGTCCAGAACTTTGCTAAAACCGATACAGAAAATGCTGAACTCGCATCAAAGATGCTCAAACAGCAGCATTTTCTGCATCAACGCAAAAACCTGTACACTAGGTATCTTCACGAAGTTCTTCAGGCGAGCATAATCCAGACGATAGCCATGCAAAGCAACATGCCAACTAGAATATCTCCCCCACCGTACTTTACACTCATATCGTGCACCGTACCTTATTTTTAACTCGCTTTTTTAGTTAGAAATCTAAATGACAGATCTGTATATCAATATGGCTCTTTCTCTCCAGCGCGGAGCGCGTCCAAATGTTCCGTTCGATTAAAACAAACAGTAGTCGATTTAAAATTATTGCGATACAGAAAAACTATTCTTACTTCTGTCTTGGATAATGTATATCGACTGATTATAAAGCCTCCCGGGTAGGAAATCTCTGCAGGTATTTCTAAATTCCGAAGTCGTTTCCACTCCGGGAGACTTTATAAACCAGTCGTAAAATACTTATCCCAATGAGTCAATACTCCAATATCTGTATCGCATATAATAATTAAACGTAAAACTCTTCGTTTTAATCCTAAAATCCCCCAAAAGGTTGATAAATTTCTCATTTTAGCGTAAAATGACATACAAAACAAAAATTTTATTTATTACAAAAAGGAAAATAATTATGAACATTCGAAGAATAGCCGCGATCTGGGCTGCCAAGCTCGCCGGGGCAGGCTGTAAAATGCTTGGTCGTCAGGGCGTCACCTGGGCAGGTAAGATTGCATTAAAAATATATCCACCAATCCTTCAGGAACTCTCTTCCGAAGTTCGCAAAGACATTTTTGTTGTATGCGGAACCAACGGTAAGACGACTACTAACAATATGCTCTGTGCTGCACTTGAGGCAGAAGGGAATAAAGTTATCTGCAATCATACAGGTTCAAATATGCTTAATGGTGTTGTTGCAGCATTTGCACTTGGTGCACGTTTAAATGGACATATAGATGCTGATTATGCCTGTATTGAAGTAGATGAAGCTTCCACCAGACATATATTCACCAAAATCAAACCAGATTATATGGTGATGACCAATCTTTTCCGCGATCAGCTTGACCGCTACGGAGAAATTGACATCACTATGAATATTCTTGAAGAAATGATCCGTAAAGTCCCGGATATGAAACTTGTTGTAAATGGTGACGATGCGCTTTCTGCATATCTTGCCAAAGACAGTGGCAATGCATGTGTTTATTATGGAATCAGTCAACCTGTTATGAAAAGTGAAACAAATGAGATTCGCGAGGGCCGTTTCTGTAAATGCTGTGGAGAGAGATTACAGTATAGCTTCTATCATTACAGCCAGCTTGGTGATTATAAATGTCCTAAGTGTGGATTCAGTCGTCCGATACCTGATTTTGATGCAGAAGATGTAAAAGTAGGAGATCAGCTTTCTTTTGTGGTAGAAAACAGACATATTGCAGCCAATTATAAAGGATTTTATAATGTATATAATATACTGGCGGCTTACGCAGGTATCCGTACCGCAGGTTTAAAAGCAGAACATTTTACTGACATGCTGAAAAAATTTAACCCGGAAAATGGACGAATGGAGCAATTTCGTATTAAAGGAACAAGTGTAATTCTGAATCTTGCCAAGAATCCGGCAGGTTTCAATCAGAATATTTCAGCTGTCATGCAGGACAAGAGTCCAAAAGACGTTATTATTGCTATTAATGACAATGCACAGGATGGAATCGACATTTCCTGGTTATGGGATGTTGATTTTGACCGGTTCAGTGATGAAAGTGTCAGATCAATCACAGTCAGTGGCATTCGTTGTCAGGATATGAGACTTCGTTTGAAATATGTAGATATCCCATCTGTACTGGAAGCAGATGTGGAGAAAGCAATTCGCGACCGTGTGGAAGACGGAACCGGAAATCTTTATGTACTGGTTAACTATACAGCACTGTTCAGCACCAGAAATATTTTGAAGAAACTGGAGGGAGAACACAAATGAAACTTACGATAGGGCATTTATATCCGGATCTTCTGAATTTATATGGTGACAGAGGAAATATTCAGTGCCTGATGAAACGCTGCCAGTGGAGAGGAATCGAGGCAGAAACGATAGCATATGAAACGGATGATACGATAGATTTTTCAAAGCTTGATATAGTACTTCTCGGAGGTGGTTCCGACCGTGAACAGATGATCGTATGTGAAAAGTTAAAGTCCATTCAGAAGGACTTTAAAGAGTATGTGGAAGCGAATGGAGTTGTGATTGCAATCTGTGGTGGATACCAGCTTCTTGGTAAATATTATAAGACAGAGCAGGGAATGATCACAGGTCTTGATCTGGTAGACATGTATACCGAGCAGGAAGAGGGACGACTGATCAGCAATATTGTTTTACAGAGTGAGCTTTTTGACATGCCGGTTGTTGGTTTTGAAAATCATGGCGGCAGAACCTGTATTAAGAATAATAAACCATTGGGTAAAGTTCTCTACGGAGCCGGAAATGATGGGAAATCCGGTTATGAAGGTGTTGTATACAAGAATGTGATCGGAACTTATCTTCACGGTCCGCTCCTCCCCAAAAATCCACAGCTTGCAGACTGGCTGATTGAAAGAGCATTGAAGAAAAAATATGGTGAAGACACAGTACTGACTCCGCTGGATGACAGTCAGGAAAAAGAAGCTAATGACTATATTGTACAACGATTTACAGATGAAAAATAAAATGCGAGGGAAGAGTTATGGCAAAATCACGCAATCAAAAAGGGAAGATACTGATTCTTGAACATCTCCTTATGAAAACATCTGAGAGTCAGATAGTAACGATGCAGGAGATTCTTGATAAACTGATGGAATATGGTATTACAGCAGAGAGAAAGAGTATTTACGATGATATAGAAGCACTGCGCGAATTTGGGCTGGATGTACAGTATAAGAGAGGCAGACCGGGAGGATATTATCTTGTAAACGGAAACACTGAAGCAGAATCTGTAACGACTGAATGTGCCGAAGAAAAAGAAAAGGTGTCTGAGAATTGTGAAGATACGCAGAATGTATTGAATGAAGAAAAGAAAACTGTACCGGTAGTTATAAATGTGGAAAATATTCTCTGTAAAGATGAGATACAGGATACCGAAAAAACAATAAAACTGCAGTGCAGCGGAGTAAGACAAAAAGAAATCAGAGACTATTTTGGCGGTTATGGAGAATATAAATTAAAAGAATCAGGATCTCTTCAGGTGACGATTCCAATGGTGGCAGGTCCGAAGTTTTATGGATGGCTGACAACGATGGGAAAGGATGTACATATCCTGAAACCTAAAAAAGCAGCAGTATCTTACAGAGATTATCTGAAGGGAATTGCAAAAGAGTACAAAGGAATTTGAAACTGTTCATAATCACAAATACAGAAAGGAAGACAGCATGAAAAAAAGAGCAGTATGCATGTTGCTTGGTGTGCTTCTGACAGGAACTATATTTACAGGATGTGGCAAAAACAAAGCGACAGAAGCTGCCAGTGAAAGTGCCCAGACTGAAAAAGAAGGAACTGGCGAGCAGACAGAGGCAGAAACATCATCTGATGATAAAAAGGACAGCAAGTCATCAGAGGAGAAAACAGATAAAAAAGAAGATCAGGAAGAGACAGAAAATACAGAAGAAGCTTCCTCAGAAGATAAAGAAAAAATAGCGATATTTTTTCCGGATGAGGAAAACTGGACCAGGGATGCAAAAGAACTTGAAATACAGTTTCAGGAAGATGGATATGAGCCAGTGATTCTTTATGCGGACAGTGACAGCTCCAAACAGGTATCTCAGATTCAGCAGATGACAGAAGATAATGTGTCTGCCATGGTGATTGCACCGGTAGATCCATATGGGCTCAGTGATGTGCTGACAGCTGTGAAAGACGCAGAGATTCCCGTATTTTCCTATGATGATCTGATTATGAATACCAATGCTGTCAAATACTATGTCACATTTGGGGGACGCCAGATAGGACAGACGATCGCAAAACAGATTATTGACAGTGAAGAACTGGATAAGGTACAGGAAGCTGGAGAATCACGTACAATAGAATTTCTGATGGGTTCATTAGATGATACACAGGCATTGTTTCTTTATAATGGTGTAATGGAGGTTCTGCAGCCGTATTTTGATGCAGGAACACTGGTATGCAGATCAGGAAAGCTATCCTTTGAGGATACCGGGATTCTTCGCTGGAGTACAGATCTTGCAAAAACAAGAATGACAGATATTCTGACAGATACATATCAGGAAGACAGCGTGCCGGATATTATCTGTACAGGATTTGATAATGCGGCACTTGGGGCAGAAGAAGCACTGGAAGAGTCTGGAACAGTTCCTGGGACAGAAGATTGGCCATTAATTTCAGGAACTGGATGTGATGCAGAGGGAGTTCGAAGGATTGCGGAAGGAAAACAGGCATTCAGTATTTTTATGGATCGAAGAGAACTTGCAGATCAGTGCGAAGATATGGTGAATGTTTATCTTCATGGAGAGGATGATCCTGAAGTGAACGATTATGAGCAGTATGATAATGGTACGAAAATTATTGGCAGTTATCTCTGTAACATACAGGCAATTGACATTGATAATTATGAATTATTGATTGACAATGGATATTATTCAGAAGATGAAGTGCGACCGTTGACAACACCTGTTCCTACAGAGAAAGCGATAAGTCCGACGCCAACAGAAACAGCAGAGTCTGTAACACCCGCACCGACAGAAACTCAGGATATGCCGGAAGGGTCAGCGGAAGCGGATGAAGAAACGGTAACGCCAACTCCGGAAGAAAAAGAAGAGAATAAGGTAACTTCAACTCCAAAACCGAAAGTTACATTAAAGAAATCATCAAAAATCAAAAAATAAAGTAACAAAAAAGGAACGTCTCACAGTTATGTGAGCGTTCCTTTTTTAGGATGATTAATCACGAAAAGTTAAAGAATCATCCGTCATAGAATCAACAATTGCAAGAGATTCCAAACGTACACCCATGTCACGAATCTTCTGTCCGCCGTTCTGGAAACCTTTTTCGATAACAATACCAGCACCCTCAAGAGTAGCACCGGATTCTTTGACAATGTCAATAAGACCGAGCAATGCGCATCCATTTGCAAGGAAATCGTCGATCAGAAGCACATGGTCTTCAGGACCAAGAAATTTCCTGGATAAGATAACATCATAGACTTTTTTATGAGTAAAAGATTCTACTTTGGAACAGTACATTTCTCCATCAAGATTCAGACTCTGCGCTTTTTTGGCAAAAATAACAGGAACATCAAAATACTGTGCGGCAATACATGCAATACCAATGCCGGAAGCTTCGATTGTAAGGATTTTAGTGATCGGGCAATCTGCAAAACGTCTTTTGAATTCCTTGCCGATCTCATTGATGAGAGTAATATCCATCTGATGATTCAAAAAACTGTCTACCTTTAAAATATTACCCGGTTTCACGATTCCATCTTTCAGTATACGGTCCTTTAAAAGCTGCATGATTTCTCTCCTTTGATCTGTAAGCATTTTTCTAAAATTATATCTATGATACTCTATTATTCGTGGAAGTTCAATTCTTTTCGACAAAAAAATTCAGGTAAATTTGCAAAAAGCATGAAACAGGAAAGAAATATCATCTGCAAACAGTAACGCGAAGAACGCAGTTATACTGGACATTTTTGGTCAGACATTGCAAAAGAACAAAAGGTTTGATACAATAAAAATAATTTTGAAAAATGATATGAACAGGAGGTAATGAGATGGCAGAACAGAAATATACAGTAAATGCTATGGGGGAACAGTGTCCGATCCCGGTAGTAAAGACAAAGAAAGTTCTGGACAGTATTCAGGGCGATGCAGAGATCGAAGTAATGGTTGATAACGAGACTGCAGTACAGAATCTCACCAGAATGGGAAAAAGTGCAGGAGCAGAAGTCCTTTCTGAGAAGAAAAATGACAAAGAGTTCCATGTGATCATGCATGTAAAGAATCGCCAGCCGGCAGCAGGTGGTGCAGCAGAACCAGAAGAGATTTCCTGTATTCCTGATGTAAAGGGTGACTTTGTGATCGCAGTGGATACCGATATCATGGGAAGAGGAAACGACGAACTTGGAAAAGTTCTGATGAAGGGCTTTCTCTTTGCAGTGACACAGCTTGATAAACTTCCGAAGACAATACTCTTTTATAATGGTGGAGCAACACTTACAACGGAAGGCTCTGATTCCCTGGACGATATTAAGAGTCTGGAAGCGCAGGGCGTAACGATCAAGACCTGTGGAACCTGTCTTAACTATTATGGACTGACAGACAAGCTCCAGGTTGGTGAAGTGACCAATATGTACGATATCGTAGAAACGATGGCAAAAGCTTCCAAAGTCGTAAAACCATGATCAAAAAGATACCAAGATATCTGCTCACATTCTACAACACCAGTGGGGCAATCGCAGTCGAACGCTTCTGTAAAGAACATAAGATTCCGGGAAGGCTTCTTCCGGTACCTCGCGAGATCTCTGCCAGCTGCGGTCTGGCCTGGGCAGTTGCAGCCCGGCAGGAGAAAGAACTACAGCCGGTTGAGAATGAATTTGCAGATGAGATCGAGGGCAGGTGGAATTTGGAGATATAAATTATGAAAGAATATGAAGTTATCTGGGAGATTTTTAACAAGTGCCCAAGAAATCAGATGAGAGATGTTTTTGTCGAAGAAGTAGAGATTGCAGATCCTGAGGAATACGTTAAACAAAAATTCCAGGGAAAAGATGTTTCTTATGACAAAATGATTCTGGAGGATGGAACAATCGTGTTTGACATCGTGACCTCACAGATAAAACAGAGATGTTCCTTTACAGAAATTTAAAAAGTATGGTATAATACAGGTTCAGGGTCTGAAGATCAAAAGACACTCATGTATTCATGCAGGGCTTTTGAATGAATAAATAATCCTGAGAAACGGAGAAAACATGAGTGAATTAAATGAACCACACGTACATACACTAGAAGATGGCACAGTGATCGAGCATTCTCACGGAGAACACTCTTATGGAGAACATTCCCATGAAGGGCATTCTCAAGGAAAACATGGTCATCACCATAGTCATGCTCAGACTAAAGCAGTACTTAACCGGCTTTCCAGAGCCATCGGTCATCTGGAATCCATCAAACGCATGGTGGAAGATGGCAGAGACTGCTCCGAAGTACTGATTCAGCTTTCTGCGGTTAAGTCAGCAATCAACAATACAGGCAAGATCATCCTGCAGGATCATATCGAGCACTGTATCGTGGATGCAGTCGAGCATGGTGACAAAGATGCGATCAAAGAACTGGAACGTGCAATCGATCGTTTTATGAAATAAAGTAACTATTCAGAAGGTAATATTCCGCGAGGTGTTTTGGCATGTTTTTTGCCAAAATCCCGAGACATACAAGGCAAAATGCCATCACCGAAGGTGATATGGAATGCATTTTGACTCGTAACTGTGAGGGTACTGAACAGTTATAAAATAGAATAATTCAAAGGAGTAAATAAAAATGGCAAAAGAATGCAGCAACAGCTCATGCGATAAGTCAAGCTGTGAAGGATGCGCAAGCAAAGGAAAGAGTAATCCGCAGAACTTTATGGCGGAACAGAATATTTTTTCGGATGTTAAACACGTAATTGGTGTTGTCAGCGGTAAAGGCGGCGTTGGTAAATCCTTCGTTACAGGTTCTCTGGCAAACGCAATGGCAGCAAAGGGCTACAAAGTAGGTATCCTGGATGCCGATATTACAGGACCTTCCATTCCAAAGATGTACGGCCTCACAGGTGCTGCCAAGGCAGACGATAACGGCATTTACCCAATGGAAACAGCAAACGGAATCAAGGTTATGTCCATCAACCTTCTTCTTCCAACAGAGGATACTCCGGTTATCTGGAGAGGACCAGTCCTTGCAAACATGGTAAAACAGTTCTGGACAGATGTTGTCTGGGATAAGATTGACTATCTCTTTGTAGATATGCCTCCGGGAACAGGCGATGTGCCGCTTACTGTATTCCAGTCCCTTCCGGTTGACGGAATCGTGATCGTAAGCTCCCCACAGGATCTTGTTAAGATGATCGTTAAAAAAGCATACAACATGGCTGAAATGATGAAGATCCCGGTTCTTGGAATCGTAGAGAACTACAGCTACGTAAAATGCCCTGACTGTGGCAAAGAGATCAAGATCTTTGGTGACAGCCATATCGACGAGATTGCAGCAGAGCTGAATGTTCCGGTAGTAGGCAAGATGCCGATCGACATGGAATATGCATCCAAGGCTGATAATGGATCCTTCGACCAGATCAATAACGAATATATTGCAAAAGCAGTAGAAGTAATGCCAGAATAAACAAGAGCTCCCGCGTGGGAGCTCTTACTACTTACAAAGGATATTTACTAAAACATTTCCAGGAACCGTTCCGCAGCCTGTGAAAGCGGAAGATTCTCATGCTGCACAAGCACCAGCTGTCTAGGCGGAAGCGGAGTGACCAGAGGAATTGGTTTCAGCGAATCATCCGGATCCAGCATATAGTCCGGGATACATGCGATACCCAGTCCGATCCGGGCAAGGTCCATCAAAAGATCGTTGCTGTTCAGCTCGACCTCGGGCAGCAGTTTCAGCCCTTTTGCAGTAAAGGTCTGCTGCAGATATTCACTGGTGGTACTCTTGGCGGAAAGCATCAGGATCGGCTGTTCCAGAAGAGTTTTCAGTTCACAAGGCATTTCGTCCGGAAAAAAGCATCCGGGATTGCCGACAAAGATATCCTGGAATTCCTTCAGGATACGTATCTTCATATGAGAGTCAAGGCGAGAGTTCGGAGAATTGCAGACAATCAGATCAACCTGTCCGTTTTCAAGCAATTCCACACAGCCGATGGACGTACTGTTTGTGACCTTGATGCGCACATCCGGAAACTCCTGATGAAATTTCTGCAGATAGCGCAGAAGAAAATAACGGCAGATCGTATCGCTGGCTCCAATGCGCAGCTGACCCTTGAGCATATTGTCGCCGGACAAAAGAGATTCACCTTCGTCCAGCATCTGCATGGCCGGTTTTACATGCTGCAGAAGAAGTTCGCCCTCCGGAGTAAGGAGAACTTTTTTTGTACTTCGGATAAAGAGCGTGTGATTCAGCTTTTTCTCCAGAGTTTTGATCGACTGGCTGACAGCAGACTGCGAGATAAAAAGCTGCCTGGATGCCTCCGAAAAACTTAAGCTGGTCGCAACATGATAAAAGACTTTATATAATTCCAGATTGATATCCATAAATACCTCCTGATAATTAATGACGCTAATAAAAAATATAAGATATATTAATTTTACTAATGATATTTATTATGATACTATAGACTCAGTAATTCAGCAAGTATATAGTTTGTTTTAGTTACAGCAACAATAATAATACCCAGAGAGGAAAGGAGTTTCTAATGAGTAACGTAAGACGCGTTTATGTAGAAAAGAAACCAGCCTACGCCGTACAGGCGAAAGAATTAAAACATGAGATCAGCAGCTATCTCGGAATCAAATCAGCATCCAATGTAAGAGTACTGATTCGTTATGATGTTGAGAACATTTCCGATGAAGTTTTCGAAAAAGCATGCAAAGCAGTATTTGCAGAGCCACCAGTAGATGACCTTTACCTTGAAAAATTTGACGCAGCAGAAGGTGCAAGAATCTTCTCCGTAGAATACCTTCCGGGACAGTTCGACCAGAGAGCAGACTCTGCAGTTCAGTGTGTACAGTTCCTTGACGGAGATTCCCAGCCGATCATCCGCTCTGCTACAACATATGTGATCGAAGGAAACATCACAGATGAAGAATTCGAAGCAATCAAACATCATTGCATTAATCCGGTAGACTCCCGTGAGACAGGCCTTGAAAAACCTGAAACACTCGTTGCTGTATTCCCGGAGCCAGAAGACGTTAAGATATTTGACGGATTCAAAGAGATGTCCGAGGCAGATCTCAAAGCTCTGTATGACTCCCTGAATCTTGCAATGACATTCAAAGATTTCCAGCATATCCAGAACTACTTCAAAAACGAAGAAAAACGCGATCCTTCCATGACAGAGATCCGTGTACTCGATACCTACTGGTCCGATCACTGCCGTCATACAACCTTCTCTACAGAGCTTACAGATGTGAAGTTCGATGAAGGTGACTACAAAGAACCAATCGTAAAAACTTACGAAAAATACCTTGCTGACAGAGAAGTCCTCTACAAAGGCCGTGACGACAAATTTGTCTGCCTGATGGATCTTGCTCTTATGGCAATGAAAAAACTTAAATCTGAAGGAAAACTGGCTGACCAGGAAGAATCCGACGAGATCAATGCCTGCAGTATCGTTGTTCCTGTAGACGTAGATGGAAAAGAAGAAGAGTGGCTCATCAACTTCAAGAACGAGACACATAACCATCCAACCGAAATCGAGCCATTCGGTGGTGCTGCTACCTGCCTTGGCGGTGCGATCCGTGACCCGCTTTCCGGACGTACTTATGTATATCAGGCAATGCGTGTAACCGGTGCTGCTGACCCGACAGTATCCGTAAAAGAAACTCTGAAAGGAAAACTTCCTCAGAAAAAACTGGTCAGAGGCGCTGCTCATGGTTACAGCTCCTATGGTAACCAGATCGGTCTGGCTACAGGCTATGTAAAAGAAATCTATCATCCGGATTACGTTGCAAAACGTATGGAGATCGGTGCCGTTATGGGTGCAGCTCCAAGACGTGCCGTTATCCGTGAAAACTCCGATCCGGGAGATATCATCATCCTTCTTGGCGGACGTACCGGACGTGACGGTATCGGTGGTGCAACAGGTTCCTCCAAGGTACACACAGAGGCTTCCA
>OLNE01002080.1_pt1 | contig 13125 bp, 10 predicted proteins | sample 1672431 | NCBI WGS metagenome assembly OLNE01 (sample SAMEA3136685, study PRJEB25190) | human gut metagenome | reverse complement strand
CTGACGCAAAATCCACTTGGGTCTGCGAATTGTTCCGCTTGAGACACACTCTAGGCAGCGATGAAGGCTGGATATGGGTGTGCTATTCGTCACAGACGTTCAATCATGATGGTAGCAAAGCCTGCGTAAGCAAAGACATTCCATCGCTTTGGAAGGTGGAAAGGTACGATGGCGGAGAATGGGTGGTCGTTCAGATACGCGAACATCCCTGAGTAATTGCGGCGGCCGAACGTCCCGCCTTACCCCAAAACGCAAACCAAGCCCGACGGCACAGCGCCGCCGGGCTTTTGCACGCATTCCGCATTGCGCGGATAAGATCGTATTTCTGCGTCTGGCTTTAGGCCGTGAACGCAGCACTTGCAATCGACGGCTCTTACGCCGCCAGGAAACCGCGCATGTCGGACTCCAACCCGTCTACGTAGTCGCTCACAACCAGGTCGAGCGGCTTGCTAAGATCAAGAGAGAGTATGCCGAGGATGGACTTCGCATCAACGATGTACCGGCCCAGCACCAGCTCCATGTCCTGCTTGTAGCGGGAGGCGATTTCAACGAACCTGCGGATGTCCTCCGGAGTGCTAAGCTTTACGCGCATTTTCATATTTTGTTCCTCCCTTTACTCTGTCGGCCGATGGCCGAAATTCTGTTGCCGTGGCTCTGCGCGGCAGTCTCAGCCGCCTGCGCTTATCGCTCCCGGCGGGATGTATTTTACTCCTGCCATGTTGCATAATGCAGTCGAATTTGTAATTATATGGGAAGGATTCCGAAGCGATTATCGGGCGAAATGGTTATACGATGGTAAACTCGCTGGATTTATTAACCGATCGGGGCGTTTTCCTACCTGTACGCTGGGTTATGTTAACTGTTATTAAGGCATTTACAGGGCGAGGCGGCAGTTCAGACTCACTGCGCTTTGACCAGATAAACGCGATTACCTGCTCCAGCCGTCCGTGAGCAGTTCAATCCACGCACACAGCGCCTCGCGCGAGAACTCGCCCAGCGCCCGTGAGTATGCCTTAAACGCCTTTTGGTCGTTTTCGCGCATGAACCGCAGCGCCTTTTTAGGCCCATAGTAATGCAGTCCGTGCAGGTCAAAGTATATCTCCAGACTGTCGATGAGCACCCAGTGCCAGCGGAACATGCCCTCTGCGTCGCCGCGTGCCGAACGCGCCAACATCTTTCTGCACCACTCGGCTTCCTCGCGCAGTTCGTCCGCGGACTTCTTGGGAATGGACGCAATATAGTCCAGCACGCGCCGTTTAAGCCGCGCGGCAATGCCCGACTTATCCAGAATTATGCGCCCGTCGAATACCTGAACGAACTCCTCAGGGTCATAGTCGTCCGCGAACGTCTCGGGCGGATATACGAACACGTCCAGCACCGTACCCGCGACGATAGACGAATCGTGCGTGCGCGCGCCGGGCGCGATGACCAGCGCGTCGAAGTCGCTGTGCTCGCCCGCACTTCCGTCGGCGAACGAACCGTATGCGATTATCGCGTCGGGCGAGTATTTTTGCCTGAGGTAGTCGATAACGGCGCTTGATATATCCATGCAACTCACATCCGCAAATCAGTTTGTACAAGCCGCAGTATAGCAGAAACGCGCGCGAAAGTCCAGAAGGATAGGCGGCGTTAAGGCAGTTCAGCCCTGAACAGCTGCCTTAACGCCCGCAAAAAAGCGCCCTTCCGATTGAGGAAGGACGCGAAATGCTTTTTGAAATTTACTGCGCTTGAATCCGTGCGTTGAGCGCGGAAACGTCGGCGGCCAGAGCGGTCTTAACCGCCGCCTGATGGTCAGGGTCAACGCGGTTGGTGCCGTGCGTGCGGCTGTTGGTAAAGTGTATGCACAAGTGGCCGACGAAGCTGTTGTTGGATATTGACTCGCCGCCGTGGGGCATACCGTTCATCGACGCGGCGATATTTTTGCCGCCCACGGTCACGATTATCGCGCGGCGCGTCCACGACCACTTGCCGCCGTACAGACGGTAGATCTGCCACGAGTCAAACTCGGTCAGCGGTTCGGAGTCGGCGTGATTCTTGCCGCCCAAGCGGCGTATCGTGAACGATATGCCGGTCTTTACGTCGGTGACAACCGCGGTGGTGCCGTCCTTGAACGTGCCATGCGAGCGGTTGAGGAAGCCGTCGGTGTTTTCAAACCAGTCCATATCCTCAATTTCGCCGATAACCGGGTGCGGCGCGCTGCCCGCGACCTCGGAGGGAGTGTTGGATTCGACGTCGGCGCGATCACCCGCCTCGTCATACGACACCGCGTCGTCCGAATACAGGCGCGTCTGCGTCTGAGTGCCCGCTACGCCGTCCACGCTTATCTGATTGCCCTTCTGGAAGCTCTTTACCGCGTTGACGGTGTTGGAGTCGTATATCGAGTTTACAGTCGCGGTATAGTAGCCCAGCTCCTTCAAACGCTCCTGCAGCTTCTTAACCGCTTCGCCGGTCGAGCCGGACTTCAGTATGGTATAGGTGGGCGCGGGGGTAGCGTCGGGGTCGGGAGTGGCAGTTGCAGTAGGCGCGGGGGTCACGGTAGGCAGATTGCCCGTGTAAAGCGCGATCTGCGTGGCCGAGTCGGCTATTCCGGTGGCCTCCAGACCCACGCTGATCTGGAACATCTTAACCGCCGCCGCAGTCTTTGCGCCATATGCGCCGTCAGCGGAGCCAGTCAACAATTTAAGCTCGATAAGGCGGCGCTGCAGCGTCTTTACATTTGCGCCGACCGAGCCGGTTTTAAGCTCGGGATAGGCGGTGGCCGCAGGCGCTGCACTGGGCGCGGGGGTCGCAGTCGCCGTGCCCGCCATCGGTGCGTCGTATGCGAACAGACGCTCCTGCGTCTCCATGGTGGCAACGCCGGTTACGCTTATGCCGCACGCGACTTGGAATGCCTTAACTGCTGTCTGAGTATTGCCGCCGAAGTAGCCGTCGGCATTGTCATTCAGGAACTTCAGATCGATCAGGCGCTGCTGCAGCTTCTTTACGTCGCTGCCCATGTCGCCCATTTTAAGCTCGGTATAGTCGCCGTCCTCGCCCTCCTTATAGGGCGCGCGGGGGGAGTAGAGCAGCGTATATGTGGCCTTGTCCAGCACGCCTGTACGGGTAAGTCCCGCCGTGGACTGGAAGTCCATCAGCGCGGCCTCGGTCAGCGCGCCGAACGTGCCCTGCAGCGAACCGCTGTAATAGCCCAGTGCGGTCAGGCGCTGCTGCAGCGTCTTTACCGCCTCGCCGGTCGAACCGCGGCTTATCTCGACAAAGTTGTCGCCTGCGGGCGTGTCCGCGCCGGAGGAGTACAGCGCGTTGTGTGTAAGCTGATCCACATCGCCGGTAACGTTCAGTCCGCGCGCGGCCTGAAACGCCTTGACAGCCGCCTTGGTCGCGTTGCCGAACGCGCCATCGGCCGCGCCGGTGAGATAGTTTAGCTCTATGAGCCGCTTTTGCAGCTGCTTGACCGCCGCCCCCGTGCTGCCCTTGGACAGCGTGCCGGGGAAGGCGACGCTCGTCGAATTGGTGGGCGCGGACGTAGGCGTAGGCACGGGCGTGGGTATTATGGTGGGCGCCGCCGTCGCGGGCTGGTTTTCTATAAACCAGTTGTCATCGGGCGCCTGTGTGGGAGCGGGCGCGGCAGCCTCGCTTCCGGCCGAGGGCGCTTCGTCCGAATACAGGCGAATGTAGGTTTCAAAGTTGAGCGTGCCGTCCACGGTTATGCCGCACTTTATCTGGAACGCCTTTACAGCGGCGGCGGTGTTCTTGCCGAACGCGCCGTCCGCGGTGCCCTTCAGATACCCCAGCGCGCTCAGGCGGCGCTGCATCTGCTTGACCGCCTCGCCGACGGAGCCGGTCTTCAGTACGCCCGAAAACTCCGGCGTGCTGGACGATACGACGCTGTTTGTGCCGGACGACGAATCGTCGTCTGCGGGCGCGGCAGTGGGGGCCGCGGTGGGCGCGGATACGGCCGCGTCGGCCTTGGGCGCATCGTCCGCGAACAGGCGGTTATACGTGGTTTCGCCCACGATGCCGTCGGCAATCAGGCCGCACTTTATCTGGAATGCGGTCACGGCCTGCTTGGTTATGGAGCCAAAGTTGCCAGTGATGGGGTTATTGAAGTAGCCCAGTTCGCTAAGGCGGCGCTGTATCTCGCGCACGGCAGTGCCCGACGAGCCCTGCTTTATTATCTTGAAGGCATACATATCCGCCGAGTCCAAATCAAGCGTGGTTTCCTCGGCGCAGGTGTAGTCGGCAACCTCGTCGGCAAAAGTCTGGACAGGGGCGGCCATCAACATCGCAAACGAGAGCGCGCCCGCGATTGCGCTGCGACCGGCTTTAATAATGCTCATATTGCACCTCTATACAAATATTGCGGACAATCGCTTGCCGCCTGATGAATTCTAATGGAATCCTCATATATTATATTGCAAATTTATTACGACTGTCAAGCGCGTTGTCATGAACGTCGTGAGTTTAATTGTATTCGTTAAACTTAACTGAGAAGAAAGCTTTCAAAAAATCCAATACGGAGAGAGCGTGCTCTCTCCGTATTCATTACCCAAATTATCTGCACCAGCTCAGTTTTGTGACTCCGATATGTGCTGTATGCAAATTCATATTGCCCTAAACCAGGATAGGGCGTATAATGAATTCCATGGCGCGCATTAAAGGCGCGTATGCGGAGGAGAAACAAATGACGGAATTCATGAACGGGTTTGAGCAGATGCTGAGCGTGGTGATCGAATTCAGCATACACCTGCTGGAATTCATGGGCGTGGCGACTATACTCGTGGGCGCGGTGCGCGCGGTATACGAGCTGTTCCGGCACAATCCGGGGGTCAGGCTTAAACTGGCCGAGAGCATGGCGCTGGCGCTGGAATTTAAGCTGGGCGGCGAGATACTGCGCACGGTGCAGGTGCGCGACTGGAGCGAGATCGCAATCGTCGGCGCGATAATATTGCTGCGCGGCGTGCTGAACCTGCTGATACATCACGAAATACGCGTCGAGGAAGAGCGCGACGAACGCCTGAAGCACATGTCCGAGCCGGAGCACGGCGGACATGGCGGCGACGTGCACACCATACACGGCTGCGTCGAATCGAGCTGCGTGTTTCCCACGCCCGATATGGACAAGACCGCCGAGTGGTACTCGCGTTGTTTAGGCTTCCGCGCAGAGCGGTACTTGAATGACAGCGAGCCGCACATATGCCTGTACCGCGAGGGCATCGAGATAATCCTGACCGACTCCAACGGCGCGCCCGTGCGCACCAACCGCGACCTGTACGGCAGCGGCTGTGACGGCTTCTTCGCGACCGACGCGGTTGAGGCGCTCCAGCGCGAATTTATGGCCAAGGGCGCGCGCATACCTAAGCCGCTCGAAAACAGCAATGGCGGCAATTACGGATTCGTGGTTGAGGACATGGACGGCCGCTATCTGGACTTTGTACGCAAGGAAAACTGATAAGCTGCGCAAATATTTTCGCCCGCGCCACACAAAGCTTTTGCTGTGTAGCGCGGGCGGTGGTATAATAAGGATATATTAATGAAATCCAGCGCGCGCTAAAGCGCCGACTGTGGAGGTGCCGTATGGCTGCTTTGAAGATACTGCTTGTGGATGACGATCCCAATATACGCCAGCTGCTTAATCTGTATCTGACCAAGGAGGGCTATCAGGTCGAAATGGCCGAGCGCGGCGATACCGCCGTGACTATGTTCAAGCAAAACCCGACCAGCATAATGCTGCTGGACGTAATGCTGCCCGGCATGGACGGATGGCAGGTATTGCGCGAGGTGCGCAAGGTATCCAACATACCGATAATCATGCTGACGGCGAAGGACGAAACCTTTGACAAGGTGCTGGGTCTGGAGCTGGGCGCTGACGACTACATAGTCAAGCCCTTCGACCCCAAGGAAGTGACCGCGCGCATAAAGGCCGTGTGCCGCCGCTTCCAGCCCGCCGAGGCCGCGCCCGCGAAGGAACTGGTTTTCCCTGGCCTGACAGTGAACCTGACGCAGTACGAAGTCACCTACCGCGGCCAGCAATTGGAAGTCCCGCCCAAGGAGCTGGAGCTGCTGTACTTCCTGTGCAGCCATAAAAACCAGGTCTTTACGCGCGAACAGCTGCTTGAACAGGTGTGGGGCTATGAGTTCTTCGGCGACAGCCGCACCGTGGACGTGCACATAAAGCGCCTGCGCGAAAAGCTGACCGGCTGTGAAGAACTGGGCTGGAGCATAAAGACCGTGTGGAGCGTCGGATATAAGTTCGAGGTGAAATGATGCGCTATCCGCTGTTTTTGCGAGTGCTTAGCTCGATACTGGTCACGGTGCTGGTCACGCTGCTGGTGCTTTCGTTTACGCTGGTGGGCTTCCTGCGCGCAAACGGCGTGGCGCAGAAGCAGGAGCTTTTGCGCGAACAGGCGCGCGACGTGGCCGCGATGATGAGCCAGCGCGACGGCACGTATATGTGGTCGGTCACGACCAACTGGGACAAGGTAATACGCGAAAAGATACGTTCGATCAGCGAGGACAACGACGCGACGATCTGGCTAGTCGATCGCAACGGGTTTGTGCTTAGCCTGTCCGACGACACCGATTCTTTGGCCAAACGCCTGAGGGACGAAAACGTGCTGGCACAGCTTCAGCGCGTGCTGTCGGGCGAGGAGATACAGGTTCAGGGCCTGTTTTCCGAGCTGGGCGGCCAGATAGTCACCGTCGGCGTGCCGTGGATCGATCGCTATGGCGACGTGGGCGGCGCGGTACTCCTGCATACCGACGTGAGCAATCTGGATGTAAGCTTCGGTGCGATGGGCCGTCAGGTGGCGGTCGCGGCGATAGCGGCGCTGATACTGGGCGTGGCGCTGTCGTACCTTATGTCGCGCTCGATCACGCGCCCGATAACCACCATATCCAAGGCGGTGGGCCGGTTTGCCAAGGGCGAACTGGACAGCCGCGTGGATATAAACAGGCATGACGAGCTGGGCGAGCTGGCCGGCGCATTTAACTCGATGGCCGAGGATTTAAGCAAGCTTGAGACGCTCCGGCGCGGCTTTGTCGCCAACGTGTCGCACGAACTGCGCTCGCCCATGACCAGTATGCAGGGCTATGTTCAGGGCATGTTGGACGGCACCATACCGGAGGAGGACTATCCGCAATACCTGAACGTGGTGCTGTCCGAAACCAAGCGGCTCAATAAGCTGATAAGCGAATTGCTCGACCTGTCGCGCATAGAGTCGGGCAAGTTCCCGCTCAACTGCCAGAAGTTCGACGTGAACGAACTTATCGCGCGCATAATGTTCCAGTACGAGGGTCGCATCGAGGAAAAGCACATCAATGTCGATATATCGTTCAGGCAGGAGCAGTGCTTGGTCTGGGCCGACCCCGACAGGATAAGTCAGGTGGTCGTGAACCTGATCGACAACGCGGTCAAGTTTCTTCAGGATGGCGGCAGCCTTACCTTATGGACGCTGATGGACGAGGATCACGCCATAATCACAATAAAGGACGACGGCCCCGGCATCGCGTCGGACGATCTGCCGTATATATTCGACAGGTTCTATAAGGCCGACAAGGCGCACTCGGGCAAGGGCACGGGACTGGGACTTTCCATAGTAAAGAAGATACTGGAGCAGCACGGTCAGGAGATCAAGTGCACGTCCACGCCCGGCCGCGGCACGTCGTTCATGTTCACGCTGGCCAAATACACGCCTGAATTAGAAAAGAAACAGGCCGAAAAGGCGCAGGCGCAGGCCGATGGCGCAAAGCAGTCCGCACGCGAGCTGCCGCCGGCCGATAATCAGGATAAAGCATAGTAAGTCAATGCGACAGAAGGGACGGGATACATATGACAGGTATATTCGCAAAGCGCGCCGTATGCACCCTGCTGGCGGCGCTGATGCTGAGCGGCACGGCGCTGGCCGATGTAAGCAAGCCCGCGACAAAGGGCGGAGTGAGCGAGGATAAGTCCGAAACCGAGGTGCAGACCTCAGACGCACAGGAGGACACGGGCTATTCGCTGCTGTTCACCAACAACCCCGTGCCCGACATCGCGGAGCGCTGCCTGCCCAGCGTGGTGGGCGTAATCAACATGGTATCCACGTTCGACTTCGATTCGCGCAAGACCAACGACGAGGAGTATGCTTATGGCTCAGGTGTGGTAATCGACGACGATGGCCACATAATCACCAACGCCCATGTGGTTCAGGGCGCGGACAAGGTGAAGGTGCTCCTGGTCGACGACAGTGAGCTGGAGGCCGAAATCGTGGGTACGGATACCGATTCCGATTTGGCCGTGCTGTACGTCGAGGGACTTAACCAGCCCGCAATCGCGCTGGGCGATTCGGAAAAGCTGCGCGTGGGCGATTTGCTTATCGCGATAGGCAATCCGGGCGGCTATTACGGCTCGGTATCGGTTGGCGTAGTCAGCGCGCTGGAGCGCGACATAGAGCAGTTCGCGCGCCCCATGCAGATAATCCAGACCGACGCGGCCATGAGCCCCGGCATATCGGGCGGCGCGCTGCTTAACAGCAGGGGCGAGCTGGTGGGCATACCCGCGCTGGGCGTGCTGCTTTACGAGGGGCTTAACTTCGCGATACCCGTAAACACCATGCGCGATGTTGCCGCCGAGCTTATCGAGTACGGCAAGGTGCGCAAGCCCAGCATAGGCATATACTACACCGTTCAGGACGGCCCCGACGAACCGCTTAAAAACTACCTGCCCGCGGGTCTTTTAGTGGGCGAGGTGGGCGCGGACACGCCTGCCGAAAACGCGGGTATGCGCGTGGGCGACGTGATTTACTCCGTCGCGGGCGAGCGCGTAAAGAGCGGCCGCGATCTTGCCAACGTCATGCAGGGCTACACGGCGGGCGATACGGTCACGTTTACCGTGTACCGCTTCTCGTATGAGGACAGGCCGCTGGAAGAAAATTTCGTTGATATAGATATAACGCTGGAATACCTGAGCTGATTTTTTAGCGCCGCCGCATACCCTAAGCAGAGCATGGGATGCGGCGGCGCTGGCTTTTTCAGCGGTTTACACAATGTAACCGGAAAAAAACTTGACTAAGACCATGTTCAGCCGTACACTGAAAACACTGCGCCGCGTAATCTTTATCGCGGCAAATATAAATCGGGCGCGCCCGCGTATCCGACGCAGAGCACGCGCCCGTGCCGAAGGGATGGACTGTATGAAAAGTGAATATTCGACCCGCCGTGGGTATTTTACGGTCTGCCCGCGCCGCATGTGCGCGGCAGCGACGCGCGTGTAAAACGGCGATTCGGAGTGTGTCTCCATTAATTTCTGAGCGCACAATTTCGGGCGGCTCAGAGCTGTTTGAGCGTTACAAAGCTCAATCAAGTGCGGCAGAGCTTTCGGCTTACCAAGCAAAATCATCCGAACATGCGGATTGTCCTGCTTGGGACACGCCCTTGTAATGCCGGAACATAAATCGAAACGCGCTTACGCCTTGCTTTATCGATCGACATATCAGGAGGAATTGCGTCATGCCCGTAAGAATACCCAATAGCCTGCCCGCAGCGCAGGTGCTCAAAGATGAAAATATATTCGTGATGACCGAGCGGCGCGCGCGCATACAGGAAATTCGCCCGCTTAAAATCGCGATACTTAACCTTATGCCTACCAAGGAAGTCACCGAAACCCAACTGCTGCGCCTGATCGGCAACACGCCGCTTCAGGTGGACGTGACGCTCTTGCGAACGGCCAGCTATCAGGCGCGCAACGTGTCCAGCGCGCATCTGGATACGTTCTATAAGACGTTCGACGAAGTGCGCGACAGCAAGTTCGACGGACTGATAATCACCGGCGCGCCGGTCGAGATGCTGGACTTTGAGGAGGTTCAGTACTGGAACGAGCTGACCCGCATAATGGATTGGGCCGAGGAGCACGTATTCTCCACGCTGTACATCTGCTGGGCGGCGCAGGCCGGCATGTACTACCGTTATGGCGTGCCCAAGTATGAACTCGAAAAGAAATGCTCGGGCGTGTACCGCCACCGTATACTGGTCAAAAACTGTCCGCTGCTGCGCGGCTTTGACGATTATTTCTTCGCGCCGCACTCGCGCCATACCGAGGTACGCGCGGAGAACATTGTGAACGTGCCCGAATTGCAAATACTGTGCGACAGCGTTAAGGCGGGCGTGTATCTGGTCGCCAGCCGCGACGGCAAGCACGTATTCGTGACCGGCCACGCTGAGTACGACGCGGATACACTCAAGCTGGAGTACGAGCGCGACACCGCGCGCGGACTCAATCCGCAGATACCGTATAACTACTTCCCGGAGGACGATCCCACCCGCGAGCCGATGGTGCGCTGGCGCGCGCACGGGAACCTTTTGTTCTCCAACTGGCTAAACTATTACGTATATCAGGAGACGCCGTACGACATAGATCAGATCGGCAAGCGATAATGAATGGCAAAAAAAGCGTTCCCCCTGCATATGCGGCAGGGGGAACGTCGTGCGTCTGGGATTAAGTCGGATATTCGCAAACAATTATATCTCGAACTCGCCCAAAGTTTCGGCGCTCCAGTCGGCGATGCGCCTTAGCTCCGGCCAGTCCGCGTCCGAACTCCAGTCGTGCACGCCGCCGACCATGAAGCCCGCGGCCTTTGCCGTGCGCGCCGCGTGCAGCGCGTCCTCGAACACGATGGCTTCATCCGGGCGCACGCCCAGCTTATCGGCGGCGGCTAAGAAGCAGCGCTCATGCGTCTTGCCGCCCCAGTCGTCCGAGCACGCCACAAACTCGAACAGATCGAGCACGCCGAAGCGCTCAAGAGCCGAGCGCACCATGTCGCTGCCCGTGGCCGACAGTATGCACAGGCGCATACCCGCATCCTTCATGCGGCGCAGCGCGTCCAGCGCGCCCGGCTTGGGCTGAACCTCATGCGCGTACATGCGCCGGATGGTCTGGTACAGTTCTTCGGTGAGCGCGTCTACGTCGCTATCGGGGATGAAGTTATCGTGTATCCATTCCATCGTGTCCTCCATGACCATGGGCGCGATAAGCTCAAGCAGGTTGTCGGGGGGAGTGGCTCCGTGGCTGATTATCAGATCGCGGGGCGCGTCCGTCCATACGTGCATCGATTCGGCGATGGTGCCGTCAAAGTCACATATGGCCGCGCGGGGGCGGCGGCTTAGGCTGTTCAAATCGGTTTACTCTCCATATCGTCGCCGCACGATATGCGCGGCGGTATTTTTTTCGCCATGATACCACATGCGCGCGCGCAAATCAACGCACGTACATGTATGAATTTTGCAAAATCCGCAGGATAAGCGTATTTAACCGATACGCAACCTGAAAGGTGCTATTTGGCTGTGTAAACGGTGGCCGCGCAGGGAACAAACCGCGCGCGGATAATGTCTAAATAGCGCGAAAATTTTTTTGCGTTAAGGTCGTTTACAAATGCGCGCGGATACTGTCCGAATAAGGGCAGAACGTGCATTTTAAGCGGGGATATAACCGGCAATATAACGGCATACCGAGGTGCATTTTCGATGAATTATGATGACGATAAGGTGCGTCGGCGCACGAACGCGCGCGACAGCTACGACGACGACATGTAAGATGACGAGCCGCGCGAGGATACGCGCCGCAGGCGTTCGGCCGCGCCCACTTACGATAACCGTCCGGCACAAAGCAGTCGGAATACATATGAAGGGCGTTCGGCTCAGGGCAGTCGCAGTTCCTATGAAGGGCGTTCAGCGCAGAGCAGCCGCAATGCCTATGAAGGCCGTTCGGCTCAGGGCAGTCACAGCTCCTATGAAGGGCGTTCAGCGCAGAGCAGCCGCAATGCCTACGAAGGGCGCTCCACACAAGGCAGCCGTCAGTATGCCTCCGCATCGCGCAGGTATTCCGACGACGAGCGCCGCGGAACCAGCTATGACGACTACGCCGCGCGCCGCAGCTATTCGCGCGTGGACGACGATTACGACGACGAGCCGGTGCAGCATAGAGCCGTGCGCCGCGCCTCTGAAAACTACTCCCACGCGCAGACCGAGTATGCGCGCCCGCGCAATTCGCAGTCTCGCCGCAACGTGCGCGAAGAGGACGATTACGACTTCGCCGAGCGCAGCCGCTCATACGGTTCGCACTCCCGCAAGCCCAACAATACGGGAAAGTACGTGGCGATAGCGCTGCTGGCGGCGGTGCTGATTATCGCGATACCGCTTAGCATACGCGGCGGACTGTTCAGCGGACTGACCGCCAGCGTCGCGGGACTGGGCACTGTGCCTACTGCGCAGACCCCGTTTGAGGACGTGTTCGCGTCGCCCACGCCCGACCCGGCGGCGACAGAAGTGCCCGCGCCCACCGAACAGCCGACTGAGCTGCCCACGTTTGCGCCCACCGAGGTTCCGGGCCGCGTGCTCGACCCCGACAAAAAAGCGATTGCGCTGACGTTCGATGACGGCCCCAGCAAGCAGACCCGCAAGATACTGGCGACGCTGGCCGAATATGACGGCCTCGCGACGTTCTTCACCGTGGGCGAGCGGCTGGACGACTATTCCGAAACGCTCCAGATGATTTACGATTCGGGTTGTCAGATCGGTATGCACACCTACAGTCACGCCAACCTGAGAAAGCTCTCAAAGAGCGAGATACTCGATGAAATAAACAAGACCAACGATTTGATCTACAAGTACACGGGCGAATATTCACAACTGGTGCGCCCGCCCTACGGCGCGGTCAACGACACGGTAAAGGCGACCGTCGAGCAGCCCATGATAAACTGGTCGATAGACACGCGCGACTGGGAAAGCCGCGATGCCAACAGCGTGTATAACGAGATTATGAACAACGTCGAGGACGGCGACATAATCCTGATGCACGATCTGTATGCCTCGACCGCCGAGGCGGTCAGCATGGCCGTGCCCGATCTGGTGGCGCAGGGGTATCAGCTGTGCACGATAGACGAACTGTTCAAGCTGAAAGGCATAGAGCTTACGGCCGGAAAAGTATACCTGTCCGCTAAAAAATCCAGCGACGATTAAACGGCAAAATAAGGCCCGCCGATATTCCAAAGCAGGGGAATACCGGCGGGCTTTTTGCGCAGTGCGGCGAGCCATAGCCCCTAGAGTGTGTCTCAAAAATTCCTTAATCCGCAATTTCGGCGTCTTTTCCGCCAT
>OLNE01002073.1_pt1 | contig 13141 bp, 12 predicted proteins | sample 1672431 | NCBI WGS metagenome assembly OLNE01 (sample SAMEA3136685, study PRJEB25190) | human gut metagenome | reverse complement strand
ATTTTTTCTGTTTCACAAGTTTCTGGATTCTGGTGAAAAGCTCCGGCTCATATGCTTCTACCCATTGATACAGCAAAGCCTCGTTATGGCAAAAAACAAAACCATCGTATTCTTCACAGAATTTTGCCGCAATGCGGAACGTAGATAAAGCTTCTGCTGCACCTTCTTCCCATTCCCATTGCCATACAGGATCCAAATGTGCATTACAGATTAAAAATAATTTTTCTATCATAGCAATCCCCTTTTTAATAGCAATTCTGTAAAATCACTCGGACTGCATTGTTTTATTGAATTGCTATAATTAAATACTCCGCTGCAGGCAGCGGAGTATTTAATTCCAACAGTTACCAAATATCTACACAAACAAGAATTCCCGGCTTGTTGCCTGCAAAAAGAATATCATTCCTTTATTGCTGTAAATCTGTCATAAGCAGCCTGCTCGATTTCCAGCAGACGGCTGGCATTCATCTGTTCTACAGTATTTACATAGGTATCCCAATCCTGATCCACATCGAGTTCTCCTGTGATAAACTGAGCTTTTGCCTGCTGCAGATAGGTTGTAAGATCTTTATAAATCGGGCCTCTCTCTTCGATTTCTTCTGTTGTATAGGATACAACCGGATAACAATCCACACCGGTCACTCCATCTGCTTTATAAGCGTCCAGAACTCTGGCTGCCCAACCATATTTTTCAACAATTTCCGGTTTTTCCAGAAGCTCCTGGTCGGCGTTAAACAGTGCTTCTCTGTCGAGGTTTCTCTCTACCAGATTCAGTGCTTCGTTCAGGACGGAACCTTTGTAACGGTATTCTTCTCCGGAAGTATAACCATCCGGCACTTTCATTTCCGGAACCTCGATTCCAAGAAGCTCATCCTGTACCATATCAAAGGTGATTCCCTCATAACCCTTTGTTGCAGAGAGCATTCCCTCATCAGTGTAGAAATAATCCAGGAAACGGGCCATTGCTTCCGGATACTGGGTGTTGGCATTGACCGCAACCATAATACCGTTCTGAACCGGGCTTGCAATACTGGTTTCCCGCTCGGAATGAACATCGGAGGTAAGACCGGACAATCCCAGCCAGTTAGCATCATAACTGATGTCCTTACCTGCCATAACAAACGGGGCAGAACCACAGCCAAAGGAGCCATATACATCTCCCTGCTCTTTCGTCGTAACTTCTTCTCCAGTAATGGTGAATGCTTCCTGTTCCATTAACCCTTCTTCATACAGTTTATGCATGAATTTCAAAAATTCTTTATAATTATCACTGATATTTGCAAGCTTTACTTTTCCATTTTCATCTGCCTGGAAGGCACAGTCCACATCTCTTGTAAAGATTCCAAAAGCATCCAGGAAGGTCATGTCGATCGCAGAATAGCCACCGGATGCTGCTGTATACAAAAGGGGAATTTCATCATCCGTATCTCCATTTCCATTTGCATCCTGATTTTTGAAGGCTACAAGTGCATCATAATACTCATTAATGGAAGTCGGAACTTCCAGTCCCAGATTCTCCAGCCATACTTTATTGATAAAGCTTCTGGTTAGACGGTCCGTCATATCTACGCGCAGTCTCGGAAGTCCGTAAATATGTCCATCGGATGTACTGCAGAATGCTTTCATTTCCGGATACTTTTCAAAATATGCCTGCAGGTTCGGCATCTCGTCCAGATACTGGCTGAGGTCCAGGAAATAACCTTCTCCGCCCCATTCGTTTACATCACCGATATTCATGAAGCAGCCGGTCAGAAGATCCGGAAGCTCGTCACCTGCTACCATCAGAGTCAGCTGTGTTTCCCAGTCAGTTTCATAGAAATTGCAGTCCAGACGGATTCCAAGGCGTTTTGCATACTCTTCAATATCTGCCAGCTGTGTCCAGTCATCCAGGCCGGAGGGTTTCGGACCCGATACCGTTACGGTAATCTCTTTGTTCGTGATCGGATATCCGGATTCATTTACCGTAACATCCCCATTTTCTTCTGCCTTCACAACGATATTGGTGCTTCCTCCAAATCCAGCCACCATACCTGTTGCCAGCAAAAATGCCATTGCCTGTCTCGTTCTTTTCTTCATAACCATATTCGTTCTCCTTTTCTTTTTTTATTAAATATACCTTATCAGGTATAGATTCTCTGTCTCATCAACCCTTCACAGAACCAATCATAATGCCCTGTTCAAAGTACTTCTGCAAAAACGGATAAATCAAAAGCATCGGCAGCGCGGATATCACGATCACACCATATTTGAGCATATTGGCTGTATCTGCCTGCTTGATCAGCGCCATCATTTCTTCTGCGGAAAATGATTTGCCGTTCGCCATGGCCGTTTTTGCGAAGGTACTTTTTGTCAGAATTTCCCGGAGGAAAAGCTGCAGTGGATATTTATCTCTGTCTTTCAGGTAGATCATTTCCACAAAGTATGAATTCCAGCGTCCCACGCCATAATACAAGGCCATCACGACGGTGATCGGCTTTGACAGCGGAAATACGATTTTGCTGAAAATCTGAAAATCATTACAGCCGTCAATCACAGATGCCTCCTGAATTTCCCACGGGATTGCAGTCATGAAATACGTTCTTGCAACGATCAGATTGAATGTGGATACCAGCCCGTTTACCAGAACGACTGATCTCGTATTGAGAAGACCAAGACTTTTCACATTGAGGTATCCCGGGATCATTCCTCCGCTGAAATACATCGTAATCATGAAAAAGAGCATCAGGTATTTCTGCCCTTTTAAATCTCTTCTGGATACGGCATAGGCACAGGGAAGTGTGGCTGCCAGATTCAGAATGGTTCCCACGAAAACATAGAACAGTGTGTTGGCATATCCGGTCCAGATCTCTTTATACTGAAGCAGATACCGGTATCCATCCAGGGTTGGTCTGACCGGAAAGAGAAGCATTTCTCCTCCTGCAACCGCTTTCGGATCACTGAAGGATGCACTCAGTACAAACAAAAGCGGATACAGCATCAGCACAGCCAGCAAAATCAGAATCAGGTACAATGCAATATCAAAAATGGCATTGTTTATTTTTGTTTTACTTATTTTATCCAGTCTCATAACTTCCGTTCCTCCTTAAAACAGGCTTGTCTCTGTGGTTTTCTTTGAGATTGCATTTGCCGTCAGCAAAACAATGGAATTTACAACCGAGTTAAATAAATCTGTTGCCGTACCAAATGAGAAGTCCGCTTTTTCCAAGCCGGATTTATACACAAAGGTGGAAATTACCTCCGAAGCGCTTAAGTTCGTCGGATTCTGCAGAAGAAATACTTTTTCATAGCCGACGCTCAGAAGGGAACCACAGTTTAATACCAGCAGGATCAGAATCGTCGGCATCAATACCGGCAGATTCACATACCAGATTTTCTGCAACCTGGAGGCTCCGTCGATCTCTGCCGCTTCCAGCAGGGACCGGTCCACACCGGATAACGTAGCGAAGTAAATAATACTTCCCCAGCCCATCTCCTGCCAGATGCCGCTCAGTACATAAACCCACTTGAACATGGCCGGGTCCTGCAGGAAATTTTTGCTGTCTCCACCCAGAATTTCAATAAATTTGTTGATGATACCTGAGGACGGACTCAGATACAGGGTCAGCATTCCGCACATGACAACCGTCGAGATAAAGTGCGGCGCATAGGAAATGGTCTGAAAGCCTTTCCGGAACCGGCTGTGCTGTACTTCATTCAGGGCCAGTGCCAGAATGATCGGGATCGGGAATCCAAGAACCAGTGAAAGAAGGCTCAGTGTCAGCGTATTTTTCAGAATGATCGGAAACCAGTAGGAAGAAAAAAGACGCTGAAAGTTCGCAAAACCGATCCACGGGCTTCCCATAATTCCTTTTCTCATACTGTAATTTTTAAACGCGATGATGATTCCATACATCGGCTTGTAGTTGAAAAGGAGTAAATAGACAACCGCAGGGAGGCACATTACATACAACCGCCAGTTCGTCCATATACTTTTTTTCTTCACTGCATCCGCCTGTACTGCCTGTTTTTTTCTGCCTTTCATGTCGTCTCTCCCTCGTTTTTTTCTTTATTTTAGCAGTTTCCCCTCTTTTTCTGACATGGACAAATTTTGAAACAGACAAACAAAAACCATGGAAAAATTTACCTTCTGTCAGAAGTTTTCATTTCTCCATGGTTTTTATAAAATTTTATATCTTTGCTGTTGTTTTATCCAATCGCATCAATAGCCGACTGAATCAGTGTTGCAACAGAACTGCCGTCCGGACTGTCGGTGTCAAGCAGGGTGATGGCGGTGCCGATGAGGGAACCGGCTGCCGGGTAATCGCTGTCTGCTTTTTCCTTTGCCTGGGTAAGGAGAGTGGTGATGGCTGTCTTGTTTGCCGCCACATCCGCTGTAACGAGAGAGGAAGCGCTCTGAAGGAGAGGAAGAATCTCATCCCTGGAGCCGCCCTCTGCTGCCGGAGTATCTGTGACTACGGGTTCTCCATCTGTCGCAGGCTGGGTAGCTGCTGCTTCGGTCTCGGGCTGGGGCTCCGGTGTGCCTTCTGTCTCAGGAGCTTCTGCCGCCTGGGTCTCCGGCTCGGCTGCCTCCGTCATGGGAATGGCTTCTGCCCCTTCCGTATTGCCGTTGATGCCGATTACCTGTGCTCCATTAACTGTGAAAAGTTCGCTCGGATCGCTGTAATCCTTTTTGGCTATGAAGTAATTTCCGCTGTCGGAAAAGCTGTAATTGTAATAACCGCTCAGGATTTCATTTCCATGCCAGTCAACCAGGGAGGTGGCTCCGTCAACGCTGCTGACTACGAAGAGCAGGCCGTTTGCCTTGCCGTAGGGCCGGTTGGCATAGGGGCCGGATTCGGTTCCGTCCGCTGCAACGATGGTGTAGGTGCCATCGCCGTTCTTGTAGATACCGGCCAGACCGTTGCACTCAAAGTTCTCACTTTCATATTTCAGTTCGCAGCTGACTTCTCCGCCTTTTGTCACAAAACCGGCTTTGTCGTCTTTTTCCACACAGAAGTAACCTTTCGTGCTCAGATATCTTCCGCTGCCGCCGTAATTATAATTGATCCGGTCGTACTCGAAGGGAATAATCACCTCTCCGTTCATATCGGTAACGCCGTAGATGCTCTTTCCTGCATCGCTGTTCCAGTCAGATCCCATCACATAACCGTCATCAAAGACGCTTATTGCTCCATGGCCGGATTTGTCGCTGATCTGTTTCAGCACAACGTTTTCATAGGAGTAATCTCCAAAATTCCATACGCTGTCTGCCGATGCCACGGCATTGAAGGAAGAATCATAGGTTGTTACATTTCCGCTGGTCCGGTCCTGAACATTGAGGTAATCGCCGTCCGCCTCGATATCTGCCAGCTGATCCCGGGTCAGTTTCACGGAAGAAACCTCCGATTCACTTACATGATAGATGCTTGCCGTGTCGATCTGGTAATGGGTATCATCCGAATAACTCTCGAAATCATACTCATCCTCTGTGGTTTCCTTTAACACATAGGCGACGATCCATTTTTCATTCAGCACAGAGACATTGTCAAACTCACAGGGTACGACCAGCTGTGCTTTCTCCGTTATAACTCCTGTCTTCTCCGTATCTGCATCCTGCACGAGAACAAAACCGTTGTTATAGCTCGTGTAGCTGGAATATTTCGGTTCGGAATACTGGGTGTCTGTCACATCCATGACCGCATATTTCTCGTCGTCATTGGTAGCCAGCATCAGATCCGTTCCGTCAATAAAAAGCTCAGAGAGAACGGTTCCGACATTCTCAACGGTCACGTCACCGGTATAGGCCTCCAGAGATGCGCCTTCTTTTGTCTCAATCTGCATCTCTGTGGCTCCGCCTGCGCTGTTGGCAAGATCCACCGGCTCCGCATCGTTGACCATGTAAAGGGTGGAGGAAGTGTAACCCTCCTGGGAAATCAGATAGCTTCCGTTTGCTGACATGGAATAGCCGCTGCTTCCGGAAAGAAGCACATTTCCGTGCCAGTCAATGAGATCATATCCTCCGCCTGCATGACCAACCCAGAGCAGACCCTTGGATTCCTTGAGCACATCCATGTAGTCATAGGTTGTTCCCAGATCGGATTCTCTTCCGTCTGCGGACAGGAGAATATATCCGCCGTCGCTCTTTTTCACCTGGACGGTCATCCCATAGCCCAGAAGAGACTCTGTATTGTCGTATCCGTAATTGAAGGAAGCAGTCACGTTTCCTCCTGCGGTCACAAAGGTCGTCTGTTCATTTCCTATGGAGAGGAAATATCCGCCGTTTTCATAGGTGTCAAAGGAAGTATCAAAGCTGCTGAAATTTGTGGGAACGATCAGGTTTCCATACCGGTCAATGATTCCATAACCGTTATCGCCGGAAGCCATCGCATATTTGCCATAGAAGCTTCTGACATAATAACCGGTCTTCTGCTGAATGGCCTCTTCCAGGGAATTGTCATAGTCATACTCCCCGAAATTATAGAGGGAATCCGTCGTCTGTACGGCATTGAAAGAGGAATCATAAGTAGTGATCACACCACTTCTCGCCTCGATGTTGATATAATCCGCACAGCTGTCCGTATCGTAAAAATCATCTCTTCCAAGGGTACCGACACACTGGGCTCCCTGGGTGCCGATGTAGTAAATATCCACATGGTCGATGAGATAATAATTGGTATAGTCCGTATAATCGTAGTCATCTTCCGTGCCGCCCTCTGTGAGAACCACGCCTGCGGCCCACATGTTTCCTACGACTTTTACCGCGTCATACTGGAAGTCCACAACGACAGAACCGTCCGGTGCAAGGATGCCCGATTTTCCGGAGCCGTCATTGAGTTCGGCTATGATATAGCCGCCTCTGCCCATCATATCCTCGCCATAAATGGATTCCGTGAGAAGATTTCCGTTCAGATCCATCAGAGCGTAGGAGCCGTTCAGGTCTTTGTATTCAATAATGTTGGTGCCGGAGATAAACATATCTGCCTTCACGCCGCCTGCTGCGGTTACACTTGCTTCGCCTGTGAAAACATTGATCGGCTCTGCGGGTCTGTCAGATACGGCAACGCTGCTGGTAGCATTGATGATTGCATCGTCGCCCCAGATCTTATCATTGGTCCGAAGAAGAATACTGTTGCTCGGCAGAACCTGCTCCTCGGTGATCGTTGTGAAGGTGTCGGTGATCGGGTCGTCGATACCGCTGCTGGTGGCTACGTTGTAGGTAACGCGCTCCAGGGTCGGCTGCATCTGGGCGTAATCGTAATCCATCTGGCTGAATTTGTAGCTGAAATCATAGAGCTGGGTCTTCTCGACTTCGCCAAGCTTTGCCGGAGCTTCCTTGCCCTGATTTGCCGCTGCCTCTGCTGCCGCCGTCTCCGTCACGCCGATGACATTGTCCACAACGTCGTGAACGGCCTGTTCCTCGGTGATCTGATCTCTGACAATATGAATCTTGATATCGTTTACCACCAGGGTCGCCTGATCCTGTCCTACAGTGTCAGCGATGTTTCCTGTGGTGATGAGCTCTACGTTTGCCAGCTCTTTCTTGCCCTCGTCAAGCTGGGCTCCGCTGGCCTCCTCGTAGGCCATCATAACACCTGTGAGGGCTCCGGTACCGGAAACCTCGAAAGGCGCTGCTGTCAGAACCTCACAGTTATAAACGCCGGAAGTGGACAGCTGGCTGGCGATCATGTTGCTGGTCACATAGTTTAAGTTTGCCGTTTTTACCTGAATACCGCCTGCGTTTGTGGGATTTACAAGCGCACAGCTGTAGGTGTAGGAACCGATCTTCTCTGCGGAAATCAGGTTTCCAAGCTTCTCCTTCTCATCCGCATTTGTGATCGTAATCGTTGTTACTTCTGACTGGTCGATTCCAAAGAACTGAAGAATCTGGCTCTTCTGTTCTTCGGAGAGGTCTGCTCCCAGAGTCAGTACAATGGGAAGTCTGGACTCAGAAGCCAGACCTGAAATATCAGCTGCCTGTACCATGACAGAACTCAGATGCGCCATGCTCATCATTGCGATAAGCATAAAAGCAATGCATCTTTTAATACGCCCATCAGTGCAACAAGCATACAGCAGATGAGCTTTCTCATATACTTTCCTCTCATGACTCTCTCTCCTTATTTTATTTTTTTATTGAAACACACCTTTCGCCCTTTCGGCTCCGATGCATTCAAAACTGATTTCTTTTATGACGGAATTTTCACAGATGATCGTGACCGCACTGTAAAACGGATCGTCATTCCGGACAATCGCATAACCGTTGCAGCCGTCATCCCGCACGTTGCATGCATAGAGATAATCGTTGCCCACAAAGGTCGCCACGCCGTCCAGCTGTTTCCCTGCAAAAGCCGGGAAACCTTTCAGGATATCCGCCTCGGAACTGCCCACATGGACGTTTCCGGGCAGAACCACATTCAGATAGGTACCGTTGGTGTCGATGAGGGCCGTAAGGATACCCTCTGACAGCACCGTGTCGTAGCCCGTCATATTTGTGATTCCCGTCATCTCTTTATAGAGTGAATTTTCAAAGTAAAAATACTGGGTGTTGATGATCTCTGTCCAACTGCCGGACTCCATGTCCGCGTCGGAAGAGATATCATAGGGCAGCCGGATCTGCCGGTCCAGCTGAATATCCTCCGGAGCAATCTCGCTCATGGGCGTCGGAAACTGGTAGGTATGACCGTTCAGCTCATACTGGAAGGAGCTGATATCCCCGCCCTCCGGTGCCTGGGGCGTCCCCGGTTCAGCTGCCGGCGCTTCGGTCTCCGCGGGTACTTCCGGCTCTACTGCCGGTGCCTCAGTTTCCACAGGCACTTCCGGCTCTACCATCGGTGCTTCCGTTTCAACGGGCACTTCCGACTCTACCACCGGTGCTTCCGTTTCAACGGGCACTTCTGATTCTACCACCGGTGCCTCAGTTTCCACAGGCACTTCCGGCTCTACCATCGGCGCCTCGGTTTCAATCACCGCCTCGCCGCCTGCAATCTCTGCGCTCTGCACCACCTGGTTAAACACCGGGAAATAGTTATAAGCCGACAGCTGCCCCTGCATCAGCTCAAAGGCATAGACCGTATCTTCATAGATAAAGCACACGGTCTCGCAGGCAAACTGGTTGGCTCCCACATTCATCTGGAAATTCAGCTTTCTGGCGGGCAGATTCGCGGAGGAAATATCCTCCGACTGCATATCCGAAGTGACGCTCATATCCGAAATACTTTTCTCATAATTGGAAAAAGCGCTCTCCGGCTCGTCCGCTCCCATATCAAAGTAGCTGATAGTCAGCGTGCCTGCCCTCGGGCTGATAGCTCCGGAACCGTTCACCGGCGAATAGGAGATCAGGCTCCGGCCGCTGGCCGCATTGTTTCCCCAGTCCCCGGGTACATCCACGAAGACGCTGACCGGGATCTGGGTCTGGAGAAATTCCGGCACCTCAAAGGCCGGGAGATTCGCGTTAAAGGTTGTTCCGGCAGTCCCCTGAAGGGAAGACTGATCCGGAAATACCATGCCCGCAAAGGTCCCTTGAGCCCCTTCTGCTGCCACGACGGCTGTCTCAGCCGTCTCTGTCTCACTCCCCCCGCTTTCCTGAAGGAGCCCGTCAAGCAGGAGATCCACAGCTGCCGTATTCTGGCTTCCGCCGTCCGTCAGCACCTGGATGCTCTGCAAAGTGGCCTTCACCGGATCGCCATCCGGCAGAAGATCCATGCACTGCTGCAGCAGAATCTGAATGGCTGCCGCATTGGAATCCAGATCCAGGTCCGCCAGGCTTTTCACCGCCTCCAGCTGCTTCTTTACGTTCTCCTCCAGTGCAGAAACGGGCATGACCGCCTCACAGAGGAGCGCCGCCGCCAGAAAAACGGCGGTCTTTTTTACATGTTTTTTCATAGGCTTCTTCCTCACCGGTAGCTCTGCATGGCGTTTGGCGCCAGAGCAATGATCGCCGAGTCACAGTCAGAACCCCATTCGCTGTTGTTCAGGCGGATATGGACGCTCTCCTGCACCATCTGGATCTCGTACATCCCGTCACTGGTGATATACTTGTACTCGTCCCCCGGCACAAAATGGGTGATCGTGTCCGTGGATACCAGAAAAAGGAAATGATCCAGTTTCTCTCTGTATTCGGGATCGTTCAGGGCCTCCATGAAATACTGGTATTCCTCGGTTCCCGGCGTCAGGTCATCCTCCTGGCTTCCTGCATCATCCCAGGTCGCATCCACCTCATACCAGACGTTCTCGATTTTTACGATGTTCCAGGCATGGCCTCCGGCATCTGCCTGGGAGGAGCCTGCCATTCCGCCGATAAACGCCGCCTCGATCCCGCACTGCTGCAGGAGATATTCCATGGCCAGCGTGTAGCCGTCGCAGACCGCATAATTGGGATTTCCGCTGGAATCTGCCACGAGGCAGCCGTAGGCCGTGTGCGCCAGGTCCTGGCCCCGCTCCCATTCCACCTCGCCGTCGCCCACCGGATCGTTATAATTTACCAGATCGATGAGCTTATCGTGGATCTGACGGACGATCTCATAGTCCGAAGCATCCTGATTGATGTCCGCGAGGAAAGAGGCCGCTGCTGCATTAAAGGCGTTCATCTGTGTCTCATAGTTCGTAAAAGGCTCTGCCATCTTGATATAGACAAAATAGAAACCGCCGTAGTTGACCGCTTCCGAGAGATAGACCATCTCCGCCTCCTGCCCCGCATAGAGCCAGAAAAGCTCCGGATGATCGAAGCAGAGGGCCCGGTAGGCCACGTTAAATTCATAATAGTAATCCTGCCCCGTCGGATCGATATCCGTCATCATAAGACCGATGTTCCCTTCGCTCACCGGGTCCTGGGCCACCCCCAGCATGACGTCGTAGATCTCCTTTGCCACGGGGTCCAGATTTTCGTAGTAATAATAACTTCCTGAAGCGTTCTTATTGAGGCTGCTGCCGCCCGCATTGTAGGCCTGCATGATCGCATCCAGTTCCGCTGCATCCTGGCCTGACAGAAGTTCCATGGGCTTCGACGGCGTATATTCCGCCATATCTCCCGACGGCATCCGGTTCACTTCGAGATTTTTCACCTCTGCGGCACTGACTGCCGTTCCGTTTGCCAGCAAAACGCCCGCAAGAAAAAGCCCTGCTATTCCTTTCTTTTCCTTCATGCTGTCCCCCCTCTCACAACAGAATGAAACGATCTCCGTTTTTGATCTGGTACTCTCCCAGCGTGCTGTTGGAATCCAGCAGCGTATTTTCCGCGCAGGAACACAAAAATTCTGTTCCCGACGACTGATACATATTTCCTGAGAGTTCTTCCGCGATTTTTACAAACAAGGGGATCAGTTCTTTGATTTTGAGAAAATCCGGCACAAGCACTTCAAAGCTCTGAGAGATGGACGCCACGTCCAGGGTTATCAGTAATTTTGTCTCCATAGCTCCCTCACATACTCTTCTAAAACTACCTCCTGATCCCGAAGAGCTCCATCCAGGTCCTCCAGTATATCACGCCGAAGCTTCATGCTTTTTCTTAGCTTCCGGATGGCCTCCAAAATTTCCGGCCCTCTCGGATCTCCTGCAAAAGCGGACTCTGCCATCTCCTCGATGCGGCGCGATATCCGGATTTCCTCTTCGAGATAAAAGGTATGATTCTGCAGCTTTGCAGGTATGACCTTTATCTCCATGAAGCCTTATACAATCAGTCCTGCGATGCTTGCTGCCGCTCCTGCTGCGTCGGTTGCTGCTTTGGAGGCGTCTTTTACATCGGATACGATATTGTCAACGGTGGAACCGGCATTTGTCAGATCGTCAACCACCTGCTGATACTGAAGATTCGTATTTTTGCAGTCGTCCATGCGGTCTTTTACCTCGTTGATTTTATCACTGATGAGGTTCATGTACTCGGTGGAGGAAGCGGAGCCGTCCCAGAAGTCCTTCATCTGTCCCTGTAACGTGTTCAGCTGCTCCAGATGTGTCACCAGCTGGGAATAATAACCCTCCAGTGCGGAGATTTTTCTCTGATAAGTTCCTGCGCTGTATTTTAAAATATATCCTGCCATGTTATTTCATCCTCTTTTCTTTTTTATTCAGGGTCAGTGTCCGATCTTTCTGGCTGCTTCTGCGATCGCCTCAAGAATTTTCGTAAGAGTTCTTGACCACTCCTCCATAATATCGCTGAGTCCGTCTACCGCTTTCATAAAGTTCTGTGTCAGGGTCTGGAAAGCTTCTGCCAGAGCTTCTCCTGTCTTTTTCAGCCCCATCATGATCGTATCGTCCTCATAAGGCTGCGTCTTCAGCTCTTCTGCCACCAGCTTTAAGAGCTCATCTACCCGTTTAAACTCTTCCTCCACATTTTTCTGCCACTGTTTTGCGCTTTCCATTTTGAAGCTTAATTCTGCTGCACTATCCATTCCTATTTCCTCCTTGTATATAAAATATTAAATGGTACCTATGATTTTTTTCAGCCGGACCCATTCTTCTATCTCCGAATCCAGCAGTTTCTTATATTCCTCCGCGATATCCCCGGATAAAAAGCCGGACAGGACTGTTTTTTCCTCCTCCAGCATCCTGGCAAGATCGTTGCAGAGACGAACACAGTTTTCCTGTTCTATATATCCCATCAGCTGTCCTCAAAAATTGAATCGTCGTCGGTTTTCACCTTCTCCTGCCGAAGCTCTCCGCAGGGCATCAGAAGGTGATGCAGTTCCCCGCGGTAACTCATGAGAAAATGATTGGCCGGCTTTTTGACCAGAAGCCTCTCCATATCGTAGGGAAGCTTGACCAGGCTCTGCCGGTTCAGTTTTTCTCCGAAAAGCAGGGCCAGTTTTTCTGTATTAAAACACTTATAAAGCTCATTTCCCCAGAGGAAGGGCGGTTCGTCGCTGTAGAGCCCGGCCATCAGGTAAATCTGAGCGTACCTGGAAAGAACATAGACGGAACTGAACTGCTTCAGATAGCCTGCCACCTCCGTCGTCACGGAAACGAGATCGGAATACCGCTCGAAAATGACGAGAATTGGCCGGAACATTCCCCTCATATGGGAGAAAGTCTCCTGCTTTGCAATGGCCGTCTCCGGGTCCCACTGTTTCTCCTCGCAGTATTGAGTGTAGAGATTGTAGCGGTGCTGGGCGTTGGCACAGAGAAAAGCCGCCAGTTGCCCGATGCCTTCCGCCTTCGATTCAAAAATCCT
>OLNE01002072.1_pt1 | contig 13149 bp, 6 predicted proteins | sample 1672431 | NCBI WGS metagenome assembly OLNE01 (sample SAMEA3136685, study PRJEB25190) | human gut metagenome | reverse complement strand
TTTACGAAAAACCGCAGGTGTATATGGAGAGGTTTGAACTTGCGGAACATATTGCCGGATGTAGTCTGACGATGAATCATGATACAGAATTTGTTTGTACTGGAACTGGAACTATTGATGGGACACCAATGAATGTATTTGTTGATATAAAAATATGTGATGGAGAGAAAGCAGCACATACTGAAGGATATTGTTATACCAATGGATCCATAAATGTGGCTTCGATCAATTCCTGATGCATAATTTGAAGTATAGCAGTATCTTTTCTATTTCGGGGATTAATATCGTACTTCATATGCCGCATGAAATTATTATTAATGATAGTTTTAAACCGTTTTTGAGTTCAGAAGAAAAGAATGCAATACATGTGTATTTTCATGAAGATAAGAATTTGAAATTTGGCGGTGAAAATCTGATAACTACCAAGATTCCGTTTCGTGTTTATAAAGATGAAAAAGGATTTTACAGAATTTTTCATGACCATAAGCTTTTGAGAGATAAACCATATGCAATTGGAAGAATTTTATCTGATACAGAGGAAGAAATTGTGTTTCTTCCAGAATGCAGAAAATTTTTCAGTGAAAGTCATAATACTTTTTCACACATTGCTTTCGAAGAATTACTGCTTCGTCATGATGCAATGATTTTGCATGCAGCTTTTGTTAACACAGAATATGGTGGGGTTCTTTTTTCGGGACCATCGGGTGTGGGAAAGTCAACACAGGCAGATTTATGGTGTGAATATAAGGCTGCAGAACAAATTAATGGAGACCGTCCTATATTAAGAAAAAATAGAGGACAATGGAAGGCATATGGCTCACCATATGCAGGATCCTCCAGATGTTGGGTTAATAAGACGGCAGAAATCAAATGTGTTGTGATGCTGGAACAGGGAACGGAATGTAGAATCCACCAACTGGGAAAAGCAGAGGCCTTTCGCAGATTGTATGAAGAACTGATTATTAATTCCTGGAATAGTGCATACGTAGAAAGAATAGTAAATCTTATTGAGGATTTTATCATGAAAGTTCCGGTGTATTATATGCGTACTACCAAAAACAAAGAGGCAGTTATGGTTCTGGATGATTTCCTGAAAGGGGAAGAATAGATGGAAACAAAAGAAATACGTTATGAAACTCCTCTTACAAAGATTTTGTTTCATAAAGCGGAAATACAGAAAATACCATTAAGTGGAACTTTTGAGTTAAGTCCGATCTGTAATTTTAATTGCAAGATGTGTTATGTGAGGCAAACTCCAGAACAGGTAAAAAATCATCCGAGAAAGATGCGAACCCTGGAGCAATGGAAAATGTTGGCAGACCGTGCGGCAGATGCAGGAATGCTATATTTGTTGCTCACAGGCGGGGAACCATTTCTCTGGCCGGATTTTTGGGAATTATATGAATATGTTTCGAAAAAGGGGTTTGTTGTTAGTATTAATTCAAATGGTTCACTGATTGACGAAAAGGTAATAGATAAATTGAAAAACATGCCTCCGTCAAGGATAAATATCACTTTGTATGGAGCGTCAGCGGAGACATATAAGAGACTTTGTGGAAATCCGGATGGTTTTTCGAAAGTTGATAGAGCAATCACGCTTTTGCAAGAGGCAGGTATTCAGGTGAAACTGAATTGTTCACTGACACCGGATAATGTGAATGATCTGGAAAAAATTGTTGCATATGCCAGGGAACATAAACTGATTTTGGAAGTTGCAACATATATGTTTCCACCACTTCGAAAAGATCCATCAAGTATTGGAAAAAATAAACGTTTTAGTCCAAAGGAAGCTGCCTATTGGCAGATTCGCCGGTATCAGCTTCAGTATGACAGGGAACGTTTTGAGCAGTTCCTGAAAGACCTTTCAGATGGTATAGAGCCCCCCTTGGGGATTGAAAAAGGATGTTATGATCTGATAGATGGTAAAGTCAGATGTCGGGCAGGAAGTGCTTCATTCTGGGCAACCTGGGATGGTTATTTACTTCCATGTGGAATGATGATGAAACCGCAAATAGAGATGGATGATTGCAATTTTCCAAAGGCATGGGAAGAATTGGTAAAAGTAACACAGCAAATCCGACTTTCAGGTATTTGTGTGAAATGTAAAAATCAGGGAATTTGTCATGCGTGTGCAGCTATGGCGTTGGCAGAAAATGGTGAATATGGAAAGATTCCTGAATATCTATGTGAAATGATGCTGGAAATGAAAAAAATAGCAGCAGAACAGAATCTATGGCAGATAGAAATGCCTGGAGATAAAGAAACTATCAATTAAGGAGGAAGATTATGAGAAGTAAAGTAAAACAAATATTGTCGATTATTTTGACAGTATGTATGTTAGCAACAGTGGCTCCTCTTAACGCTTATGCGGCAGATGTTGATTTTGGCGATGGCGAAACAGCAGATATAACCGTTGATGCGGATGAAGCAGGAGATCTGGATGTAAGCGAAGAAGAGTCTACAGATGATACTGACATATCGGCAGATATTGGAGAAGATGTAGAGGAAGATGTAGAAGAAGTTACGGAAGAAACTCCGGAGGAAGAACTGGATGCAGTAGTTGAGGATGAAGAAGATGTATTCAGTGCAGGAGATACAGAAGACACTTTTTCGGATGATGAGACAGATGCTCAGGCATTTGATTATGTTACATCGGACAATACTGTGGCACTTCCGGATGGTTACATGAAGATTTTTCATCTGGATGCAGGAAGAAAATATTTTACAGTATCTGAGATTGAAGATATTATTGATACTTTGTCAGCCAGTGGATATAACTATATGGAACTGGCAATTGGAAATGATGGATTACGTTTCCTGTTAGATGATATGTCTGTGACTGTAGGTAAGAAGAACGATCCTTCAGACAAAGTAACAGAAGGAATAAAAAAAGGTAATAATGACTATACTACTGATTCAACGGGGGAACTGTCCGAGGCAGAGATGAACACAATTATTTCTTATGCTACATCTAAGGGAGTTTCTATAATTCCGTTATTGAACTCTCCGGGACATATGGATGCAATTATTAATTGTATGAAAAGTCTTGGGATGAAAAATGTTGCATATGAAAGCTCTGTAAGAACAATTGATGTTACCAATGCAGAAGCTGTTAAATTTACAACAAATCTGATTGCGAAATATGTGACATATTTTGATGGTAAAGGCTGCAAAGTATTTAATATGGGCGCAGATGAATATGCTAATGATACGACAAATGGATTTAGTGCTCTGATTAGTAAGAGGAATTATAAATATTTTGTAGATTATGTAAACAGTATAGCAGCAGTGATCAGGAATGCAGGAATGGTTCCAATGGCTTTTAATGACGGTATTTATTACAATTCTAATGATCATTTTGGAACTTTTGACAGTAATATTGCAATCTCTTACTGGACTTCTGGATATGGCAGTTATAGTCCAGCAGCTGCTTCGTTCCTTGCGGGTAAAGGGCATAAAATTATAAATACGAATGATGCATGGTATTATGTGCTTGGACGTGGAACAGGTTCTTATAATCTGTCCAGTGCTCAGACGGGTGTAAATACTAAGAAATATAATGATGTTCCGGGAGATAACGATCCGACACCGGCAGGGTCTATGATCTGTATGTGGTGTGATGAACCGGAGGCAGAGTATTCAGCTGATGAGGTGAATAATGTAAAAGGACTTATCACAACTTTTGCAAGCAATAACCAAGAGGTGTTTACTACTACACCATCAGAACCAAATAAAGTGCCATCCAGTGGACCGGCAAATGCTATGACGAGTCAGAGCATTGACCTCGAATATTGGATTACGAATGAAAAAGTATATAATACAAATATAGTATCGGAAAAAGGACATGTTCAAACGATAACAACGGAGACAATGGGGGCAACTACAGATAAAGGTATTTCAATTTCTGATATTGCACCAAGTCCTGCATACTCATTTTTTGATGGTACGGTAACCGTCTATTATTGGCAAACCGTATGTCTTGATCAGACCAAAAAACAGACAACTGCTTCTGGGGTTGATCGAACAGCAGATGGAACAACATTAACCCATATTCGTTATTACGATTATGCATGGCAGTATAAGACTTTGGAGGGAGAGTGGAAGTACTTCTTAAATACAGATCAGTTAGTATCGTATTATCTTCAGAAAACGGAAGTAACGAAAGAGGTTGAGACTTATTCAAAAGACTGGGGATATAGTACTACTGGCACAACGCCAAACACCAGTAGTGAAAAAGGTCAGGTTGCACTGACTGTAGCAGTTGTTTATCCAAATGGAATAGTGGCTCCTGAAGAAAATTCCATGTATTCAAATTCCACGACTATATTTAACTATTGGTCAGGACGAGATATAGGTATCATAGCACCAAAAAACAACAGTGATTATAATATCAGTAAGATTACAGTGACAGATGGAAAACGTAATTATAATACATCTGATAATGTTATGGTATAATAATGATACTATTACCTGGAATACGGTGGAAGATGAGGATCAGAATACATGGTATGATGAAACCGAAGTGTGGAATAAGTCTTCTGGGACAACACCGATGGTAAATGGTAAGGTAAGTAGTATTGCATGGACTAAAAAGAATACAGCTAAATTAGTTTTGATATATTTAGAAACAGTTCAGAAGAAAACAAACCTGAATGTAAAATATGTGGATGACAGTGATAATTCCAAAACAATTGCAGAGTATCAGATTGCAATGTCATATAATCAGGGAGATCCAGAACCATCATTCCTTACAGCTGGAACTTTACATCAGACATCACAGGTTCATGCAGGTGAGTTTACGTTGGATGATGATGCATATGTAGTTAACAGCAAAGGTCAAAATGAGAAATTTAATAAAAATCTTGTGACTCTTTCAAAATCTCAGAAAATCAACGATATTAAATATCTAAGTGGGGCATACAAATATGCAAAAGCTGATATTTCTGATGATGGAAAAACATTAACACTTCACTATATGCTTGATCAGAATAAGATACAAATTGGCTATGTAGTTGATTTTGGAGAAAAAGTTGATATTCCACTGACTGATCTTGTTGATGATAATGCTATAAATGATGTAAGTGCGATAGAGAGAGTCAGCGGAAATGTGGCTGTAAAAGATACTACCGTAACGTATGTTCCGGAAAATGTGTTAACGGCACTTGATTCTGCTGAAATCAGAATTAGATTCTTAAGTGGTTCAAGTGTGAAAAAGACGATAGTATTTATGCCAGCAACAACTGTATACTATGAAGAAACATTTGTAAATGGTGGCTCTGGTGCAAAAACTCTTGGAACACAGGAAGCGGAAAGACCTGGCAGAGAAAATAACAATAATTATGGATATGATCAGTCTTATGCAAATGGAAATACAAGTTCTATAGATTTATTAAATAATGCTCAGAGTTTTACTTTTAAAGGTACAGGGGTAGATATCTACGCAAAAACAGGGGCTGAAACAGGTACCATGATGATTAAAGTAAAAGAAGCGGGAAGTTCATCATATAAGAAGCTTGTTGCAGTTGATACCAAAATGGCTAAGGGAACCAGTGAGGCCACTGATGCACAGGAGAATCTTGATGGCAATAATGTTCCTGTCGCTACACTGGATTTAGCTTCAAGAGCAACTTATGAAGTTTCTTTAAGTTGTGTTAAATCAGGAAATACTGGATATAAGTCAGTGTATTTTGATGGATTCCGTGTGTATAATACTTTGCAGGATGATGGTGGTACATACGCAAAAGATAATGAAGCCAATCCGGCATATTATGAACTGAGAAATCAGGTTATTGCAGCTGTTGCCGGTAATGATCAATCTGCTGGGGAGATTGTGAAAAAAACAATGGATCAGGTATATGCATCCGGAAATGTGAATTCTGTAGTTGTGGTTGATCCAAAGGCTGGAATTACAAGCGAACAATTGAAGGATTTTGTAGATAATGGTCCTAAGAATGAACTTTACTTAAAACATAACCAGAGCGTAGTCTTTTCTTTGAATCAGGCGGCACAGATAGGACTGAAAGGTGTAAATGGAAATGCAACCTATAGGGTAAGCAACGCAACAATTAATAATGAAAATGGTAACACAGTATCTACAACAGATATGTTCTACAGAATTTCAAAAGGAAATTCAATTACAATTACAAACACAGGAAATACTATCCTTTCCATCACCAAGATCAAAGCATTTAATACAACGAATGCAGCGGAAGTCTTTGCTCCTCTCACAGAGGAAACTCTGACAACCGCCCTGGTAGGTCTTGGCTATGAAAAAGCACCTGCACCGACCGCAACGCCAACCCCAACCCAGAAGCCGGCACAGCAGATCAAGCTGGATGCACCGAAGCTTAACAAGGTTGCTGCTGTAGGTCACAATGCACTGAAAGTAAGCTGGAGCAAAGTGAAGAATGCAGATGGTTACCGTGTATATGTAAAAGAAAACGGTAAGTGGAAAACAGTTGGCGATACGAAGAGTACATCTTATGTTCATAAGAACCTGAAGACCGGTAAGAGTTATACTTACACGGTGAAGGCGTATAAGAAGACAGCGGATGGTACAGTATGGAGCTCTTATAATAAGAAGGGAATTACTGGAAAAACTGTTCTTAAGGCACCGAAACTTCGCAGGGTAAAGAGAAATTCTGCAAAGAAAGCAACTCTTACCTGGAATAAGGTAGACGGAGCGAAAGGATATGTTGTTTATCGTAAGACAAACAATGGAAGCTGGAAGGCTGTCAAAAGAATTACCAAAGGAAATGTTACTTCCTTTACAGACACTAAATTATCCAAGGGTAAGAAATACACTTATACAGTGAGAGCTTTCTGTACTGTAGATAAGAAAAATGTTTACAGTGGATACGATAAAAAAGGTCTGACAGTAAAATAAAAAGTTAAAAGAAAGGTCGGGAATCCGCAACAGGGTTCCCGGCCTTTCTGTCAGCCTTTTTCTGAATGAAATTAAGGGACGGAAAAACAGGGAAATACTGCTCTCGAGGTATGTCGAAAAAACTTGGTTTATATTAAAAGAATGTAGACTTTTGTCGCATAAAATGGTATATTATGTATGTGTATGAAAAATAGCAAACTGTGTTTTTTACACATAATGCGGATGTTTGTAAGCAATGAGAAGGGACAGGGGTTTCATGTCTGACATTAATTCTTACATTAGTGCAATACCTTACAATTTACATAGTTTGTCAGACGTACAAATTTTCATAATGCTTTTGCCGCTGAACCTGCGAATGTTCCTTGAGAGACATTTACAGGCTATTTGTTGTTGAGTGGGAAATATCCATTCCAAATCTCGTACTTTAGTACGAGGAAACAATATGCATTAGCTAGTAAAATTTTAAGGTGTATAAGTGAATCTGTATATGTGTGAACAGACAACTTTATATGCAGGATCATACATTTGGAAAAGAAAAATATAAGGAGGATATGAGCTTGAATCAGGAAAATAAAGCAACAGGCAGACCGAGTGAAGAGCGCAAGTGGATGCAGTATTATCCGGAAATGATGCTTAATCTGATACAGAAGCCGCAGTGTACTGTATGGGAATATCTGGAAAGTAACTGCCCGGGAATGGATGAGGTTGCGATTCATTATTATGGAGAGGATATTACCTGGAGAACTGTTTTTGAAGAATCTGAGAAATGTGCAAGGTCACTGAGAGCCATGGGATTTGGCGAAGGGGATCAGATACCGGTATTCTTCAGACTTGTACCGAACTTCGTTTTCCTTCTGCTGGCAGCGGAGAAGATTGGAGCATCCATTCTTTGCAGAGACAACACACTGCAGGAAAATGTAGAAGCGGTCAGCAAGGCAGATGCAAAAGCAATTTTTGCACATGATTTCCTTTCTAAGAAAGAAATGAAAGCATATTTCGAAAATGCGGGAGTGAAAAAGATCATTCTTCTGAATCCACTGTATTATGGAGATGAAAAAGCACTTCCAGACTATATCAAAGCTTCTCTGGATGAAAACTATCCGAGAGTTGTGGCATCTGGAAAGGGAACAATGACATGGGACGAGTTCCTTTCCTTAGGTGAGTATTATGTTGGCAGGGTAGAGGCGGAAAAAGATCTCAGCAGACCATTGTTCCGTGCCTACACAAGTGGTTCAACCGGCCCGTCCAAACAGGTTATTCATTGCGCGGACAGCATTCTTGGCACCGTTTGTCAGATGAATTTTTATGGAGGATCTGACGAGATCCGTCCGACATGGCTGGTAACCTGTCTGCCGCCGGCATTGGTTGCAGTTGTAGTTTCGATGGTATTACTTCCATTGTCATCCAACAAGCTTCTGATCATGGATCCTTTTGTAGATCCGGAAGATGTGGATCTGGAGATGATGCGTTATCGTCCGAACAGCTGGCCGATGATTCCCATGTTTATCGAAATAATCATGCGAAACGGACGTGTTCCGGATGACTATGACATGTCACATCTGCTCGCGGCAGGTGCCGGATGCGAAGCTGTAAACAACAATCAGCTTGACCGTGTGCAGAATTTCCTTGAAAAGCATAACTGCAAAGCACGATTTACCGTTGGTTACGGAAGCAGCGAGGCCGGTTCAAATCTGACATTCCAGATGGCACCGAAGTCCGTACATAATGGCAACGTTGGTATTCCGATGCCGCTGACTGTTATGGGAGTTTTTAAACCGGGGACACAGGAAGAACTCGGATATAACGAACTTGGCGAAATCTGTACCTCAGGCCCGGGAACCATGCTGGGTTATGACAGACGCAGTGCGACAGCAAAAGCACTTCAGACACATGCAGACGGCAAGATCTGGCTGCATACAGGTGATATTGGATATGTTGATGAAGATGGTGTTTTCTATGTCCTGAACCGTGGCGCCGCACAGCGTTATGGCGGCGGAGAACTTGCAGTTCTTCCAATGGAAAACCGTCTTGCAGATGCAAAAATTGCAGGAATCAAAGACGAATTTTTTGTGCTGATCGAAGACAACGATCACGACGGATACTTCGTTCCGTATCTTTATGTTGTCCTTGAAGATGGATACACCATCCAGGACATCACTGAGGCTGTACAGTCTTGTCTGGAACCACATATGTTTCCAGTTGAAATATTAGCAATTGATGAAAGACCTTTCTTCCATTTCAAGACAAACCGTATCGAATTGTCTCAGGAATTGAAGCAAAAGAAATTCAATTGCTAAATAGAGTTGTTTCTGTGAAACAAAGGAATATCGTAACTGTGAGGTTACTGAACAGTTACGGTATACCAGATGAAACTGTAAAATTATAATAAGAAAGAAGGAGAGAATAATGAGTAAAAAATTTCACTCAGGTCTGAAGCGTACACTTGCATGGATGCTGGTTGTAGCACTTACAGTGCAGGGTTGTATGGTTGTATATGCAGATGATTTTACCAGCGAACCGGATGCGGCGGTCGTTTCGGAAGAAATCTCTGATGCAGACGTTGACGCAGATAATGACCTGGAAGTTGTCGAGGATGAAGACACAACAGATGATGTGGATATATCCGATGACAGTAATGAAGATGTGGATTCAGATGTAACTGTAGAAGAGGAACAGGCAGACGAATCCGAGAGCAATGAATTCTCTGACGGAAGTGATCTTGGTGTCTCAGAAGACGGTGCAGAAGCAGTTGGAGATGATACCGAAAATGGCGTTGCTTATGAACCTAGAGAAGGTGACGTAGGAACTTTTACTGTTGCCGGAAATGATGTCTATGAGTATCATAGATACAGAGCAACCGGTGGAGAGTATTCTGGAAATTATCGATTTGCAGTGGCAAATTATCCGGTGAACAAGGCAACAATAACTATGGCTCCGTATGAAACAAGACAGTTTGTAGTTCAATCACTGGTAGCAACTAACTATAAGACAGCTACAGACAATGTAAAAACTACACAATGGTGGAAGGATACCACCAAAAATCCAAGCTTTTATCCATACTCAACTATAAAATGGGAACTTACAGCAGGTAGTGATCATGCCTATATCTCTGGAGAAACAAAGCCAGTTGTAACTATTAGTGCTTTTGAAGAAGGTGATGTTACACTTACTGGAACATGGACAGGTTATACCTGTAATATTTCAAACAAAAAATATAAAGCATGCGAATTAGTAGTTACTTACAATATTCATATTACACCAGCAGTAGGTAAAGTGAATTTTGGTGACAAGTTTGTATTAAGTGGTTCTCCTACCTCTCAGGATATCATTGATAACTCAGTATTAACAGAAAGCGACTCATGGGGAAAAGACAATGCCTATACCGATTTTGCCGCAACAAGAGATGAGAGCGGCAAGATCAAAGCAGGCATGAAAGAATGTACAATGAGTTACAAAGCTTATCCAAGTAGGGGTCAGGGAACAATCAATCATAATTATTATGTTGATTTTCATGAAATGATAGGTAAAGAACTGAATACTACTTCGATTTCAACTGATGAAAGAGCAAACCTGCAGGAAACTTTCAGAAGAGATGTTAGTATGCCGGCACCTGGTATTTATGTCCAGACTCCGGATCCAGTTAGTATTCCGAAGAAGGGCGAATATACATTTATTACTACTCAGGCCTTTAACGGTGGAAATGGCGCAGTATCATCTCCGGCTTATACCTATAAATTTATGGACGATTCTGCAAGTGAATATACAAATGACTCATCTGTGATCACTGCTACAACAGCCGATAAGGGAAAAGTAAAAGTTACAGCTCTGAAGCCTGGTGCTACTTCTATGAAAATTATCTACAGTTATACGGATAAGACTTCAGGAGTAGAGAAAACAGCAGAATCCAAACCTATTCGGATTACAGTCAATGGTATTGTGTTTGATGAACCAGCTACCATAACGCTGTCAGCTGACGAAGCCAAAGACTACAAGATCAAATATAAACTGTTTGATTATAGTAAAGAAAACCCGGATGTAACAACATCCATTCCAGAAGAAGATATTGTATGGTCAATTGATAACAAAGCAATTGCATCTATCAGTACAGATGGTGTGATTCGTCCTAAAAAAGAGGGATCTGCAACTGTTACATTAAAAGCTACAATTAACGGATCTCAGGATACAGCTACTCAGGATGTTACAGTGACTTCTACCGGTGGTACAATTTCTTTAAATAAAGATTCTCTTACAATGACCAAGGGCAGCAGCCAGTCTCTTACTGCAACTGCTTATTACAATAATCAGAAAGTTTCAGATGCAGTATTTAACTGGGCAACTGACAATGATGAAGTTGCAACTGTAGATGGTGGAAAGATTACAGCGGTTGGATATGGTAAGACTGTTATCACCGCATCATGGAAAGCAGAAAATGGAACTACATATGCTGTAAAAGCAGACGTAGAAGTGGTACAAAATGGAATTTATCTGACTGATGCACAGAATGAAGTAACCATGCCTCAGGGAAGTACACAGGAAATTGCCTGGACACTCTGGAATATGGGGCAGTATAAAGCCGGTTCTACCGGAGAAGGATATAATACATCCAGTGATGTAACCTGGAAGTCAGCTGACGAAGCTGTTGCAACAGTAGATTCTGTTGGTGTTATCACTGCGAAGGATCTTCCGGAAGGTCAGACAACAGCGAGCACAATTGTTACAGTAAGCTACAAAAGAACAAAAGTAAAAGATATTAAAGTAAATGTAACCGAAAACCAGAAAGTTGTTGTAAAAGGTGAAGCTGTAGAAATTACCGGAACTAAGGGTGAAACCAAAACCAACAAGGCCGGTGAAGATATTACAGATACCTGGAAAATCGGTTATTTTGAAAACGGTCATGGAAGTCTGAATGCCCAGTTTTATGGTAACGGTATTTATAATATTGATATTGTAAAGCAGGCAGGAGAAAAAGTAAGCGTTACAGGAAAGACTCCATACAGTGGATATATTTATTTGAGCCATAAATATTATGTACCGATGGAAACTGGACAGCTTTATGGTGTATGGCAGAGTATCGCCATTAAGGTTAATGGTGAAGCAGGACTGTATCTGAACAAAAACTCCTTATCTATGAAGATGGGAGAATCCGGTACAGCAACAATCCTGGGTACCTTTATTAAGGAAGATGGAACAGAACTGGAACGAAAGTTCTGGGCAGATAAGAGTAATCCGAAGCTTTCAAAACTTGAGATGGTTGAAGGCGATACAAATATCGTTACAGCAAAAGCAGATCCGGAAGATGGAAGAATGCTGCATCTTACAGCTGTTTCTCCTGGAAAGACTACGATCACAATTAAATGTTATCCGTTTGATCCTACAGCTACCTGTGAGGTAGAGGTAACATCTGATGCAAGACTGATTCTTCAGCCAGCTGAATTAACTGTTAAGCAGGGGACTACAGAAAAAATTACAGCAAAGGCATGGGATGGATCTGCATATGTGGAGAATCCGCAGATTACATGGAAGAGCTATAATGAGTCCATTGCAACAGTAGACGGCGGCGTTGTTACAGGTGTTAAAAGAGGTAATGCAACAGTTAGTGCTGCATGGAATGGTGTCAATGCTAATGATGTAAAAGTTACCGTAACTCCAAGTAGAAATATAACTCTTTCAACAGAATGGGATGACCATGACAACCAGGATGGAATCCGTCCTGAAAAAGCAACACTTCAGTTGACAGCAAATGGTGAGAAGTATGGTGATCCGATTGAACTGAATGCAGAAAACAACTGGACATATGAATGGAAACTTCTGGATGCAGAAGATGCAGAAGGAAATAATATCGTTTATCGTGTAACAGCAGAAAACCCGGAAGAATACACTGCAAAAGTAACAGGTAGTGCGGACGATGGATTTGTTGTTACCTATTCACATGAAATTGCAAAAGTCAGTGCTACAGCAAATGTAACATGGGATGATGCAGAAAATCAGGATGGAATCCGTCCTGCATCAGTAAGCTTACAGCTTAAATCAAAAGTTGAAGGCGGAGAAGCAGTAAACGTTGGTGATAACGTAACTGTAAAAGCAGATGCAGATGGAAACTGGACCAAGACATGGACAGACCTTCCGAAATACAATGCTGGTAAAGTAATCGAATACACAGTAGAAGAATCCGGACTTCCGGAAGGATATACAATCACAACTGCCAAGGATGAAGAAACAGGAGCAATCACACTTAAGAACTCCTACACACCAAAAGGTGTTGA
>OLNE01002067.1_pt1 | contig 13171 bp, 14 predicted proteins | sample 1672431 | NCBI WGS metagenome assembly OLNE01 (sample SAMEA3136685, study PRJEB25190) | human gut metagenome | reverse complement strand
TGGAGACCTTGATTCGCATTTACGGTTATTTGCTGGATGGGCTCTACAACATGCAAAATCAACGGGCGGTGCACAATACCTTTGCCACGATTTGCGATTTATTGGACACGCCAAAGCCACCGAGCCAATACCAAGTGGATGAATTCTGCTATGCGATTACGCTTATTCTCTTGAATTACTCTATTCTCCAACGCCGTTTCTCGATGCAAGCCATCAAAACAACTGCTCAAAAGAAGCTGTTTTAACCAGCTTTCACACATACAAAAAAGGACTTGAAGTTATTGCTCAAGTCCTTTTGTTTTTTATTGGTGTTTTATAGGTGCTCATCAAACGCCAATATTCGTCCGACCAAGGCATTTTCACGAATGCCAATGCGGCGTTGTGTTTCGTCGTACACGGCATGGGAAACGGTGATGTGCTCAATCGGTGCGCCGGCATATTTCAGTGCTTTTAGGATACGCACCTTGTCGGCAACCAATGACAAAAACAGCTAAACCACCTCAAGTAGCCTAGCTGTTTTTTGCTTGCTCCTTTCGCCACCTACAAGTTCTCAATTGACGGAAGCCTAATAAATCTATACAATGAAAGTAACTCCTGCTTCATTTAGGTATTTATTGGTCGAATTGATTACAAAGGAGATTATGGTATGGTTTATACGAAAAGTATCGAGCAAGCTGATATGATGCGTTTACTGGATAGTTTGTACGACACCGCTGTAAATGGCGTGGACAAGAAGCACGTCATTGGCGAAAAAATGCCGGTCGATGCACTGTTACAGCCCGTTGAAAAGATTGTAAACACCTATTTAACCAAGCACCGCACGCCGGAAAAAGCGGCAAAAAGCTTTATCAACTACCAAATAGCCAAATGTAGCACCGCCGGATTTTTGACCGGTCTCGGTGGCGTGTTGAGCTTACCGATTGCTATTCCGGCAAATATCGCCAGCGCGTTGTTTATTCAGTTGCAAACAATTGTCACCTTGGCTAAAATGGGTGGCTTTGATGTACAAAGCGATCAAGTGCGCACAATAAGCTACATGTGCTTGGCGGATTTATCGGTGGAGCAGGTGCTCAAACAAAGCGGTATTCAAATTGGCGAACGTATGGCAATGAGTGCCATTAAGATTATTCCTTGCGAGATGCTCTACCGCATCAATCAACGTGTCGGATTTTGTTTGGTAACAAAGTTCGGCCAACGCGGTGTGATTAATCTGGGCAAAACTGTGCCCATTGTTGGCGGTGTCATCAGCGGCAGCTTTGACGGCATCAAAACCAAGCAAATTGCCAACCGCGCCTACAAAACCTTTATTGAGCAGGATTTTACCTATACCACCAACCACGCGACCGGCGATTATTACGATGTTGAGTATACTGAGGTATAAACGAATGAACGAAAAAAAAGGAGACTTTCAATGAAAAAACTAACACTACTTTCATGCGTTATTCTTGCAGGGCTATTATTTGCTTCAGCTCCAACAGAAGCACGCGAAGTCTATCAAGACGGTCAAGTATTTTATGAGCTCATTGACGATAATGGTATAACAAACGATGCCCTACAAAAGCCTATCACCATCCATGTTGATGGGAAATTTTTACCTTCTGATGTGACACCAACTATAAAAAACAACCGTACAGTTCTTCCGTTGCGTACGGTAGGTGAAGCATTAAATGCATCCGTACAATGGAACAATGCCACTCAAACCGCAACTGCTACTAAAGACGGCCATAAAGTTTCTTTCACGCTTGGCTCAAAAACCTATTATGTAGATGGACAAGCACGGTATGCTGATATTGCACCTTTTGTGATTAAGAGTCGAACCATGCTACCACTTCGCGCCTTTGCAGAAGCTTTCAATACTACTGTGCACTGGGATTCTGAGCTTTATGATGTAGTTATCGATACACCTGCGCCTAATCAAGCTTTACCTAGCTTCCCAGCCGATTTCTCCCCACAAGTAACTACGTTTTTTAAAAAATACGCAGTTGCTCCAAGTACCAATGATTCTCTTGTCGGCACTTGGTATAAAAAAGAGTTCTCTGATTGGATTCAGCAACCTACTACCGAATTGATTTTCATTACTCGATATCAAGACCACTACCATTCAATCATTCTTCATGCCACTCCTATCAATAACAGCAGTGCCAGCCAAATGGAAGTTTACAGAGATTCTAATGCATGTTGCACCGATTATACCAATCAAATTTATAAATTGAGTACACTCAATATTTATTACTGGTTCGGGTATGGTGGCAGCCCCGGTCCAAACGATAACTATTACAAAATTGTAAACGGCGAATTGCAGTTTAACGGATGGTATAACTATCTTGAAGATCGCTACCACAACGTACCACCTTATCAATATGATTCATTGAAAAAATGTTATTAACTGAAAAAGAACTTGAGCATGTCTCAAGTCCTTTTTCATGATTCGCTTTTTCAATTAGCCATTGATGGATACGATGCGGTTAACGCTATCCCAGCTGACATTGTAGTTAAAGGCGTCGGCAATGGCTCTGACCGGTACCATGGTGCGTCCGCCGATGGCTTGCGGTGGAACATCGAGGCTGATGATCTGGCCATTCTTACTCATGGTTGTGCCGTTTAAGCGCATATGCACGGTGGTGTTACCTTTCACCGCAGTAATGGTTTGGTTGACGCCATTCCATTCAACGGTTGCACCCAAGGCTTCAAATATTGCACGCAATGGCACGAGGGTTCGTCCGTTACGTGCAACAGCCGGCTGATCACAAGCGAGTTCGCTATTGTTGACATAGACCGGAATAGAGAAGCTGCGTAAGGCTTGGTGCAAGGCAGCTGTGTTATCGATTGGATACCAGTTAAGATTACGGGTATAGTCGTAACTGCGAATCGTTTGATTCCATTGTGCGGCAGTAATTTGCTTTTTGTTGGTGTCGTTGTAGCTGCCACTGCCAAGGTAATAGTAATCGCCATAACGCCCATCGTATTCTACAAATTTGCTTAAATACGGTGTGGCACTGTTGGCCCCTAAGGTGTAGAAGCCTACCAGAGTATCCGCACCACCGGTTATGGTGTTCATAAGCACCCCGCCATTCATTAGATGGAAGCGTTCGTCAATGCCCATGCCGGTAGGAAATAAGCGCATGACATAGCCGTTTTCATAGCCAAAAATGTCATAGAATTCATAGTCGCCTTCACGCCAACCGGATATGTTAACTTGAACACCCATAAAATCCGAATACCCAATAAACAGTTCCGGCACGCCATCTTGTGCCAAATCGACCAAGGTATAGTAGAGGGCCGGTGGTTGGGCACGTTCCAGGATGTAGTTTACATCATTTCCATAAATACTTGCTTCGCTATATCCCATGTCTCTGGCATCTCTATAGCGGTTAATTGCGCCAAGGTAGCCGGCTTCTGCAGCTTCCAAGCTGTTAAGCTGCCCGGCCGTGTTAGTGGTCGTTTCCACTGCCATCGCCGGCACGGCCAAAGTACCCATGAGCGCTGTCATAACAAGCATTGCCACTTTCTTTTTGAATGCGCATTTCATTGCTGTCTCCTCCTTTTGCACGATTGTTTTCTAATCCAACTTTCCCAAGCAACTACTTCCTTTAATGAACCTTTCATGGTAAGTCTGGCAGTAACATCTCACTATTAGGATTCGGCTTTGATGGCGATTGTGTCCACGGTTCCTTTTTCTCACGTCCTTTCCTTGATTCCTTTTAGTACTGCACAATAAAGTAAAGCCCGTAAGGGTCACGATCCACACGCCAATTGGTGTTTGCATTTTGAATCACACTTGTAATAATGGCATTGTTTTTCAGATAACGTTTGCCAAAGTCACTTTCTTTGTCGATGTAGCAAACCACATCACTGCCTGTTAACGGTGTCGGAGCATCCGGTACGTAAAAAATATATACGCCTTCTGCGGCTTTGCGAATTTCCGTTGAATAGTGAATCTCGTTTTGATCTGTGATTATATCCGGCTGACCGATGCGAAAGCCGTTTTCTGTGACCTGCCACGTAATATCGTGGGTTTTCTGTCCCAAAAGCGGGTCATAGACCTCGCCGGTGTGGTCAGCTTGGAGTTCATAGTCGAGATAAGTGTGGGATTGATAATTGGGTACTATCCACGTTTTGTCTGCAAATATCTCGTCAATCAGGTGCGCCGGCACAAGTGCGAAGGCTTTGCGGTTGATACGAAAATAATCCACGGCACCTAAGGTAATAAATCCCAGCTGATTTTGAAGATAGATTTCCTCTTTTAACAAGGTACTGTCCTTGTAGGTGCCAATATCTGCAAGGGCTTGATAAGCCGCACAGGTTTCACCGTTTGCAAAAGATGTACGCGCTTCTTGATAACGCGCCTCTGTATCGATGTCGTTTTCTTTTTTGTTTCGGTTGGCTTGGCGGTGTCTGTTTCTGTCGGTACACTTGTTTCTTTTTGTGCTGTTTCCGTAGCGGATGGCATCGGCACCGGTGTTTGATTGTCACAACCGGTGGCGAGTGTAAGCACCGCGCAAGCGAGTAACAAAGCAATCGTGTGTTGGGGGCGTTTCATAGTGGGCCTCCTTTGCAATCGTATCATCGGTTCTTTTTTCTATTATACCCTTGAATATAAGCGCCCATCAAGAACACTTTTTTACCCTTCTTTTTGTATGCATTTTTCTTCTATTTAACAAATTTTTTATGGTAATTCCCGTGGCAATCTTCTAAACTATTAAATGGACATTGGCACATTTTCTACAAACGATATGATATTATGTGCGGCATCACTTTGTCTTATTTTCACTAAAGGAGCATATAATGTCATCTTTCAAATTAACATCATTGGAAAAGCAGTGGATTTACTATGATATTGGCAATTCAGCGTTTACCATGCTTTTATCCACCATTATTCCGATTTATTTCAACGGTTTGGCGGAGGCTGCCAACCTCTCCAGCGTGGATTATCTCGCATACTGGGGCTATGCGGCGTCAGTGGCAACCTTAATCATAGCTGTTATCGGACCGGTGTTGGGAACACTGGCCGATACGAAGGATTTTAAGAAACCGCTTTTCACGGCATTTTTGGCCATTGGGCTTGTGTCCTGTGTGAGCTTGGGCTTTTTTAGCCATTGGTTGGTCTTTTTGATTATCTTTGTCATCTGTCGCATCGGCTATTCCGGCAGCTTGATTTTTTACGATTCTATGCTCGGCGATGTCACCACGCCAAGCCGCATGGACTATGTGTCCTCCAATGGCTATGCGTGGGGCTACATCGGAAGCTGTGTGCCATTTGTCATTGCGCTGGGATTAGTGCTTGGCAACGAAACATTAGGCATTTCCATGACGGTGGCCATGCGTTTGGCCTTCTGCGTTATTGCACTGTGGTGGTTAATGTTTACCCTTCCGCTTTTACGCAATTACAAGCAGCTCCATTATGTAGCGCACTCGGGCACGGCTTTTCGCGAAAGCTTTCGCCGTCTCGGCCATACCCTCAAAAATATGCGCCACCAAAAGAAGGCTTTTCTTTTCCTGTTGGCATTTTTCTTTTATATTGACGGGGTTTACACCATCATTGATATGGCAACCGCCTACGGGACTGCTTTGGGGCTTGACACTACGGGGTTGCTCTTGGCTTTGCTCGTCACCCAAATTGTCGCCTTCCCTTGGGCGATTCTATTTGGCAGACTGTCTCAACGTGTTGCCACTGCGCGTCTTATCACGCTCTGTATTATCGCCTACTTCGGCATTGCGGTTTTTGCGGTCTTCCTCGAAAGCCAGTTGCAATTCTGGATGCTTGCTGTCCTCGTTGGGATGTTTCAAGGTGGCATTCAAGCCTTGTCCCGCTCTTATTTTGCACGCATCATCCCCTCTGAGCAATCCGGCGAATACTTTGGCATTATGGATATCTGCGGCAAGGGCGCGTCCTTTATGGGCACTACCTTGGTCAGCATTGTAAGCCAAATCACCGGCAATATCAGCATCGGTGTCGGTGCCATTGCGATTTTATTCTTAATTGGTCTGGGCTTTTTCCGTATGACCATTGCAATCAAGGACTAACAACAAATGCCTTCGATTCCGCTTGGAATCGAAGGCATTTCTTGTTTCGTTATGGGCAACAGGTTTTGCAAGGTTCGTAACCACTATTGCATACTTCATCACGTGTCGCAGTAATATATCGCGGATTCTTCATAGATTTCACGCTACGGCAATCCGGGGTGTGGAATTTTTTGCTGTTGTCATTCAAGACATAGTCATGGGTTTCGGTATCGGTGGCATTATCGACTGAAGGGCTTTCTGCTGTTGTACCTTCATCGACGACGGCAGCACCGTTATCGAGCCAGCTTTCGCCGGTAGCATAGTCAATACCGATGCCCGGCTGTACGTTGTAGGCATAAACGCAATAACAAATACCTTCGCCGTTATCTTCCACAGAGTAGGCTTCCATAAGCACCCCATTCGCTACGAGGTCATTGCCGACAAATACCGGTGTCACACGATAAAGCACGTGGTTATCGGTTTCTTTCACATAGTCGGCGACCATATTTTCAAAAGGTAGCATGCCTTCCATATTGAGGTAGCGGGTTCCGGTAATGAGATTGCTTTTATTGGCATTTTCGCCGCTGAGCTGATAGCCGATAAGATGACAACGATTGTACAGGTATTTCCCATCGACATTGTCATATTTAACCGTTTGCCATCCGCTTGGTTTCACTTGTCCAATGCTGCCGCGTTTTTCTGTCGGCATGAGATCTTTGCCAACGCATGCAACGGCAACACCGCAACGTCCAAGGTTATCCAGTGGAGCGTAGTTTTCATAGGAAGTGGTGCTGAGGTCGCTTTTGACAAAATATGGAATGTTGTCGTGAACAACCGTAAATGCTGCGCCGGTATAAGCCGGTACTTGTTCCGGCACAAATACATCAGCGATATCGGTAATCGCAACCGTATCCTCGTTGTTGATGGCTTCCTTGGCTACTTCTGTCGCTTCCTCGCTTGCGCCGCCATCTTCTGTTGCGCTACTAATATATTCGCTGCCGGCCGATGTGGTTTCGTCAACGCTGTCGCAGCCGGTTACCAGACTCAAGCTCATTGCGATTGCAAGCAACAGCGCCATCCATTTACGTTGTTTGATCATTGATGGTATTCCTCCCGTGTGATTTTTTCATGGGAATAGCCTTCGAAATCTTCACTCGCCACCAATGACCATTCCTCTAGGTTCAAATCCAAATATAAATCCGATGGATAATGACGGTTCCAACGATAAACAATCAAGGTATCAATGTGTTCCTTTACCGGTGCAAGCGGTTGATTCTCCACAAAGCACCATGCCGCCGGCGGTGCCTCCGTCAAAAACTGCTCAGACACATGCGTTGCTATGCCATCACAAAATAGTGACGCAGAATAATCGTTCATCCATATTGCTTCGCCGTTTGCTCTGCTGACAATATCGGCAATCAGCTTGCGGTCTTTGCTTTGACGGCGATGGTTAAAGCACATTCCATTACGATCGTCTAAACATACAATAGCTTTCACGGGCATTCCCTCCTATCAATAGACTATTTATCCAGTATAGCATATTCGATTACAGAGAGCGAGCGACGCAATCGATAGGGGATTTATTCTTGTTTTTCACGCCCATTTTCACTATTATAAAAATATCCAAATAAAAAAGGGAGGGCTATTCATGGCTACCATCGAAGAACAAGTCAAAGCACTAAAGAAAGAAAAGGACTACTGCTGTACCCAATGTATGTTTCAAATCGCGGGTTTAGATTCCCTTGGTCTTGCAGATGATGTCTGCCAAAAGGCATTGCGCGCTTTGGGCTGGGGTGTACGCACCCAAACAACCTGCGGTGCTATCACCGGGGCTGCTATGGCGCTCTCCTTGCACATTGATGACAAAAAAGATATGGCGCAGGCCGTGGAAGAATATACCACATGGTTCAAGGGCGTTTATGGTTCAACCGAATGCGGCGATATCTTGGGCTGGGGAAAAAAACCGGATGGCTCCTGCCACGATAAGGTGGTGGCACCATGCATTCGCAAGGTACTGGAAATGATTGACGCACGTCAATAATACTCGATATGCAAAAGCGGCATCAGCAGATGTCGCTTTTTTGTTCTTCAAGCTCAATGAAATAGCCAATCATTCGATTGGCACAAAAAAGACCATCCGCTCAATGGAGGATGGTCTTATTTTTTCAGGATTCTACGATAGCGTATACTTCGTATTCATCATAGCCGTTAAAGCCACTTCTGTTTTGAATATTGAAGGATAACTTTTCTTTGGCCGGAATGCTATTGAGGCGTTCGGTAGAACCGCCGACAATTTTTCCGTCCTTGTAATAAACCACGGATACCAAAACCCCCGGCACTTCATAATCGGTCTTGTTGGTAATGGTACCGCTGTACACAGCGCGATTATCCTCATGGGATTCTTTCACATCGCTCACTTTGAGATCGCTTGCCGCAAAGACACCGGAGCCTTCATATGGCACAATATCATAGTCGGTATTTTTGACTTTAATCTCAACGGAATCAGGTACGCCATTTTTGCATTTAATGGTATCCCCAAAGATCACACGAGTATCCGGTGCAATCCCGGCTAAGGTGCGTTTTTGCTTACTTACCAAGCCGCCGTCTGCTGTACGAACGGTAATCTCGATGGTTGGTGACTTGATGGCGTTGTATTTATTGAGGTTTGCCATTTCAACGCCGTAGTAAACCATGGATACGCCATTGCCTTCATTTTCGATGGCATAGCCGCTGTTCACGAGTTTCACGTTTTTAACGGATTCTTCTTTTGCAGCTTCTTCATTGCTTACTGAAGTGTCATCGGAATCATCCTTCTTGTGACCTTTCTTTTTCTTGTCGGAATCCGGTACATCAACAGCGAGGCTGCTATAATCGTTTTCGCTTGGTACCAATGTTACCGCAAAGCCCTGTTCACCGGCTTCCAAGATAAGCTTGCCGTCTTCATAGCTAAAATGACGGGTTTCATCTGGTGCAGCATACCCACTTGTCGCCATAATGGCTTCATCACGTTCGGAGCTCCAGCTATATGCATCTACTTTCTTCTTTGGCGCTTTGTAGGTCCCTGCCCAATAAACAGAACCGTTTTGATCGTAGTTGCTGACCCAATGCAACTCAATTAAATCGCCTTTGATGAAACCTGCAAGGTAGTAATCGTTCCCTTGGGTTTCTGCCTCCCAACTGCCTGTTAAATCCAAGGCATCTTCTGCAACGGCTTGTTCCTCTGTCGCAGAACCGGCGTTATCGCTCTCATTGCCGCAAGCCGGTAACATTACCACCGCAGCCATTAAAATCAGAGCGAGCATTTTTTTAGAAAACTTCATTCACCTATTCCCCTTCCCCACGATTTTCATTTGGTCCTGAAACCAATATGTATGGATAGTGACAAAAGTTTCAATTTAGTAAAAATACCACAAAATAATTACATCATAAATCCCCCTAAAAGTCAATAAAAAAGCGCCTTTTAGCCTTTTTTGAAGCCTGTTCAGGCCTTGCATTATATCGCGTCAACAGACTACCTTGAAAGGACTTGACGCAAGCTTTTCATCGCTATAAAATGAGGTGCACTGGGTGTCTTGTCACCAAACTTTACAGCCATCGAAAGGATGAGAGGGATGAATCAAATTCAAGCTTTTTTGAAGCGCAAGGACATCGAAATTTCTTTACGTCGCTATGGTATTGATGCACTGGGCGCGATGGCCCAAGGGCTTTTTTGCTCACTTTTAATCGGTACCATCATCAATACCATTGGCACTCAATTTCATATTGGCGCGTTAACGCAAACGGTTGCCACTATTAACGGCATTGACTATACGGTGGGCGGTTTGGCTTCTGCCATGAGTGGTCCCGCCATGGCGGTGGCTATTGGCTATGCACTCCGTTGTCCACCGCTCGTACTCTTTTCGTTAATCACTGTCGGCTTTTCTGCCAACGCCTTGGGTGGCGCCGGTGGACCGCTCTCGGTTCTCTTTGTTGCCATTGTTGCCGCTGAAGTCGGCAAAGCGGTCAGCAAAGAAACGAAAATTGATATTTTGGTTACACCGCTGGTTACCATCGGCATTGGGGTAGCGCTCTCTGCATGGTGGGCGCCACCTTTGGGCGCTGCTGCTATGAAGGTGGGGAATCTTATCATGTGGGCCACCGAATTACAACCGTTCTTTATGGGCATTTTGGTGAGTGTTCTCGTTGGGATTGCCCTTACTTTGCCTATTTCCTCCGCTGCAATTTGCGCCGCCTTTGGTCTCACCGGTCTTGCCGGTGGTGCGGCAGTGGCCGGTTGCTGTGCACAAATGGTAGGCTTTGCGGTAATGAGCTTTAAAGAAAACCGTTGGGGCGGACTCATTAGCCAAGGCTTGGGTACCTCCATGCTTCAAATGGGCAATATCGTCCGTAATCCTTGGATTTGGGTTGGGCCGACCTTGGCTTCTGCCATTACCGGTCCGCTTGCCACCTGCCTGTTCCATCTTGAAATGAACGGTACGCCGGTATCTTCCGGGATGGGCACCTGTGGCTTTGTCGGCCCTATCGGTGTTTACGCCGGCTGGGTTGCTGACGTTGCAGAAGGTACCAAAGCTGCCATCGGCGCTTGGGACTGGCTTGCTATGGCACTGATTTGTTTTGTGCTTCCTGCTATCTTGGCACCGCTTTTCAATACACTGATGCGTAAGCTCGGCAAGGTCAAGGATGGTGACATGACCCTCGAAAGCTAATCTACTGGCGGATGTGAGATGCACGCTCACGTCCGTTTTTTCTTATTTTAATGTGAAAAATAGTCTAAAAACGTGTTCTCATTTATCATTAACCGCGTTATAATAGCTAATAGTGATAGCATCACTGTATTTAACAATCGATTGGCATTGCAATCTCAATTGATTGCCTATTTAGAGGAGGATTCACAATGGAATTTAATACTCAAGTAACTGCCCACAAGGATGATACCTACGCACTCGCTATTAACTTAGATTATGGTTTTATGAGCCCGGATGATTTGATTAAAATCGCTGAACTCGCTAAAAAGTACAATGTTACCAAAATGATGGCAACCACCGCTAAAAAAGTAAGTTTCTACAATGTTCCTGCTGAAAACGTTAACCCACTTTGGGACGATCTCAAAGCAACCTTCGGCGCACGTCTTCGCACCCCAAAAGGCAAAATCATTGTTTGCCCTGGGAAGGATGTTTGCAAATTCGCAATGCCTGGTTTTGACGGCCACGCTATGGCTGATGAAATCACCAAGATTTCTCAAGCACACAATGCCGGCAAAATCAAAGTGGGTGTATCCACCTGCCCACGTTGCTGCTCCATGGCACAAGTTCGTGACATCGGCGTTTACGCAGCAGGTAAAGGTTGGACTGTTACCGTTGGCGGTAACGGCGCTTCCCGCCCACACACCGGTGGCGTAGTGGCTTCCGGCCTTTCTGATGAAGAAGTGGTTAAAGTGGTTGATAAAATTTATTCCTTCATCGAAACCACCAAAAATGGCGATGAACGTTCTGCAAAGCTTTTGGATCGCGTTGGCGTTGATGAACTCAAGGCTTACCTCGAAAAATAATATACATCCTCAAAAGCGCTTGCTCCGGCAAGCGCTTTTTTGTTCCATCACTTGACAGCAAATGTCTCTACAAGCAAAAATCCCAAGCCTTTCTTGATAGACAGGCTTGGGATTTTTTATACGCACATTATTCTGCTGCTACAACTTGAACCTTCAAAGTGAATTTAACTTCCGGATGAAGCTTCACGGTAGCATTGAAGGTACCGAGTTCTTTAATTTTTTCATCGAGAACGATTTTGCGCTTGTCGATGTCTACATTGAAATCACTCTTGATGACTTCTGCCACTTCCTTGTTGGTGATGGTGCCAAAGAGCTTGCCGCCGGCGCCTTCTTTTGCCTTAATGACCACTTTTTGGTCCTTCAAGCGTGCTTCAATGCCTTCAGCTTGTGCCTTTTCGTATGCACGATCTTCAGCTTCTTGAGCTTGTTGTTCAGCCAAACGCTTGAGGTTTGGCTTGGTGGCTTCTACTGCCACTTTATTCTTAAAAAGGAAGTTATGCGCATATCCGCTCTTTACGTCTACGACTTCGCCACGTTTCCCAACTTTAGGGACATCTTCGGTTAAAATTACTTTCATATTGATTTTGCTCCTTTCTTTGTGGTCCTCAAATGACGGAAATCAGAGATACAGTCAAAGACACCAAATACCGCCAATACGACGAATAAATAAATGCCCATAAAGAATGCCAGCATAATATACAACAACTTCATGAGCGGTGTCGCTTCCGAGAACCTGAGCTTGGCGATGGTATACGAAAATCCTTCTACTACCATGCACGCCGCTCCTATAACCATAACATTTACCGCCACAATCCACAAGAGGTGAATGTCAATATAGCGGTTTGCCAAGAGCGTAATCCACGCACCCAAAACCGGTACGAGCACCCATGTTGGCATAATAACAGACTTCATATCAGGACTTTGCAAATTTGGCGTAATGTTCATACGCTTGCACACCCACTGCAAAATCCAAAGATGCAAGGCTGTCATAAGCGCGAAAAGCACCGTATAAATGCCCGGTATCATTTGCATAAAGAGGTGGGTCGTGTGTCTAAAGGTTTCTTCTGCTTCTAATGCTGTAATGCCGCTTGTTTGAGCAATGGTATTAAAAACACCAAGACTTTCCGCACTTGCAATCATATCCTCTTCCATAGTAAAGAGGGTTTGCATAAAAGCAGTGATATCAAAGCCCATCACTGCAAGCTGAATCAGCAAATACAGCGCCATCCCGCCGGCTTGCGCCAGCGTCACAAAAATAAACACACTGCCGTAGGGGCGTCGTTGCTTTATCAGTGCGCCACCAACAATTCCCATCAGCGCACTTTGACAAGCAAAGCTAATACCGGCAAGTGGCCCGCCCAACAGAATCCCTATCAGAATACTTGCCACCACTGTGACCAAAATAGCAAAACGTACAGACACCAAAAGCACCGCTACCGCAATCGGTAGTGGTGCTATCAGTCCAAAAAAGAGTGGCATAAATTGACTCATTGCTGCAAAAGCCACCGTAATGGCTGCAAGCATTCCGCCTAAAGCAACCGGTGAACGGGTTGGTTGTAGACGACTCATATTTTGCCCCCTCCTTAGCTTTCATGATCGACTTGATGGAAGGTTTTGAGA
>OLNE01002066.1_pt1 | contig 13173 bp, 8 predicted proteins | sample 1672431 | NCBI WGS metagenome assembly OLNE01 (sample SAMEA3136685, study PRJEB25190) | human gut metagenome | reverse complement strand
GCAGCCGCCGGAGCGGTGCTTAAGCCGTAAGGCGGGAATTGTGCGGTGTTGCCAATGAAAAAAGGCACCGGCGGTGAAAGCAGGTACACCGCCGGTGCCGAAAAATAAAACAGGGATAAGTGAGATATAGACAGGGAAGAACGCCGCCTTGCAAAAGGCAGGCCGCCGAATGGCTCAGGTATGGAAAACGCCAATGGTGGGGTTGATAAAATCAACGATGAGCAAAAACGAGATGACAGCCAGCATGCCGATCAGGCAGAAAAACATGCGGCGCAGCCAGCGGTTTTTATCGGTAAGGATATCCCGGTACTGCTTGTCTTTGTTCTCAAGCTCCCGCATGTACTGCTGACGGGTGGCGTCCAGGGTTTTGGCATAATAGTTCTGCATGGAAAGCAGCAGCTGCATCACGTTGGAATCCAGCAACTGGCCGTTTTCGCTCTCCAACTTTTGTAGGCCGGTGATCGCATCCAGCGAGCCATCCATGGCGGCAACGATCGCGGCGACATCACGGAAGCTGGGATTCTCGGTCTGGCCGCTCAAAATGCGGTTTACGGTGCTGAGGGGCACCCCGCTTGCACTGGAGATTTGCTGCAGGGTCAGGTTCTGTTCGGATTTCATATTTTTCAACGTTTCCACAATAGATTCTTGCATAAACCTCCTCCATTTCCCAAATCTGGGAAAGCCTAAAAGGGCGTTTCTCAGATTTGATGGTTTACAATTCCGGCAGCCTCTGCTACAATTCACATAATGTTTCCATAAGGCGATGGGGAAACAGGAAAGACCCCACCGCTGCCAGGGGCAACGTGATCCCCCGGCAGGAAGCATCCCGAAATGTGCCGCAAAACATGCCACTATTTTAGTATGACTTTTATAATTTGTCAAGAATTGTAAGAACTGTTAAAAAATGGATGACTGCGGTATGGTGGGGAAACTGTTTGGGCTGTGGAAGGGGGCCGAGAACGATTTACCAGTATCTTGCGGTGGAACAAACCCTGTTCAGCTGTGAACTTGGCCGCTATACTGCTTTTGGAATTGCGGCCCAAAAGCGGGCACCGGATGGCTGGCGGCAGATTGCATTTGTCCCAGATATTTGCACCAATACCCAACAGGCACAGCGCCTGGCGCAGCTGTGCACACAGGGGCAGCTGGAACCCATCCATTTGATGGATGTAATTGAAGATTTTGTGGCAGACCCTTGTTCCTGGCCATAGAGGGCCTGGCTTGCCGCAGAAATGTTAAAATCCCCCGGATCGTATAGAATCCGAGGGATTACGTTTTTATTTTGGGTGACTGATTCGTTTGGAGAAGGGGGATGCCTTTGGGGCAAAACGGACCGCAGGGACAGCTCTCAGGCGGAGATGGCCGACCTGCAAAGCACTTTGGGCATATTCTCCCAAAGCCGTAACAGCTTGTCCGGGGCATCAAGAAGGTCGCCCACTGCAAATATTACAGCAGCTGCACACCAGCGCGCTCGCACACGGCTTTGGTCTCGGCATCCCACAGGCTGACCTGCACTTCGCCGATGTGGGCCTTGCCCAGCAGCAACATGCACAGGCGGCTCTGGCCAATGCCGCCGCCCATCGTCAGGGGCAGCTTGCCTTCCAGCAGCATTTTGTGGAACGGCAGTTCCGCACGCTCCGGGCAGCCTGCGGCTTCCAGCTGGCGGGTCATGGCGGCCGGGTCCACACGGATGCCCATGCTGGAAAGCTCCAGTGCACAGCCCAGCGCTTTGTGCCAGAACAGAATATCGCAGTTCAGCGTCCAGTCATCATAGTCAGGGGCACGGCCATCGTGGCGGATGCCGCTTTTCAGCTGGCCGCCGATCTGCATGATGCAGACGGTGCCATGGGCGCGGGTAAAGGCGTTTTCGCGCTCTTTGGGGGTCAGGTCGGGGTACAGGTCTTCCAGCTCCTGGGTGGTGATAAAGGTCGGCTCACGGGTCAGGCGGATGGCTTTCAGCTCCGGGAACTTCCAGCGCAGCTCGTCCGCAGTGGAGCAAACGGCATCCACAATATCGCGCACGGTTTCCTGCAAAAAGGGCAGGGTGCGGTCCTTCGCGGTGATGACCTTCTCCCAGTCCCACTGGTCTACATAAATGCTGTGCAGGTTGTCAAGCTCTTCGTCGCGGCGGATGGCGTTCATGTCGGTCACAAGGCCCTGGCCGGGGCGGAACCCATACTCAGCAAGGGCATAGCGCTTCCATTTGGCCAGGCTGTGCACAACTTCAGCGCGCTCATCCAGGCAGGGTACATCAAAGCTGACGGGGCGCTCCACGCCGTTCAGATCATCGTTCAGGCCGCTGCCGTTCAAAACAAACAGCGGGGCGGTAACGCGCTTCAGGTGCAGGGCGGCACACAGCTTTTCCTGAAAGATGGTTTTGATGATGCCGATGGCCCGCTGGGTATCGTACAGGCCCAAAAGATCATGATAGTTTTTGGGAATGGACGTTTTGGACATAAATATTCCTCTTTTCCTCTCTACTTGCAGGGCAGCGTATGACTGCACCTTGAGCCGGAACGCCAGGCTGTGACAAATTCCGGCAAATTACACCGCATTTATTATAATCCCTGCGTCCGTCTGCGTCAAACAAAATTCACCGATGACGTACAGGATATACAGCAAAACTAAAAATAACGGCCCGCACTGCATTTGCAGCCGGGCCATTTGATATTTAGGGCAATACCGCACAATTCCCGCCTTGCGGCTTAAGCACCGCTCCGGCAGCTGCCGCACCTCGCTCGCCGTATCGGCACTTAGAATTATGCGGTATTGCCTAAAAATAACGGCCCGCACTGCATTTGCAGCCGGGCCATTTGATATTTAGTTGGGGGTATGCAGCGGGGCAGGCGTTACGCCTTGGCAAACTGGCTTGCATACAGGTTGGCGTAAAAGCCGCCCCTGGCCAGCAGCTCCTCGTGGGTGCCGCGCTCAATAATGTTGCCGGCTTTCATCACAAGGATCTGATCGGCGTTTTTGATGGTGGAAAGGCGGTGCGCCACAATAAAGCTGGTGCGGCCTTTCATCAGTTCCTCAAAGGCATCCTGAACCAGCACTTCGGTACGGGTATCAATGCTGGAGGTTGCTTCGTCCAGAATCAGGATGGGCGGCTTGCGCAGCATAACACGGGCAATGCAAAGCAGCTGCTTCTGGCCCTGGCTAATGTTGCCGCCGTCCTCGGCAATTACGGTATCATAGCCCTGGGGCAGGCGGCAGATAAAGCTGTGGGCGCGGGCACGCTTGGCGGCGTCGATGATCTCCTCGCGGGTGGCGTCCGGCTTGCCGTAAGCAATGTTATCTGCCACAGTACCGGCTTTCAGCCAGGTTTCCTGCAAGACCATACCCAGGTTGCCGCGCAGCGAATCCCGCGTTACGGTGTCAATGGGGTGGCCGTCCACCTTCAGGGTGCCGCCGTTGATCTCGTAAAAGCGCATCAGCAGGTTGACCAGGGTGGTTTTGCCGCAGCCGGTGGGGCCGACCAGGGCAATGCGCTGGCCGGGCTGAACGCGCAGGTTCATGTCTTCAATCAAGGGCACATCCGGCACATAGCGGAACTTGACATGCTCAAACTCCACACTGCCTGCACCGTGGGGCAGGGTAACGGCATCGGGGGCATCGGGCAGGATGGGGTCTTCGTCAATAAAGTCGAACACACGCTGCGCACAGGCCAGGGCGTTCTGCAGCTCGGTCATAACGCCGGAAATATCATTGAACGGCTTGGTGTATTGGTTGGCATAGTTCAGCAGAACCGAAAGCTCGCCGACCGTAATGCCGCCGCCAATGGCAACCAGCGCGCCCACCACGCCGACCGCCGCATACACCAGCGCGTTGACAAAGCGGGTGGCAGGGTTGGTGATGGAGGAAAAGAAGGTGGCCTTTACGCCGCAGATCTGCAGATCGGCGTTGATCTTGTCAAAGCGCTCCTCGGCGCGGCTTTCGTAACCGAAGGCGCGGACAAGATGCTCGTTGCCGATCAGCTCGTCCACCAGACCGGTCAGCTCGGCGCGGGTCTCGCTCTGTACGCGGAACATATCATAGGTATGCTCCGCAATGAACTTTGCCACAAAGATGGAAAGCGGGGTGAGAACCACAACGATCAGGGTAATGCGCCAGTCAATGGAAAGCATAAAGCCCAAAGTGCCCACAATGGTCAGAATGCCGGTGAACAGCTGGGTAAAGCCCATCAACAGGCCGTCACTGAACTGCTCCACATCGGTGTTGATGCGGCTGATGGCATCGCCGGGCTTGTGGGCATCCATATAGCTCAGGGGTAAAATCTCCATGTGCTGGAACGCCTGCACGCGGATGTCGCGCACCACCTGGAAGGTGATGCGGTTGTTCACCATGTTCATCAGCCACTGGCAGATGGAGGTGACACACACGGTAACGCCAAACTGGATGGCAATCTTGCCCAGGGCAGGGAAGTTGACATTGCCCTGGCCCACAATCAGGTCCACGCCGCGGCCCGAAAGAATGGGGGCGTACAGCGTGGTAAGAACGGTAACGGCGGCAAGCAGCAGGGTGAACAGCACCAAACCGCGGTACGGCTGGATCAGCTTTAACACGCGCTGAATGGTGCCTTTACTGCCCCGCAGGGAAACACGCTTTTTCTTTGCATTGCTCATAAGGTCTTTTCCACCTCCTCGCGGCTCAGCTGGCTCAGGCAGATCTCGCGGTAAACATCGCAGGTTTTCAGCAGGTTGGCATGGGTGCCGCTGCCCACCAGATTGCCGTCATCCAGCACCAGAATGCGGTCCGCACGCTGCACAGCGGAAGCGCGCTGGGAAACAATAAATACCGTCATGCCATGGGTCTGCTCTTTCAGCGCTTTGCGCAAAGCAGCGTCCGTGGCAAAATCCAGTGCGGAGGAACTGTCGTCCAAAATCAGTACCTGGGGGTGAGGCACCAGCGCGCGGGCAATGGTCAGGCGCTGGCGCTGGCCGCCGCTGAAATTGCGCCCGGCGGTCTCCACCGGTTCATCCAGCCCTTTGGGCTTGCAGCGCACAAAGTCCGCCGCCTGGGCAATCTCCAGGGCCTGCCAGATCTGCTCATCGGTGGCATCGGGGCAGGCCCATTGCATGTTGTCCCGGATGGTGCCGGTAAACAGCACGGCGCGCTGCGGCACAATGCCGATCATCTGGCGCAGCTGGGCAAAACCGTACTGCTGCACGGCATGGCCAAACAATTCAACGCTGCCGCTGGTGCAGTCATAAAAGCGGGGAATCAGGTTGATCAGGGTGGATTTGCCGCTGCCCGTGCCGCCGATCACGCCGATGGTCTGGCCGTTCTGGGCGACAAAGCTGATGTCCGTCAGGCTGGGGGCACCGGCACCGTGGTAGGTAAAGCCCACATGGTCAAATGCAACGGCCGGGGCGCCCGCTGCCGGGGCAAGGGCGGCCGCGGCGGGGTCGGTCATCGTGGATTTGGTGTTCAGAATCTCCGAAACACGGATGCCGCTGGCCAGTGCGCGGGTGACAGAAACAACCAGATCGGCAATGCGCAGCAGGTTGATAAGGATCTGGTTCATATAGTTGATTAGGGCAATGATCTCGCCCTGGGTCAGCGCGCCGCTGTTTACCTGCAGCCCGCCGCGCATCAGGATGGCGATCACGCCCAGGTTGACGATGAGATAGGTCAGCGGAGTCATCAAAGCGGAAATGCGCCCGGCGGTCAGCTGGAAAGTTTTCAGTTTGTCGTTCACGGCGGTAAAATCCGCAATTTCGTCATCCTGCCGTGCAAAGGCGCGCACCACGCGGGCACCCACATAATTTTCGCGGGTCAGCAGGGTCACTTTGTCCAGCGTATTCTGGGCGGCGCGGTACTGGGGCACCGTCACCCGCATGATCAGCCAGACCACCAGCGAGATAGCCAGCGTGACCAGCACGAACCAGAACCCCATGGTGGGGCTGATGACAAACGCCAGAATCAGCGCGCCGATGACAATAAACGGGCAGCGCAGCAAAAGGCGCAGCGTCATGTTTACGCCGTTTTGCAGCTGGTTCACATCGCTGGTGATGCGGGTGACCAGCGTGGGCGTGCCGATGCCGTCCAGCTCCGTGTAAGAAAGGGTATCAATGTGGCGGAACAGCGCCCCGCGCAGCGCCGTGCCATAGCCCAGCGCGGCCTTGGCGGCAAAATACTGCGCCGTCAGGCTGGATGCCATACCCACAACGGCAAGCAGCACCATCAAGCCGCACTGCTTGCCAATATAAGCCAAATCCCCGTTTTTGATGCCCACATCAATGATGTTGGCCACCACAAGGGGAACCAACAGCTCAAAGCAGGCTTCCAGCATTTTGAACAGCGGGGCAAGGATGGATTCTTTCTCGTATCCTTTCAAAAACCGCAGCATGTTCCGCATGAACGCACCAACCTTTTTGTAATATCAAATTATATGCCTAAGGCAACACCGCACAATTCCCGCCTTACGGCTTAAGCACCGCTCCGGCGGCTGCGGCACGGCATCTGCGTTGCCAAAATACTCGATAATACACAAAGTATTATCTGCGCTTTTGGCTTGGCATCTGCCGCACCTCGCTCGCTGTATCGGCACTTAGAATTATGCGGTATTGCCCTAAAACAGAGCATACTTTTTAATCATACAACAGATGCGTCTAAATGCCAAGTTGAAAAACGCAATACAACCAATGAAACCAATATTTTTTGCGGCCAGCCACAAAAACAGGCCGGATGGCAGCGCCTTGCCCGGTTTCGATGATTATTTGCACCCTGCCCGCCTATACTTGCAGTGGGGTAACCCGCAACGCTGCAACATGTAGGAGGGCAGAGGTCACTATGTTTTATTATCATAAAGGTTTAACCCGCGCCGCACGGCGCACCGTCGCCACCGCGATCACCATCGCAGGCCGGCAGGGGTGTACGGCGGTGGATACCGGGCACCTGCTGCTTGCCATGCTGCAAACCGGGCGGGGCACTGCGGTGGAGTTTCTGCGCCGCAAACAGATCACGGTAACGGCACTTTCGGCCTGTGCCTCCCAGCGGGCCTGCACGGGCCGCCCGCTGCACCTGCGCGGCCGGGACCTTGCGCCCGAAAGCCGCAAGGCGCTGGAATTCGCTGTTCTGGGGGCCCATGCCGCCCGCGTGAACAAAGCGGAGAACGAACACCTGCTCTGTGCCATGCTGGAAGATACCGCCTGCACGGCCAGCGTGTGGCTGGCGGGCCTTGGGCTGGAAGTTCCACGCGCCGCGCGGGAATGCCGCCAGCTTTCCGGCCAGCTGGTTTTGCCCAGCAGCCCCCGCATGAGCAGTACCCGCGGCAGCCGCCCCAGTGAGAAATATGGCCGTGACCTGACCCGCCTTGCGCAGGAAGGCCAGCTGGATCCCGTACTTTGCCGGGATGATGAGCTGGAACGCATGATCGAAATTTTGTGCCGCCGCCAAAAGAATAACCCATGCCTTTTGGGGGAGCCGGGAGTGGGCAAAAGCGCCCTGGCCGAAGCCCTGGCCCAGCGCATTGCCGCCGGGCAGGTAACGCCCAGCTTAAAGGGCAAGCGGGTGCTGGCGCTGGATATGGCGTCCATGGTGGCGGGCACCAAGTACCGCGGCGATTTTGAGGAGCGGTTCAAAAACCTGCTGGAAGAGCTTTACCGCGACCGTTCCACCATTCTGTTTATTGACGAGATCCATGTGATCGCCGGGGCCGGTGCGGCGGAAGGCGCGATCGATGCGGCCAGTATCTTAAAGCCGATGCTGGCCCGCGGGGAAATCCAGCTCATCGGTGCGACCACACCGGAGGAATACCGCAAGACCATCCAGAAGGACTCCGCCCTTGACCGCCGCTTTGGCATGGTGAATATTGAGGAACCGGCCCCACAGCAGGCGGAAAAAATTTTAACCGGCCTGATGCCCCGGTATGAGCGCTACCATGGGGTGCGCATCCCGCAGGAGGCGATCCGCGCCGCGGTGGAGCTGAGCGTGCGCTACCTGCCGGGGCGCTACCTGCCGGACAAGGCCATTGACCTGTTAGACGAAGCCGCCGCGGCGCTGCGGATTTCAGGCGGGGAGCAATCCATGCTGCCAGGCAGCAAAATGCCGGTGCTGACCTCGGCGGAAATTGCCAAGGTGGTGGGCAAGGCCAGCGGCGTGCCCGCCGAGCGGGTAGGGGAGGCGGAGCGTGTGCGCCTGGACCAGCTGGAAGCCCGCCTTGCCGCGCAGGTGATTGGTCAGCCGCGCGCGGTGCATGCCGTGGCGGCGGCTATCCGGCGCAGCCGCACCGGCCTGCGGGAAGCTGGCCGCCCCATTGGCGCAATGCTGTTTTTAGGTCCCACCGGCGTAGGCAAAACCCAACTGGCCCGTACCCTGGCCCAAAGCTGGTTTGGCAGTGAAAAAGCCCTGCTGCGGTTTGATATGAGCGAATATATGGAGCAGCACACGGTGGCACGGCTGATCGGCGCACCGCCGGGCTATGTGGGGCACGATGAGGGCGGCCAGCTGACCGAAGCCGTGCGCCGCCGCCCCTACAGCGTGGTGCTGTTTGATGAAATTGAAAAGGCCCACAGCGATATCCAGAATATTCTGCTGCAGATTTTGGAAGATGGCACCCTGACCGATGCCCAGGGGCGCAAGGCGGATTTTTCCAACACGATCATTCTGCTCACCTCCAACCTGGGGGCGCGCTGCCTGGCGGGGCAGGCCAGCCCGCTGGGTTTCGGCGCTGCCGCCGAAGAAACCGCCCGCCGCGGCAAAAAGGCATTACAGGAAGCCAAAGATTATTTCCGCCCGGAGCTGATGGGCCGCCTGGACGATGTGGTGCTGTTCGACCCGCTTGGCCCCGCCCAGCTGGCCGCGATCGCGGATCGCCTGCTCTGCGAGCTGGAAGAACGTGCCGCCCGCCAGGGCTACACCCTGCGCCATACCCCGGCGGCTGCCGCGGCGCTGGCAGGTGATACCGTACCCGCCTATGGTGCGCGGGAGCTGCGCCGCAAGGTGAGCCGCGCCGTGGAGCAGGCCCTGGCCGACCGCATTGCCGCCGGTACCGCCCGCCCCGGCGTGTTGTTTGTGGCGGATGCCGCTCCGGACGGACACATTACCCTGACAATGGGGGATGTGGCGGCGTGCGCATCGTGAGAGAGTGGATAGTGGGTAGTGGTCAGTGGACAGGGAGCAGTGCAATCAGCCCGGCGGGCCGATGGCGAGCATCGGCCCCTACAAATGGGGTTTAGGGCGGTTGGCCTCTGAAACGCGCCTGCGGGCGCAGCGCCCTACGGATATTTTGCAAGTTAGCAATGCGCCCCAAAACATTCTGTAGGGAACGGTCTTGACCGTTCCGGAACGCTGCAAATATTGGAAACCAAAACACGAAGAAAAACGCCTTAAATGTAATCCAAAAATAAAAACGGAATACACCAACAAAAAATCTGCCCGCTTCCCCGCATCATACCGGGAAAACAGGCAGATATTATTATTTTATGGAATAATAGCGTCTATATAGCGATAACGGCATGGTGGCGCAGCATAAATTTTACGCCTTGCCCACCATCATATCACAGGCTTTGTACAGATCGCCGCAGCTCATGCAAACCACAAGGTCGCCTTCGCGGGCGTTCTGCTTGACCCAGTTGGCAGCGCTTTCCAGCCCGTCAACAACAATGCTGCCGGGAATCTTGGCAGCCAGGTCCTCGCTCTTCACACTGCCGTCGTCAACCTCGCGGCTGCCCATGATCGGCAGCAGCACGCACTGGTCGGCCTGGCGCAGCACGGCAGCAAAGTCATCCATCAGGGCCTTGGTGCGGCTGTAGGTGAACGGCTGGTGCACAGCGATAATGCGCTTGTAGCCCATCTTTTTGGCGGTTGCCATGGTGGCGGCAAGCTCGGTGGGGTGGTGGGCATAATCATCTACCACGGGGGCACCGTTGCATTCGCCCTTAATCTCAAACCGGCGGCCGGTGCCGTGAAACTCTGCCGCGGCGCGCTCGGCATCGGCGGGCTGCAGGCCCAGCGGGCGCACGCAGCAGCACATGGCCAGCGCATTGTAAATGTTGTGGTAGCCCGGAACACCCAGCTTGATGTGGGCAAACTGCTCGCCAAGCTCCAGAACGTCAAATTCATAGAAACCGGGGCGGTATTCCTGAATGTTCACTGCGCGGAAGCGGGCTTCCTCATTGATGCCGAAAGAGAACACCGGGCGGTCAATGGAGTTGACCACATCCACCGTGTTGCGGTCGTCCATGTTGAACACGACCGTGCGGGAAAGCAGGGCAAACTTCTGGAACGCCATCTTCAGGCGGCCCATCGTGCCGTAATACTCCAGGTGATCGTTATCAATGTTCAAAATAACGCCCATAAACGGGGTCAGATGCAGGAAGGTCTCACTGTATTCGCAGGCTTCGATCACAACGTCATCGCCGTGGCCAGCTTTGCCGTAACCGCCGATCAGTGGCAGCTTGCCGCCGATTACGGCGGCGGGGTCTTTGCCGGCCAGTTCCAGCAGGGTCGTGATCATGCCGGTGGTGGTGGTTTTGCCGTGGGTGCCGGAAACGCAGACGCTGTGGGAATACATGCGGCTGACATAACCCAGCATCACGCTGCGCTCCACGGCGGGAATGCCGCGGGCGCGGGCAGCTTTCAGCTCAGGGTTTTCATCATGGATGGCGGCGCTGTAAACCACCAGCTGGGCATCGCCCAAATGGGCGGCGTCATGCTCCAGATATACTGTCACGCCCATGGCGCGCTCGGCCTTGGTGATCTTGGTTTCTTCCACATCGCTGCCGGAAATGGTCAGCCCGCGGCTATGCAGGATCTGGATCAGGGGATAGGTTCCGGAACCGCCGCAGCCGATAAAATGCACATGCTGCACACCATCAAGCAAATGGGGATTATAGCTGTCGATAAAAGACATAAGTTTCACCTCAAAAAAATCAGACGCAGCCGCAGCTGCCAGCCTGGCAATCAGTTCGTTTGGCGCATGGCGCTATGATTTTTATATTATAAAGGTTTTTCGCTGCAAAATAAACACTTTTTTGAAAATTTCTGCTATAATAACCAAAAATGTCAGCCCAAAGGCATCCAGGAGGTACCCAATGAAACATCACCTTTTTGTTTGGGGCACTAACCCGCAGCCGTTCCGCGGCAAGGCGGACAGCAGCATCGTGCTGCCCATCAGTGTGGAAGAAATGGCCCGCATTGGCATTCCAGCGCGCAAAATCCCCCGCGTGCGGGAAGAATTGCAGCGCCTGATTGCAGCGGACCCCGCGCTGCGGGACCGCAAAATGGTGCTGCAGCTGGCCAGGCAGATTGCGGCTGAAATTTTGTGACGTGCAGAGAGCATTGATATAAGGCAACACCGCACAATTCCCGCCTAGCGGCTTAAGCACCGCTTCGGCGGCTGCGGCACGGCATCTGCGTTGCCAAAATGCTCGATAATACACAAAGTATTATCTGCGCTTTTGGCTTGGCATCTGCCGCACCTCGCTCGCCGTATCGGCACTTAGAATTATGCGGTATTGCCATAATTCAGCAGTTGTGCCAAATTTGTTCCGGCTTTTTTGGCGGCAGTGTTGCCACTGCCCGCGGCCCGTGCTATAATAAAGGCCTGACGGCGCACCGTGCGCCGGTTAAATCGCTTTGTGTGGCAGCCAGCCATGCGGAAGGAGTTAGAAAATGAAGAACAGCGAAAAGACCCTGGACATGATCGTCAACCTGTGCAAAAACCGTGGTTTCATCTACCCTGGCAGCGAAATTTACGGCGGCCTTGCCAACAGCTGGGACTATGGCCCCCTGGGCGTTGAGTTCAAAAACAACGTCAAAAAAGCATGGATGAAAAAGTTTGTGCAGGAAAGCCCCTACAACGTCGGCCTGGATGCCGCTATCCTGATGAACCCGCAGACCTGGGTCACCACCGGCCATGTGGGCAACTTCAGCGACCCGCTGGTGGACTGCCGCGCCTGCAAGAGCCGCAACCGTGCGGACAAGCTGATTGCCGACTGCGAGCAGGGCCAGAACGTGGATGTGGACGGCATGACCTTTGACCAGATGGATGAATTTATTGCCACCCATCCTGAAGTTGTCTGCCCTGTGTGCGGCAAGCATGACTTTACCCCCATCCGCAAGTTTAACCTGATGTTCAAAACGGCCATCGGCGTAACCGAGGATTCTTCCTCTACCTGCTATCTGCGCCCCGAAACCGCACAGGGCATTTTCGTCAACTTTGCCAACATCCAGCGTACCACCCGCCGCAAGCTGCCGTTTGGCGTCTGCCAGGTGGGCAAGGCGTTCCGCAATGAGATCACGCCGGGCAACTTCACCTTCCGTACCCGCGAGTTCGAACAGATGGAATGCGAGTTCTTCTGCAAGCCGGGCACCGACCTGGATTGGTTCGCCTACTGGAAAGATTACTGCGAAAAGTGGCTGCTGTCCTTGGGCATCAACAAGGAAAACCTGCGCCTGCGCGACCATGAGCCTGCCGAGCTGGCTTTCTACAGCCGCGCCACCACCGATATCGAGTACGCTTTCCCGTTCACCGACTGGGGCGAGCTGTGGGGCATTGCAGACCGTACCAATTACGATCTGGGCCGCCATCAGGAAGCATCCGGCAAGAGCCTGGAATATTTTGACCCCGAAACCAACGAGCATTACATTCCTTATGTCATTGAGCCTTCCCTGGGCTGTGACCGTGTGGCACTGGCTTTCCTGTGCGAAGCTTATGATGAAGAGCATCTGACCGACTCCAAGGGCAAGGAGGATGTGCGCACCGTGCTGCACCTGCATCCGTTCCTGGCACCGTTCAAGTGCGCTGTGCTGCCTCTGTCCAAAAAGCTGGGCGATAAGGCCATGGAGATCCGCAATGAGCTGGCCAAGGACTTTATGGTGGATTACGACGATGCCGGTTCCATCGGCAAGCGTTACCGCCGCCAGGATGAGATCGGCACCCCGCTGTGCATCACCGTGGACTTCCAGACTGTCGGCGATGACAAGGTGGAAGCCGATAACTGCGTGACCGTGCGTGACCGCGACACCATGGAGCAGATCCGTATGCCCATCAGCGAGCTGAAAGAATACATTGCCAAGAAGGTTGCTTTCTAAGCGATTTAGGGCTTAACACTGCTGAATCACCAATAAAATGCAAATACCCGTACAGCCTGAAAGCTGTACGGGTATTTTTGTTATGGCAACACCGCACAATTCCCGCCTAGCGGCTTAAGCACCGCTTCGGCGGCT
>OLNE01002063.1_pt1 | contig 13181 bp, 21 predicted proteins | sample 1672431 | NCBI WGS metagenome assembly OLNE01 (sample SAMEA3136685, study PRJEB25190) | human gut metagenome | reverse complement strand
GATTTTTCCTTTCTGCTTACATAGCAATAAACGCAGTCTAAGGACTCGGTATGTAAATATAACACTTTACACACGAAAAGAATCCATTAGACTGCGTTGTTCTGCGTGTGCTTATATGTATTTTACCTACATCTATATTCTAACATATAGACACACTTTATCCGAAGTTTTCATGATTATTCGTCCATTGCTGCTCCACAGCTTCCGCAGTAGCTACGCTCTACGTTTTCTTTGGTCAGATTGCCGCAATGAGAACAGCGGTAAGGGTACTCTGGAAATCCTGATGATTCCCAATGTCCGTGCTGAAGAACAGAAGCCTTTCCTGCAGCATAACCGGCTTCGTATTGCTGTCTGTCGTAACGAAGTGCTTTGATAAGCTCATCTTTATCGATATTGACACCGATTTTCTGAATAGCCTCGTACACGAACTTCTCTGATTGTGCCTCACAATCATTAGAAATCATTTCGATAGGCGAGGCGAATAATTCGATTGGTGATTGATATCCATTATCTTCCATGATGTTTACTCCTTTTCAAAATCTATCTTAGAATTCGATAGATTTAATTTCTACAGCGTGACCTATAATTCGGTACGCCACCTCCATTGCTTTAAGTTTGAACGGCGTAAATGCCCAGAACTAGTTCTCATCATCGGCAATTCGATAGATGAGAAATTTGCCTACAGCTTTTACCAGCTGGGATTGGCACAAGATGTACAACAAGGTTGCCGTACCTCAGTATCCATCAGCAGCTCTCTGATTGCACCATGTTCGAAATTGATTGAAAGACATGAATTCTTTCTTCTGCATTCTTCACCCTTCTTTCTTTGTCATAAGACTTTTCGTCCACATCTCGGACAAAAGGTATAATTACAGCCATCTGATTGGCAATAGCATGTTTCTTTGCAGAACGGACAGACATAAATCTGACTTTTCAGACGCTTGGGATCCAATCTCATCCACGATTTCTGCTCTCTCATCCACGATTTCTGCTCCTCGGTAGCTGTGACTTCTTTAAGCTTTGTTCCAGATATGAAGACATACATCAGAGGCTTGGCATTATTCCGACCTTGCTGTCGTCTCTGCCATAGCTTAAATGCTAATTTGGCATCCTGAATCGAATGAGCTACAAGCTGCATTTCTTGAATCGGAGCTGTCTTGTCATTTCTGAGTCGGTAAGCGACATTGATTACGAATTGTCTTTTCATACTCACCGACCTATGTTGCTGACAGTATCTGTCTTGATAGCTCTGATAATCTGAAGAACGATAGCCTGGAACTGATTGAAAATAACCTTTTCAAAATTCTCCCAGAATACTTTATCATCTGTAGCCGTGCAACATGCGTAAGGAATGTGCACATCGGTGCCTATCATCTGCATAGTCTGTTTCTTCACATCCATCAGCTTGATGTAAACCTTATACTGCGGATTACCAGTCACTACATGAAGTTTCTTTTCTCTCTTGGTGATGATTACCACGTGGTCAATCTGATTTGGAACGGTCAAATCCAGAATTTTATCAATAGTCTTAGCACAACGCTCGGTGACTTTAGTCAGATTTACACCTTCGAGCGTGCTGTATTCGCGTCTCAGCTCTGTTTCCAATGCCTTCGGAATATGAAAATCCTCAGGAATTTCTCCGTTAGGTGTCAGCAAGATAGAGCCTTTACTCTCTTCTTTCATCTTTTCAGCCATTCGTATCTCCTCTCCGGCACTGAACTGCTGATACTGTTCAGCAGTCAGATGCCCTCTCATAAACATATCGTATGCTTTAGCCGAAAGCGGTAACTCGCGTTTCTTCATCTCGCAAGCTCTTATGATTCTTTCCATGTCAGGCATGATTACTCCTCGCTTTCAGCATCTTCGACCTTTAGGCCTGGGTAATAAACGATACTACCAAGACCCATTGAATCAGTGCTCTCTGTTTCGAAGACATCATAATCAAGCAGCGTTCTTACCTCATCGTAGAATTCCCAATCCTCACCTTCATCATAGAGCTGCTGAAGGAACCAGAGGAACAGATTCCCACCATCAGGTTCGTAGCCGAAGCAACGGTCCCCGAACATCCCTCTTCCAGAATAATCATCACGAACATTGAACCCATTCTCCTCGAGCTCTGTGAAAAGTTTTCTTGACATAACTGCCATGATAAAATCCTCCTTATCTGAATATGAAGTGCATCATTACCTGCATGCATGGAACTCTAGGTCCAAAGGTGCAGTGATGCCCCTTACGTTTGCCTGTAAGACATCGACAATTCGACGGCTGCTCTGGAATGCGCTGAATGCGACGGTCACGTGCTGGACCTATCTTCAGGTACAGATTATCGCCTGCCAGAAACAAGCAACCAATCGGAAGCTTATCGAAAAGCATCGAGTGTCCTTGCATTCTTTCTTACTCCTTTCATACTTTATTATATCTATATTATATGATAGATAGCTAAGATTTACGAAGTTCTATCTTTATCGATAGATTGAATGAATTCCTTGAACAGTTGCCGACCTTTTCTGATAATTTTTGATACTGACGATTGACTTGTTCCATATTTCTTAGCCATGACTTCTTGACGTGGTGGCTCAAAGAAAGTTGCACCGTAAAAGTATTCTTCAAGAATAGTTAAATCACGTTCGATTATATCTGATTTTACGTTCGAATATTGGTAACGTCGACGTCGTTCATGCTCGATAAAGCTGTCTATCAGCTCTTTAGTAAGACCTTCATAACCGTCAGGTTGACCTGATAGAATCGATTCTAGATTATTTTCGTTATCATCAGAAAGACACGCATCTAACGAACAAGTTAGATACTTGTCAGTGTCACCCTTCTCCCAGTCACGTCTTAAGATTCTAATAGTTGAATTCTGCTCCCTGAGAAATCTCTTCATACGTCCGACTATCTTTGAAACAGCGAAGGTTGAAAATTGAAACCCTCGTGTTTCATCGAAACTTATACTTGCTTGCCACAAACCCAAGAATCCTTCTTGGATGATATCGTCATATATACTGGGAGAGCATCTATTTCGTATGTAGGTGTGATAACAATGATAGACTAATTTCTTATTGGCGTTGAAAAGTTCATTCGGTGTCACACGCTCCCAACTCCTTCTTGAATTTCCAAGCCATCTGCTGGATTGATTTCTTAGTCAAACCCCATTTCGCAGAAACAACTGATATCGAGGAAGAAGCGTAATCAGCAACGAATTCTCGTTTCTGAGCATTAGTCCAGACCGTACCTTTTCGATGTTTCGGTTGCTGAGATACCTCTACCTTTTCATCAGCAATAGTGTCCACGAATGTCGGAGTGGCTTCTGCTTTCGCTCGCATTATTGGTTCAACTGCGCTTCTACTCTTGCGGTATGCAGCAGTATCACGCATTCTCTTGATGTCTTCCTTGTCTGCCAGCTGAAGTTCTTCAGGGCGGTACTCCATATTATTCTGAAGAACATCCGATGACAAAGCTAAGCCGAAACGCTGTGATAACATTTCGACGATGTTCTCGACACGCTGCTGAATCTCAGCCTCTTTCTGCCGTGCGATTTCAGCTTCTTTCTTAGCAGCTAATTCATCGATAAGACGCTCGATGATTTTCATATCAGCTACTCTGGGTTTTAAACCAAGCTGTCTAGTCAGAGCCTCGTCAATCTTATTCATGAAAGCCAAATCGAACGAATACATGAAACGTGACTGTGGGTGGTTGAATACGAGTTCAGAAACTGTCGTAATCTGTTCACAGAGTACCAGCTGATTTCGTCCATTCGGAGTTCCGTCTTGGTATACGAAAAAGACGTGCATTGGAAGATGGTCATTATTGCGGGTAGTTATCGGGATGACATTGAATATCGGTGCATTCATATTGTTCTCTTCGCACGACACTATCAGATAGGGTCGACTTTTCTTCTCTACGGATGATGCGTCTCTGCCGTCACCGTCTTCTGAATTGAAATGCAAGAACCAGACGTCACCTCTGCGGAATTTACTGTACCACGTCTCCATAGGAGTACCTCCTTTATGTATCTTATATCTATATTATAAGATGATTCGCACATTGATACGAAGTTATCAGTGTGAAAGCTATATTATGTAGCAGCTTTCTTAAAGGTATCTTACGAAAAGATTCCAAGGCTGATATACAGGCTCTGGGGATTGATTGTGAGTTATAACATCAATCCAGCTGGCGAATACGTAGATAAACAGAATTACAGCTATCAGCACGAATAATGCTTCCAGAACGTGCGGAATGTTAAGCTTTCTCTTATGCATAATCGTTATCTCCTTTCTCTTGCTTTGAATTATTCGACGGTTGTGACAGTTGCTTCGTTGAACAGGTAGAACATCATAGCTTCGATAGGCATGTCTGTGTAGCTGTGCTGAAGAATATCCTCTGCGATTTCGTACACGAGCTGGTTGAACTCATCTGCAGAAGCTGTCTTCTGAGTTGCTTTTTCGAACATAGCGAAATAAGCATCGTTATCACCTGCGGTATAAAGTTCATGCTCAATGCAGATACTTCTGATTTTATCTGCCTTCATCTGTCTGAAAATCTTGAAATCCATATGAAAACCTCCTTGATTTAAGAACACCTTGTCCGTGTTGTTTATATCTATATTATAACACAATCTACCGGTAGTTCCGAAGTTCTGCGAGTATACGCAGCATACAAGCACTCTATATGGTATGTATAATGTATAAAACCAAAAAGAGTGCTTTGTAGCACTCAATAGGAATTCTACCGTTCGCACAGCAATAAAGCAGCCATTTCTGACTGCTTTATTGGGGCTATATGTTGAAAGGAGTAAATAGAAAATGTCTGATTAGAATACACCCGACACAATTCGGGTGGACGTCTTAGGAAGTCTGGCATTAAGCTGAACAACTGCGTAACTTGCAGGTGAGCCATCGTAAACGTCAACATATATAGACTTGTCTGTGATGCGCACAATGCGTCCGACATAGACATCAGCTCCATAACTGATTTTAATGCGCTTGCCAATGCATTTATCAGTACTGAGTGCTTGAGCAAGTGCAGCTTTACGTTGATTTGCTTCTGCCTCTGCCTTAATACGTTCTGCTTCGTAAGCCTCTCTTGTCGGTCTGCTGTAGAACTTTGGCGGGCAATACTTCTTACCCAGCACTTCGAAAGGTTCTTCAGACTGCTTGACGTAGTCTTTGAGATGAGCCTCCAGCTTATCAAGCACTTCAGGAAGAGGTGCGGAAATTACGTCACTGCCATCTTCCAATTCACGTAACAGATATGAAGAAAGATACCTCGTGAGCTTGTCCAAGTCACGGTTAGTAGCTTCATCTGTGTTCTGCAAATCGTAATAGGTCATACCCAATCTCGGGCAATAGGTAATTCTTGAATAGTATCTAGTGTACTTCACCTGAACCACATGAATTACCGTCATGTAAGCTGCAACACGTTCGATGCTCCAACGCTGCACATTTCTCTGATAGTTCTCGGTAGATTTGTAGATAAAATCAAAACCGTCCTGCTGAATAATAGCCATAAAATACCTCCGTTTGTTCAAGAGCTTAGATACTATCAAGTACCAGTTCTTATATTTTATGTCTATATTATAACATTATCATCCACATTGCTACGAAGTTTACTCGACCTCTTTCAGCAAACTGTAGATGTTACCGACAGTGATAGCGTTCTGAGTAAAATCAGAAATCATACTCCACTTCTTAGCTGGTGATAGATGTTTGTTCTTGGTGATTGCTCGAACTACTTCAAAGCAATCACTATCTGAAAGCTGATTTGCTGTCTTATTTGCGTGGTTATTGAAGATATTGATAAATTTCTTATCCATTTCTGACCTCCAGTAGGTTACCGGTAAACCCTGAATTGCGTATGATATAAGCGTACTTCGATAAAAGCTTGAACTGCGGAGTGCTTTCTGGATACAGTTTGACAAGGTATTCAATCGCATCTACCCAAGCATTGATGTATCTTTCTGTGTAGAAATCGCTCTTACGGTATTGAGTCCAATTAGGATTATTCCGAATAAGCTCCAGCATATAATCTTGAAATTCATCCAGAGTTTCGCAATCGCAGCTGCTTGGAGCAACTGTCAACGCATTGAAAGATAGCTGCTGAACACCATTAACAACCCGAATGCTAGCATTCGGAGTAGCACCTACAAGATTGGTAACATATTCTGCATATTCAGACTTAGTCATGAACAGAACCCAGCCATAAGCATATGCATATACCTTATCGAAATCACGTTCCATTTAGAATACCTCCTTTACATTGTATTCATATTCTAACACAGATTTCCGTAGATACACGAAGTTCACTCAATATCTGAGTCCATACTTCGATGTGCAGAAATGACGTCGATATCCTTACCTCGTTCTGGAGTTACGAATTTGACATACAGAGACCATTTTCTATTCTTTGAAAAACCAGGAATTCGAATATTACCGAATTCATGCATTTCATCACCTTTATGGTCACCCTTCGTTCCGATTTTTGTCCATTTATAATTATCGATAGAGATAGCTTTAACGACGTCCTCAATCAAATCTATCTTCTGGTCTGGATGTTCATCGTTCCATTCCTGAACTGCTTCTATGCACATCCTATTCTGAGGTCTGTCTTCGATGAAGAACTGCCCTGGGTTAGCACCTTTAACCGTTTTCAGAATGTCATTGAAACGGTCCGGGTCTGTTTCGCACAATCGGTACTTATGTTCATTCGGATTTGCTTTACCTGTATACCTGCAACAAAGATTCACGATTGTTCGAGGCACTAGAACGCTGACATATAAATCCATGATAAAGCCTCCTTTCTGTTACTTCTTCTGAACAAATGTAGCAGCTTCATCTGCTACGTGCAGTAGCCAAGCTTGCGGAGTCTGTCTGAAAGCATCACCGATTTCGCTCTGCTTACCATTTTCCCAGGTTGCCATATGACAATTGATAGCAATGGCTTCATTGTCGAACAATCTGATGAAACGACTCGCGAGAAAAACGGATTTGCTTCCATGACCTCCATAAGCCATAGTCTCGGATTTGATATAAGCGGTATACTGCTCCCAAGCACCGAAAGCGTTCTTGCGATTTCGCATCTCTTCTTTGTAGCAGTTGACTTTGCATAAATCATGCAGAAGTGCCATGATAATCATGGATTGCTCTGGAATAGCACCCATGATTGGCGCATAGGTATTATTCAAACGAACGAGTTCGTCATAGACAGCTAAGCTGTGGTCGACGAGACCACCTGGATACGCACAATGGAATCGAGTGCTTGCAGGTGCTGTAAACCAGTCTGTGGTCTCTAGCCATGCGAGTAAATCCTCGATACCTTGACGTCTTGTACTCTTGAGTAATTCGATAAAGCGTTCTTTCTGTTCCATTTATTGACCTCCATTCAGATAAATCTAAAGGCACGCTAGGTTAATTGCAGCGTGCCTTTTATGGTCGAGGCGGCAGGATTCGAACCTGCGGCATCTTGTTCCCAAAACAAGCATTCTAACCAAACTGAATTACGCCTCGTATAAACCAGCCTTATCTAGAATTAGCCGGTAATCTAAGGAATCTGAAGAATTAAATTAGGAGGCACATCCTATTCTAGAATTGATGTTAATGGTATGGCAACCATTCTTGAATTCATATAAACCGTTCGCAACTAGCACATCCGCTTGCCAGATGCGAACGGACAGGGGATTATATAGCAACAGCGATTGCTGTTGCTTTGGCCGACTGATTAAGTCATTACCTCAATACAGTCGTTGTCCGGGCTCGACCCACAGAGCCCAGTGATACCTGCTGAACAGGCTTCCCTATTGCTTCCTCGACATCAGCCAAGGTACAATCATTCTTTATCTGATTACATCTATAATAGATGTGAGAATCAAGTGCTCTCCTCATTTTCGACAGGCTCAAGAGAACGAGTGACTTTGTATACTATACCACCGTAGGTTTCTGCACAAGATTGCGCGTGTGTCAAATCATCGCACTGCTTAGCCAATTCCCATGCGAGAGTCATGATAATATCGCCGCTGTCGTCTATCCTCTTGATAAAGCAGTTACCCACTTTCACGACATATTTCGTGATATCTGAGCCACTGGTAGTTGTCGTAGTTGAACAGCTCATACAGCATCCCTCCTTAACCTTGATACCAGGTAATTTTCAGCTTGCCAAATTCTATAGCATCGCTGTACTTATCCAGCAATGCTTGTATGTTAGCAGAATCTTTTTCAGATTTCGGAAGACATAAGCCCTGAATTGCTCTGCTTATATCTACGAACGGAACGTCAGCAACCTGAAGGTCATCTTTCTGAGCATAAGGACTCTTCTTATGACGATTCATAAGCCATACACGCTCTTCTGCTTCGTATCCAGATTTGATAATAATGGGTTGAATATTCTTAGGTAACTCTTCCCAGGCGAACATACCTGTGATTTCGATTCCTGCAGTCATAGGTACATCCTTACCCTGAACAGTCAGTGACGGATATTCATCCTCATCTTCAGCGTCGAACATCCAGACTTCAGCTTCTTCTCTGTCATCAATATCTTCTTTATAGAAATCCTCTGGGGAATCCTCTAGATGCTCAGCCCAGCTCATGATTGCTTTTACTGTCTGCATACCTACAAGATAAGGTGATTCATCTCCACCTTGAAGTGTGAACCAAGACTTATCACCATCAGAATACTTTCTCAGAGTAATAAGAATATCTTGGAAGCCTTCGGTATAGGACCCGTAGGACCTGAAGGAATAAGATTCTGATAGCACATTACCGTCTAGAAGTATACCATATTTCCAACCTAGAGTATGACTCTTCAGATAGATTTCAGGGGCAGAGCGTCCGAAGCACACGAACGGTTTGTCCAGTGTAGAGGCTCCTGCTTGAATTCTGCCAGAATCAAGAATTGATTCAAGACGCTTGATTGTAGTCGTGAAATGATATACCGTTCCGATATTCTTGGCTGAGTTCAATCTTACTTTGCGCATTTAATGACCTCCTTTACAACTATACTCTTATTATACAATAGAATCTCATAGATTACGAAGTTGGCTTTTCGTTCTTGATGCACATCTCTGAATTTTCAAAGATGCAATCACTGCAATCACCGGTGTTATAGTAACATTCATCGCAATCTATACGACATTCATATATTTCTGGATGTTCCTCGTATAATGCAGCAGGACAATATCCATTTGTGCAAACATCTGCGTAGAACGCAGGACATTTATCCTTCTTCATATTGATTTCGGATGTCCGCAAGACATCTTACCCTCCGGACATTTGCCGCATACGCACGGAGCACCCGCATTAGCGAATACATCAGGAGCGACAAGCATACACTGAGCGAGCATTTCATCTGCTACTGCTCTGATTTCCCATTGAGCTCGGTTACAGCATCGAGTCTTGAAGAAATGCAACAGCTCACGCGCATTCATTGTCATGATAAGCTGCGTTTCGCAGGCATTCGGAAGAACATATCTAGAATCTTCCTGCGCAAGCTTGCGAGCAGCTTTAATATCTTTCGGGTTTGCTTTATCAAGTAAATCCTCACGGGCGATATCTGAATAGTCAGCTTGTAGAATATCCAGGGTTAATTCGTCACGAAGCTCGACATAAGCATCTGCAATAAGTTGCATCAGTTCACAGAATTTCGCAGTAGCGGCTGTGCTTCTCGCAATAGAATGTGGAGTTACGAATTTGAATGCTGTTTCATTGACATATCTCTGACTCTTCTGGCTGTAAGATGCAAGACGATGTCTGACAAGCTGATGAGAACAAGCACGCGAGATGCCTTCGATTGCGAATGTGAATGTCAGATGCTCCAGAGGACTTTCGTGTCCCATACTCCGCAGCATTTCGATATATTTGCTGACCTCTTCTTCGCTGAGTGACGTGGTTTCATTGACAAGGTCTTCGCCTGTCTTACTCGAATAGCACATCTTAGCAGCAGTTGCCACAAGAGTCTCGACCAAATCTGTATGTGCTAGCATTGTCACTTTCATTCTTGAGTTCCTCCCGTATTCAGTTCAAGAATATCGAACTGCTTAGTTAGATTGTGCGCATACTCTGAATACCAAGCTGCCTTGTTCAAATCCACATCAGCAGGACCTTTATCCCCTGCTCGATATTCATACTTATAAGCATTAAGCTTGCAGAACCAATAGACAGCTTCAGGACCGAATTCATCAAGCATCTCTTCGATGCATTCTTTACGCCCTGGTTTATTATAATGAGATGGATGGTCGACTGTCTGACGCAGCGATAGTAATCTGGTAACTTGTTCCTCTGTGTAGCCATCCCAGGGTTTCGCTCTTTCGAGTTCTACACAATCGAAAATATCCCAATATTTATCTTCGTAATGATATCCGTAGCTACCCTCTGGAGTGTCGATGGTAACAAGGAACCAACCGCCCCCGAAACAAGGTGTACCATCTTCATGATTACGAGTTTTCCAAGCTTTGTCTTTATTCTGCATGACAATGCACGCAAATAAGATAGCTCTCTGATGATACAGCTGGTTGAAAGTGTGGTACCCGTCAGATACATCACCGATGTTTTCAACTCCGCAAAAATCAGCGAGTTTCTTTTCATAATCGTTCATCGAATACCTCCATTCATGATTGATTGTGCGAACCTATCTAGCATCCGTTCGCACATCATGAAAGTTTTTATTATACAGGATTAATGTTGTCAGTGCTAGAAACCGAAGAGAATATAAGCCTGATTTACAGGCTTTGGATGGGGTAGCGGGATTCGAACCCACGGAATGACAGAGTCAAAGTCTGCTGCCTTACCACTTGGCTATACCCCAGAATACATCGGAGTGCCATTTCTGGCACTCCGACTAACTTAATCCGCGTCAGATTCTGCTGTAAGCTTCTCTCCCTCTCGGATGAGCTGCTTTTTCATAGCTTCGACCTTTGCTCGATACTCTTCCTGTCTGAGCTCATTGCGAGCAATCTTGCGGAGCTTATGTCGTTTAGCTTTTTCAACCTTGTTCTTCGCATGCTGTTCAATGCATCTTACTGCGCCAGCAGGAGTATGGTAGGTAGAACCGCAAAGCGGACACGTCCGACTGCGCTTTTCGTATTCAGCTTCACTTTTCTCCATTCTACGATAGAATGTCTGGAAAGTCATATCACAGAAGGTCTGACAGAAAAGGTTACCGATTGCTTCGAGAATACCTTGACGTTTGTCGTAATCCTCAGCTTTACAGGTAGCACTTGCTTGAACATCATCACAGATACTGATTGCTGTGCGAACATAATGCTGAACATTCTTCGACTTCTGCATTGTCGGATTTGCAGCGAAATCTTCTTCGCTGACTTCGACTAGACTTTTGCCATTATCTAACACAGCATAGCGATAGATTTTAATGCAACCCTTGAACTCAGCTGCAAGATTTTTATCTTGAGTGGCTGGTTCTGAAGTTTTCGGCTGTATCGTTGCTTCTTTTGCAGCCTTTACGATTGCTTCCAGATATGTACTTACATCCATTTTCGTAACCTCCTTGCGTATTTTATTGAGTGTCTTGCGTTGTTCAGCGAGATCATCTGCAAGAACTTTCTGGCAAAATGCTGTCGGATGCGGGAACCAGAGTGCATCTGCGAAATCACTACGATGATTTTCGTAATATGAAATCGGAGCATACCCATTGGGATTCGTACCTACCATAAGAACTGCGGTATCTTCATGGTAGATGTACCAAGGATAGAGTCCCTTCCCTCCATCCCAACCTCGTTCTTCTGCAAAGTTAAGAAGTAGATGCAAAGCACCTTGGGTTGAACATTTGACAATCGACCTCTGTGTGTTGTCCATAATGAGATATACCTCCTACTCAGTGTCTAAAGCGGGCCATCGCTTAGCGGTTTGAATAACCTCTCTGTCATAAATTACATATGAAACTGCAGAGAATGAAGTACGGTTGACAAGACGCTTACCATTCACATATAATGACCAACCTTTCACCTTATTTGAAGGATTACGAAGCTCATAAACGGTGCGTGTCTTGTTACCAGTGAACTTATGTATGCCTTTAGTATATTTCTTACGCAGTATTCTTTCGAACCCTTCTGAATCCATAATGACAACCTCCCATCTGTGCTATATCTTATTGTATCATAATTATAACACAGATGAGCATAAGATTACGAAGTTCTTACTGTTCTTGGATAACAACCGTCCAGTCGTTAGAGAGGATATCAGCTTGTGATGCGAGCCAGCCTACCTGAATACCTGAAGTACCGAAGAATACGATAGCTTGATTACCCATAGTGTCGTGGTCTGCATTATAGATTGTACCAGTAGGGTCCATAAAGCTGATTCGAGATGCCAGCTTGATGTACTGTCCTTTACCATTCCAGCCCTCACGAGCTACTGCGTATCCCTTCTTGAGCAATTCGATTGCGTTACCGAAAGTCATCTTATCGAAACTCTGGTAAGCGTCTTCGAATGCTTGAGAAGGACTCCAAGATTCATAGCCATCAGCATAACGAACGTGATATCCAGCATCAGATTCTGATTCACCATTCTCAGTAAGAATAGAATTCCTACCACTGAGTTCAGCGTAATCACCTCTTGTCATCGGTTCAGCTTTAATCACCTTTGTACCAATGTAGTTTGTCATCTTGTCGAACATAGAAAATCCTCCAATCATAAATAAGGTTAGTGCGATAAGGTAGGAATCGAACCTACGTAGCTTCTAGCACAGATAAGAAGTGCAGTTGCTCTTATCGGTCAATGTCAGAACTGATTGCTTTTGACCATTTTGCATACTTATCGCATAACTTATTGGTGCCGGTAACAGGACTCGAACCTGCACACCTTACGGCAATAGAACCTAAATCTATCGTGTCTGCCAATTTCACCATACCGGCGTTATCATTGAGTTAGAATGTTTTTGAACTGAATTGTCGAAACAACTCATATGGTGTCGATAGCGGGACTTGAACCCGCACATCTTTCGATACTTGATTCTGAGTCAAGCGTGTATGCCAATTTCACCATATCGACAAAAAGTGCCTCGCTTAAGAGGCGAAAATAAAATAAGATTAGATTAAATAAGGGAGACAACAAAACGTATTCCCGGTTTCCCGGGTGGAGACGTGATTGGGAATCGAACCCAAGCTTACCTGTCTTGACAATTCTGTCTTAACTTATCACGTCGTTTATAACTCTGTGTCTTATTGTATATCTATTATA
>OLNE01002060.1_pt1 | contig 13202 bp, 14 predicted proteins | sample 1672431 | NCBI WGS metagenome assembly OLNE01 (sample SAMEA3136685, study PRJEB25190) | human gut metagenome | reverse complement strand
ACCGGATGAAGATACGTGCGACGGGGGCGAGGCGAATGGCTGAGCGGTATCGATACGCGGGTTCAACGGTATTATATTGACCACATAGATTATTAACTTGCATTTCTAACAGTTAAGGAGACGGGTGCTTTCCAGCGCACTCCTTCGATGATGCCTTCCGCTAGTTGCTATGCCGGTTTCAGCCAACAAAGAATGTGCCCGGGCGCTCAGGTTCACCGTTAGCGTTGGCAACATATGAGATGGGCCAGACCCTTGCCGCGCGCCGATTGCGCGAGAGGTGTCGGGCTCCATGTTTATTCCACCTGCTTGTTATCAACCAGCTTCGTTCAACGTCAGACATTCAAGATGTCAGACGTTGAACCTGCGCCAAAGACGCAGCTGGGGCTACTAGTTGCCTACAATCGCTCGCGAAGCTCGCCTGTTCGTGCGTGAATGTCTGACAGCTCCGTCAGACATTGTCGGACATTTGATTGTTCGACAAATGTGCACGTGGTCGCGTTCGCAAAGATTACTGAACGGTCGATGGGTGCGTTGAGACCGGAGCAAACGGCGGATGCCAGAAAAATGGCCTCACAGAATCACACCCATGGTTGATAAAATTGACCGCCCGGGCGCAAATACCCGGGCGGTCAATTCATCCCCTCGTTCGCGATCCTGTTGGGTTTTGGGGCTTTGACATGTTGTTGACGGATGGATCAGCCGTACAGCTTGATCTCTCGGGGTTCCATGTGGTCGTCCCCCAATAAGACGTCCCTGATGTAGCTCTGCGGCAGGAACTCGACTGGCAGCACTGGGTCGTCGACGTAGCCGGGCACTGGGAGTAGGCGTGGCCTTTGGACATAGCGTGACCGCCTGCCGGCGGTCGGACTGCCACTTCAGCCAAAAGCTCAGGCGCGCGCATTAAAATAATGGATATATCGCTTGATGGGCTTTTGACCAAGCATGAACATCGCAGGTAAATCCGTGTACCAATTTTTGGTACACGGATTTACCCGCGGTTTGTTGAAAGCTCTGACATGCGCTGTCGACTTCATTAAAATCGATTGCCGATCAAGTCTTCCTATATATGCGAGCCCCAAGAAACTGCGCTGTGAACCTGAGTCCTCTATCGATCGGCCCGGTGCACCGGGCCGCTGTCCTCGAGCCGGCAACAGCTTGCCGGTCTCAAAACGTATGCCACCTAGCACTCGATAATCGGGCCATAGATGTCATGCTAATCGATTGCCGAAACCCAGTGCCAAAACCTTCCAGTCAATTCCCATCTGAAATTCGAATATGAGGAAATAGATCCAGCTAACGGGCCAATCCAGCCCCTTGGCCGTAATCGCCAAAAGAAAGGCCCGCGCGGGGTCACGCGGGCCTTATGGCTAGATACAAATAGGGCTAGAAACACCAAGCGGGGCAGACACAATACGAGCGTGCTGCGTCGTTGTAGTCCGACGGATAGCCGTTGCTGTAGACATAGAGGAAGTCCGTAGAATTGCTCGGAAACAACGATCGCTCCCACCAATAGTCGTTGATAGCAATAGCAGAGCAGGGATAGTTCTCCGCTACCTTACCCCTAAAGGCTTCGTACTGGGTGCCTTCGGAGGAAATCCAAGGATAGCCAGATGCCCAGTGGGATGTAGGGACAATCTCGGAAAAGCTGAGCAGGAACAGCTTATCGGTCGTCGCCGTCACGGCGGCATCCCACTTACTGCTGCCAACGTTGTTCGTCAGCTTCTTGACCGATTTCACCTTGGACTGGAAATCTGCCGGCATAAGGTTCCAGATTTCGCCCGAGTTCATCTTCTGGCGGAGCTCGGACTTCTCCCACCCACCTGCGTTCGTTTCTGTGGCGTTCATGCGGGAAGAAATAGTCGTCGAGGTGGTTAGGAACGTCAGTCCCGCCTTGCCCGAACCGTCGGCGAGATCGTCATGATTGATGCCGATGATGTGGTAGGTCAGCGTCTTGCCATCCGTCAGCTTGACGGAGAACTTAGTCCCCGCATCCATCGCTGCCTTGGCCTTGGCGTAGGCGGGCGACGCCTCGCCCTTCGCCGCGATGTCCTCGGCCACGGCCTTCTGCTCGCCGAGCGTCCAGTCCTTCGCGTCCTTGGCGATAGCCGCCTGGACGGTCGCGGAATCGGTGCCTGTTGAGCCGCCGCCGGACGCGCCGCCATCGACGCCGCCGGTAGTCCCATTGTTCACCGTGTTGCCGACCAGGTTGAACTGGTTGCGGATGGCTCCGGCCACGCCGGGTCCCGCGAACACGATGACCAGGCCGATGATCGCGATAATCAGTACGTACTCGATAATTGACTGGCCTCGGAGGCGGATATTTCTAGGAGATACCCCCCCCCGAAGGTTAATTGCCGCTGCATGCATATGCGGCTCCCTTCGCTCAGGGTTTGCAATACGAGCCGAGCGTAGGACTATTTCAAAATGCCGCCTCGGTCTTGCCGCTGCGGCAAAACGTAACTTACCCAACGCCTACGCCGCACGACCGACCGCTCGCATATCCGAATTTGTTGCTCAACAAATTCGCAGGTAGCGTCAGTAAAATTAAGTTCAGAAGGCCGATGTAAACCGGTATTGGCCCAAGCTGTTCCATAAATCGCGAATACAGGAGGTAAGGTGATTGGGTAACTATAAAGTGGTCTTCAGGGATGATGGGTCTGGGGATTCGAGCCTGCTGAAATGGGAACCCGGATGCCCGGCGATGGTAACGGTCGTCCAGGTCGCGAGAAACGTCGACACCTCTGAGGCTTATCTGCAGATTAAGATCGAGAATCTCTCAGCCGATATCTTAAACTCCATCTCCGGTATCGCCCATATCGACTATATCGATGGCTCTACAGACGATGTCCCCTTTTCGGAACTGGATTTCGACCTGCCTCAATGCGAGCAGGGAGCCCTTAAGGCAACGGCGCTGCCAAGGGGAGATGTCGAAACCGCATTCATCAAGCTGCTTCAAATCGACTCCCAGCAAGGGAAGTGGCATTCGACCGGAGAGCCCGCCGAAGCACCCGAGCGTGAACCGCTTTTGCTGAGCGAGAAGGCGATGACCGAGAGGGACCGCCAGCTTAAGGAGCGGAATGCCGATGGCCGAATCGCCGGCGGCAAAGCCCAGTTCCATCAGGGATGGTGGGTGTGCGCATGCGGCGGCATAAACGTCGGGCGGGAAACCTGCCACACTTGCAAATGCCATAAGAGCCTCCTGTCGGACTTGCAGGACGAAGAGACCCTATGCAAATCGGCCGATATACGGTCTCAGAACATATACGACAGAGCCGATTCGTTTATCGCCAGAGGGGAGAGTGTCGAAAACCTGAAAAAAGCCCAGAGGCTCTTCGAAGACATCTCTGGATGGAAAGACGCTAAAGAGCGTGCTGAAGAATGTTCAGAAAAGCTAGCCGTGCTCGAGCCGAAGTCGGCAAAGAAGCGCAAACTGCTGCTATGCCTCGCTGCGGTCGCCACCGCGCTTCTCGTCTTCTTTCTGACGGCGGGAAGACCGATAGCGATTAAGGCAATTACAGGGCTGCAAAAGGAAATTCGGTATAGGGAAGCAATCTCGCTTTACGAAGGCGGTCATTTTAGGAAGGCGTATGCCGAATTCAAGATGATTCGATCATACGGCGATTCGGCGGAGATGGAAGCGAAGGCCGCCAATGCCCTGGCGCAAGATTATGCAAAAGACGGGGATACGGACCTAGCTATCGAATGGTTCAAGAATGCGCACAATGAAACTGATGCCCACGAGATCGAATACGGGTACGTGAAGGAACACTATGACAGCAGCGATTCCAAGACGAAAGAATACCTGGACGAGCTCGTTGAGGCAGGTTATCGCGATTCCGACGAACTCTATTCCGACCTTTATAAACTGGATGTAAGGATTCTTGTGAATTCCGATGAGAACGATACCGAAACATCCCTGACTGAAATTGGCTCAATGTCCATGGGGGACGCCTATGTCCACGTTTTCGTTGACGGCGGTGACCGCTCGCAAGAAGAAGTCGACATCCTCGTGTTGGAGGAGTACGCCTGGGGCATCAATGGCAAGGTGACAGAAAATTATTCTCAAACGAAGCCTACGAACTACGTACAAGGATTCAAGCGCGGGTGGAACCTCATCCAGCTTGAGAATCAAAGCTCCGTCGATTATGCCCATAGAATCACGTTGATTGAGCCCGTGACGGGGAAGACTCTGGCGACGACAGAATTCTACACGCCCTATAACTAAGCAACGGCTTTCAGTCAGCGATATTCCGAATGTCGGGCAAGTCGAGTATTTAACTAGTTAGGATGAAGTACATGCAAATCATCATATTCGCCCTCATAATCTGCTACTTCATAGCATGCTATTTTTCAGGGGGGCTAATTGGTAAAGCTGCGAGCGACAAAGGGTATGGGGACCAGAGGTTAAAGCTGGCCTTCATAATCCTGTTCGCGACGCCCGCGAGCGCCGCGATGATCGTTGCGGCGCTTCCCGACAAGAAGCTCCAAACCAGCGTTTCCGATGATTCGACGCAGCATTCGATAGATGCGGAGCTTCCGGAGCTGTAAGGCGTTATTGTAAGCAGGTTCGTTTAAGCTCTGAATTGGCGGTTCAAGAGCGAGCATCGCATGGGAGCCAGGCTAATGCCTGTGACCTATGCGATGCCGCCGCCCCGGTTTTGCCAAGCGGGCCATACCGTCCATCTTGGCACAGTGACGCTCGGAGATTTTTCGTTGATGCTCCCGTGGCAGATGACGTTAGAGACACTGCAATCCGAGCAGTCGATTCAAAGCGAAGCGCGGCATACAAACATGGCGCACATCTCGCCTACAGACCGGGTGTCTATTTGCTCGCATCCCAAAACGTATGGCGACCGGCGTCATCGAGTCAGCTGGCCGGCAGGGCCGGCGGTCGAATTGACTTGAGAACCAAAAAGGGATCCAGCCATCTTGCTGGGTCCCTTTTTTAATCATAGTTAATCATAGTCGTCATCGTAGACGAAACCTTCATCCAGGATCTCGTTCATGTAGCGGATGGCCTTCTCGGCCGGCCAGCCGTTCTTGAGGCCCCAGATCGGCACGGACATGGTCTCGAAGTACCTCACACCCGTCTCCAAAAGGAGTTCCCGCGCCTTCCCGAGATCTGCGCGGAGCAACGGCGACGGCAGGAACGCCTGGTAGTAGATATCCAGGTTCTCAACGTCCACGGCGAACAGGCCCGCCCGCACCCTCGCTACGTTCAGAGCGTTCGCGAACTCGACGAACGCCGCGCACGTCTCGCGCGTCATGACTCTGGGCGACGGGAACGTCGTGGCCATCACGCCGCCATCAAGGGCCCTCATCGAGACCTGCAATGAGATCCGAGGGGCCTTCACGACGAAATGCGCCTCGTCGTCGGCCAGGACCTTGACCGGATCGCCGTCCGGGCCGGTAGCCCAGCTTCCGTAGACCCTCAGGTATCTTCTGTCGTGTCCGGCCTGATCGCGAGCGATCCTCACCACGATATCTCGGTCCGTGGCCTTGCCCCCGACTAAGACCTCCATAATGAATGCCTCCCCTGCGCCCTAGCGCCGGCCAAGCCCCGGCCCAGAGTACCTGCCGGTCTCCGAGTCGTACGCCAGCACCGCGACCTCGCCGTGCTCCATGACGTTTGAGTCGACATAGTAGTGGCTCTCGCCGTCGAACCAGATCCCCCGGTACCCAGGAATCCCGCTGACGGTCTCGGTGCTGACGTGGCCCGCGATGACGTCGAGGTCGAAGTGCTGACCGGCGTACATCGGCTGCATCGCCGTGAAAAATTCCTCAGGAGTTCCAGGTTTCCACCAATCGACGCCCGCCTCCTCGTAGATGCTGGCATGGACGAACACCTGCCCGAACGGCGACTCCCAGTAGTACGGGAGCCTCCCGATCCACCTGATGACGTCCCCGTGGGCCTTCCTCATGCGCCCCACCGTGTAGCGGTACGCCTCCTCGAAGCGCTTCAGGACTAGGAGGTGCCGCACATGCTCGAACTCATCCGGCTCGAGGAAGGACCTCGCGGTCGCAAGGTTGCTGTCGGCGAGTTTCCACGCCTGCGCGAAGTCGGGGTTGTCAACATTGGACATGTACTCCAGGAGCTGCTCCTCATGGTTTCCCCGGAGCGCGACGTCGCGCCCGCCGTAGCGCTCCTGGAGCCCCATGACGGTTTTGAAAACCCCCAGCGAGTCGGGTCCCCTGTCGCAGTAGTCGCCGAGGAGGATAAGCATGGAATCCTCGGACTCAAGGTCGACGGTCTCCAGAGCCTTAAGAAATGGCTCAAGGCATCCATGGATATCCGACATGCAGTAAATTCGCATACATCTGCCCCCTCTGGATTAGCATCTGGTCGCGGGCGCCCGCTCGTCAAAGACAGAGTACCGCCCTTTCAAACGAAGCGCAGCCCCCAGCGTGAGCAATTTCAGTATAGACGCTCATCAGGAAAGCCGAGGACACCCAAAACTCAAGAAAGTGTCACGAGGTGTCCCCATCATTCGAAGCGGTATCCCGTCTCAAAACGCATACGGTTCCTGCCAAAATATAGTCATATATGCCGTATATACATACAGCCCGGCGGCGCACGCCGGGATCGCGCCACCTGTGCCGCCGTTATATCAGCGGTGAAACTAGCGTAACGGCGGCATTCTCGCTGCCACAGATTCTGACACGCTTGTGCCTCGACCGCCTCATTGGCCGCCAGATGGCACAACAGTGGATTCCCCCACTTTTGGGCAAGCAATATGTCCGCACCGCCCACTGTTGCGGCGCCGGCGCCAACATTGGACGGAGTCCAGAAAGGTTCTAGAACGGCTATAGAAACGCTCTAGATGCGGGCATGGTAAGACGGCGGGCTACGCGCTAAAGCCAATCCTCCTCGTACACATAGCCGTTCGTATAGGGCTCGTCGACGTAGCGGAGGGCCTTTTCCGTCGACCAGCCGCCCACGGAGAGGCCCATGACTGCCGGCGCGATGCTGTCGAACAGGTCCACGCCCCTCGTGAGAAGGATTCACCCGGCCTCATCGGGGGCCGTCCGGAACAGCTCGTACGGCATCCCCGTCATGAACGCGAGGTCAAGATCGTCCAGGACGAGCCCGCCGACGCCGACGCAGGCGAGGTTGACGGCGTTCGCGTTGGATTGGCAACACCTATTTGGACGATTCCGGGAGGGACAGCCCCGCTTCCCTGAACTCGACCGGCGACATGTAGCCCGGCGTCGAGTGGATCCTGAAGTTGTCGTACCGGTGCACGTAGTCCGAGAGCTTGGCCCATAGCTCGCGCGTCGTGCCGAACGTCTCGCGGTGGACGAGCTCGGCCTTCAGTATCCTGTTGGTCAACTCGTCGACGGCGTTGTCGTAGGGGCAGCCCTTGGCCGACAGCGACCTCTCTATGCCGAAGGCCTCGGGCATCAGGTCGATCTCGGCGTTGTCGAACTCGCTGCCGCGGTCCGTGTGGAATACCTCGATGTCCGAGATGGGGAAGGAGAGCGTCGCGAACGCCGACTCGACCAGACGGGCGTCCTTCCCGGGCCCGGCGGAGTGGCCGACGATCTCCCTGTTGCAGGGGTCGACGAGCAGGCAGACGCAGTTCCACGAGCACCCGACGCGCACGTAGGTCAGGTCGCTGCATATATGGGTGCGCGGCGCCCTGCCGCCGAAGCCGCGCGCGACGACGTTGGGCACGTCGGCCCCGTTGACCGCCCCGGGGTGCACCTTGAACCTCTTCCTGGCGTATGCGCTGGCCAGGCCGTTCTCCCTCATGATGCGGCAGACCCGGCGCCGGCTGACGATAACGCCCGACCTCCCGGGCGACGCCTTTATCTTGCGCGAGCCGTACCGGCCCTTGCTGGCGGCGTGGGCCGCGACCACGGCCGGCGCGGCGGGGTCCGGCGCGTCGGGCCGGTCGGCCCGCGAGCGCATGGAGTAGTACGTCGACCTCGCGACGCCGAGGAGCCTGCACTGCGCTGATATGGGGTAGCGGCCCTCGTTGGCCGCTATGGCCCTCACTTTCGAGCGTATATCAGCGCCGCTCGTTTTAAGACGTCGACCTCCATCCGGAGCCTGCGGTTCTCGCGCTCGAGCTCCAGGATCCGGTTCTGCTCGGGCGTGCGGTTGTCCGCGGCGCGCGGCGAGCCGGTCGCGTTTATCGACTTGACCCGTCTCTCCACGGTGCTCTTGCCGAGACCGTACTCGTCCATGATCTCGCGCTTGGGCTTTCCGGCGTTGTAGAGGTCGACTATCTGCCTCTTGAACTCGTCGGTGAAATGCCTCGGGTGCCTGGGGTCCCTCATATGCGGCCCTCCCGTCTCTCGCGCCCCTCCCGGAACTGTCCACATCAGTGTAGCCAATCCATGCGGCGGTCGCCGCCGAGGGCCGGGCGGTGAAACTGCACGCGCGCAGGATATCCGAAAACTCGGCGGAGATCGAGGTGATCACGGCGAAGATCTCCGCCCTGCTCGAGGGCGACGATACCTACCGATGCCTCCTGACGGTGCCGTGGGTCGGGCGCAAAACCGCTTCCGAGTTTACGATCTCAATCGACATCGAAGACTTCCCCGGTCACGACAGGCTCGCGTCGTACTGCGGCCTGGCGCCGCGCAACCGCCAGACGGGAACCTCGATCTCCTCGGTGACGACATCGCGCCAAGACAACAGGAGGCTGAAGAACCTGCTCATATTCTCATGCAACTGCCTTACCCGGACAGAGGGGAGAAGGGGCGACTACTACACCAGGTGCCGAGAGCGGAGCATGTCGCACGGCAAGGAGTTCAAGGCGCTGGCGCGAAAGAAGCTGAAGGCATCTACGCGGTCATGCGGGACAGGGTGCCCTACGCCGCCTAGCCGAAGCGCATCGAGCAGATTGGTACCCACCGGCCGAATGGCTTGGCGTCAGCATGCCGCGATTCGGTCGCAAAGAGATCATTTCCCAGTTGACAAAACAATAGGAACACCCCCCCGAAGGTTCTGCGCTGCTGCTTGCATATGCGACTCCCCCTTCATATAAGTGACCGATATTGCATTCAGAAGGATAGGATGAGCGGCGTTCGGCGCTGTACGCACTCTTATCGAGACAGCCGCTTCATACCACCAGGGAATTCCTGGTTCTAATAGGGAAGCGGTAATTCGATCTCATTCGATTTTCCTAACAACCATTGACAAGCCAGAGAGCGCATCATATTCTTTGATTCGAGGGCGGGAGTAAACCCGCTATTATCAATATTGACAAGACTGTCGAAAGGAATAACATGCATCGACTCGAAACAACATCCACAGCAAAAGACCTCATCGCATTCACGAACGGCAAAGCAGACGATTACCCCTTCTCAGCGCTTTTTGAAAAGACACACCACAGCGACGCGCAAACAGGCAGTAACCAGCGCGAACACTGCTTATCGTGGTGTGAAGTGCAGAAACCAGAGAGAGAAGCAAGACAGGTCTACAACAGCTTGCGCAATGCGTCTCTAATTCTATGGATTGCAGAGGCAGCTGGCGTTAGCAGCAAAAAGGTGGAACACGCTTATATAGACGCGAAGAGCGCCTTCGAGAATAAGAAGACAAACCACGCCAGCATCCGCGCGGCCGTCGGTGCGGCATCGTCAGCAGTCCGGGCCGATATTTCGTGGGATGATGTCGTCGCGTTGCAGAGCGCAAATTCAGCGGAGTAATAGAAGTGAAGTAGGCCCTGAACTTCTATCCCACATCATAGTTGATACCCCAAGCCTTCTTGATAGGTTTCATAAGATGGCAGCCATTTGCAAAAGCAGATGAACAGCCGCATACTTGAGATGCTGTCTCACATCAAGCCCGTATCGCTTGAGAGGAAAACGTATGGCCCTACAAAAGAAGAACGTCAAATGCGCCCGTGAGGCCGCCATACTTGCACCTTATGCCGCTAAATGTTGCGTGAGGGACGGTATCTCCAACATGCCCTCTTTTACCGCCTGCATCGAATATGCGCTCGAGCGCGTTGAATCATTCGAGGGAAAATGCGGCAAAATTGACTATTGTGAGCTCATGAGACTACCACTCGCCTTCTTCGACGTTCCTGCCTCTTTTGACGGAGCAGCGCGTTACGAAGCATCGTTGTTTGGGTCGGAAACGTTTTTTTTGAAGCTCGAGGCATTCCGTGCTTCGCTCGCTAAATTCGATTTCCCGGACGTACGTCAGGTATATACGAATTTTGCGCTACGAGCGGCATTACGCGCGCTGTTCGCCATCGAGCATTGCGATCGTGAGTGCTTCAACGTCATTTTGGCCAGCTCTCCCGACTAAACCTATAAAGAAAGCTTGGGGTATCAACTATGAAAGATAGAAGTATTGGGCTTACCCCACTAGCACCTCAACGTCACTTTCCGGTACGACGCAGCCCCGTACCGCAAGCAATCGTCCACGCTCGACCTCAAGAAAATCGGGATGGACCACCTGGCACCACATGATACTTGCGCCAACAACTCGGCCGGGGACTGACGGGGGAGAACGCCATGTGCAACCGTGAGGAGATGTCCCTCGCTGAGTTCAGTCGCCCTCCAAATACGACATTTTTTGACATCTTTGTGGGCTGACGCACACAAACGCGAGGTCCCGCGCCGCCAACAAAACCCTCCACATGTCTGGACTCTATATGCTTACGCTGGATAGACATCGCCAGAACGGGTATAGTATCGAAAGATTTGTCGTTTACCAGCGGGGGAGTCCTGTGGGCATCAAAAAGAAGATCAAAAAGGAGCTTATCGGCACCTCCGATTACCCGTCGAATAAGATCTTCACGATCTCCAATTTCATTACCTTCACGCGCCTGATCCTCACACTGGTCTTCCTGTACCTGTTTGTGACGGACAACAACCGTGTCGTCGCCATTGTCATCTATGCCATCGCGGCCTCCACCGACTGGATGGACGGTCAGATTGCCCGCATGACCAAAACAGTCTCGTGGCTCGGCAAGGTTATGGATCCCATCTGCGACCGCGCGCTGCTATTTACAGGCGTTTTAGGTCTCGTGGTCCGTGGCGAGCTTCCTATCTGGGTCTGCGTGCTCATCATCGGCCGCGATATCTATCTGGGCATCGGTACGCTCATCGTGCGCCATTATCACCCCCGTCCCATCGACGTAGTGTTTCCCGGCAAGATTGCCACGGCGCTGCTCATGACCGGCTTCTCACTCATGCTGCTGGGCTTTCCCACTGTGGACGGCTGGCATCTGCTGCCCGCCACGTTCACGGCCCTTCCGGGCCTCAACGGCAGCCCTGTGCCACTTGGCATCTTCTTTGTGTACGGCGGCGTCATCTTCTCCATGCTCACTGCCGTCATCTATTCCGTTAAGGGTGGAGCGGCCATTAAACAGGCTGTCGCGCATCCAGAGGACGAAGACATCGACTTTCTTAACCCCGAAATCGAAGACTAAGTCATTGGGGTATGATTACGTACACTTCATTCTTTGCGGTATGTCCGCGTTAAGTTAGGGGTTGTCATGGACAACATGGTTAACAATATGCCTCAGAACGATAAGGCCTCAGACGCCACCTGCGTTTTCCGCGTTCCTTCGAGCGATGTCACCGTTCCCGACCTCATGGCCAACGTGCACATCACCGCGCCTGTGCTGTCTATCGTCAAAGGCCCGCAGACTGGCGCCGCCTTTGAGCTTGAGGACAATGTGACCACCATCGGCCGCGATCCCGCCAACGGCATCTTCCTCAACGACATGACCGTGTCGCGTAGCCACGCACGCATTATTCGCGAGGGTCTGGGGGCCCGCATCGAGGACCTGGGCTCGCTCAACGGTACGTGGGTTGACGGCGCTATCGTCAACGGCGCACCGCTGCACGATGGCTCCTCTGTCCAGATCGGTACGTTTACGCTCATCTATCACGAGAGCACGCCGGAGCGCATCGAAACCGGTGAGTAGGGCATGGCCGAACGCAACTATCTGAGTATCGGCCAGGTCGTCAATCTACTTCGAGGCGCATACCCCGATCTTTCGAACTCAAAAATTAGATTTCTTGAAGATGAGGGGCTCATCACCCCTCATCGTACGCCTAAGGGGTATCGCCAGTACTCCAAGGAAGACGTTGACCGCCTGGAGGTCATTCTGCATCTGCAGAAGACTCGCTACATGCCGCTCAACGTGATCAAGCAGCGCCTGGAAAACGCCACGGACCTGTCTACGCTCGCTTACGAGGTGGGCCTGCTGTCCGACGTTCCGCTCAAGACGGAGCCCAAGGAGACCAAGCAAAAGCTGCATCCTATCGAGACCATCCCCGATATGCTCGGTGTTGAGATCTCGTTTATCCGCTCCCTGGCCGAAAACGACCTCATTCGCATCATCAAGAGCCCGCAAAACCGCGAGCTTGTCGATGGTCGCGATTTCCCGATCATCCGCTACTGCTCCGAGCTTTCGCGTTTCCATATCGAGCCGCGCAACCTGCGCCAGTACGTATCGTCGGCAAACCGCGAGTCCTCAATGTTTGAGCAGGTGCTCGTGAGCATGCTCGGCATGGACACTTCCGATGACGAACGCGACGCCAAGCTCGAGCGTGCCTTTAAGAAGCTGCATGACCTCACCGAGGGCGTGCATACGGCACTGCTCAAGAACCGCGTCTTCGAGTCGCTCAACGCCGTAGTCGAGGACGCCGATATCGATGCCCTCGACGAGGAGATCGCACGCTCCGAATCCACCAAGGCCAAAAGCGAAGAGGCAAGCGTTCCCGCGGTTGCCGCGAAGGACGAGTCGCTCGTGCATCCGTCCAAGGTCGTCGTCCCCTCGCATAGCCTGTCTACTAACACGGGAAAATAACCGCCGTCCACCCGGAAATCCATGAAAGGTCACGTCATGTACGACTTCGAATCTCACATCGTCGACATCCCCGACTATCCCGAGCCCGGAGTCATCTTTAAGGACATCACGCCGCTCTTTGGTAATCCCGAGGCACTAAAGGCCATGGTAGATGCCCTGGCCGAGCATTTTGCCGGCATGGGTATCACCAAAGTCGTAGGTCCCGAGGCTCGCGGCTTTATGGTCGGCGTGCCCGTGGCCGTCGCCCTGGGTGCCGGCTTTGTACCCGCTCGTAAGCCGGGCAAGCTGCCGCGCAAGACGGTGAGCCAGAGCTACGAGCTCGAATATGGTACCGACTCTATCGAGATTCACGCCGATGCCATTACCTCTAAAGATACCGTGTTGATTCTGGACGACTTGGTCGCGACGGGCGGAACCGTC
>OLNE01002056.1_pt1 | contig 13219 bp, 9 predicted proteins | sample 1672431 | NCBI WGS metagenome assembly OLNE01 (sample SAMEA3136685, study PRJEB25190) | human gut metagenome | reverse complement strand
TGTCGGGTTCGGCGTCCAGTGCGACCGGTGAGAGCGAGATAGCAATCTACGCTGCGCTGATTGAGGATATGAAAAAGGCCATGGACGGACTGGATAAGACCAGTGATCTTTATAAGACCTATGCGGCACAGTTAAAGGTATTAGAGGATTACCAGACCAGCCTGAACCAGAACGCCGTCAGCGGCATGCAGCAGGCAATGGCCATGCTGTCCCAGCTGGATGACGCGGCGTACACGCTGCGCAAGCAGGCGAAAAACGTCTCCGGTCAGCTGGCGCTCGGTGCACAGACCATGCTGATTACCATTAAAAATCTGGGCTGCACCAAGGAAAACCTGAAGGTGACGCTCACACAGCTGAACCGCAATCTGGCTGTGTTGAAAACGCAGAGAAAACTCGGCATGATTGGGCAGCTGCAGCTTGACACGGTGCAGAATCAGCGCGACAAGCTGGCGCAGTCCATCGACACACTGGAGACCACCCGCGAAAACCTCGGTTCGAGCGTTGCGCTGATGTGCGGTCTGGACGCGAACACCATCGTGATGCCGGCCGACTTTGAAACGCTGTACGAGGGTAATCTGGATAAGATGTCCTATAATAAGGATTTGGAGCAGGCGCAGAAGAACAGCTTCCTCATCTGGCAGAAGCAGGACGCTGTGCGCAGCGCGTACAACTCGTACGACAAGAACATCAGCGGTACCGCCGAGGCGGTCAAGTCCGCTGAGGACGCACTGGCGGCGGCCAAGGAGTCGGTAGTGGCTGCATTCGACAGCACCTACAAGACCGTCAAGGACTGCCGGACGACTCTGGCAGCCAAGCGAACCGCACAGTCACAGGCGGAGCTTGACCTGAAAACCGCGACCGTGAAGTACAGGAAGGGCATCATTTCCAAGCTGGCGTATCAGCAGGCGCAGGATGCCGTAACGACCGCAAAGCTGAATGTGGAAAGCGCGTATCTGTCGCTGTATACCGCATATAACCAGTACGAATGGGCCAAGGAAGGCGTACTTATCACCACCGCAGCCGCATAACAGAAGGGAGAAAACAATATGAAACGAACTATTGCAGCCGGTCTTTCTGCTGCTCTGCTGTGCGGCATGGTCGTACCGGCGTTTGCCGCCGATACCAAGACCGCGACGAACACCACCGGCACCACCCAGACCCAGCCAACGGCGCCGGTTAAGCTGACGTTTGACAAGCTGGAGGAGACCGTCCGCCAGAACAACGTCACCATCAAGGCGAACAACAACACCGTGCTCAGCGCGGAAAAGACCGATGTAAGCGACCAGTACATCGAAAGCTATTTCCAGCTTTCCGAGCAGATTTCGTCCTACCAGAAGCAGATCAAGGAGCTGCAGAAAACGCTGAACAGTCTGGATGCCAGCAAAAAGGAAAACGCCGGTCTGCGCAAGACGCTTGAGAGCCAGATTTCCATCCTGCAGCGCAATCTGGCAGCCGCTGAGGCTTCGTACAGGAACCTCGACGATGACGAGGACGACGCAGAGGAAGATCAGGAGAAAACGGTTGATCACACCCGCCGTCAGATGCAGAATGCAGCCGATGAGATCTGCCTGAGTGCGGAAAACACCTACATTTCTCTGCGCGGCATGAAGTATACGTTCAACCAGACAAACCGCAGCATTCAGCAGCTTGACCGCAACATTGCGACTGTGCAGAAGCAGGTAAAGCTGGGCATGACCGGTGTAAATACGCTCAAGAGCCTGCAGGCACAGCGAGAGAGCGCCGTTGCCAGCAAGGCATCGCTGACCACGCAGGTAGAGGCGCTGACCAACACGCTCGCTATCCAGTGCGGCTATACCACCGGTACACGGATCGAAACGAGCGATCTTCCGGTCGTAACCGCCGAGCAGGTCACCTCCATTGATTATGACAAGGACCTTGCCGAGGCGCTCAAGAACAGCTACGCGATCTACTCCAAGGAGTACGCAATGCAGACCGCGTCTGACGATTACGAGAACAACAAGACCAACACGCTGTATGCTTATCAGGCAGCTAGGATCGACCGCGACGCACAGAAGGAGAGCACGACCGCTTCCTTCCGCAAGCTGTATACCGACCTGCAGGAGAAGCAGACCGCACTTGCTGCGGCGGATGCCGATCTCGCACAGGCGAAAAAGACGTTTACGGTAAGCCAGGTGCAGTACACGCGCGGCATGATCTCCAAGATGGCGTACACGGATGCGCTTGATACCTTCACCACCGCACAGGAGACCGAGGTTGCAGCGCGTATTGATCTGCTGACCGCCTACAACACCTATCAGTGGGCAAAACGCGGTGTAATTACGGCAACAACTTGATAAGCTGACCGTTTTTGCGAATATAGCAGATATGTATAATGAATTGGAGGACCCCGATGAGCAATAGCAAACGAATCCTTGCGGCGCTGCTGGCCGGTGCGATGGTACTGTGTGCAGGCTGCGGCAAGGAAGAGGAAACCGAGGAGGAAAGCTCAAACAGCACTGCGGTTGAGGTAACTGATGTTACCTCGGGTGCGATGAGCTCGGAGTATACGCTGAACGGCAAGATTGCCGCCGTCAATGAGGTGCAGGTGTTCCCGCTGCTGGCAGGTCAGGTGCAGACGCTGAACGTCAGCGAAGGCGACACCGTATTCAAGGGTCAGACCCTGTTTACGGTGGATACCTCGACGGTTACCTCGACGATGAGCTCGCTGCAGCAATCCTACAGCGCCACAAAGACCGCGACCGACCGTGCGATTGAATCAGCAAAGGTCGGTGTGGAGCAGGCGGAACTGGCGGTCAGCAACACGGAAGCACTGCTCGAAGCTGGTGCGGCTGCCGAGCAGGATCTGACCAAGGCTAAGCAGGCACTGACGCAGGCGCAGGCAGGTGTCGCGCAGGCTGAGGCCCAGCAGTCCGCGTCTCTGGCGCAGATTCAGGCGTCTATGGACCAGATCAACAAGCAGGCAAGCCTTGGCACGGTAACCGCTCCGTGCTCGGGTACGGTTACGGCTGTAAACGTAGACCGCGGCGGCATGGCCTCCTCGGCGCAGCCGAGCGTGGTCATTGCCGAGAACGGTGCGGTTGAGGTGCAGGTTTCTGTCGCTGAGGACGTATTCACCGGCATCAAGGTCGGCGATACCGCAAGCGTCACGGTTTCCGCTGTCTCCAAGGAGTCGATGAACGGTACGGTCAGCACGCTGCCGGCGGCTGCCAATGCACAGACCAATCTGTATGACGTATCGGTTTCTCTGCCGTCCGGCACCAAGCCGCCGATCGGCGCGTTTGCTACCGTCACCTTCTATACCGACCGCCGCGCAAGCACGATTTCCGTGCCGACCGAGTCCATCCTGACCGGCAACAACAACGAGCAGTATGTGTTCACCGTAAATGCGGACGGCACTGCCGCAACCCGCGTTACCGTCACTACCGGACTGGTTACCAAGGATTCGACCGAGATCGTTTCCGGTCTTAAGGCGGGCGACCGGGTTGTTACCAAGGGTCAGTCCTATCTGTCGGACGGTGCAGCCGTGCATGTCGTCACCTCGGACGCCGCAGACGGCGGGGAGGGCTAAGCGCGCATGAAATTCGCACAAACCTTTATCAAACACCATGTAATGACCATCCTGCTGTACATACTGGTCGTTGTGTTTGGTTTTTACAGCTTCCAGAACCTTCCGCTGGCGCTTATGCCGTCCATGGAGGTTCCGGCAGCGGTTGTTTACGCTACTTACCCGGGTGCCGGTCCGGAGGATATCGAGCAGCAGGTAACCAAAAAACTCGAGGGTGCGGTAGCGGGTCTGTCCGGTCTGGATACGCTCCAGTCCACCTCGTCCGAGAATATGGCTATGCTGGTCATCCGGTTTACGAATGATACCGATATGGATCAGGCAATGACCGACCTGCGCGACAAGGTTGCACAGGTAAAGAGCCAGCTGCCGGATGACGCATCCGACCCGACCGTTATGTCGATTGATATTGACTCCATGCCGGTCGTTTCGGTGGCGCTGCGCGGCAACGATCTGGCTTCTCTGCAGTCCATCGCCGAGGACGAGATTCAGCCGGCGCTCGAGCGTCTGGACGGCGTAGCGTCTGTTGATATTTCGGGCGGCTACGAGCAGGAGATCGCAGTCCACACGGACGCCTCCCGCCTGAAGGGCTACAACCTGACCATTTCGTCCATCGGTCAGCAGCTCGGCGCGGACAACATCGCCATTCCGGGCGGCGATCTGGATAACGGTTCGCAGACGCTGGCTGTCCGCACGGACGGCGAGTATTCGTCCATTGATGATGTTAAGAACGCTCTGATCTCGCTTCCGGCAGGCGGCACAGTCCGTCTGAGCCAGATTGCGGATGTTTCCATGCAGCCGAAGGATCAGGACGCCATCTCCAAGGTTGACGGCGAGGAATGTATCATCCTGTCGGTCAACAAGCAGTCCGGCTCCAATACGGCGCAGATTGCCGAGCTGGCCAAGGCTGAGTTTGACTCCCTGCTTAAGAGCAACGATTCCCTGCAGTGGAATATCGTTATGGATCAGTCCGACTATATCAACATGACGGTTGATAACGCTATTCAGAACATCTGGATGGGCGTGCTGTTCGCCGCAATCGTGCTGTTCCTTTTCCTGCGCGACTTTGGCGCGACCATGGCTGTTACCATCGCAATGCCGTGCTGTATCCTGTTTACGTTCCTGATTATGAACGTGCTGGGCATTACGCTGAACATGATGTCGCTCGGCGGTATCACGCTCGGCGTAGGTATGATCGTGGATAACTCCATCGTTGTTCTGGAGAACATCTTTACCTATCGAGCGGACGGCTACGACCGTCTGGAGGCCTGCACCAAGGGCACCGGCGAGGTCATCGGTGCAGTTATCGCCTCCACGCTGACCACGGTCGCCGTATTCCTGCCGATCGCACTTTCCGGCGGCATGGCCGGCATGATGTTCAAGGAATTCTGTATCACCATCGTAGCGCTGCTGCTCAGCTCGCTGATCATTTCCATCACGCTCGTGCCGCTGCTGTGCTATTTCCTGCTCGGCGGCACCAAGCAGCAGAGCATCAAGCCGCAGGGCTCGGGCGCAACGCCGATCACCGAAAAGCCGCTGTCGCGTGCATACCGCAGTTCGCTGAATTTCCTGATCACCCACCGCTGGGCAGGCGTCGCGCTGACCGTTGTCATTTGTATTGTCAGCGTGCTCAGCGTCAGCCAGGCGGGCATGGAGCTCATCCCGGAGATGGATGAGGGTGAGGTGAGTGTTACGGTTTCCATGCCGAACGGTTCGACTATGGAGGACACTGCCGCCATCGAGGACCGCATTGCGGCCATCGCAGTTGATACCATCCCGGAGCTGGAGCAGATCTACTACTCGACCGGTTCTTCGACCTCGATCATGTCCTCGTCCTCGGGCGCAAGCGTTACCATTTCGCTGGTAGATCTCGATCAGCGTGACCGCTCGTCAGCGGATATCGCCAAGCAGCTGCGCCATGACCTGCAGGATATTGCAGGCTGTGAACTGACGGTTTCGACCAGCAGCACCATGTCGATGTCCACGGATTCGGACATCAGCGTTGAGCTGACCGGCGATGACTACGACCAGCTGGCTGAGACGGCAGGCGATCTGGCAAACCAGATCAGCGCCCTGCCGGATGCCATCAATGTTGAGTCCTCGGCAGGCGAGCAGACCCCGCGTGTTGCCGTTAAGATCAACCGCGAGAATGCGTCTCGCTTCGGTCTGAATGCGGCCACCATTGGCGGTCTGGTTCGTGGTGAGCTGACCGGCTCGACCGCAACCACGCTCCGCATGAACGGTGAGGAATACGACGTTACCGTTGCCGGCGACGAGGATGTAGCAACCAGTCTGGACGCACTGCGCTCCATGCAGATTCCGACCATGACCGGCGGCACCGTACCGCTGTCCATGGTGGCGGATGTCTACACCGAGCTCAGCCCGCAGTCCATCGTGCGCAAGAACCAGAAGGAGACCGTAACCATCACCGGTGAAAGCGAATCCGGTGACAGCAATGCCATTAAGGCAGCCGTTGACGACATTGTTGCCAAGTACGAGCTGCCGGACGGCGTAGAGGTCGGCGAAGGCGATACCGCTGCTTCGCAGATCGCGGAGACCACCGGTACGCTGATGCTGGCCCTTGCGGTGGCAATCATGCTGGTATATTTCATTCTGGCAACGCAGTTCAACTCGTTCTCGCTGCCGATTGCAATCATGCTGATCCTGCCGATCGGTCTGCTTGGCTCGATGATCCTGCTGTGGCCGACCGGAAATCATGTTTCCATGGTCGCACTGCTCGGTGTTATCATTCTGGCCGGTACAGTCGTCAACTCGTCCATCGTGCTGATCGACTATACCCTGCAGCGCCGTCAGCGCGGTGAGGATAAGAATACGGCTATCCTGAACGCATGTCCGCGCCGTGTCCGTCCGGTGCTGATGACCGCTATGACCACTATCCTCGGCCTTGTGCCGATGGTATGCTCCAGCGGCGAAGGCTCCGAGATGATGAAGCCGATGGGTGTTGTTATGATGACCGGTATGGTTATCTCCACCATCGCAACGCTGTTCATCACCCCGGTTTACTATTCGCTGACCGACAGCGTCGCTTCCCGCCTTTCCGGCCTGTTTAAGAAAATCAAGCTGCCCAAGTTTAACCTCCATAAGAAAAATCCGCAGCAGTAAGCAAAAAGGGAACCGATTTCGGTTCCCTTTTTGAATTGAGAATGGATAATGGAGGATGGAGAATGAATGGCGGGCAAAATGGGTACCGCAGTTGTCCAATGTCTATACAATCTACCCCGCAGGGGAGCACAGTGTGCTCTCGCACCCATTTAACGATGACTTGGGCGAACACTGTTCGCCCCTACGGGGTATACGAGTGCAAATGAATTTACAAACGACGTATTGATTCAACCGCCGCGATAATTTTCCATTCTTCATTCTCAATTTTCAATTCCGATATTCCCTTGCATATCGCACAAGTGAAGTCTATAATATTTGTATAAATTGCAGATAGGAGCGAACAATATGGCTTCGGATAAAACAAATGTAATGCGTGTGCTCGAGCAGCACAAGATCGCCTATAAGCCGCACGAATACCCGCACGGCAAGGACGCCGTAGACGGTGTTTCGGTTGCGGAGCTGCTCGGTCAGAACCCCGATCAGGTATTCAAGACGCTGGTTGCACGTGGCAAATCGGGCGGCTTTCATGTATTCGTTATTCCGGTCGCAAAGGAGCTTGACCTGAAAAAAGCAGCCAAGGCGGCAGGCGAAAAGTCGGTCGAGATGGTGCATGTCAAGGAACTGTTGGGCCTTACCGGCTATGTACGCGGCGGCTGCTCGCCGGTCGGCATGAAAAAGGCGTTCCCGACCGTATTTGACGAGAGCGTGAACAATGTCCCGACCGTGATGGTCTCTGCGGGCAAGATTGGTTTCCAGATCGAATGTGCACCGGCGGATCTCATCAAGCTGACACGTGCCGCGACCGCGCATATCACGACGGATTAAGGCAATACTGCATGATTAAACAAGAGCGATTTGTGAGTGGATTTTGTGCACTGACGAGGTGCGGTTTTGCGGTAATACTTGCTGTATTACCGTAGAATCAGCGGCAGCGCGACCGGAGCCTGCATAAAGGACCGCTATAAAGTCAGGGCACAAAATTTCCGCAAAACGCCGCAGTCTTAATTGTGCAGTGCTGCCTTACGCCTGCGGCTTCAGCAGCCCTGCCGCATCCGGAAACAGCGCGAACACGTTCTGCACGCCGCAGCCCGCCAGCTGCGCCAACTTGGCCGCCAGCGTGGAATCATCGTCGTACAGGACAAAGTGTGCCTGTCCGTCTGCATTCATGTAGGTGAAGTATTTCGCGCACAGCTCGCGCGAAAAGAACGGCTGTGCGCCGGTCTGCGCGAGCAGCGCGGCTCTTGCTGCGGCACTGAGCGAAATGCCGTTCGGCGTGGGTGACGGCAGGGTGAAATCCTGCGAAACCGGCTGCAGAAACGCGGCAATCCGCGCAGCGCTGTAAATGCCCTGCAGGGAGGAAATGTACTCGGTCAGACTGCCGCCCGAAATCGCGGTGGAGACCGTGAGTATCGCGTGCGACAGCGTGCGTCCGCACTCGAGCGGCACATACAGCGGAATATCCGCATCGTACAGTGCTTCGTCGAATGCGGCCAGCAGGCGGCGGTTCAGCGGCGTGTCGTGCTCAAAATCCGCGAATACGCCGGGCGCTTCCGTGCGCCGCGCCTCGAAAACCAGATCGGCAGCAATGCGCTCGGCGCTGCAGAAGTTGATAGCCTGCGGCGGGTCGGTCACGCCGAGCAGGCAGTGCCGCTGCACCGCGGACACCTTGAGCCGCTGCAGCGCCCCGGACTGCGAAATGCCAAGACAAAGCTGCAAAACCGGCATGCCGAGCGAAGCGGCTTTCGTCGTGTCGCGTCCGGTGCATACCAGAATAAGGTTTTTCGTATAGACCATCATGGATCGACTCCTTTGCGATAAAATTATCTTTTCTGGACTTTTTGAATAAATTCCATTACACTATATGTAGCATTACGCTAAATTAGAATACGGGTATTAACAGGAGTGTATGAATGAGCAAACTGATTCCCGATTATGTATTTGATTCGATTTACGATATTACGCCGGAGGTGCTGACTGCCCACGGCGTACGCGGCGTGCTGGTCGATCTGGACGGCACAATGGCATCCCACAAGGCCGCTCTGCCGCCCGAGACGCTGCACACCTTTGTCGATCGGCTGAAGGATGCCGGCATCGCTGTGCTGGTGTTCTCCAACAACCATCCCGAGCGGGTAGGAACGTTCTGCGAGCCGCTCGGTGTGGGCTATATCAGCCATGCCGGAAAGCCGTTTTCGCGCGGCTTCCGCAAGGCGGCAAACCGGCTTGGCCTGTCCATGCGCGAGATTGCCGTCATCGGCGACCAGATTTTCACCGACGTGTTCGGCGGCAACCGCGCAGGCGCGCTGACTTGCTACGTCGAAACGCTCGACCGCCGGTTTTTCTGGATCAATGTGCGCTATCAGCTTGAGCGCGGCTTTATCGCGCGCGGACGGCGCAGAATGGAGGCGAGAGCACATCATGGCTGAGCCGAAATTCGGTCCTGCGGGCAACTCGGAGTCGTTTGCCGCCGCAGGCTTCAAGAAAAGCGAGGATGCGCCTGCGTGGCTCGCACAGATGGGACTGACCGCGTTTGAGTATCAGTGCGGACGCGGCGTGCGCTGCGGCGAGGAGACCGCCCTCAAAATCGGTGCGGCAGCCAAGCAGCACGGCATTCAGATGAGCATTCATGCGCCGTATTTCATCAATCTCTCGTCCGAGGAGAGCGAGCGCATGGAGAAAAACGTCGGTTATGTGCTGGAGACCGCGCGGCTGGCTGTGCCGCTTGGCGCAACACGCATGGTCGTGCACTGCGGCGGTCAGGGCAAGCTGACCCGTGACCGCGCCATGCGCAACTCGCACGAAAACGTAAAAAACATCCTGCGTGCGCTGGATGAGGCGCACTTGACCGGCTGCGCGGTCTGCCTGGAAACCATGGGCAAAAAGAGCGTGCTCGGCACTGCCGAGGAGGTTTGCGAGCTGGTGGCTGCCGATGACCGCCTGCTGCCGTGCATCGACTTCGGTCATCTCAACTGCCGCACGGGCGGGCACATGAACACCCGTGAGGAAGTGAAAGCGCTGTTCGACCTGATGGAAAATACCATCGGTCACGAGCGTACCGCCAAGCTGCACGCTCACTTCTCTCATATCGAGTATAACGATAAGGGCGAGGTGCGCCATTTGACGTTCGCGGATACGGTATACGGTCCAGATTTCACGCCGGTCGCGGAGGAAACCGCTGTGCGCGGCTACGCACCGACATTCATCTGCGAATCCGCCGGAACGCAGGCGGAGGACGCACTCGCCATGAAGCAGTGCTTTATGGCTCAGGCAGAAAAGTAAAAAAGTAGGACATTTGCCCTACGGAGACGCTTTGTAGAACTATGCAAAGGGGTATAAACGTATGAAAAAGGTATTATTGATCCACGGTCCTAACCTGAACCTGACCGGTCAGCGCGAACCGGGCATTTATGGTTCGAACACGCTGGCATCCATCAATGCGGAGGTTGTACAGAAGTGCGAACGTCTGGGGATGGAATGCGCGGTATTCCAGTCCAACTCCGAGGGTGCGCTGATCGACCGTATTCACGCGGCTCGTGAGGACTGCGATGCGATCATCATGAACGCCGGTGCGTACACGCACTACAGCTATGCCATCCGCGATGCGATTGCGGCTGTGCGCCTGCCCTGCGTGGAGGTACATATGTCCAACGTGCATGCGCGCGAGGAATTCCGCCACAAGTCGGTCATCGGACCGGTGTGCGCGGGCGTCATTGCAGGCTTCGGCAAGCACAGCTATCTGCTCGCCGTGGATGCGGTAAAATCCATCATCGGCTAATATTTAAGAGGCGATTACCATGAAAAGAAACGAACTGCGTGCCATGCTGCTCGAGCAGCCGTATGATGCGCTGGTGCTGACCAGCGAGATCAGCCGCCGCTACGCCACGGGCTTTCACTCGACGGCAGGCGCGGTGTACCTGTCGGCTAAACAGGCGGTATTCTTCACGGATTTCCGTTATGTCGAAGCGGCACGCGCGGCCATCAAGGACTTTGAGGTGCGCGAGATTAAGGCGGGGCAGAGTTATTCTGCGCTTATCAATGAGCTGCTTGACGAGGACGGCGCGAAAAAGGTCGCTCTTGAGGACAAAACGCTTACCTATGCGGAGTTCATGTCCTGGGGCACGGCGCTGCACGCGACAGCCGTCCGTCTCGAGGACGGTGTGGAGCAGCTGCGCATGTGCAAGGAAGAGGACGAGGTTGAGAAGATCGTCGCGGCACAGCGCATCGCGGAGCAGGCGCTCGAGGAGGTACTGAACGACATCAAGGTCGGCGTGACCGAGAAGGAGATCGCGGCACGGCTGACCTACCTCATGCTGCACTATGGCGCGGAGAACATGTCGTTTGACCCGATCGTCGTTTCGGGCGCGAACAGCTCCAAGCCGCATGGCGTACCGGGTGAAAAGACCATCGGGGCGGGCGATTTCGTGACGATGGACTTCGGCTGCATTTACGACGGCTACTGCTCGGATATGACGCGCACGGTCGCGGTCGGCCATGTCACCGACGAGATGCAGACCGTGTACGACACGGTGCTGAACGCACAGCTTGCAGGCATTGCTGCCTGCAAGGCCGGTGTGACCGGTCGGGACGTTGATGCGGCAGGCCGTAAGATTATCGAGGCGGCAGGCTACGGTGATGCCTTCGGCCACGGCTTCGGCCATGGTGTAGGACTGGAGATCCACGAGGCTCCGGTGGCCTCGCCGCGCGGAGAAGCGCCGCTGCCGGCAGGCAGTATCGTCACCGCAGAGCCGGGTATTTATCTGCCGGGCAAGTTTGGCGTGCGTATTGAGGATATGCTGTACGTCATTGAGGACGGCTGCATTGATCTGACCGATGCGTCCAAGCAGCTTATTGTTCTGTAAATTGCGAAAAAGGGAGAAAACATTGTTTTCTCCCTTTTATATTCCGTGAATGTTGGAAATGGGTTGCCGTATCGCTTGACGGCAGCTTGATGAAAAAGAATCAATTTAACAATTTATCCATAAGCTATACACAAAAAATCCACATAAGTTCGGCACAATGGTTACACCGATAGGAGGAGATGTTCTCATGCGTATTTTGCTAATCAATGCAGAGCAGGACGAGCGCCTGTTCGCCACCTTCAAGCATGAACATATTCTGTATGATCAGCAGCCGGAGAGCGACACGCTTGATATTTCGGAGAATATATATGATGTAATCGTGTACAATGCCACTAAGCTGGATGAGAAGACCGTCGATGCGGTGCGCTCTCTGCGCGAAAGCGGTGATATGACACCGTTGCTCGTCATGGCAGGTCACACGACCGCGCGGGCGCGTATCCGTATTCTAAATGCGGGTGCGGACAATGTACTCATGCGTCCGTGCCAGAGCGATGAGATTCTGGCGCATGTCAATGCACTGGCACGTCGGCCGAGAATGATGCAGAGTGAAATCCTGACCGCCGGCGACCTGACGCTCGACCGCGGCCGCTGTGTGTTGTCGAGCAATGACGGCGAAGTCCGTCTGTCCGGCAAGGAGCTGCAGCTTGTAGAGATGTTCCTGCGGGAACCGGGACAGGTGCTGCCGCGTGAAATGCTGCACGAGAAGGTCTGGGGAGCAGGCAGGGACGCGACCTACAATAACATCGAGGTTTATCTGACACTTGTGCGCCGCAAGCTGCGTGCGGTCGGCTCGAAGGCCGAGCTGATCTCCGAGCGAGGCATCGGCTATTATCTGCAGGAAGCAGAATAAGAGAAAGGACGTACTTTCATGGTACGTCCTTTTATTTTTCCTGCACTGACTATCTGGAGCACACGAGGCACGTTGGTGCTGCGCCTTTCCGGGCGGCAGCCTTTTTTCGCTGCACTGACCCAGCGGGGTGTACGAACCGCGTAAGCGTGTTCGCCCCTAACGGGCGGGGGTTGTTCGCTGAATCTCGGCGGGGGAGTTGCGCTCTGCGGAGCGCGAGGATTCGCGGCGCCCGCCGCGGGGGCAAAAAGGAAGGACAACCTGCGGTTTTCCTTCCTCTTTGAACTCCTACCTTTCCCTTGCTTCCTAATCTGGCGCAGATTGCCTATATGTGACCGCTTCGAAAATAGGGGAACGGCAGTCGGGTTACCTCAGCGTTTGTTTCGCAACATATTCGCAGTTCACAGATAGATTACTGCTACACATACGGGCTACTCTACGCTGGGCGCGGCATAACAGTGCCGCGCAATTCGTTAGCGCGTTTTGATAGACAGCACCGGCGAATATAATCTATTGCACAATATATCGTGTAGGGTGCGACGACCCCGGCGCACCGTATGTAAATTCATATGCAGACGCATAACCGTAGGGGCGAACAGTGTTCGCCCACACCACCGGTAAATGGGCGCGTGTGAACGGTTTTGCGTGTGCCGACGGTTTACATGGTATATCCGCAATGGTAACGCCTGTTGCGGGCGAACAATGTTCGCCCCTACGGTGTGGTTTGTACCAATCGTTGGAATGTGTTATCCATAACAGTTGCCCATATCATATAATATGGTGGTAATCGTTGGATGCGGTGCGCCGAGGTCGGCGCACCCTACGGTATATATTGTGCAAATGATGAAA
>OLNE01002052.1_pt1 | contig 13228 bp, 21 predicted proteins | sample 1672431 | NCBI WGS metagenome assembly OLNE01 (sample SAMEA3136685, study PRJEB25190) | human gut metagenome | reverse complement strand
CCACCATCATAGATACAGTCTTTCCTTTTCCAGTCTCCTCCCACAGGTTCACCACGAAAGAAGGTAGATTCAGCATTTCCAGCAGGATGCTGGCAAAACTGGCTGATAAATACACCAGCGGCTCCTTCCTTCCAGACCGTCTGACAGTCTTTATACAGCTCATCCAGGCGTTGTAATCGCCGGTCTCCTCTACAGACTCATACAGTTCTGAAAATCGCTCCTTGCTGTCGAATTCGACGTCCAGACCATAAGGGATAAACTCCCCGCCAACCCAGCCAAGCTTGCTGGTGGAAATTTTACGTTCGATGAGGTCTGGATTCAAATTTTCAAGATCCATCAGGTACCGGACTAGGTCCTTCGCATTTTCGGATGTCGCATTGATTCCGTATTCCGCCAGGGCCGTGATTTTGCTAGCGGAGGATATCAGTCCTTTATCTACAACGATTTCCGACCACTCTCCGGCTACATGGTATGCCAACTTGACTTTCTGCTTTTTCGTCTCGATGTTTTTCAACAGCTGCGTAATCAAAATCGGATGATAACAGGCAATCCGCTCATTGTAGTCTTTCATCAGCCACACGCCGTCCATCCCGGCGGCCCACCGGCCAGACCGCAACTCTTTTCCGTCTTCAAAGTAGCCGAATTGTGTCATTTGATCCGGGATTTCCGCCGTTGCTCTGTTTTTTTTCTCTTGATCCAGTCGCTTCTTCCGTTCCAGGTACGCCGCATATTTAGACTTGAAGTCTCTCAAGCACTTCTTTCCCAACTCTTCTGCCCGATCCCGTAATGCAACTAGCATATCTGCCCGGTCACACTCATCCTTGATTTCGAACAACTCATCAAAAACCGACGTTTCCAGGATGCTTTTCTCGTCATACTCACTCATGACTTTCAATTTTACAACTCACCTCCTTCCCATCTTTGCTGTCAATACATCGTACAGGTACAGCTGATACGGCAATTCGTTCTGACAAAAACACCATTCGTCTGACAGCGGCTGAAAATACTTGATTCCGTTTCGCAGCGCTGTTATATAGTTGCTGACAATCCGGATATTCCTCTGCAAATGTTCTTCCCGGCGTTTCTTTTCAACTCTGACCTGTTCAGCTCTTTTAATCTTCTCTCGAACTTCTTCCCGATCCTGGTCATCATATGTTCCGCCAAGGCTGATGAACGCTTCTCGGAACGATAGCCCGTCCATATGCGCTACGAAATCGATCTGGTCACCGTGAGCTCCACACCCGAAGCAGTGATAGTTCCTTTTGTAGATTTTCATTGATGCCCCTTTGTCACCCTGGTGGAACGGACAGTGAATCACGCCCGCATGGTTCGGCCGAAAGCCGTAACGCTCTACAATTTCTGCCATCGTGTAGTAGCTTTTAACCTCTTCCAGTGTCAACTAGCATCACCGAGGATTTCTATAATCCTCTGCCCAGTCTCAGCCTTACTGCAAAATTCCCAACGCACCCCGTAGCGTTCAGTCATTGTTCTCATCTGCCTGGCCAGTGTTTCACCGGAAACCGGTGGTTTCTGCCCGCCATTTGACACATATTCGGCGATACTGGCACTTACATCTCCAGAATATTCGATGCCGTTTTTCTTGCAATATGTATACAGCCTAGGATTTTTCCAATGTTCCACATCATCAATAGACCGGATCGTTCCACCATGTTCCACCAGAATCACCAGCTGAATTCCACGGGACTGCGCCCGCACCAGCTCTTCTCGGAAACGGCGGTGCTGCTGACACATGTTACTGCATACCTCCGTCAGGTTCTGCTTCCGATCCACCACCAGTCTGGCATTGTCCAGCGACATATAGTCACCGACGTCTAGTTTGTTCGAATAACCCTGCCGTTCGAATTCAGCCAGGATTTTCTTAATCGCCCGGGCTTTTTCCCGGGTATCTACATATATCTGCATAGGGGCCTCCTTAATCGAATGGTAACTCCTCGTCGATGTCATCCGGGATATTCATAAAACCATCCGGACCTGTGGCATTTGCAGGAGTGATGGCTGCTGCCGGTGTTCCTCCAGACTGGGTGGCATTTTCACCCGTGGCTCTCTTACTCTCCGTAAATTCATTCTCTTCAACCACCACATCAGTCGTGTAGACTTTCTGGCCGTCTTTGTTCTCATAACTGCCAGTCTGGATTCGTCCGACAACAGCAATCTTGATGCCCTTCGTGAAATATTTCTCGGCAAATTCCGCCGTCTTCCCGAAGGCGATACAGCCGATGAAATCCGCCGTCTGCTCCCCGTCTTTCTTGAATCTCCGGTCTACGGCAAGGGTGTAGCGAGCTACCACCACACCGCTCTGGGACGTTTTAACGTCCGGATCACGCACCAGGCGACCGATCAGCATAACTTTATTCATTACTTTTTCTCCTTTCTCAGAAAACATCCTTATACAAATGAATTGTCTTTCCGGGTGTTGCCACATGCACAGACACTCCCGCAGGAACCACTTTTTGTACTGCCTCAACAAAATCTTTTTCGTTGCTGTTGCTGTCCGACAAATGCAACAACACCACATTCCGGAGATTATCCGTTGCATTTTCCCTGATAAATCCCACTGCAGTGCTCAATTCCGCATGGCCTTCTACTACATGCTGAACATTCGGCTGGTCCAGATTGAGACAGTCCCGTGAATAGTTCGCTTCCACCAGGATGTGATGGAGATTGTGCTGCCGGAAAATGTACGGGCAGTACTGAAAATCCGTTAGAAAAACCAGATTGCCTAACTCCGGGTGCTGGATTTCGTAGCCGAAACATTGTGTTCCGTCGTGTGGAACATCAAAAGGTGAGATTAAAAACTCTCCCAAACGGATACTTTCCACGGGGACACCGTCTACACACTCTACTGTATGAATTTCCATCCACCGGTCTTCCCAGGCCTTTTTAGCTGCTTCCGGTGGGGCGTATATTGGGAATCCCAGACCACTATATTCTTTCGCTCGCCCAATGTGGTCCTCATGTTCGTGAGAGATCACACAGCCCACCACCTTCCCGATCTGCCAGTTAATTGCCTGATTCACCAGCGCGATACGACAACCGGCCTCTATCAGCAGAATTTCTTTCCGTCCCTCCAGGGCGTAGGCATTGCCCTTGGAGGAACTTCCGATAATGTGCAGTTTCATTGTTATCACCTCACGCGAATGGGTCTTCTTCAGTTTCAACGACAGCTAAATGATCTACTGCGGGCTCTGCTACTACCTGTTTCTCAACTGCTTTCTGAACAGGTACCGCCGTTCTTTCCTCCAGGACGGGTGGCGTCTGGAAAGGAACAGAATTCGGCCTTGCTTTTACCGGATCAACCGGGATTTCCGTGAATTCGCTAACTTCCTCAGCCGTATAGAGCCCGCTGGTCAACTCCGGACAATTCATCCGGGCAAAGAATGAGGCGGCGCGATATCGGAGCATCACCTGCGGCATTGTGACCCATTTGGAACCGGGCTTACGATTCCAACCTTCGGCGTTTACCATGTTCATATCAACCTTGATTCCGGTAACTTTCCGCCCGTCTTTTTCCGTCCAGCAAGTGCAAGCGAACGGCTTTCCGTTCTTGTCCTGCTCTTCCAGAAACTGCAACTCCATGTCATACTTGCCGGAACCGTTGATCATACCGATTAAAAACGATGCTCTCCATGACGGCCGCCCCTGGATGATATCCAGATTCTGCATGACGGCCAGCGGGCTGATTTTCATTCTTGTTGCCAGTTCAATAGCTACAAGACCATTTTCGAAATGTCCCTGGTAATCCTTCGGAACAATAGTGGAACCCGCAAAGGCCTTCGCCATCTGGGTGGCCATCATAAAATTGTCAGAGCTCCCAAAAATCCCAAGACTGAAATCTGTGTGATATTTAACCGGCTCTCTTTTTGCAACCTCTTTTTCTTTTACTTCTGCAATCTCATTTCTTTCATCTGACATAACTTTTTCCTCCTTACTCAATTCTTAATTTTTCATCTGCCGCCGACACAATCAGATTGATGATCTGTGCATCTACCGGCGGGATGCTGGTTACGGATTCCCGGTTATCCAGCCAAACCGGTGCAGATACATCGTATAACCGGGACAGGGAGTTGATTACGTCCAGCCCAGCCTGCATTTTTGCAGCACTGTTCAGTGAACCGTACGGCACACCATCCACAACCATTTCGCAGGTGTCTTTGATACCGCCGTTGATCTGGATATCAAACAGCTTAAATTTTACGAAATTGAAATGCCGGTTGATGCTCTCACTCAGCCAGTTCATCTTTTCACGACTGAACTCTTCTAGAAGGTACAACTTCTGTTCCTGCTCTGCTGCCTGCTGAGCAACCTTTTTCTGTTCTTTGGTCAACTCTGCAATTCGTTCCTCCAGGACTGAATTTGCTTCGATCGTGGCAAAATTCTGAGCAACTTTTTCCAGTTCTGCTCTCACAGCCTGTTCCTGCTGATTCAGCACAGCCTTTCTACCGTCCTGTGTGGTCATTCCGGCCAGTTTCTCTTTCAGTTCGGATTCTTTCTCCGTCAGGGACAAATATTCAGGTGTACCGGTCACATCCACTTTCTCGGGCATGGAGTCAAGAGCCAGATATGCCTGACTGGTGCTGGCCATGGCCACATCCCAGGCGGATTTTGCGGCAGGAATCTCACTTTCCAGCTCTTTTACCTGTGCTTCCATTTCGGCGATTTTAGCCGCTTTTTCATCACAGCTTTCTTTCATCTGTTTGCCCTGGAGGAACATGCGGTCAACTTTTGCTTTCTTGTTCTTTTCAAATACTGTCCGAACCTCTTCCAGCTTATCCGCCGGAAGTTCCTGACCACACTTGTCACAAAAAGTCATATCTTCCGGCATTTCAGCAGATCTGGCTTCGAGGAACTGCTTTGTGAATGTGGCTTTTTCAGCAAGTAGCTGATCCAGATTCTCTTTTTCCTGCTGAATCTGGCTGGTCAGTTCCTGCTGCCGAGCCTTTTTGCGACGATATTCCTGCATAGCTGTGTTCTCAACAGCCTGGAGTTCATCGTGTTTTTGACGAGCTTTTTGTTTAGCCTTAATCAAATCCGCATTGGCTTTTCTCTCAACCTCTGACATATCCATCTTGACCTGGATGATTGCTGACTGAATCTCATCAATCACTTTGAAGGAACCAGACAGTCCGTCTTTTTCCTGCTGAATTTCTGCCAGTTTTTCATTCAATGCGTTCTTTTGCAATTCCAGTTCCGCCAGGCTTACCGGCGTTTCCTTGATTGCTCTATGTGTCTCATCAATCCGCACGGGGAATTCCTTCTGTTTATCTCTCAACGCCGCAAGCTGCTTTTTCGCCTTTTCAATACATTTTTCAACCGGAGCCAACTTCAAATCTTCAGAAATCAACTTATAATGCGCAGGATTTCCAGAAAGAATATCGGCATCTGTGATTTCGCCAGCAAACTGCAACAGCATTTCTCTCTGTTTCTTCCAGGGCAGGCCGGGGAACATTTTGGGATTGGTCAACAACCGGAAGAGGTCTTCGGGGATAATGGATGCCACTAGGGTTTTGAAATCCTTCTCAAGAGCTGGAAAATCATCGATACTGTATTCGTTGATATTTCCATCCAGGACGGCATCATCAGATCCACGTTTCTTGACCCAGTTCTGCTTCTGAACCTTTTTTAACGTTGTGATGTTTCCGTCAACGCTCAATGCAGCTTCCACGGTAATCTCAACGTTGTCGATCTGCTTCCCAGCCTCATCCAGCGGCCGTACCTGGAATTTTTCTTTGTCCTGGCTGTCCTTGCCGAACAACAGCCAGGTAAAAGCATCTGCCACCGTCGTCTTGCCGGAAGCATTGCGACCGTAGATGTTCGTGGTATCACTGAAAACAATATTCAGTTCATCACAACCTTTGAAATTGCGGATATTCATATTTTCCAACTTAATCTTCTTCATCCTTCTCCCCCCTCTTCCTTTTCAACCTTCACCGGTTCCCCAATGTACTCCACGTCATAGTCCTTCGCACACCACAATACCATCTGAGACAAGGTATCTTTAATGTCTGTGCCGTTTTTCACACACACTTCCAGCAAGGCCACATAGGCATCCTGATTCATCCGTGCCATACCCTGTTTGTTCCCAGGCATCTTTCTTTTGACTTTCAACTTGAATTTTTCAGCCATTTTTCTTCCTCCTCGCTCCTACAGCATCGTTTCTCTTCTGATAATCCCCAGCTCATGAAGACAATCCGCCCAGGAAGGATCATCCTCGTAATAGACTCTAATCAGCGCCTGCTTTATGACACATTCAATCTTATTTACATCAATTGTCACTGGTCTAATTCCTGGAATGCAATCCGGCCGGATAGTTCCAATTTTAATCTCTTGCATATCCATGCTTTTCATCATTCTGTCGCCATTTTCCATACAAACCTCCCTTTTCCGCTGTTTCGCCACTGCCCGATCCCGCGGTACTTTCCATAGTCCAGCCACTCAGCCACCATTTTCATATCCGCATCCACCATGCACATTACTGTGAATTCCACCCAGCTTCCTGCAGGAACGGTTTCTGAATTTGCCAGGGCGATGCGCTCTCCCTGCGCTGTCTGGCCTCTCAGGGGCCGCTGACAATGTCCTACGGCACCGTCAAAGTGAATTGGGATTTCACGTTCCTTGATGAAGATCAGGCCGTCGATTTCTTTCTTATATGCTTTGATTTTGCTAGAGGCCGTCCCAGCAACCTTTTTCAACATCCCGCAAGTGTCTTTGAAAAATCCCTTGATCTGATAATCCCAGAAGATCGGGGTTCCATCAGCGGTACGCGGAAAGATGGTCATTGCCTTTTCGACCACTTCATCAACTCCTACTGCTGCCACTTCCTCTTCAATACTCTTTACATCCGGGGCTTTAGAGGCGATGTACTCCTCATGAATTTCTTTGTTGGCAGAAGCTGTTCCCAGAACTTCCTCTGTAAATGTGATTCTGATTTTCATTTCTTTCATTTTACTTTTCCTCCATTTTTGTTTGACTTTCGTCGAATTGCTGGTGATTTCTATGCTATGCCGTTGCTGTTCAACGCTCTACCCTGCTTCTCCATTGCAACTCCATTATTTACTTCTCCGAGCTATTCCATAGTCCTGCTATTTATTACTGTGCTATGCCATTGCGCTTCTATTTTTGCTATTCTTCGCATTTCCGTTGCAGCTCTTATCTTCGCTCGGCCACCGCAATTCAAAGCTCGGCAAATCCATCGCCAATTTTAACAGTGCATTGCCGTTTCAATGCTACCCAAGTCATTGCTGTGCCTTTGCTAACCGACTTTTTGCTATGTGTTTCTATTCCCAGCTTTGCCATTGCAATTCTATCACTCACCACTCCAAGCTATTCTATAGCCTTGCCAGCCGTCACCGCGCCTATCACATCATAGCTTTGCTTTACCGTTGCTATGCCTATCGCATCATTCTCAGCCTTGCCATTGCTGCGTCTACTGCACCGTGCTTATCTTTGCCACAGCTTTTCAAAACTGTGCATTGCCATTTCACTGCCTTACTTTTCCTAACTCAGCCAAGCCTCTGCAGTTCACAGCGTACGCTTCCATGCTTTGCCACTGCTGTTCGATTTATTACCGTTCCTTTGCGACTCACCTCATCACCTTTCTCTGCCATAGCGTAGTCTATCGATATCTCTCTTGTCATTTCATCATTTCCCCGGCAAGTCCATGTCTAACCGCTGCAGTTAATGTTCCACCAGGGCAGAAACCTCTTCCAGCACCACCCTGCTGAATATGTGCATACCGACCACGGCGGCAATCTGTTCCCCCACGGGCAACGCCTTGTAGGAAGTAATCCAGCCAATCAGGACCAGCGGGGCGAGGTCATAAATTGCTTTTGCGGCTTTCCGGGAATGAACGAGGTCATAAATTGTTTTTATGACTTTTTTTGAGCAAATGAAGTCATAAATTGTTTTTATGACCTCGTGAGAATGAATGAAGTCATAAATTGTTTTTATGACTTTCCGACGACGAGGTACGGCATAAATTGTTTTTAAGCACTTCATCAGTTCTTCCTCCTTCTTTCCTCCGGCACTTCCAGTTCCAGCAACCTGGCTTGGGACTGCCGCCATTTTTCGAATCCTTCTGTGTCGAACAGTAGGGGGCTCCGCGGGTTCTTCGGGTTACTCCGCCAGCAGAATCGCTGGCCTTTTGATCGGGCCGCCCGGTCAACTACTGACCGCGGGAAACCCATCTGCCGGAGCTCTGTTGCCCCCATGATTGCTTTCGGATATTCCATGTTTCTTTCCTCCTTATTTTCACCGCCCGACGTCCTGTAGGAACAATGCGGCGATTATGGCTATCACTACTGCTACCATGTATCTCCCGGGGTGTTCCGTGTTCAGCAGGCCCGCTGCCAGGGCCACGATCAGAAACATGAGGGCGAGTGTTGCGATGATGTTTGTTATCATTCCAGTTCCACCACGAGGGTCTTATTATCTCTGACCCGCATTCCTACTACACGTCTCTCGCCCAGTCCATTATTACTAACCTGCAAGAAATATTCCGCTGTGTCATCAGCTAAAAACCCCACTCCATATCGCATCATTTTTACCTCGATCAGCTGTGTGGGACTGCTGATCACATTCAAAATGTCATCAAACGTCATTTTGCTTTCCTCCTCTATTTATTTCCCTTCAGAACTGCCGCAAACGGCTGCCTCAACTGCTTCTTTGACCCCATCCGAAATGGACTGGTCACTTCTCAACAACTCCAGATTTTCTCTGATGCCCTGGAGCTCTTCTTTTATTCTGAAAAGCTCATTGCCGATTTTCTTGAGTTCTCCGGCAATTATGTAAAATCCTGACATCGTTTTTTCCCCTTTCTCATTGACTTTTCCTCGCTACCCTCCTATCCTGTTCCTATAGGGCACTGCCATGCCCGAGTACAAAGAAAGGAGATTATCGTATGAAATTAAATTTAAACTGCGTTCGCGATTCATTGATTACTCTTGAAAATTGGCTCGTGTTAAGCGATAATCTGGAGTTTATTTCTCGTGATTTGGATGAAATTAGTCAATCATCCGAAATGCTGAAATATACTAGAACGGATATTGCTTATACACTTGTGATATTGGAAGAAGCTGGTTTTATCAAAGCAATCATTGATTACGACTGCAATGGAATTTGTGAGTTGGATGTGATAAGTCTCACATACCAAGGCCATCAATTTCTTGAAACCATTCGTCCGAAAGATACATGGGATAAGATTTATTCCGTAGCTGAAAAAACTGGCCACAAATCCCTTGCAAACATCATGGAAATTGCTGATATTATTCTTCCGGATGTATTCAAATCTGCATTACACTCTTAAATTTTTTAAGTCCCTCTTACTGAGGGGCTTTTTTTAAAAGTCCCTGTTCTTTTATAACATTCTCCTGTGACAGCAATTTCTTTCTTAACCCGCTCATTGAACATGTAGGCTATTGATTCAGCCTCTATCAGCGTTACATTTTTGCCATACAGGACAGCTAATAACTCAGAAACGATTTCGAGCATCTCGTCTCTTTTCATTTTTTTCACCTCTTCTCTTCTGGAAATGTTCGACCGACACATTGAAATAGTTGCCTACCCTCTGAAGGTTATCGACTCGGGGCATAGACTTATCCCGCCTTCTGGTCTGCCGGCTCCTCGTCACTCGCCAGATTCTTCTGACTCATATCTTTCATGATTGACATTCCCTCGGCAATCCCCAGGAACCGGGCCTTCTCGGCTTCCGTCATTCCAGAAACAGCCTTGGAAATCTCATCCAGCGTCTGTTTTTCTTTCTCTGACATACATTCACTTCCTTTCTTATTGACTTTTACTTGCTACTCTCCTATGCTTCTTGTATAGGTTCCGCCAGAGCCTTGAAGGAAAGGAGAAAAAATATATGGACAGAACTTCAAGAAAAATCTTAAAAGATCTTAAAAAGAAGCAATCCATAACCGTTTCATTCATTGATGAACCTTTTAGCGATATTGCCACACCCGTTTCGGTGGAAGTTTCTTTGGATTTTCTGAAGAAAGAAGAATATATCAAAATTGAAAATTCTGAAACTTTCAGCACAATATCCATTAGCTATAGGGGTTTGCATCCCGCCGCATATATGAAAAGAAAAATAATTTCTTATCTTGGCAAAAACTGGATTGCTATCGTAGCATTGGTTATTTCCATAATCGCACTGCTAAAGCAATGATCGAAACAACCAGTGCCACATAAGATAAGTAGGGCTGTTTATCTTCCATTTTCGCTTCCTCCTTTCTTAATTTCTGTAACTTTTCCTTGTTGGTATGCCTCAATTATATGTTGGTTAATTCCATTTGTCAAGTACTTTTTTGAAATTAACCAACATTTTGTTATTAGCCAACATTTCCTATTGACTTTTTACCTATAATGATGTAGAGTAGGAATCAAGAAAGAAAGGAGGGAAACAAAGAGATGAATGAACGACTAAAGCAAATAAGAAAAGCTTTAGATTTGACCCAGCAAGAATTCGCTGACAAACTCGGAACTGCTCGGGGCAACATAGCTGCATACGAAGTAGGAAAAAATTTACCTAGTGACGCAGTCATTTCTCTTATATGCAAAACTGATTTTTCAAAAGGGAAGGTCAACGAAGATTGGCTCCGCACCGGAGCCGGAGAAATGTTTCTTCCTATTACAAGAGATGATGAGATCGCAAGGCTGACCACAGACCTCTTCAAAGAGGAGGAAGATTCCTTCAAGACTCGTCTGATCCTGACTTTATCAAAACTGGATGAGAACGAATGGGCGGTACTGGAGAAAATTGCAAAAGAGCTTGCAACGAAACCGAAGAAAAAGGACTAGGGGCAAACCCCTAGTCCATAAGGTTGGAAATGATTTTGTAGATGAAAGATAGAGTTTTTTCATCGTTTATACGCCGGATCATTTCAATAATTTTACTTTTATAGTCCACATTTTCACCCTTCCTTTAAGAACATATGTTCGTGTTATATGTATCTTACACCGGAGAACCACATTTTTCAAGTAGAAAAAAGTGGTAATAATTCAGGCAAAGATAGTTACGAAAATTATAGCAGTTTTTTTGGAGGAACTGGGTATGGAAAGTGTTGGAAAAAGGAGATGAGAACGCTTGGCTATGATTAAATGCCCTGAGTGCGGAAAAATGTACTCAGACACTGCGGCATCTTGTCCGAACTGCGGATATAGAAAAAGAATGGTTTTTTCGCAGATGGCAATGTTGATAACCGGGGCAATGTCTATTGTTTTAGCTGTATTGTGCCTCAATCAATCTATCACCGTTTCCAGACTGTTCAATATTGCAGGCACGAAAGATTACGGCGGAATAGCTGGAATTTTGATGGCGGTATTCTTTATTTTTTCCGGCATTTTGGCTATTTGCTTACGGAAAATAGACTCTGAGTGGCCGCCAGCAGTGTGTATGGGCATATGCCTATTTGCTTCGTACATCGGAGCTGTTTTAGAAACCAAATACAAGGATGTGTATTTTTGGGCAACACTCGTTTTTCTTTGTTCATTTATATACTTAGGAATTGCAATACATATTAAACGCCGACAATAACAGAAAACGCCCCCTGCTACCAACAGAGAGCGTTCCTGATGACATACATTACCCTGAGCAGGAAAAATGCATAATCATCCGTGCAAAGAAGATTATACCATTTTCCTCCAGGGCTGCATAGTGGGATTTTCCATAAATTTTCCATTATGCTGCTATTTTTATACACATTTTTAAGAAAAAGCACATTCAAGGAGGAAGAATCATGGCAAAAGCAAAGTATAGCCCGGATAAAAAAGGCTACTACAAGACAAGTGCCTGGGACGGCACCTATACTGCCACCGGACAGAAACATTACATCACGCTACGCACGAAGCAGTCCAGCCGTGAACTGGAACGGATGGTCAACGCATTGAAAAATGACGTAGAAAACCGGAAGCTGGTCGTTGATACCGGATCTATGTTCCTGGACTACGCCCGGGAGTATTACAAGACCTATAAAGCCGGCCGAGCAAACAACACAAAGGAAATGTACAGCAACGTCGTTGAGAAGCATTTCCGAGCTTTAGAGGGCGTCAAACTTTCCGATCTGTCCCGGTCACACTATCAGATGCTGATTAACAATGCTTCCGGCCATCCCCGAACACAGCAGCAGATCCGGATGGTATTCCGGCAGGTGCTGGAATCTGCAGTAGCGGACAGGATGCTCCCTGCAGGCTTCCAGGACGATTTTTTCCGGGGTCTGGATCCGGTCAAATATCGATCACCGGCAAAGCGCCCGTTGACAGCAAATGAGAAAAAAGCCGTATTCGATGCTGACCTTGAAGGACAGGATCAGGCGCTGATCTACATCCTCTACGGGTGTGGCCTGCGCCGTCAGGAGGCGCTCGCCCTGACTGTCTTTGATGTGGATCTGCACCGGAAAGAGATTTCCGTGAATAAGGCGCATGAGTTCAACAGTCTGACTGGCTACAAGGCCGCCGTGAAGGACACCAAGAGCACCAACGGGGCTCGGACGGTGCCGATCCCGGATAAAGTATACCCGGTGGTTGAAAAATACGTCCAGGGCCGCCGAGCGACCGGGAAGGTATATCTCTTCACCATGCGCGGCGGTGAACCATGTTCGAAGAGCTCTTACGACCGGATGTGGGCCAGGATCCTGCGGGAGCTGAACCGGGTAGCTGATGAGCCGATTGAAGGACTCACGGCGCACATTTTCCGGCATAACTACTGTACAGAACTGTGTTATCAGATCCCGAAGGTGAGCATAAAAAAGATCGCCGAGCTGCTGGGGGACACTGAGAAAATGGTGATTGAGGTTTACAACCATGTCTTGCAGGAAAAAGAGGATGCGGTGGGGGCTGTAAATGAGGCGTTGAATTTTTGAGATGCGGTAGGGGCTGTCAACGAAGCTTTGAATTTTTAAGAGGCGATCGGGGTTGAAAACGAAGTACTTAACTTCTGATGATTGTACTTTTTTCGATGCAATCACAAAACCCGTTCCTCCAGGGCAAAAAGGAGCGCGTGGGGCGCGAAAAGGGCGCGAACGGAGCGCGAAACACCCCACGGGGCGTGAAAATGCCCTAAATACCTTTGCATCATATAGCAACATGAAACAATTACAAAAAGGCATAAAAAATAGCGGGAACCCGCATAAATGCTGAGTTTCCGCCACTTTCGAGAAGTGAGGCATCGGGGATTCGAACCCCGGACAACTTGATTAAAAGTCAAGTGCTC
>OLNE01002044.1_pt1 | contig 13270 bp, 9 predicted proteins | sample 1672431 | NCBI WGS metagenome assembly OLNE01 (sample SAMEA3136685, study PRJEB25190) | human gut metagenome | reverse complement strand
AAAGGAAGGGAGTCCGGTTAACTATGAGCACTGAAGTATTAAAAGAATTAGAGGCGAAGGTTCAAGGCATTTTACCAAGTGAAGAACGCCGTCAAAAAGGCCCCTATGCCCTCTTTGAATGTTTCCAAAACATTCCTTGTAACCCTTGCTATACCGCCTGCAAATTTAACGCAGTAAAGCCACTCACCACCATTACCGATACTCCGGAAACCTATTTCGATCATTGTGTAGGCTGTGGCGCTTGCATGCTTGTTTGCCCGGGCTTGGCTTGCTTTGTCATTGACGAAAGCTATTCTGATACCGAATCCATTGTGAAGATTCCTTATGAATATTCTTCACTTCCGGAAGTAGGCGCAGTGGTAGACGGATTAAACCGTATCGGCGAAGTTGTGTGCAAGGTTACCGTAAAACATGTTCTTACCTCCAAAAACAAAACCGCTGTGGTAACCTTGGTGGTACCGAAAGAATACACCCACGTGGTGCGTGGCATTAGTATGAAGGCCAAGGAGCAACTTATTAGCGATGAAGTGACCCATGCAGAACAAGGGGAAAGTATTGTTTGTCGCTGTGAAGATGTGACTGCAGAAGAAATAGCTGCAACCATCGAAAACGGCGCAGACACCTTGAAGCAAATCAAGTTCAACACCCGCGTATCCATGGGCCCATGCCAAGGCAAGACTTGCATTTCCTTAGTGATGCGCGAGCTGTCCGCAAAGACCAAAACACCGGTCAACGACCTCACAGCGCCAACCTATCGTCAACCAATTCGTCCAATTAAAATTGGCTCTTTCTTGAACGAAGAGGAATAGCAACCAAGCAGTTCTCCAGGACGCGGAGGACTGCTTTTTTATGGAATGAAAGGGGTCTTGTAGCAAGCAAGATGAACGCGCATTAAGGGAAAAATACGAGACGCCATGCGGACTTTTTCGGGTTGAAAAGCAAGATATATTTTGATAGTATATACTTGAATGATTGAAAAGGAGTTGACAAGCATCATGAGCACCATCAGCATGTTTAAGCAAGCAAGCAAGCAAGCAAGCAAGCAAGCAAGCAAGCAAGCAAGGGCTCAGCGTGCGTAAAATTTCCTAATCAAAGCGAACCATGCCAAAGGGCACGGTGTATTTGTGGACCCCACCACAAATGCGCCGTGCCCTTTTTGTGTGCGTGTGTGTGAATGAATAAGGAGGATAACAAATGAAAAAGAAAGCAAGCCGACGACTCGTTGCCGCCTTCACCATGGCAGCCATGCTCGTCACCCTCATGCCAAGCGGCGCCGCCTTTGCAGCACCGGCAGAGGAAGCTGGGGAAGCAACTAAGGTAGAAACAACACAGCAGCGTGCATCATCGCCGGTGGAATATACGATTAAACGATACGATGATTCGCTTATGGAAAATGGTAGTGTGAAGCTAAAGCAGTATTATGATCTTGTTCAAGTATCGGGCAATAGTGATGCGGCTCGTAAAATGAATGAGGCGATTAAAGCAGATCTGAATAAGTATGTGCAGGAGGTAATGGGCTGTTTGGACTTAGCGCAAAAACTTCCTCCGGTTCAAGATAACTTTTATTATAAAAATACGCATGATGCTGAAGTAACGAAGAATTCGGGGGGACAATTTAGTGTTAAGGTTTCTTGGGACTGGTTTATGGGCAATCTTGTTGATAACGGTTATGTAGGCTTTAACTTCGACAGTAGTACCGGCGAACCATTGTCACTGACGGATGTTTTTCAGATGTCTGAGATGGAAACTGAAAAATATATTAAAAGCTGTATAATTGAGTATATTAATACGCATTCAGATTATCCGTGGTCGCCTAGTGTGTATTCTATTATTCAGTGGTATCCATTAAAGGATTTTAAGTTTTTCCTTGAAGATAATAAGGTGGTTATTTATTTTGATGAGGGGGAACTTGGATCCGGTGCCTTGGGAGCGGTAGCCATTCCTTGTGAAATGCCTGTGGAATTAACGTTAACGGTAGATCCTAGATTCGTCGAAGAAAACAAGGATTTTACTGTTTTCGCTCGTGTTAAACGAGGTGAAAGACCAGTTAAGAAGGGGTTTGTAGCGGCGTATTTGTGCGATGAAATTAATGGAACTGAAAAATTACTGGGAAGGGTGGATTGTAATCGAGCAGACTACTCTTTTGTGATTCAAGATATTGTAGTGTCTGCGAGTGAAGGTTGGACGATCGGTGCTAAAAATAAGCTCATTGTACGATATTTTGATGAGACGGAATGCTGCAGAGCAGAGCAGACAGATTATATTGAAGGGATTACTACGAAGGTTGCACAAAATCAGCCGCCTGCACCAACTAAATTAGAGGCGACAGATGATTACATCTTACTTCAAGATATTGAAGATAGCAATCAAGGGGAACCAGTATGGTATGGTATTGAAAATGGGGATGGTAATATAAAATGGCAAAGCGAACCATTATTTTATCCGCTTGAGCCCGATACGAGTTATACTTTTTATGCACAATATAATCCAACCAATTATTACCTTGGATCCCCAATAAGCGCAGGAACAACCATCCGTACAGAAAAAGCAGAGAAAAAGCTACAGGCTGAACCAGACCAACCATATATAGCTTATATAGATACTAATGAGGTGCGGCTCGGAACAGTTCGGAATTCATATAATACGCCGGTACAGTATGGGATTTATGAGAACGGCGAAGTTAGATGGCAAGATCAGCCGCTTTTTAAAAATCTCCAATCGGATTTTGACTACAAATTCTGTGTGAAGTATTTGGGTGATGATCAATATCTCGAATCGGAACCAAGTTTTCCAGTGACTGCCAGAACAAAGAGAAAATATTTTGATGCGCCCAAAATTATCAGTGATGCTGCAGATGTCAGGATTTTAGCGGACCAGTCGTCACCTAGAGAATCGGTAGATATCGTGATTGTGCCGTGTCATGGCTATGAAATCGATCGAGTGGTGCTTAAGGACAGTGCTGGAAAAAACATTGCAGTAACTAAAAAGTCGGATGAACGCTATACTTTCGAGCAGACTGAAGAAGGTGCAGCTTCTCTTGAGGTATATTGTAGATTGATTGAAGAGAATGAATGGCATAATCCGTTTTATGATGTTTATTCGGGGGCGTGGTATTATGATGCCGTGCGTTATGTGTATGAAAATGGTCTTATTGCGGGTGTTGCGTCAGATTGTTTTGCACCGGATATGGATACCAGTCGTGGGCAACTTGTGACGATGCTTTGGCGTATGGCTGGGGAACCAAACTATGGGACAAATAGCGGATTTGATGATGTGTCAAGCAGTGCTTATTATGCCAGAGCTGTGGCCTGGGCAAGTTCTGAGAACATTGTGGCGGGCTTCCCTGATGGCTCTTTCCGTCCGAATGAGTATATTACCCGTGAACAAATGGCGGCCTTCTTTATGAAGTATGCGGCAGCTACGGGTGCAGGCACTTATCAACGAGAGGATTTGAGTCAATATAGCGATATCAATCCAAATAGCTGGTCCTATGATGCCCTCAGCTGGGCGAAGGCCGTGGGCTTGTTAAGTGGTGTAAGTGACACCACCATGGCGCCACAAGCTACTGCCACCCGTGCGCAAATCGCAGCGGTACTCCAACGTTACTGTGAAACGGTGGCGAAATAAGTGCATAAAAGAAACGCGCGTTTCTTTTATGCGCAAAACCCCTTGAAACAGCCGTTTTCGCTCTTGACGCATGGGGCGCTTGGTTATACAATAAGACAATAACAGAAATGTGTAGACAAGGAGGAATCCTACGTTTCCTACGTCCCAGAGAGGGTGGCCTTGGCTGGAAGCCACCTATGTAGTTGTTGGATTCTACCACCTTCGAGCAGCGCCGGGATGACCGGTGACGGGTGCTCCCGTTACGAGCGTAAAGTGGGTCGAAAGCATACTTTCGGCCAATCTGGGTGGAACCACGGGAATGTTCGGCGCTCTCGTCCCTTTTGGGATGAGTGCGCCTTTATTTTTTTATAAAAGGAGAATGACAATGATTAACATTACTTTGCCTAACGGCAGCGTAAAAGAATTTGATGCTGCCGGCGTAACCCCTCTTGAAGTGGCTAAGAGCCTTTCCAACAGCCTTCCTAAAAAAGCGGTAGCAGCTGTTGTTGACGGTACTGTTGCTGATCTCGGTACTGTGATTGATAAGGATGCCAGCGTATCCATCTTGACTTTTGACGACGCAGAAGGCCGTGAAGTGTTCCGTCACTCCTCCAGCCACGTGTTGGCAGAAGCGGTACAACGTCTCTGGCCGGGCACCAAGCTTGCTATTGGTCCTGCTATTGAAAACGGCTTCTACTATGACTTCGACAGTGAACACACCTTTGTTCCTGAAGACTTGGAAAAAATCGAAGCAGAAATGAAGAAAATCATCAAGGAAGGCGCTGCTTTCGAACGTCGCGAAGTGCCTCGTGACGAAGCGATTGCTTTCTTTACCGAACGCAACGAACCTTACAAGGTTGAACTCATTCAAGACCTTCCGGAAGATGCGCTCATTAGCTTCTACCAAGACGGTGACTATGTAGACCTTTGCGCAGGTCCTCATTTGCCAAAGACCAGTGCGATTAAGGCGATTAAGCTCATGAGCATTGCAGGGGCTTACTGGCGCGGCGATGAAAAGAACAAGATGCTCCAACGTATCTACGGGACCAGCTTTCCTAAGCAAGATGCATTGGATGAATACCTCCATATGCTCGAAGAAGCAAAGCGTCGTGACCACCGTAAGCTTGGCAAGGATCTCGACCTCTTTAGCTTCGTAGAAGAAGCACCGGGCTTCCCAATCTTCCATCCAAAGGGTATGATTTTGCGCAATGAATTGGAAACCTTCTGGAGAGAAGAACACAAAAAGGCAGGCTACAGTGAAATCCGTACCCCACTCATCATGAACCGTGCACTTTGGGAACGTTCCGGCCACTGGGATCACTACCAAGAAAACATGTATTTCACCGAAATCGACGAGCAACCATTTGCCATTAAGCCAATGAACTGCCCGGGTGGGATTTTGCTTTATAACGAAAGCCTTCACAGCTACCGTGAATTGCCATTGCGTTGGGCTGAATTGGGCTTGGTTCACCGTCACGAATTGAGCGGTGCGCTCCACGGCCTCATGCGTGTACGTGCATTTACTCAAGACGATGCGCACATCTTTATGCGTGAGGACCAAATCATTGACGAACTTATCGGCGTTATGAACCTCGTTGACCGCATTTATACCAAGTTTGGTTTTGAATATTCCGTAGAGCTTTCTACCCGTCCTGAAGATTCAATGGGTAGTGATGAGCTTTGGGAAAAGGCAACCGATGGTTTGCGTTCTGCCTTGGCTGCAGTTGGTCGTGACTACAACTTGAACCCTGGTGACGGTGCGTTCTACGGCCCTAAGATTGACTTCCATCTCAAAGACGTGCTTGGTCGTACCTGGCAATGCGGGACCATTCAGCTCGACTTCCAAATGCCTGAAAAATTCGATATGTCCTATATTGGCGAAGACGGAGAAAAGCATCGTCCTGTTATGGTTCACCGTACTGTATTCGGTAGTATGGAACGTTTCATCGGGATTTTGACCGAACACTTTGCAGGGGCATTCCCAACCTGGATGAATCCTGTGCAAGCGATGATTATCCCAATTACCTCCGACCAAGCAGATTATGCCGACGAATTGGCTGCAAAGCTCAAGGAAGACGGCGTACGTGTGGAAGTTGACCATCGCAGCGAAAAGATGGGCTACAAGATTCGTGAAGCAACCGTTCACAAAATCCCTTACATGCTCGTTGTCGGTCGCAAGGAAGCCGAAGACGGCACCATCAGCTTGCGTTCCTATAAGAACGGTGACGAAGGGGTTCAAAACTTCGAAGATTTCCGCGTAAAAATTAACGAAGAAATTGCTACTCGCAGCATGTAATGAATAGCGACCTGTTGATTTATTGTAAAGGAGGGGGAGGATGAGTCGGCCAAAGAAACCTACAGACCGCCGTCCCATGAGCGGTTCTTCATCAAGGGCGACATCATCCGGTCGCCCTTCTTCAGGTCAAACAGCACGTTCATCGGGAACGCGGCAGTCGTCTGTGGCGCGCCCGAGTGCCACTCCAAGCAGAAGCAGCACAGGTGCATCGCGTCCAAGCACAGCACGAGCCGGAAGCGCCGGCCGTCCGATTTCATCGGGGGCGCGCCCAAACAGCGGCACGCCGGCAAGACCGTCTGCACAAACCGGCTCCTCGCGTTCGAATACGTCACCGAGTCGCACAAGCACAGCACGAGCCGGCAGTGCAACGCGTCCGATTCCTTCGAGTCACCGCCCAAGCAGCGGCACTACGGCTCGAAGTGGTACGCCGTCAAACGCTGCTCGCGGAAACGGCGGCAGCCGACCAAATGGTAACGCCTCAAATCGAGGCCGTTCCACTGCGTCAAGCAATGCGAAACGTCCACCGGCAAAACGTCCAAGTGGCAAACGACGCAAAAAAATGCGTCCACGTTGGGGGCGATGGCTTTTGCTGGCACTGGTGGTATTGCTTTGTGTGAAGCTTGTGCCGGATGTAGTCAATCATTTCAGTGGGGATGAGGACGTGAGCACGCAAGTGCAAGCGGTGACAAAACCTCTCGTAAGTGATGCCGATAAACCGGGCTTTGATGAAACCATCAACAGTGATTCCGCCATTATTATCAATGTGGGCAATGGGGATGTGCTTTACGAAAAGGCTGCCGACACCCAACGGGCACCGGCGAGTCTTGTAAAACTGATGACCGTTTATGTAGCAATCAAAAATTGTGACGATTTCGACCGTGAATTGCAAATGCCGAAAGAAGCGTACAAAGGCCTAGAAGAAGGCAGTGCTTCTCAAAGTGGACTCAAAGCGGGCGAAACCGTAACCGTGCGCGACTTGCTGTATGCGGCATTGTTGAGCTCCGGCGGCGATGCTGCCAACGCACTGGCGCTTGTTACCAGTGGCAACACCAAGAGCTTCGTGGATTTGATGAATGACGAAGCCAAAAAAATGGGCCTTGATAGCACGGTCTTTAAAAATCCAACCGGGCTTGACGCCGAAGGTCAAGTGTCAACCTGTCGGGATATGGCACGTCTTGTCAAAGGGGCATTGGGAAACACACTCTTTAAGGAAGTATTTACCAGCCAAACATACACCACCACAGCCAACGAAACCCATTCAGATGGCCTTGCACTCAGTCATACCATGACCAGAGACCTCAACACCTTCCAACGCTATTTTGATACATCGGGCTATGACATTGTTGGTGGAAAAACCGGCTATACCGAAAATGCCGGCAATTGCCTGGTGACCCTTGCACAGAAAAAGAGCTATCCAAGCTTTGTGGTCGTGACAATGCACGCCACCGGAACAGGCGATCAATATTATCAAGCCTTTCACGACGCAGTAACGCTCTATGGCGAGGCGTACGAACAACTTAAAAAGATAACCCCAACCGATGAAGCATCTGTTGAATAAATAAAAAGCACTGTGCAATGTTGCACAGTGCTTTTTTGCTTTTGAGAATGGGACGTTTTGGATAATGACAAAAAACACGAGCACATTTCATACTGTAGGTAGCTATACAAACCAGTAAAAAAGAGAGGGTGCTCGTGTTTTATTATAAGATTGATGAATTTGATATAAGCTATCAGGAGTGCCGAACGCATGGCGTATGGTTACCGGAGTAAGGCGTTTTTCTAAGCGCAATAAGTGAATTAATTTTTAGAAAGTTAATACATTTCAACTGCATTTTGATTTTGATGGTATTAGTCGTTCAGAGGAAGGGTGTTGTTTACCATCATATCGTAATACACATTGGCTGCTTGGGCAAGCTGCTTTACCGGAGTGAATTCATTGTCGCGATGGGCATTAACGATGTCGCCAGGGCCAATGATAACCATGTTCATGTTCATGACGCTGCCAAAATAAGCGCCGTCTGTGGTATAGCTGGCTGCACCATATTCGAGAGGAATATCTGTTTTGGCGAATCCGCGTCGTGCCATTTCTGCCAACGGCAGAGATTTATCGGTTTCCCAAGCTTCGCGACGTTCGATGACTTCAAATTTTGCATGAAAATCAGGATTTTCAGCAGAGAGCTTAGCCAACAGGGCTTCCATTGCATTCCAAATATCGTTGGTGGTTGAGCCGGGAACAAGTCGTGCATCCACAGTAACAGTACAGGTATCTGGTACAACAGCCGGTTCCAGCCCACCATCAATCAGTGTTACCTGCCAGAATACATTGCCGAGCATTTCATATAGTGGAAAATCAAATTTGTGCTTGTTTACCGCATTAATTAAAGTGGATGCATGGTTAATGGTATTGTTGCCTTTGCCTTCGATAGAAGCATGACCGCTTTCGCCGGTGAGTGTAATATCTGCCCAAGTACGTCCACGGCAGCAGCAATAAAGCTTCATGTCGGAAGGTTCGCAAATAACCATATCCTTGATATCATCTAAAAGGCCACAGGTGGTAAGCGCCTTAACGCCACCCATAACTGCTTCTTCATCCACGGTGCCAATAACCACGACATCCCCCGGTGGGACGATACCATTTTCCTTAACAGCTTTCAGTGCGGCCATTGCTGCCCCTAAGCCACCTTTCATATCAGCGCTACCACGTCCGTAGAGCATATCATCAATGATAGTTGGCACAAATGGGTCGGTTTTCCATTTGCTCAACTCGGTTTCACTTACGGGCACAACATCCATGTGACCGGAAAAGGATAACGGTGCTGCTTTACCTTGACCCTTGAGGCGGGCAATTACATTGAAGCGTCGTTCGGAAATCGGAACAGTTTCTACCGAAATGCCTGCTTCTTCCATATAAGATTTGAAATATGTCGCTACATCATATTCGTCGCTACCCGGATTGTAGCTTTGTCCGGCTACCAAGTTAGAAACAACTTCTACTACTTTGTCTTGTTTAATAGGAAATGTCATTAAAATGACCCCCTTTCTTATCGTTATTTATATTATAAGATGCGCTTTTATTCATGTATAATTGGTAGTAGTAATGTTGATAGGTTATCCCTATGGATGATTTTAGATGAGGTGATTCTATGCGCATTGAACAACTTGAATATCTTCTCAAAATTTCACAAATGAATACCATGACCCACGCAGCTAACGCACTGCACATCAGTCAACCCTCCTTGAGCGAAGCCATTAAGCGTCTAGAAAATGAACTGGATATCACATTATTGGAGCGTCACCATCAAGGCGTATCCTTGACTGAAGCCGGTGAATGTGTTGTTCATACTGCCGAGCGTATATTTGAAGAGCTGCATATCATGCAACATCAACTCGATGCCATAAAAAAGCAATCGCCTCAAGCTCTTAAAACGATTTCCCTTGATGTCACACCATTTCTAGGAAATACCTATTTGTTTCAATTTTGGCGCCATTGTCAGGATGTTCACCATTGGGATATCAAAATCGAGCTTTATGATGCACAAAAAATTCTGGACCGTATCATTGCCGGCATTTCTTCCATTGGTATCATTCTCATTGAAGAGCAGTACCTACAAGAAATTAGTCGCAAGCATCCCGATCTTTGCTTTCATCGTCTTCTGTTCGGCCATTTACAAGCTTTCTTCTCAGAAAACCATCCCCTTGAAGCCTATAAAACCATTCCTGTAGAAGAGCTGTTAAAATATCCGCTGCTGTTCTTAAAAAACGATTGCATTCCACTGCAGGCTATTCTCAAAAACCAATGCAAGGAAGCACCGAACTCTCTTATAGAAAGTGATATTTATATCCTGCCGCAGCACTTCATTAAAAATAAGCTGGGTGTCAGTCTCATTTCCTCGATTTTGCTCGAATATTTTCCTAAATTTCCTTTTGATTTACAGCAAACTGTAATCAAAGATATTTCCCTTTATATTTCATCGGATTTGTATGTTGTCATGGATGGCGAATTTGCCAATACTAAAAACGGTGACCTCTTTTACCGAGAAATCACCAATTATTTCGAAAAGAATTATAATCAACAAATGTAAAATAACAACAACTGATCATAGGAAACATTTTTATCAAGGATTGGTTTCGAGAAACTCGCCAATTGTTATTGATATGTTGAAAAATATAATAAAAAACACGAGCATTTTTCATACTGTAAGTAACTATACAATCAGTATGAGGACATGCTCGTGTTTTTTTATACACTGCAGTGAGGGCGCTTGCTTTGCGTGCAGGTTATAGACCGGCGCAAATGAAGCTTCTGAAGAGAGGTTATGATTTTGAATTTGGTGAAACGGGATTTAGACGGTAATTCTTAGAAGTCACTACAATGTAGAGAAGATGATTATTATGGTAATTAGTATATATGAATTGCATTTTCAACAAAATGAATATGCTGTAATACATTAAAAAGATATGGGATTTTTTATAATAGATGATAATAGTCCAGTACATAATCTCGAAAGAGTCTGTTATATTTTGTGAGATAACAATGCTCTGCCCATTGAAGATAGTATTCATAGCGAATATTGGTACCTAGCACTTCCAATGAATGATAGTATTTTGGAGGATAGCGCATGTAGTGTCGTTTATCATGAGCGCAGGTGATGATACCACCGAATCCTTCGTGAAATAGCTCTGTCATGATGGTTGATGAGCCTTCGAAAACAATATTAGGAGTAAAATTCAACTCTTTGCTTAAAATATCAATCATACGGTGTTCGTTCGCAGAAGGAAAGAGTGCGACCAGTGGTACCTTAGAAAGCGTATCTAAGCCGATGGTATTGCGGTTTGCTAAGGGCGAGCTAGCTAATACTAATAGCTCAAAGGGCTGACTACTCAAAAGATAGCGGTTGAGCTGTGGTAACGTTTTTGTACCGGAAACAATACCGAAATCCAATGAACCATTTAACAAATCTTCTTGGATTTGGCGTTGAGACATTTGTAGTATATTAAGACGCATATCCGGATAGATATCATAAATATTACTGAGCCAGTTTGCGTGATATTGGCTATGCGAAATACCAAGATTGACGGTCTTTTTGTTATAAATACCTTTGGCTTCTTCAAATTCACTATAAATATTGTTCATTTCATGGGTGAAAGATAAGCTGAATTTATAAAATTCCTTGCCATGGGGCGTTAAAACAATAGCACGTTTGTGATGTTCGAGCAGAGGATAACCGACTTCCTTTTCTAATTTGCTATGGGATAGCGATAGCGCAGCTTGAGATATGCCTAGCTTTTCAGCTGCTTTAGAAAAAGAATTTTGTTTAACGAGTTCAATAAAATATTCAAGTTGAAGAAAATTCATCACATACTCCTCCTTAATAGGTGAGTGTAAACGTGCCGTTATCACAATAGGATCTATCAGCTGTAAAGCGTGGATAATCATTAATAAATGCTTGTACAATATTAGCGGCCATTGCAGGTAAATTGCGATTTTGCTTCCAACAAATTGAGAGATTAAAGGTAGTTTTTAAATCAAGAATTGGTAAAAAACAAGCTTCTAGGGTGCGGATATTTGACGCATCAGAGGTGGCACTTTGCACATTTCTCATGTAAATCATTTGCTTGGAAACAAATAGAAGACCTCGACCTTGAGAAATAATATCAAACATCATTGACTGGGAACCTTCGAAAATAATATTAGGCGTGGCATTTTTTTGCGCAAACATTTTATCGGCAATACGACAGTTGATATTTGATGATAGCGCAACAAAAGGTTCGTCACGAATATCTTCAAAGGTGAGCGCGTCCTTTTTGGCCAAGGGGTGATGTGTTGGTACAATAATCATATATTCATCAGGCACTAGGATTTGTTGCGCAATCCCTGCAGGGACATCTGAAAAATCGCCAAGAGCAACATCAATTTTTTCTTCGTTGAGCTCGGTTATCATTTGCGATTCACTCATCACAATTTGCGAAATTCTGGCATCCTCATTGTTCAAAATAAATTTAGTCAACCAGTTGTCCAGAAACATGCTATTGCTAGAGGCCATGGTGAAATGATGGAAAAGGTTGAACGTTATAGCGTTCATTTGTTCCTCTAAATTATCTAATTGAGAGAAAATTGAATGGACATGCTTTAGAAGACATTGACCATTTTCGTTCAAATAGATGTTTCGACCCTTACGGTCAAACAATGGGGTGCCCAATTCTTCTTCGATGCGGCGAATGGTAGCACTTAAAGATGGTTGAGAAATATGAAGCTTTTCTGCGGCACGGCTGATGTGTTCTTCTTGAGCGACAACTTGGAAATACTGCAAATGAGAAATGTTCATCAATGTCAGTCCTTTCTATAGTGTGATGGAATAAGATTAACACATTATAGAATTTTAAAATACAAAAAATGATTTTTATTCAAGAGAATTGTTAAATGAAGCGCAACACCATCAAATGGAAAGCTCAAATGGTGTCCAATCCCCAAAAAACTTTTTGTGGCGCTTGCTGTGGAGATAAAGAAGGTTGTTTAAACATGCATGAAATTGAAGTGGTGAAACGACCCAATTCCGCACAATGAAACGAACAGATTAATTTTGAGGATGAAAAGAATGGTAACTCATATTCATGCATTGAAAAGTGAGGGGACAAACTCATAGAAAAAACCTTCTGGTGAGTAGTATCGCAACGATATTTTACCAGAAGGTCTATGAGCTTTTTTGTTGCGATTAGATTGTCAATTCGCGTTGATATAATACCTTGCCCTCTTTGATAGATTGAAGTACTTTGATGTCCTTGATAGCCATCGTATCAACGGTGAGAGGATTTTGATTGACGATAATCAGGTCTGCTATTTTGCCCGCTTTAAGAGAGCCCTTTTCATTTTCTTCAAAATAACCATAGGCAGCATTAATTGTTACAGCCTTAAGTGCCTCCCAAACATCAATGCTTTGATCGGCGCCCAATATTTGGCCATTACGAGTTTGGCGTGTAACTGCTGCCCATACAGTGTGGAACATATATGGCATGACAACAGGCGTATCAGTATGGAAGTTTACACAGATATCACGATTGATAGCATCTTTTACAGGGCTAATGCGTGAGCTTCGAATATCGCCAAGATTTTTTTTGTGAATATCGCCCCAATAATTAACATGTGCAACGAAAATAGACGCAATCATATCCAATTTTGCCATTTTATCAAGCTGGTCATTGCGTGTTGTTTGACAGTGAATCATGGTTGGTCGCAGGGCGTGTTGCGGTGCATCTGCCGGATAGTTTGTTAAACATTTTTCATAAATATTAAGGAACTGATCACCGGCCGCATCGCCGTTGCAATGGCAAAGTAACTGTAAATCGTCGGTTAAGCTTTTCTCGATATAA